>Ga0209415_10008734_pt1 | contig 17524 bp, 15 predicted proteins | sample PeaSoiSIISIP2007_FD_187696 | JGI IMG/M metagenome (GOLD analysis project Ga0209415, IMG submission 187696) | Peat soil microbial communities from Weissenstadt, Germany - SII-SIP-2007 (SPAdes) (version 2) | ecosystem: Environmental > Terrestrial > Soil > Wetlands > Peat | place: Germany... | reverse complement strand
GGCGACGATCCATTCGCAACTCTCCCCATCTCTCGCGACGCCGAAGTCCGCCAACTCCGCCAGCAGCTTCTCAATCTCGTTCTCCGCCTCCGCGCCGCCTATGTCGCCCGCAGCCTCCGCGAAGAGCAACTCAGTCGGCTAATCGCTGGAGCACTCGGTCCTTTGCGTTCGTATGCCGCTGTACTTCTCGACCTTGAAGGCCGCCCCGCAGCCTCGTCTTCGCAAGCGCTTCAATCGTTGGGCGCCGAGCTTGCCATTCCCGACTGGCCACAGCTCTCCGCTCGCCTCGCCGCAACCCAGGAAACACACGTTTCCGCCCCCGGCGAAGCCTCGCGTCTCTTCTTCCCTCTCCTCGACCTGGCTTGCAGTATGCAATCCCGTGCCGAAGCTCTCTCCGCCGAGGTCCCCCATGAATCCATTTGATCTTCGCGGCCCCGAATTTCTCGTCTTCTATATCTTTTTTTCCTGGCTGGTCATCGCTGGCATCGGACTCCTCCGTCGTCTGAGCGAAGACCGCGATACCGGCAAGCCTCCCATCGACGATCCCTACTTGGTCGCCTTCTTGCGCGGCGGCGAAAGCGAATCTCTCCGCGTCGCTACTCTCTCGCTCATCGACCGTGGCCTCCTGGCTCTTAAGAGTTCCGGAACATCGCTCCTTTCTCTCCACGCTCCCGATAGCCGCCTCGAACTGACGGATCCCGCCGCCATCGATTCCGTCAAACGCCCCATCGAGAAACGCATCCTCGAGGCTTTCAAAACCGCCCAGCCCATTCATTCCACGCTTGATTCGCTCGCTGGCTGCACCGCCTGCTTCGATTACTCCATCAATCTCGAAAAATTCGGCCTTATTCCCGACGAAGAAGTTCGCAAAGCCCGCCTCCGCCGCGTGGCCATCGCCATCGGCATTCTCCTCGGTGTCGCTGCCGTGAAAATTTTTATCGCTCTCTCGCGCGGCCGCACCAACATTTTCTTTCTCGTCATTCTTTCCGGTCTCGCCACTTTTCTGGCTTTCAAAAACAGCAATCCCTTTCGCACCGTACGCGGCGAAAAATTTCTCCAGGACGTGAGATCACTCTTCAGCTCGTTACGTCAGCGCGCCGCATCTCTCCGTCCCGGCGGCGCTACCTCCGATCTTGTCTGGCTCGCTTCCGCCTACGGACTCACCGAAGTCTCCCCCATCCTTTTCCCTTCCGTGGTTGCTCTTCGCCCGCGCAGACCGCCCCGCGGCCCCGGCTCTACTCGTTGGGGCTCCGGCGACTCTTCCTGTGGCACCTCCACCAGCTGTGGCAGCGGTTCCAGTAGTTGCGGTGGAGGCTCAGGGTGCGGCGGCGGGTGCGGAGGGGGTTGCGGGGGTTGCGGTGGCTAAAATGATGAACACTCCACAAGTCCGAGACGTCTTGCGTGCGAGTGCTCTTGCTGACAGAGTCGGCCTTGGCTGGCGCCCCGATCTCGCTGCCGGTATTTTCGAACACCTCGATGGCATCGATCTCCTCGAAGTCATCGCTGACGATTTTTTCTCCGCTCCGCGGCGCCAGGTCCGCGCTCTCAAAACGCTAGCAGCGCAAGTTCCTGTCGTTCTGCACGGCGTTAGTCTCGGTCTCGCTTCCTCCTCTCCCGTCGAAACCAAACGCCTCGATCAAATGGCACGGCTCATGGACCAAGTCCGGCCCGAATTTTGGTCCGAGCATCTCGCCTTCGTCCGCGCCGGCGGCTTCGAAATTGGTCATCTCGCCGCCCCGCCTCGCAGCACCGCTTCGGTCGACGCTACCGCTTCTAATCTCCATCGTGCCCAAGCCGCGGTCGGCGCCATGCCCCTCGTCGAAAATATCGCCACTCTTATTGATCCACCCGCCAGCACTCTCTCCGAATCCGCGTGGCTCAACGGTATTCTCTGTTCCTCAAATTGCGGACTGCTTCTCGATCTTCACAACGTCCTCGCTAACGGTCTCAATCACGGCTACGACCCGCTTGAATTTGTCCGCCAAATTCCTCCCGACCGCATCTCCGCCATCCACATTGCCGGCGGCAAATTTGTTTCCGCTCCCGACGGCTCGCAGCGCCTTCTCGATGATCACTTTCATGACGTCCCCGATCCCGTCTTCGATCTCCTCGAAGAAACCGCCGCCCGCGCCACCGGCCCGCTCACCGTTATCCTCGAACGCGACGGCGACTATCCCTCGATGGACTCCCTCCTCGCGCAAATCGCGCAAGCTCGCCGCGCCCTTGCCAAAGGCCGCGACCGCCACCGCGACCGCCGAGCCCAACTTATCGAGGCCGTCGCATGAACTCCAGCTCCAGTCAACTCGAAGCCTTCCTCGCGCGCCTTTATGTCGACCCTGAAGCCCGCGCAAATTTCAAAGCCAACCCCCGCGCCGAAGCACAGAAAGCCGGCCTCTCCGAAGACCATTGCATTGCCCTCGAAAACGTCGATTGGATCGGCCTCGAAATGGCCGCTCGCAGCTTCGCCAAAAAACGCCGTCTGAAACGCCGCCCCAACTGGTTCGATGCCTTTCGATCGCGCTTCACCCGTCTTCATTTCTTCCGCTTCGGCCAAAAGTAGACTTATCTCTGCCGTAGCAATCCTCGACGCAAAAAGACATCCCCTCAGAAAAATCCGTAGTCTAATATTTGCAGGCTCAGGCAAAACCGGTGTGGTATGAAGTCCCTTCGTCTATTCATTTCCGCCTTCGTATGCTTCGCCGTCCTCGCATCCGCATCAACTCGCGCGGCGGATCTTGCCACCTGCTCCGGCCTCGTTCTCGATGAAAACGGTGTTCCCGTTCCCGCCGTCCAACTAAAACTCGAAGACGCCTCCGCCCACATCTACCGCACCGAGACCGACGGCGCTGGCCGCTTCTCTCTCAATAATCTCCTCGCCGGCGAGTACAAGCTCGAAGTCCGCAAACAAGGCTTCTTCCTCATCGCCGCTCGCCCCGTCACTCTGCAACCCGGCCCTAACGAACTCAACCTCACCATGAATCACGCCGAAGAGGTCCACGAGCAGGTCCAGGTCACCGCCCGCCCCAATCAAATCGATCCGCAAGACACCGCTCAGCGCGACACTCTCACCGCGCGCGACATCCGCGACATTCCCGTTCCCAGCTCCCACATCCTCGCGCAAAGCCTTGCCGCTCTCCCCGAAGTCACGCAAGACAATCTCAACAATCTTCACATCGCCGGCGCTCGCTCCGGCGAAACGCAATATCTCCTCGACGGCTTCGAAATCGGCGATCCCGTCAACAACCAGCTCACCGCGCGCTTCAACGTCGACGCCACCCGCGCCGCCGAAGTCCAAACCTCCAATTTCGGCGCAGGCTACGCCCACTCGGGCGCAAACATCCTCAGCCTCGAAACTCCCGATGGCGACGACCGCTGGCGCTTCGGCACCACCAACCCCATTCCCGGCATCAACGTCCAGGAAGGCGTCCACCTCGGCGACTGGTATCCCCGCTTCACGTTTTCCGGCCCCATCCAGCGCGGCCGCTTCTGGTTCTCTGATTCCATCAGCCTTCAGCACACCTTCGCTGCCGTCAAATTTCTTCCCGATGGCGCCAACACCTGGGAAGACTGGGCCGGCGACAATCTCCTACGCCTCCAATACAACATCACGCCCAAACACATTCTCCATGCTACCTACCTCTACAACCGCGCTTACGACACCAACGTCGGCCTCGACACTCTCGACCCCGTCTCTACCACCGTCACCGGCGACCAGCAGCGCAACTTCCTCGCTCTCAAAGACCAGGTCTGGCTTGCCGACACGCTCTTCGACATCGGCGTCGCCGCGGATAACGGCACTCTCGACTTCATCCCCAAAGGCACGCAGCCCTACGTCCTCCTCGTCAACGGCTCCGCAGGCAATTATTTCCAGCGCCTCCATCAGCGCGGCCGCCGCTTCCAGGCCACTGCCGGCATGCCCGCCGCCACGCGCCACTGGCACGGCACTCATCAACTTGCCGCCGGCGCCAATGTCGCTTCGTTATCCTACTCTCTGAGCGCCGAGCGCACGGAAATCCAAGCCCTACAGGCCTTTCAAGGCGGAGTATCCACCAATCCCGCCTGCACTTTGCCTATCGCCGGCTGTCTCGTCCGCTACTCTACTTTCACTGGCACTGCTGCTCCGTACATCTCTAACACTCAGGCCGGCCTCTATGTCCAGGACACCTGGTCTCTCTCCAAATTCTTCGTGCTGCAAGCTGGCCTGCGCACCGACTGGGACCGCTTCACCCAAAGCGCCATGGTTGGCCCCCGCGCCTCCGCCAACCTCCTCCCCTTCGGCGACGACACCTCCAAAATCACGATCGGCTGGGGCATCTACAACGCTCCACTCAACCTCTCGCTCATCGGACAGACTCTCGACCAGCGCCAAATCGACACTTTTTATGACAACGCCGGCAACGTCGTCCCGGGAAGCCCTGTCACCAGCTTCTTCGCCCTCCCTGCCTCCGGCCTTCACCAGCCTCGCTTCACCATCTCCAGCCTCGGCTGGCAGCAAAAATTTGCCCACAGCACTCTTCTCACTCTCAGCCTTCTCGCCCGCAACGGTGCTCACGGCTTCGCTTACGTCGATCAGCAACCTGCCCAACCTGGCGGCACGTTTCTCCTCGAAGACACCCGCAAAGATCGCTACCGCTCCGCGACCGCTTCCGCGCGCCACGTCTTTTCCGAAAGCATGGAGATCTATGGCGCCTACACTCGCTCCATCGCCCATTCCAATGAAGTCCTCAACCCTGCTCTCGGCTCCATCTTCTACGCCGCCCAGCAATCCGCTCCCGTTGCCTGGGACGCCCCCAACCGCTTCCTCTCCTGGGGTTGGGCTCCCACGCACATTTGGGGCATCCAGCTCAGCTATTTCTACGAGTACCGCTCCGGCTTTCCTTTCAGCGTCATCAATCTCCAGCAGCAACTCGTTGGTCCGCCCAACTCCGCCCGCTTTCCCGTCTATTCCAGCCTCAACCTCGGCATCGAAAAAAAGTTCGGTTTCCGCGGCTACCTCTGGGGCGTTCGCGTCGAAGCCGTCAACGCCCTCAACCGCGAGAATCCCGACACCGTCGTCAACAATTTCGACGCCCCCAACTTCCGCGCCTTCTCCGGCGGCCAGGGCCGTGCCGTAACCCTCCGCGTCCGCTTCATCGGCCGTAAATAAGCCTGGAGACGAACGTAGCTGCGTGATTCATCGCGCCCGTTCTTCGCTTGCTGCGCTGAGAAACGATTGTCCAACAGGCGCGAACGGCGCTATCATCGGCCAAGGCACCACCTATGACCACAGACCGAATCGACATCAACCCAGCCGTCATGATGGGCAAGCCCGTGATTCGCGGAACGCGCATCACTGTCGAGCTGATCCTGCGCAAACTCGCCGAGGGCTCCTCCGAAGCCGAATTGCTCCAAGATTATCCCCATCTCACCGCCCAGGACATCCGCGCCGCCATGGCCTACGGCGCAGCCAGCGTCGCCCACGAAGAAGTTGTGCTCCTCCCCGGCCCGCCTTCTACCTCCAACTCCTGAGCCATGAACTTCCTGGCCGATGAAAGCTGTGCCGGGCCGGCAATCCGCGCACTCCGTAAAGCGGGCCACGACGTCATCGCAATCGCCGAAGTCGCCGCCGGCTCCACAGACCAACAGGTACTCAATCGCGCTCTAAACGAGAACCGAGTGCTCATCACCGAAGACCGCGATTTTGGGTACTTGGTTTACGCTCAAGGGCGCCCGTCCGCTGGCGTTATTCTGCTCAGGTTCCCCGCCAGTGCTCGTCAAGCCAAACCCGCAACTTTGGTCGAGGCGGTGGCTGCGGTCGCTTCCCGGCTGCGGAGCTCCTTCACCGTCGTGGAACCTGGCCGAGTGCGCGTCTCCTCAGTGCCGTAAGCACAGGTGGGTGGCCGGGACGCTCAACCGGGTTCTGCACCATCCCCGGAGAAAAAATCTTCGGCTTCCGCGCCTACCCGCGGGGCGTTCGCGTAGATGCCGTCAACGTCCTCAACCGCCATAGTCCGGACACCGTCGTCAACAAGATCGTCGCCCCCAACTTCCGCGCCTTCTCGTCGGCCAAGGCCTCGCCTCCCGCGTCCGTTTCATCGGCAGAAAATAATCTCGGGAGCGTGACGACATTAACGAAGTAGGTCACAAATGATGCGGCTCACCAAATTCCTCGTCTGCGATTCGCTCCGACACCGTCATAAGGCCCTCGTGGTATAGAATCGACGAGCAATGGCGAATCCCAGCAAGTCAAACATTGTCGACGATCTCCGGCAGCGCTTCGGGGAAGTCCGCAAGCTCAAGGGTAGCGAATCGCTTTTCGCAGTCGGAAACGAAGCAGCACGCATTTATTTCCGTTATTCCAAGGTACACGCAAAAGGTCGCACCTTCTTCGGGTTGCGGGACGTAGACCTACGTCAACTCGAAGGACACAACTCGTTCTTGTGTTTCCTTCTCGATGACGGGTCTCCGCCGCTTTTCATCCCGTACTCGGATTTCGAGGAAGTCTTTGCTAGTGCCCAACCGGCAAGGGATGGTCAGTATAAAGTTCAGCTCGCTAATCGTGCGAACGCCCTAGAGCTCTATGTCGCACGACAAGGAAGATTCAACGTTGAAGGGTATGTCGGATTTGAAACGCTGGAGCGCAGCTTGGAAGCGCAGAGGCTTCGCGAAGAGATCGCCTTTTCGCATTGTCAGGTCCAGACGCTCCTGGCCGGAATTGGTCACGCGAAAGGCTATGAGGTATTTGTGCCTGATTCTGACATCGGTACACTTGACTGGTCTCTGACCAAAGAGTTCCCACTCCGACGTCACCTGCCTCAAGGATTTGATCAAGTGCGCGGTATTCTCAGCGAGATCGATGTAGTGTGGGTTGAAAACGGTCGAAATAAGATTGAGGGCCTGTACGAAGTTGAACACTCAACTCCCGTTTACTCTGGGTTGCTGCGATTCAATGACATACTGCTAACGGACCCCAGAGTCACGAGGTTTTCGATAGTATCCAACGACGGCAGGCGCGAACTTTTCTCCCGACAACTCTTTCGTCCAACTTTTAAGAAAAGTGGCCTCTCGGAACTTTGCAGCTTCCTTGAGTACGCTAACGTTTCAGCTTGGCACCAGCGGCTCTTGAAAGGAGATTTGGATCATGCAGCGAACATCTAGTCTCAAACTCTATACAGTCGTTGAAGTATGGCGCGGCATCGCAGCGAGCGCGAGGAATTTTACTCAACTACGAGATGCTGAGAATTACCTGCTGCGTCTTCGCCAAAGTCGTAATCTGGCGGAGGACGACGTGCAGCTTTTCGAAAACTCAGTCAGAATCCCCTCCTGACTGGCTCCCTGTTCCCGATGCCAATTTCTGAGCGGGTGTCCCACACGTCGGAGTTAGGTGTGGGGACTTTGAATTTGGTAGCTCCAAACCAGCCTAGTCACCCGTAGCACACTACAGCTTTCGACACGAATCCGGATGTTCGCTTCTCGATTTCCAGTACTTGGCGCGAAACTCTTCCACAAACCGCTCGCGCCACCTCTCGTTCATCTCGATAATTTTGTTATCGCTGAACGAATCGATCCGATCCGCCTCTTCACCCATTTGCTCTTTCAACTTGGCCTGGATGATCTTCACGCAGGCAGGCTTCGATTGTTCATTAAGGTGCATAGCCCCTCGACCATCTCGAGACTCCCTGGAACATCCAGCAAAACGAATAGCCTCCAACAATTCGCGCGCCATTCTCCATCGATTCCTTTAAAGTAATCGCGACCGCGGCCGAACATCTTTGCTCTACCGCCAAATTCAGGCGTCGGCCGGTTGGGGAGAACAAGAATGTTTTTTTCGTCCACAAGAACCTCCATTGTCCGTCGTTTAGCAGTGCCGTTCACGGCCCTGTCTCATGGGCGCGCATCGCTTATCCATGCGCTTCTCGTCGGGTTTGTTCTGATTGCGATCAACGCAGCCGCGCCTTTGGCGGGCGCTCAGAAAATGGAACTCTCCATCGATGCCTCCAAGGCCGGCGCAAAGATCGACCGTAATCTCTTCGGCCAGTTTGCCGAGCATCTCGGCCACGGCATTTATGAAGGCATCTGGGTGGGGCCCGACTCGCCGATTCCCAACACCCGCGGCATTCGCAATGATGTGGTTGCTGCGTTGAAGGCTATTCGCGTGCCAAACGTTCGCTGGCCTGGCGGGTGCTTCGCCGACGAATACCATTGGCGCAACGGCATTGGCAGCGCGCGCGCGGTCACACTAAATCCCAACTGGGGCGGCGTGATGGAACCCAACACCTTTGGAACACACGAATTCATGGACTTTCTGGATCAGATCGGCAGCGAGGCCTATCTTTCCGTCAACGTTGGCTCCGGCACTCCTCGGGAAGCCTCCGAGTGGTTGGAATACTTGACCACCGCTCAGCCCACCACTCTCGCCAAAGAACGCGCGACCAACGGGCATCCTGCTCCCTACAAAGTCGCCTTTCTCGGCATCGGCAACGAAAGCTGGGACTGCGGCGGCAACATGACACCGGACTATTATCTAAGCCAGCTTAAGATCTACAGCCGCTTCGTCCGCAACTTCAATCCCGCGCAGCAAGATAAGCAACAGATGCTGAGGATCGCTGTCGGTCCCGGCGGCGGTGAGCCTCGCTGGACCGGATGGACCGAAGCCATCATGAAGGCCTACCAGCATCATTCCTGGAGCTGGGACATCAATGGTCTCTCCATGCACTCCTACACCGTCGTCGCCTGGCCGCCAGCGTTTAAATCCGTGGGATTCGGCGAGACCGAATACAGTCAAATTCTCAAGTCCACTTTGGACATGGAAGATTTGATCAGCAAACATTCCGCGGTCATGGACAAGTACGACCCCGACAAGAATGTCGCCCTCGTCGTGGATGAGTGGGGTAGCTGGTACGCGCCTTTGCCCGGCAGCAATCCCGGTTTCCTCGTCCAGCAAAATAGTTTGCGCGACGCAGTTCTCGCCGCTCTGAACCTGAACATCTTTGTTCGCCACGCCGATCGCGTGCGCATGGCCAACATCGCCCAGATGATCAATGTATTGCAGGCGATGATCATCACGGACAAAGAAAAGATGGTTCTCACCCCAACCTACTACGTCTACAAAATGTATTTGCCCTTCCAGGATGCGACTTCTGTACCGGTTACCTTTGACGCCGGCACCTACACGCACGACAAAATCACCCTGCCGCGCGTCGACGCTATCGCAGCGAAGGACAAGGCCGGCAAGTTGTGGCTGGAGCTTACTAATGTCGATCCCAACGAACCTGTCGAAATACAAATAAACCTCGCCGGAAGCGGAGCTAAATCTGCTGCGGGAGAAACACTGACTGCGTCCAAGGTGGATAGCGTCAACACGTTTGAAGCTCCCCATACGGTGGTACCGAAGCCCATTTCGGCGAAGGTTCAAGACGCCAAGCTGCTGCTGAAGCTCGAACCCAAATCGGTGACGGTAGTCTTACTGGAACAATAAGACCTTAAAAACATCGGCTGCCGTCTTTTCCCTTGACAAGACGTTGCCGTTCGCGTATAGTGGTTCCTGGGTAATAATACGTCTCTATCCCGGAACGCCGATCTCCAGATCGGCGTTTTGCTTTAGCTCGCACGGGCACTCCTGCCTGGGCGTTTTCCGCCGCTAGGCCCTAACCCGTTTGAATGCAATACTTACGTGCGGAGTCCGCGCACTGCACAATTTTGGTGCAATTGAGTACCTGTAAGTCCTTTAGAAACAACACTTACGCGCATGTCCGTAACCGTTGATCCTACACAACTTACAGAAACGCTATCTCGTTTAGATGCAACACTTACGAAAAAAGGGGGAGGGGGCTGAACCACTGTCGGCTGTCTCCCTTCGCCCGCATACGCTCTGCGCAAGCGCAGCAACACCCCCAACTCCAATGTCTTCTTGGGTTTACTTTACGGTTCTCTGGATGCCCGGGGGTGGGGTTATCCTACACACCACCCCGCTCTCCGAGCTCCCGAAGCGCCCGCTCAACACGAGTCGTTACTCAAGCAGCACCTTGGCTGTCTTTGTCACGGGCAATAGCAGGGCGCCCAGCCTATCCTGAATCTTTCAGCCGGGAGCAAAGACGAATGGCAAACGCGCACAAGTTCCATCGGGGCCTATCGCATTTCCTGAAGTGTGTAGCGGCCCTGGCCGCGATCCTGCTCGTTGTCTCGCCTTGCCCTGCGCAAACAGCCGCGGCCACTTCGCAGACAAATCCGTGGTCGGAATCCCTGAAGAAATATCCTGGATTGCTACCGGAGTTCGGCAAGTTGATCGAGAAGCTCCAGAAGGACGTCCACTATCCGCCGGCACGAACCGAAAGCCATCTCCTGCCCCTGCTGCCGGAAACCACGATGTCCTATGCCGCGATTTCCAACTACGGCGACGTAACCGAGCAGTCGGTGAAGATTTTCCGCCAGGAGCTGCAGGAAAGCGCCGTCTTGCGCGATTGGTGGCAACACGGCGGCGTCGCCGAGGCCGGCCCCAAGGTTTTGGATTCTCTCGAGAAGATTGCGCAACTCCACCAATTCCTGGGTGACGAAATTGTCGTTTCTGGTTCGCTGCAAGGACAGGATCCCAAGCTGCTCGTGATTGCGGAAATCCGGAAGCCGGGATTGAAAAAATTTCTTCAGGATGCAATCACGCAGGCTGGCGGGGAATCGAAGCAGGGGATACACGTTTTTGACCCGCAGGAACTGGCCGCCGCAAAGGACGAACGCCCTTGGAAAGATCTGTTCGTGCTCGTGCGTCCCGATTTCGTCGTGGCTGCGGCCGATCCGGCCACGCTGCGCGAGTTCAATGCCCGGCTAGCCCGGCGCGGTGGAGAGTTTGTCGCTACTCCTTTTGGCCGGCGCATCACGAAGGAGTATGGCGCTGGCGTGACTCTCTTGGCGGCGGCCGATCTGCACAAACTCGTGGATCAAGTTCCACCCGACGCCAGGCAGAGCAATAATTTTCAGCGCAGCGGTTTTGCCGACGTGAAATATCTGGTCTGGGAACACAGGGCGGTGGGAGCACAAACCATCAGCCAGACGGAACTGAGCTTCAACACGCCGCGGCACGGATCGGCATCGTGGCTGGCCAAATCCGCGCCGCTGCAAGGCTTTGACTTTGTTTCTCCGAAGGCAATAATGGCGGGCACTATTCTGCTCACGAATCCAGCCCAGATCTTTGCGGACCTTCAAGAACTCAATAACGGCTCAAGCTCAAATCCATTTGCAAGTCTGCCTGCGTTTGAAAAAATGTTGAACATCAGCCTGAAGGACGATCTGCTCAGAACCCTCGGCGGCGAGGTCACGTTTGAAGCGGACCGCCTCACTCCTCCGAAGCCCGTCTGGAAGGCCATCCTCAGCGTTCGTGATACCAGCCATCTGCAGCAAACGCTAAATACGTTGCTGGCCGCCGGGCATATCGAAACGGAGAAATTTGAAGCGGACGGCGTCACGTACTCCACCGTCCACATACCTTCTTCCACGCCCCCGCTCGAAATCGGCTATGCCTTTGTCGATGGCCACTTGATACTCGCTTCAGACCGCGAAACAGTTGCCGAGGCCGTGCGGCTGCACAAGACGGGCGAATCCCTGGGAAAGTCCAAAATGTTTCTGGCAGCGCTGCCAGAAGGCCATTCCCTGGAAGCTTCGGCAATGCTCTACCAGGACCCCATCGCCATGACCGCCCTTCAGTTGCGATCGATTTCGCCAGACCTGGCAGAATCTTTGGCGCAGAATTCGAAAGCGATTACTCCGGCCGTAGTCTGCCTCTATGGCGAGGAGAGCGCGATTCGCGAAGCGAGCGGCAGCGGCGCTTATGATTTCGGCGCCGTTTTGGTCGTGGCCGCCGTCGCCATTCCCAACTTGCTGCGTGCGAGAACGGCTGCCAATGAAGGATCCGCGGTCGGAAGCGTACGCACGCTGAACACCGCCGAGATTACGTACGCCGCGGCGTATCCCGAAAGAGGCTATGCGCCCAATCTGGCCGCCCTGGGTACCGATCCTGTTCACCCAGCAGCCGTATCGCCACAGCATGCGGGTTTACTTGACCAGTCTTTGGCGAACGACAGTTGTACTGGCGATGCCTGGTGCACGAAGTCCGGCTATCATTTCCGCGTGAAAGCGATCTGCAAGCTGCGCAAGTGCGACGAATACGTGGCGGTTGCCACGCCCGTGGATACCAACACAGGGGTAAGAAGCTTCTGTTCGACCTCCGACGGGGTGATCCGCTACAAAATGGGCTTTCCCCTGACTGCGCCGGTCACCGTGTCGGTCTGTAAGTCCTGGCCACCCCTGCAGTAGTGGCCTACCCTCGACCCCGGCCGCCGAACTTCGACCCTTAACAATTCTTTGGCGCGCCGCCGCTACGGTGGTAGGCTTCACAATTGGAAACGTGGAGGAAAGAAGTGAGCCTAGCCGCTCCCCCTGATCATCTTCATTCGCTCTCCGGCCTGGAAGGACGCCGCAGCACGCGCATCGACCGCACCGTTCCTCTCGTGGTGCTCGGCCAGACCAGAACGGGAATGTCCTTTCAGGAAAAAACTTCGACGGTCAGCTTCAATCTTCATGGCTGCCGTTATCCGTCGCGGCATGAATATCCCATCGGCACGCCGGTAGGCCTTCGCGTCCTCCAGCCGGATGGCGAGACTATCTCTCCCGTCATTCGCGCCTTCGTAAAATCGGTCCATCCGCCAGCAAGCCCGCGGGAACTTTTTCAGGTCGGCGTCGAACTCGAATCGCCCGCAAATATCTGGAATGTTTCTCCGCCGCCATCGGATTGGAATCGCTTGCTGGGAGGCAGTACATCGTCAGCTGGAATGGCAACAGCGGTAGCTCCCGCGCTGGAACCTGCGGAGTCTCCTTCCGCCCCAGCCGAATTTCCGTATTCTTCCGCGGCACTACCTGGCGCAAGCGAAGTGAGAACGAGTCAGGTTACGGAATTCCCTTCGCCGCCTCCCGCCGCTGGCGCGCCACAGGCGAAAGAAAGCGGCCCGTCAAAACCGGAGCGCGTGGCGATCACCATCGACCAGCTTGTCGCCGCCATGCAAGGCAAACTGCAGGCAGCCGCCGAAAAAGTGGTGCAAAACGCCCTAGCCGAGCACCTAGATGAAGCCATCGACACCGCGCTGGCGCGTGTGGAAGGCGTTCGCGAACGAAATCTTCAGCAACTCGGAGAATTTTCCGAGCAGCGGCTGGAATCGCTGATGCGTTCTTCGCGCGAAGAAATTCTCGGCCACCTCGAGATGCGGCTCGGCGAAGTCCAGAGCCGCTGGGAAGAGCAACACAACGCGTACCGCGCGCAGTCCGAGGAGATCGCGCAGCGCCTCGAAAAAATTTCCACCGACATGCAGCGCAACCTCTCCGAATCGCAAAAATTCATCGAGAAAACCACCCGCGAAATCGAGCCGCAAACGCGCGGCCGGCTGGACGAGTCTCTCGGCCAGGCTACCGAACAATTTGAGGCGGCGGCTGACCGCATTTCCGACCGTCAGCTTGTTCGCGTGATGGAAGCCACGCGGATGGTCACGCGCGAAGCCGCCGCGCAACTCGACGCTCGCGTGGCGGAGTCCCGCGCACTGCTGCAGAACGCCGCGGGAAGCACTCTGGAAGAATTCCGGCGTCAAGCCGAAGTGCAAGTTGATTTGGCTATTTCGGAAACCACCGAGCGAGTCCGGTCCGCGCTATCGGCTCTGGATGCGGAAAATCGGGTCGCGTGCGAGAACCGCCGGCGCACCATGATCGATGACGTCACGCGCACCACGGAACAGTCGACGGAGCAATTCCGCTCGGGCATCAAGGCTTTTCTGTACTCGTGCCTGGTCGCGGCAGTGGGCGCCGTCGATGAACATGCCAAAACAACGCTCGATGGCCTCGTCAAGGATCCCAACAGCAGCCCGCGCGCAATCGACGACATCAAAATCATTCCACCCGACGACGAAAAACCAAATTAATCCACTCAGGTTACTGGAACACCCAAACCGAATTCGCGATGCACGGTGATCAGCGCGGTCTTGGCGGCTTTTTCTTCCACCACGAAGGAGATGTTGGATTCCGAAGAGCCCTGCGCGATGGCAATCAAATTCACATTTTCGCGGCCCAGCGCGTTGAAAGTTTTTCCCGCAACTCCGGGTGTCCCGCGCATGTTTTCGCCGACCACGGCAACGATCGCGATGTTCGGGTCAATGGTGATGTGCTCGACTTTCTCGTGCGCCAGGTCCTGCGCAAACTCTTTGCGCAGAGCCTCGACAGTGCGCTGAGCGTCCGCGGCGGATACGATGAAGCAAATGTCATTCTGCGAAGAGGACTGCGAAATCAGGAGAACGTTCGCGCGCACTTCGGCCGTCGTTGAAAATGTGCGTCCCACCACATCCGGCAATCCGACAATGCCTGGTCCGCCCACGCTGATCAGCGCCACATCTTGAATGGCCGTCAGTGCTTTGACGCCGCCGCCGATGCTGCGGCCTTCCGGAGTGATTTTCGTACCGGGCCGTTGCGGGGTGAAGCTGTTGCGAATCCAGACGGGAATTGCCGCTTGCATCACGGGCTTCAGCGTTTTTGGATGTAGCACTTTCGCGCCAAAAAAAGCGAGTTCAGCGGCTTCACGATAGGAAATCACGGGAATGGTTCGCGCCTCCGGCACAAGGCGAGGATCCGCGGTCAGCACGCCATCCACGTCCGTCCAGATAATGACTTCGTCCGCATTCAGAGCGGCGCCAAGAATAGTCGCGGAATAGTCGGAGCCGCCGCGACCGAGGGTGGTGAGTTTTCCTTCCGTCGTCGCACCAAGAAATCCGGTAACGACGGGCACGATGCCTTTTTCAAGGAGCGGCCGCAGCCGCACTTCGCACGCTTCGCGCGTGCGGTCCATCAGCGGTTCCGCGCCTCCGTGAAACGCGTCCGTGACGATCACTTCGGTGGCGTCGACAGATTCGCTCTGCAAGCCAAGTTCCCGCACAGCTCCCGCCACGAGTGGAGCGGACAGCCGTTCTCCCAAGCTCGAGATCGCATCCAGTGTGCGCGGCGTCAGCTCCCGCAGGAGAGCTGTCCCTTCAAATAGCCTGCTTCCTTCGGAAAAAACCTCTTCCATTTCTTCTTCGATCGATGTGCGTGCGCTTTCTTCGCGGACCAAACTCTTCAGCGCCTCGGCATGCTGCGAGCGCAACGCCGCCAAAACCGCCGTGCCCTGACCGCTCTCGCCGGCTCCAGCGCGCTTGGCTGCTTCGATCAGGCGGTTGGTCACACCGCTCATGGCAGAAACGACGGCGACGCAAGCTCCTTCGCGCGCACTTTGCGCGATGATCTGGGCCGTCCTCGCCATGCACGCGGCATCGCCCACGGACGTGCCGCCAAATTTCATCACCTGCAATCGCGCATTCATTTGCCTGGGCCTTCCCTGCTATCTTCCGGATCCTTCTTTGGCAGTTTACCTTGAGACGGAGGGGAAGCACCTCGGCGCAACAGCAACTGTTGTCTGGGCTGGAAAAGAAAGGTAAGATGGTCTTACCATGCAGACCAAGTTATCGACCAAGGGGCAGGTAGTACTTCCCAGCCGCATCCGGAACAAGCTGGGGCTTCGCCCAGGAGACCCGCTGGACGCGAGCGTGGAAGGTGACCGCATCGTTCTGACGCCCCGCAAAAAGCGCGGCAGAAAGATGCGCATCATTAAGGATCCCATTACAGGGTTCCCGGTACTCACCGCTGGACCAAAGGCTCCGATTCTGACCCACAAAGAAGTTAAGGAACTCCTGGCAGATTTTCCGTGAGATATCTTCTCGACGTGAGCGCCCTGGTGGCATTCGGATTCCAGGAGCATGAGTTCCATCCGCGGATGGCGAACTGGGCACGGAAGGTCGCGTTAGAATCCGAGGCAGAGCTTCTTAGCTGTTCCATCACCGAGCTAGGTTTCGTACGAGTTCTCTCGCAGACCCCGCAGTATGGGGGCACGGTGTCGGACGCTCGCGCGCTGTTGTTACAGCTGAAAGCCAACGCGGCAGTCAAATTCATGTTTGTCCCCGATGAGCATGACATCTCGCAGCTTCCGCTATGGGTTGCCAGTCCAAAACAGATCACGGACGGACATCTGACTCGATTGGCGGCCGCTCATAACGGAGTTCTCGCCACACTCGATACAAAGATTCCTCGGGCTTACCTGATCCCCGCCACGAAGTAAAAAGAGCAGATCCCCGTTGGTCGTTTTGCGCCATTTTGAAACCGGGCACCAGGCGGTCGCCGGCCCGATCGGAACCGAAGAACGCCAAGGCCAGTTTAATTCATCGGTAAAACTCGAAAACAAGTAGCAAAATTTGCTAGTGCCGCCGGATTACGGGCGGTCCCAGTCGAGGGAATAGATTTCCTGGATGCTGGCGTCGCGGACGAGGAGAGGGGATTCGTCGGGGGCGAGGCCGCTCCAGTTGCCGAAGGCGCCGCCAGCAGCTTGAAAACCTTTCATGCTGAAGATGGGCTCGAGCTTGCCGGTGCTGACTTGCACGCGGTAGTAGCTTTCCTGATTGTCGAGGATTCCGTCGAAATAGATGTAGCGGCCGTCGCGGGACCAAGTGGGGTAGGCCACGAAGAGGCGCGCGAGCTCAGTCCATTTTTGCGTGGTGAGCTCGAAAAGCATGAGCTTGAGCGAATCGAGAGGAATCGCGGCGATGTAGCGTCCGTCAGGAGACCAACGCGGAGAATAGAGTCCGTTGGAATCGGGCAATTTCGTGGGCTTTCGCGTTTTCAGGTCGAGGACGTAGATAGCGGAGCCTTGATTGTTGAGAGAGTTTTCGCCGAAGGCGAGTGATTTGCCGTCGGGTGACCAGTTGGGGTCTGCCGAATTGATGGTGCTTCGAAAAATGAGTTCGGGAGAGCCGCCCTCGGCGGGAATCACATAAATCTGCCAAGGCTCGCCGGGAGGGTGAGCAAAGAAGGTGATTTGCTTTCCGTCCGGGGACCATCGAGGCAAGTAGGCTTGCATCGGCGGAAAAACGAGTTGGAGTCTTTGCGTGCCGTCGATTTTACTGCGCCACATGGTGCCATCGGTGGCGTCGTTATAGGCGACCCACTGTCCGTCGCGAGAGAAGTCGAGTCCCATCGCGGAAATTCCGGAGAGGTAGGGGACGAGTTGTTTTGATTTTGTGTCGAAGCGCAGCAATTCGCCGCGGGGCTGCCAGCCCCGGACGAAGAGTTTCTTTCCATCGCGGCTTGGAACGGGATTGCCAACATTCATCGGCCCTGTTGTCAGTTGTGTAGGCTCCTGGTGAGAGGCACGAAACAGGCCGCTACGTTCATTGATGGCCCAGATGTTGGCGATGCTGTCGCGGCGGGCCTCAAAGACGAAGTACTTTCCATCGGGCGTCCATTTGCCGCAGCATTCGTTGGGGGCGTCGCTCCAGCCTGGCAGAAACGGATGAAGATTGGTGCCGTCCGCTGCAGATTGCCAGATGGAACGGTTGTTGGTTTTGGGGTCGTTGACAGTGAAACGCAAAATCGAGCCGTGGGGCGACCAGCGGATATCGGCGGGAGTGCCGCCTGCGGCAAAGAGAAGATGCGGTTG
>Ga0209415_10008733_pt1 | contig 17526 bp, 16 predicted proteins | sample PeaSoiSIISIP2007_FD_187696 | JGI IMG/M metagenome (GOLD analysis project Ga0209415, IMG submission 187696) | Peat soil microbial communities from Weissenstadt, Germany - SII-SIP-2007 (SPAdes) (version 2) | ecosystem: Environmental > Terrestrial > Soil > Wetlands > Peat | place: Germany... | reverse complement strand
CTTGCCAACCTCGTCACGATCTGCCGGACCCATCACTGGAGGGTGCATGAGGGAGGCTGGCGATTGATCCGCACCGACCAGGGGACGATCGCACTGCCGCCGGTCGCCGTATCTCCCATAGCCCGGCCGCCGGTGGCACCGCCTCCCGTCGCGATGCCGCACGAAACTGCGCGCCCGATTGACGAGACGCCGGAGGCCCGGCCGCCCGTGGCGGCGCCACACGAACACGTCCGCCCGATGTCCAAGATGTCGGTGGCAGTGCCACCCGTGGCGGCGCACGAAGACGTCCGTCCGGTGTCCAGCACGCCCCATGCACTGCCGCGCGTGACCCCGCGGCCCGCCAGCGCCGAGCTCGGCACCTCTCGGGCCCGCGCTCCCGATGTCCCGCCGGCGGTCTGACCGCCGGCCGGGTCGGCATGCGTCTGAGGCTTCGCCAGGTCAACGATCAGGGTGTGGACGGATCGACGTTGCCGCCCCTCCAGCCGTCCCGCGGTCGCAAGATCGAAGACCGCGGCTGCATCCCGCAACCACGCATCCCCCACCCGCATCGGATTCGACATCCGCCTGGCCATGGTCGGCGCACCACCAGGTTGGACATGAGCCCGATGCTCGAGGCCGAGGCCCCGAGCGCGATGGATCCGCGGTGCGTGAGGGACTGATCGGGCCCCCTTGCATCACTCTCCGGAGGCCGCTGACCCCGCAACCCTGACGTACCATGCACCCATGGACGCTCGCCGTCGCAGCGTCAATCGGCGCTCAACGACGTGAGCTCGTCGCCCCGCGAGGTGAGCTCGCCGTCAGCCCCCAGCTGGTGGCAGGAGCGTGCCGCGGCGCGCTTTCCCCAGCTCGTGCGCCCGCCCCTGGAGGGCGACCAGCGGGCCGATGTCGTCATCGTCGGAGGCGGCTTCACCGGCCTCTGGTCGGCGATCCGGCTCGCCGAGCTGGAGCCGAGCCGGCGCATCGTGGTCCTGGAGCGCGAGACGGTCGGTTTCGGCGCCAGCGGGCGCAACGGCGGCTTCGCCATGACGATGGTGACCCGGAGCATCCACGACCTGGTCCGCAAGGTGGGTCCGGCCGCCGCCAGGCGTGTCCACGCCGCGATGGTCAAGACCCTCTCCGAGATCGAGGCCTTCTGCGCCACCGAGGGGATCGAGGCCGACATCACTCGCCCTGGCCTGCTCACCGTCTCCAACGGTCCCGAGCAGGACGTGCGGATCCGCCAGGACCTCGAGGCGTCCTCCCGGCTGGGCCTCGACGACATCACCCCTTTGAGCGCCGCCGAGTGCCGCGCGCTGGTGGCCGCCGAGGGTGTCCGCTGCGGCCACTACGAGGCCAACTCCCTGCTGCTCGACCCCGCCGCACTCTCTCTCGGCTTGGCGCGGGCCGCCGAGCGCCGCGGGGTCGTGATCTTCGAGCGCACCGCGCTGGTGCGCGCCCAGGGGACCCGTTCCGGCGTGCTGATGCGCACCCCGAAGGGAAGCGTGCGGGCGGAGCGAGCCCTGCTCGCCACCAACGCGTACGCGCACGCCATCCCGCGGATCCGGCGATTCCTCTTTACGATCTGCGCCTACATCGTCTGCACCGAGCCGCTCACCACGTCGCAGTGGGACCGGGTGGGCTGGGAGCGTCGGATGGGGATCGAGGACCGGCGGGTCATGCCGCACTTCCACCGGCCCACCGCGGACGGCCGCATCCTCTGGGGCGGGCGGGACGCGCCCGTCTCGCCGATCGGGCCGGACCCCCTGCGCGACCAGGACCCCCGTATCTTCGGGCGGCTCGAGGAGACCTTCCGTCAGACCTTCCCGCAGCTCGACGACGTGCGGATCGGCGAGCGGTGGGGCGGCCCTGTCGGGGCCACCGTGCACTGCCTGCCGAGCGTCGGCTGGCTCCACCCCGGAGCTCTCGCATACGCCGTCGGGTACAGCGGCCACGGGGTCGGGCCGTCGGCTCTGCTCGCCCGCGTCGCGGTCGACCTCCTCCTGGAGCGCGACACCGGGCGGCTCACCCTGCCGTTGGTCACCCGCCGGCCGATGAGGCTGCCGCCCGAGCCCCTGCGCTGGCCGCTGCTCAACGGCGCCCAGCGCGTCCTCCAGGCGGCCGACGACCGCGGCGGGGCGCGAGGTCCGCTGGGGCGCGGTCTGATCCGGCTGCTCCAGTAGCGCCGCCGATGGGAACCGCCGGCTGGCCGGTGCTGCTGGCGGCGTGCGCCGCCTGCGCGATCGGCACCGGGGCGGCCCTCCAGCAGCAGGCGGCCCACGGCGTCTCCGGCTCCGGCTCCGCCGGCATCGGGCTGATCGCCATCCTGCTGCGGCGCCCGATCTGGCTGCTCGGGGTCGCCGTGATGGTCACCGGCTTCGGGCTGCAGGCGGCGGCCCTGGACCTCGGGCGGCTGGCGGTGGTGGAGCCGATCCTCGCCACCAGCCTGGTGGTCGCCCTGGTCGTCGCGGCGCTGCGCCACCGCTCGTGGCCGCGGCCGGCGGACTGGCTCGCCATGGCGCTCGCAGCCGGGGGAGTCGCGCTCTTCCTGGTCGTGGCCGCCCCGATCGGCGGTCGGTCCCAGCCGCCGGCGGTGTGGTGGGCCCCCCTGCTGGTGGGCCTCGGGGCGCTCGGCGCCCTCGCGCTCTGGCGCTCGTCGCACTGGGTGCCGGCGCGGGCCGCGATGGGCCTCGGCGGGGTCGCGGGCATGACCATCGGAGCCTCCGACGCGCTGGTCAAGACCACCGTGAGCTCGGCCTCGACACTGCACCTGGCGGTGCTGACCACCTTCCCGCCCTACCTGCTGGTCATCGTCGGCGCCGCCGGCTTCCTGCTCCAGCAGCACGCGTACCGGGTCGGCGAGCTGAAGGCCGCCCTCCCGCCCTCATCGGTCCTGGAACCGCTGACCGGCACCCTGCTCGGTCTCACCCTCTTCGGCGAGCGCCTCGCCGCCCACGATCCGATCTCGGGTATGGCGCTGGTGCTCGCCGCCGCGGCGACCATGGTCGGCGTCTGGCGCCTCGGGAGCGCCCCGCTGCTGGGAGCCCGCAGTCATCCGGATGCATTGATCCCTGATGCGGGAAGCGGGTGATCCGGACGCTGACCGGGTGCTCAGGCGGTGGCCGGGCCCCGCGCCGGCCGGGCGATCAGGCCGAGAGCGCCACCGCCCGGAGCTCCTCGGGCCGCAGGCACGCGCAGGAGCACGACTGGGGGCGTCCGAAGAGATACCCCTGGGCCGCGGTCACCCCGAGGGAGATGAGCACGGACCGCTCCTCCTCCACCTCGACCCCCTCGGCGACCACCAGCGGGCCCGCCTGGCGGCCAAACTCAGCCAGGGCTCCGACCATTGCGCGGCGCATCTTGTTGAGATGGATGTCGCGGACCAGCGAGATGTCCACCTTGATGATGTCGGGCTCCATGTTGACGATGTGGCTCATCGACGAGAAGCCCGAGCCGGCGTCGTCCACACCCAGCCGCACCCCGGCATCCCGGATGGGGGCGAGCGCGGCGGTGAGCGCGGGGTAGTCGTCGATGTGGGCGTGCTCGGTGATCTCGAGGATCAGCCGCTCCGGCCGTTCCTGCCGGAGCAGCGCCGCCAGCTCGGGCTGCATGGCCACGCTGGGTGAGACGTTCAGATGGAGGGAGCAGCCGTCCGGAAGGTGGTCACGGTGCTCCAGTGCGAGGCTGATCGCGCGCAGCTCGAATTCGAGGCCCAGGTCGTGCGCGGCGGCATCCGCGAACCACTGGTCGGGGGATCGATGCGGGGCGGCGTTGAACCGGCAGAGGGCTTCGAAGGCGACCGGCTCCCGGCTCTGGATCTCGACGATCGGCTGGAACACGACGCTCATGAGCCCGCGATCCAGCACCCTGCGGAGTGAGACGACCTTGTCGTGGGTCTGGTCGAGCCGGCCGCGCAGCTCGGCGCCCACGGCGTGCGCGGCGATCGCCGGCATCGAGGCCTGCCCACGAATCGCGCGGTGGACGCTGTCGAGGACCTCGTCGCCGGCGGTTCCCTTCAGGATGTAGCTGATCGCCCCGGCACGGAGCATGCCCATGATGGTGTTGGGGTCGTCGTACGCGGAGAGGGCCACCACCCGGGTCTCGGGAGCGGACCGTCGCGCCTCGGCGGCGACGGCCTCCCCACCCCCGCCGGGGAGCCGCACGTCGCAGAGGCAGACGGCCGGTCGAAGCGACCGCACCATCGCGGCGCCCTCGGGGGCGTCGGCGGCGATGCCCACCACGCGGAGCCGGGGGTCGATGCTCAGCAGCTCGGCCAGCGCACTCCGGAAGCCCGGATCGTCGTCGACGACGAGGACGGTGTTCGCCGGCCGGGGTTGAGCGGCAGCCGCCAGGACCATGGGGGTCACTATGGGCGTCTTGGCGCGTCTGGATAAGATGCAGATGCCCCACGGCGGAGTGGGGCAGGTGGACGCGCCGGCCCTGGGTCACCCCCGGCGCACCGCTGGGGCACCCCCCAGATTGGTGATCTCGGCCGAACTCCCGAGCCGCCTGAATGGGGGGCTTTCCCGAGCGCACGCGCCGTGCGACGCTGGTGGGCGGGTAGACGGGCCCGCGGCGAAAGCCGGCCGGTGGTACCTACCCACCACCGGCGCGCGGGGGGGCGCGCCGGCCCCGATGGCGTGGTGGACGCCTCCTCCTCAGGCCCTTCACCAGGCGACCCCCTCCGGCGCGGAGAAGGGCACCTGCACCACCTCCCCCCCACTCCACCTCCAGACGTCGGCGCCGCTTGGTGAGGTCAGCTCGGTCCAGATCGCCGACGCGCCCCCGGGCGAGAAGGCGAAGGAGGAGAGGAGCTCGCCCTCGTACTGGGCGCCGATCATCGGCAGCGTCTGCAGCACCCGCAACTCCGCACCGGTGGCGGCGTCGAAGACGGCCACCTCGGGGCTGGCCGCCGGGGATGTCAGGCAGGGGAGCCCGCAGAGGCTTGGTTGCGGGCTGGTCGACGCCGACGGCGGGCACGCGAGCGCGACCACGGTGCCGTTGGGGAGGTAGCGTGGCCATGCGTCGGGGCAGAGCTGCATCTCCAGGGAGGTCCCGTCGGCGGCGGAGGCGGCTGTCGCGGTGTCCAGGATGGTCACGTTCTCCGGAGCGCCGGCGACCCACACGACCATCAGATGCACGTCATCCGGCGCCCACGCGAGGGAGTCCAGCTCGGCGTCCGCGGCCATCGGGATCGCCCGCTGCGCGCCCGTGATCAGGTTGCGAACCTCGATCGCCTCCGGCTGCTTGCGGCAGGATTCGCGCAACCAGGCGAGCATCCGGCCGTCCCCGCTGACCGCCGGGGCCAGGTCGGCGGCCTGCGCCGGGGTCCGCTCGACCACTGACGTCGTCCCACCCGCGGTCGGCACGCTGAGGATGGCCTCGCTCGAGCCGGCGGTCCCGCAGGAACCGCCGGCGCTCTCGGTGAAGAACACGGTCGCCCCGTCGGACGTCAGCGTCGGAGAGTAGTCCCCCGCATCATCGCCCTCCGGAGCGGCGGCGAGCGTGCGCACCACCGCTCCCGTGGTCGAGTCCACCAGCTCCAACCCGCCGTCGACCACTGCGACGAAGGTGGCGGGGTAGGTTGCGGTCCCCGGGGCCGTCGAGGCCGAGGGAGGGCTCGCGGAGGTCGAATCCGACGGGGCCGCCTGGCCCACCTGCCGCACCGGCCCGGCCTGCCCCACGCCCCCGGCCTGCCCCAGACGGGGAGCCAGCAGCACTCCCGCCACGACCAGGGCCGCGACCGCGAAGACCAGCGATGACGCGAGCATGCGCAGGCCGCGGGCTCGACCCCCGCTGAGGAAGGTCCGCCGGGTCAGGCCGTCACGCACCCGGTCGATCGCCTGGAGGTCGGCCGGCGCCGGCCGCTCGGCCCGCAGGGACTGCCGCAGACGCTGCTCGTCCTCCCCCACCGTCTACTCCTCCACCGCCAGCCTGGCGCGCACCGCCACGCGGGCGCGCAGGCACAGCTGCTTGGTCGCCGCCTCGCTGATGTCCAGGACCCGGGCGACGTCGGCGGTGCTCATGTCCAGCCCGTAGCGCAGCAGGAGCGCACCCCGCTGCCGCGCCGGGAGCCCGCCCAGGGCGGCGGCCAGGTCCGGATCGAGGCCGCCGGGGTTGGGCCACCCGGTTCTGGACGTTGATGACCAGAACGCGGGGATGGTGAGCCAGCGGCGCACCCGTCCCGCCCACCGCCGCACGATGGCGAGGAACCTGGGCTGGATCGCACCGCGCAGCTGGTCGCGGGGGCGCCAGGCCAGCCCCACCGCCCCCTGCACCGCGTCGGCGGCCTCGTCGCTGCTCAGCCCCAGCGCCCGGCCGAGCCGGACCGCGGTGGGGACCAGCCCCACCAGCGCGTCGCCAAACGCATCCGCTTCACGCGTGCCGGCACCGCCGAGATCCAGCGCGAGCGCCTCGACGCCACCGCCGCCATGCCCCTCCATACAGATCAGAGCCTACGCGGGCGCTTCGCGTAACGCGTCCCGGCTGATCGCCTCAGCTGGGTCGGCTCTCCCTGCGAGGTGGCCTGACGCGTCCCGGCGGATCCCCGACCCAGGGCCGGCTCTGCGCGAGCCCGGCGGCGAGCGCCGCTGACCCGCCCCGGCTCAGCTCCGGCGCGCGGGCCAGCCCGCCAGCAGCGCGGTGATCCCGGCCTCGAACTGCTCGTCGGGGTGATAGTCGTAGCCGCTCGCGAAGGCCGCCACCAGGTTGGGATAGGCCTCCGGGTCGAGGGAGCTGTACACGGCCCCCGGCGGCGTGCCCTCGCCCCCCACCGGTTCGCCGACCTCGGCCAGCACCTGGCCCATGGTGAAGAGGGCCAGGCAGTTGATGAGGTCGAGCGCCTCCGCCGGAGCGAGCCCCGCCGCGGTCAGCCACCCCAACGAGCGGTCGAGCAGCTGGAGCATCCCCGGGGTGACCGCGGGGTGGGTCCCGGCGATGGTCACCGCCCGCGGATGCGCGCGCAGCGTGGCGCGGAAGGCGCGCATCGCCGCGAGCGCCTGCTCGGTCCAGGGGATGGCGGGGTCGTACGCCAGCGGCTGGACCTCGGACCACAGGATCTCGACCACCCCGTCGAGCACCGCCGCCTTGCTGGGCAGGTAGTGGTAGATGGCCATCGGGTCCACCCCCATCTCGGCGCCCAGCTTGCGCATGGAGAGCGCCTCGACGCCGTCCCGGTCGATCAGGGCCAGCGCCGTGCGCAGGATGTAGTCGCGGCTCAGTGCCGGACGGGTCGGGCGTTCCATGACCGGTGCGAGCGGAGCGGGGATCTGGTCACGTCGTGCCAATCTTGACGGTGGAGGGCCGGAATCGCCAGGCTGCGACCGCCGCGAACCCCGCGGCGAAGAGGAGCAGCACCCCGAGCGAGCCGGCGACGCCGGCGAGCCCGGCGTGGTCGAGGGTGATGGAGCGCATCGCGTCCAGGGCCCAATATGCCGGCGAGAGATGCGCCACCGCCTGAGCCCACCTCGGCAGCGACGACACCGGCGCGAGCGCCCCGCCCAGCCCCGCCATCACCATCCCTCCGAGGTTGCCGAGCACCAGCGCCAGGTCCATGGTCGGGCAGAGCGCGACCAGCATCACCGCGTAGGCCACCACCATGGCGACGAAGACCGCACCGACCATGACCAGGGCCGCCACCGACCCGTCGGGGCGGAAGCCGAAGAGCAGCCATCCGGTGGTGAGCAGGACCGCGAGCTGCAGGAGCTGGGCCACGTAGAGGGGGGCGACCTTGCCCAGCACGATGTCGGCGGTGCTCGCGGGGCTGGCGCGGAGCCTGTCCCAGGTGCCCCACGCGTGCTCCCGGAAGAAGAGCGTGCCCACCAGCTGGGTGCTGAGGAAGGCGAACAGCACCGCCAGGCCGGGGATGACCTGGTCGCCGCCGCCGGCGGTCGCGTAGCCGGCGAGCTGGAGCTGGGCCCTGGCGGCGGGGACCAGGAACGGAGCGAGGATCAGCGGCATGGCGACGGTGACGATCATCGGCGCGGGGTCGGAGAGCAGCAGCCGGCCGCTCAGCCGGCCGACCGCGAGGCTACGCCGCGAGATCACGGTCGGCCTCCTCGGAGAAGCGACGGCCGGTGATGGCCAGGTACGCCGCCTCGAGGCTGGGCCGGGTCACGTCGACCCCCACCAGCTTCCCCGCGCGCGCGCCGAGGGCGACCAGGGCGGCGGCGGTCGCGGCACCGGGGTCGGTCACCGCCTGGGTGGGGGTGAGCTGGCACCCGACCGCTGTCCAGCCCTCCAGCTCTGGGGCTTGCCCGGCGAAGCGGAGCGTGACCGAGGCCCGGGCCCAGCACTCGACGACCTCGCGGCAGGCGCCGCGCACGGTGATCACCCCGGCGTCGAGCACGGCGATCTCCGCATCCAGCTGCTCGAGCTCGGTGAGGTAGTGGGTGGTGTAGAGCACGGCGGTGCCCGCGGCCGCCATCGCCCGGACGATCTCCAGGATGCCGGCCCGGGAGGCGACGTCGGCACCCACGGTGGGTTCGTCGAGGAGCAGCAGCCGGGGCCGGTGCAGGATGGCCAGAGCCGTGTGGAGGCGGCGCTTCTGGCCGCCGCTGAGCTGATCGGCGCGCAGCCCCAGCTGCTCGGTCAGCCCGAGCAGCTCGGCGACCTCTCCGATGCGAGCGCGCGCCGGACGCCCGGCGATGCCCGCGAGCCGGGCGAAGTCGTAGAGGTTCTCCCGGACCGTGAGGGTCGGGTAGATCCCCAGCTCCTGGGGGGCCAGGCCGATGCTGCCGGCGACCCGCCGGGGGTGCGCGAGGGCGTCGATCCCGCCGATGGTGACGTTGCCCCGATCGCAGTGGCGCAGCCCGGTGATGATCGAGATCAGGGTGGTCTTGCCGGCCCCGTTCGCCCCCACCAGGCCGAGGATCTCGCCGGTGGCGACCCCCAGATCGACGCCACGCAGCACCGGGTGCTCCCCGTAGAGCTTGGTGACCCCCGCAACCCGGAGCATTGGATCGCTGTCTACGTTGTAGGCTTGCACTACGACGTAGACTAAGACTACGCAGTAGAATAAGTCAAGAGGGGGCGGCGGGTCGTGCGTGGGCTCCCGAGCCCGGCGCGCGGCTCAGCGGCCCGCGACCCCCCGAACCAGGGCGGTCCGGACCAGCCCGGGGGCCGCGGCACGGATCACCGCCGCCAGCCCGTAGACGCGGGGCGAGTAGCGCTCGGCACGGCGGTGCACGGCGCAGTCGACGATCGCCTCGGCGACGCCACGGGGGCTGCCGACGAACCAGCGGCCCAATGGGTGCCGGAGCACATCCTCCACCGGGAATCCCTCCGTCGGCACCGGGCCGGGCATGACCAGCCCGACGTGCACCCGGTGGGGGCGCTCCTCGAGGTGCAGCGCCTCGGTCCAGAGGCAGAGGGCAGCCTTGCTTGCCCCGTACGCCCCCGACCCGGCCCGGGTGACCCGCCCGGCCGTGCTCGAGACGTTGACGATGGCGCTGGGCGCGGAGCGCCGGAGCAGGGGGAGCAGGGCCTCGGTCAGCCGGACGTGGGCGTTGAAATTGAGCTCCAGGCTCCGGGCCACATTGCCCCATCCGGTCTCCGCGAAGCGGCCGTCCCAGCCGGCCCCGGCGTTGTTGACCAGGACATCGAGCCGCCCGTGCTCACTCTCCAGCGCGTCGGCGATGCGCCGCGGAGCCTGTGGTTCGGTGATGTCGGCGACCACCACGGCGGCCCCGCCGAGCTCCCGCGCCAGGGCCCGCAGGCGCTCGTCCCGCCGCGCCACCAGCACCAGCTCGGTCCGCGACATCTCGGCGAAGCGCCGCGCGGTGGCGGCCCCGATCCCGCTGCTGGCGCCCGTGACGAGAACGACGCGGGTCATCTCGAGGGCAGTCTACGCATCCCGCTGTCCTTCCCTGGCGAGGCGGCCCGACGGAACCTGATGGGTCGAAGTCCCCTGGTGCCGATGGGGCCGAGCGGCTAGAGTGGAGCGGCAGGGCCCACACCGCACGGCCGCAGGCCGTGGGCTTCGCAGGAGACACAGCATGGGCATCGATCACGGCCCGGGCGCAGCCGGGGATGAGCCGGCGAGAGCCGGGGACCAGCCGGCGAAGGCTGCGGACGAGCCATCGTCCGCGCTCGTCGCGCTCGCGGGCGAGGGCACCGTGACCCTGGGGGTGGGCGAGATCCGCGCCCTGGCGACCGAGCTGGCGACCCAGCTCTTCGAGCGCTGGGAGCTCGCCGTGCATGAGCAGTTCCAGGCCGAGCTGAGCATCCGGCTCGAGGCCGAGCTGGAGCACCGGGAGCACGAGGCTCGCCAGCTCCGCGAGGAGGTTCAGGAGCGGCGCCAGAGGATCGACAACCCGTGGCCCACCCGCCACGGGGCCTGGGGCCACGGGACCTGGGAGATGGAGAACACGGTCCGCCGCCAGGCCGCCCAGCTCGCCCAGACCGAGCGGGAGATGAGGATGCTCCGGGAGCGGCTGCGTGAGCTCGGTCACCCCGCCGACGACCCCGTCCTGACCGTTGACGTCGAGCAGGAAGAGCCGGCACCCGCCGAGGCCGACGAAGAGGCCCTCTGACCGCGCCGGACCAGGAGGCGGCTGACCGAGCCGGACCAGGAGGCGGCTGACCGCGCCGGACCAGGAGGCGGCTGACCGACCCGGACGGCGGACGTCGGGGGTGAAGGGTGCCGGGGTGGACGGGTGGACCGCGGAACGGACCGGCTCAGCCGGCCGGCCTGACGGCCTTCCGTGGCCTCGCCCCGGCGACCTCCCTGAGGCGGACCGCGATGAGCTGCTCCACCAGCTCGCGCGGCAGGGGCCGGTCGATCGGGAAGTGGAGCGTGCCCGTCGTCGTCGTGTAGCCGGCGGTCTCCGCGGGCAGCTGGGACAGCACCGAACCGCTGTGGGGCAGGTAGCTCAGGTGATTCGTGAAGGCGGCGAAACCCGCGATTACCCTGCCGTGCAGCCGGAACGCCGGCATCCGGTACGAGATGCACTGCTCGGCCTCGGGGACGATCTCGAGGATGGTCCGACGCAGGGTGTTCAACGTGCTCCGCTTGGGCTCGTCGAGTCCCGCCAGGTAGGCGTCGATCTCCGCCTCGGACACGATCGCATTGTCGAGGGCAACCGTGCGACGGGTCAAGGCAGGGGATGCGCAGCGGGCGGGGCTGCAACCGTGAGATGGCTCAAGGCCATGGACGCGCAACGGGCGGGCCTGTCGCTCAGACCGCGGCGCACTCCCCCTCGCCGGTCTTCCCGGTGAAGGTGGCGTCCTGGTCCCAGTCGACGACCTCCTCCGCGGTCGGAGCATCGCTCAGGGTCAGGTCGGCGAGGCGCGCCCTGACCGCCTCGCGGTCGGCCCGCTCCACCCAATCCGCGAACAGCTCACCACCGCCACGCTCCTCGCGGTACTGGGCCACCAGCCGCTCCAGCGCGTCCGGCACCCGCCGGGCCGGGATCTTCATCACCGGCTGGGCCATCCGGGCGCCGCGCGAGTCGATCCCGCCACCCAGCATCAGCATGTAATGGGGCACCGGGTCGTCGCCGACGTGCTTGCTGTTGCCGTAGAAACCGACGGTGGCGATGTGGTGCTGGCTGCACGAGTTGGGGCAGCCGCTCGCCTTGATGCTGGTGCCGGCGAACTCGGGGAGGTCCTGCAGCCGGCTGTCATCGAGCCAGCGGCCCACCGCCCGGCCCAAGCCGCGCGACGAGGTGATCCCGAGGTTGCAGGTGTCCGCACCCGGGCAGGTGACGATGTCGCGGATGCCGAGCGCCTCCGCCTCGGCGAGCCCGTGGGGCAGCAGGAAGTCGTAGAGGGCGGCCAGGCTGTCGAGGCGCACGTCGCGCAGCACCAGGTTCTGGCCCGCGCCGGTGCGCACCTCTCGCCCGCTCCACCGCCGCGCCGCCTCGGCCGCAACCCGGAGCTGGGTGGCGGTGACGTCGCCGAGCGTGAGCCGCAGAGAGACCAGCCCGTAACCCTCGAGACGGTGGGGCATCACGTTGGTGGCCCGCCAGCGGGCGAAGCGGACCCCGCGCGCCACCCCGTCGACGCCGAAGGTGGGCCGGGGGCTCAGCGCACCGCGCCGTCCGGCCTCGCGCTCCACTCGCTCCGGCAGCCCCTCCACGATCCTGCGCGACCAGGCGTCGGGCGGCAGCTCGGCGACCACCTCCTCGACCCGGGCGCGGAACGTCTCTGCGGTGTACGTCCTGTCGAACAGGAACTTGATCCTCGCGCGGTTGCGGTTCTTGCGCGGGCCCTCGGCGTCGAAGATGCGGATGACCGCCTCGATCACGAGGAAGAATTGGCGCACAGGCAGGAAGTCGTAGAGCAGGGTCGCCGGACGCGGCGAGTTGCCGAGTCCCCCGCCGACCCAGACCCTGAAGCCACGCTCACCGTCGCGCACCCGCGCCACCGCGCCGATGTCGTGCATGGCGCCGAGACCGCAGTCGGACTCGCAGCCGGAGAAGGCGATCTTGAACTTGCGCGGCAGGTTCTGGCAGATCGGGTTGCGCAGGAAGAGCTCGGTCGCCGCCTGCGCGTACGGGGTGATGTCGAAGGCCTCGGTGCCGCAGGCGCCGGCCAGCGGGCACCCGGTGATGTTGCGCACCGTGTTGTAGCAGGCCTCGCGGGTGGTCAGCCCGGCGCGGGCCAGGTGGCGCATCGCCTCCGGCACCCGGGCCAGCGGCACGAAGTGGAACTGCATGTCCTGCCGGGTGGTGACGTGACCCATGCCGCGACCACCGCCACCGGGGTATTCGCCCTCGACGCAGAAGCGCTCGCTGAAGTCGGCCAGAGCATCGAGCTGGTCGGAGGTCAGTCGGCCGTGCGGGATCTTGACGCGCACCATCTGGTAGCCGGGCTGGCGCTGGCCGTAGATGCCGTAGGAGAGGCGGTAGGGCTTGAAGCTCTCCTCGTCCTCCTCCAGGTTGGCGTAGGCGCGCGCCCGACGCTCGAACTCCTCGATCTCGGCCGCGACCGCGGGCGCGATCTCCAGCTCCTGCTCGCCGATCATCCGCGGACCTCCTGGATGCCGGCGAAGACCCCGGCGCCTGCCACCGATGCGCCGCCGCCGGAGCCGCCGGTGGCGCCCGCCACCAGCTCGCCGACCTCGCGCGCGGGCATGGCCGTGACCACCTCGCCGACCACCAGCGTGGCCGGGGAGGCGATCCCGGCCTCCTGCGCCACCCGGGCCAGCCGCGCGATCGGGGCGCGGAGCACCTCCTGGTCGGGCAGGGTGGCCGACGCCACCAGGGCCGCCGGCCGGTCGGGACCCACCGCGGCCGCCAGCCGTGCGCACACCCGCTCCAGGTTGCCGAGCGGCATCAGCACGACCAGGGTGTCGACGGCGCTCGCGATCCGCTCCAGCCATGCCGGGCTGGACCCGTCGCGGTCGGAGCCGGTCACGATGGCGAGCGACGAGGCCAGCCCGCGCAGGGTCACCGGGATGCCGGCCGCGGCGGGCGCCGCCAGGGCCGCGCTGACCCCGGGGACGACGATCACCTCCAGCCCGGCCCGGCGCAACGCGGCCAGCTCCTCCCCTCCCCTGCCGAAGACGAAGGGATCGCCGCCCTTCAGCCGCACCACGTCCTCGCCGGCGCGCGCGGCCTCGATGAGCCGGGCGGTGATCCACGCCTGGTCGGCCGATGCCCGCCCGCCCCGCTTGCCGGCGGCGATCAGCCGGGTGTGGGGGCCGCAGAGGGCGAGGGTGCGGGGATCGACCAGCGCGTCGTGGTAGACGGCGTCGGCCTCGGCGAGCAGCTCCCGGGCCGCCACGGTGAGCAGCCCGGGGTCGCCGGGGCCGGCGCCGACCAGGGCGACCCTTCCCGGGCGAGGCTGCCCGGCGGCGGTCTCGATGGCCGCGGCGGCGTAGCGGGCGTCGGCCTCGCGACCCTCGCGCAGGAGGTCGCGCACCTCGGAGCGGAGCAGCCGCCGGTAGACCCGGTTCTGCTCCGCGATGGGCACGCCGCGCTGCCGCAGGCGGCGGCGCACCCCGCCCACCATGGCCGTGAACGGCCCCCACTCCTCGCCCACGATCCGCTCCAGGCGGGCCCGCAGCGCTCCGGCCAGGAAGGGGCTCTCTCCGCCGGTGGAGATGGCGAGGTTGAGCGGTCCGCGGCGCACCAGGGCGGGAGCGTGGAAGTGGCAGCGCTCCGGCCGGTCGACGACGTTGATGAGCACCCCGCGCTCCTCGGCCTCGGCGAAGCTCCGGCGGTTGGTCGCCTCGTCGCCGGACGCGTCGATGGCCAGGAAGCTGCCGGCCAGGTCGCCTGGGGCGTGGCCGCGGCGGACCAGCCGGATCGCGCCGCCGGCCTCCAGCGCCTCGAGGGCGGGGTCGGGAGTGGCGGCGATGACGGTGACGCGAGCACCCGCGCCCACCAGTCCGCGCGCCTTCTCCACCGCCAGCGTTCCTCCGCCGAGGACGGTGCAGGGGCGGCCCTGGAGTTGGAGGGTGACGGGGTAGCTCACTGGAAGGCTCCCGGAGCGGTCGTGAGGTGGTTGGTGGACGCCGCTGCCCCGGTCGTGAACCGGCCGGTGGCGGCCCCGGCCCCGAGGCCCCGGGCTGCGGCATGCAGGCCGCACTCCTTGGGCGCATCCCCCTCCCACCACCACCGTCCCGCCCGCTCGTCCTCCCCGGGGCGGGTGGCCCGGGTGCAGGGGGCGCAGCCGATCGAGGTGTAGCCGCGGGCGTGGAGGGCGTGGCTGGGGAGGTCGTGGGTGCGGACGTGGTGCCAGACGTCCTGATTGGTCCAGCGCGCGAGCGGGGCCACCTTGGCGATGCCGCCGTGCGCCTGGTCGCGGGCGATCACCGGGGTGTCGCGGCGGGTCGAGGCCTGACCGCGGCGCAGCCCGGTGACCCAGGCGTCGTAGCCGGCCAGGGCGCGGGCCAGCGGCCGCGTCTTGCGCACGTCGCAGCAGAGGTTGCGCAGCTCCGGCGAGAGGTGGAAGAGGTTGGTTCCGTGCTCTCCGGTCATCGATCGGACCTCGCCGGGCTCGGGTGTCAGGATGTGGAGCCGGACCCGGAAGCGCCGCCGCACCTCGTCCATGAGGTCGTGGGTCTCCTGGGGCAGGCGGCCGGTGTCGAGGGTGATGACCTCGACCTCCGAGCGCAGCCGGCTGGCCATGTCGATGAGGACGACGGTCCCCGCCTGCAGGCTGGTGACGATCGCCACCCGCCGGAAGCGCTCGTAGGTCCAGGCGAGGATGGCCTCGGGATCGGCGCCCTCGAGGTCGCGGGCGGCCGCCTCGAGCTCGTCGGCGGGGAGGTCGATGGCGGCGGTCATGGCCGGCCGGCCGGGCGGCCGCCGTCGACGGGGGGTCGCGGGCGGAGGGTCGTCGCGGGCGGCCAGGGCACTTCGGGTTGATCTCCGGGTGGGCCGGCCGGGGGCCGGCGAAGGGCAGTCGTCAGCGGTCGGGATGCGGCCGGAGAGCCCGGAGGGTCGCTCGGGGATGCGCCTGGGTGGTGTCGACTGTATGTGGGCTGGGAAGCTCAGGCCGGCCGCGGAGGGCGGCTACATACAGGCGCAGGCGACGTGGCGGACGAAGTCCATCTCACCCCACCGGGAGAAGAAGACGGGTGTGGAGGGACCGGTCCGCATGGGCCCGGAGCATACCAGCCAGTTGTTAGCCGCGTCAAACAATGAGCCGGGTGGGTGGTGGGTCAGTCGATTGACCCACTACCGACGGGCCGCGGGGCAGCCTACCCGGCCGAGGCCGGCTGCGGTGGGGCCTCGAGCAGCACGGGGAGGTCCGCGATCGAGTCGATGACCGTCGCGGTCATCTGATCCTCCACGACCGCACGCGCGCCGAACTTGCCGGTGCGCACCAGGACGCAGGGCGCGCCGACGGCCCGCGCACCGCCGGCGTCGTTCTCGGGGTCGTCGCCCACCACGAGCACCTCGGCGGGGGTGCAGCCGAGGTCGGCGAGGGCCATCTCGAAGAAGTCGACCGAAGGCTTGCCGAAGGTGCGCGCCGTCTGCCCGGAGGCGTACTCGAGCAGGGCGACGAAGGCCCCGGTGTCCAGCGATGGGCCGTCCTCCGCTTGCCACCAGCGGCCGCGCTGAAGGGCCAGCAGCCCGGCCCCGTCCATAAGCCGGCGGAAGGCGGCATCGAGCGGGGCGAAGCCGGCGAGCTCGCGGCAGTCGCCGACCAGCACGTGGTCGGCGCGCCCGTCTCGCGCGTCGTGCGCCGCGAACCGGCCTGCCAGCTCGGCGCTGAGCAGCAGGTGGCACCGCTCCTCCGGCCGCCGCTCGAGGAAGCGCAGCGCGGCCACCACCGGGGTGAAGATCTCCACGACCTCGACCTCCAGGCCGGCGGCGGAGAGCTCCCGGCAGACGGTCTCGGGGGTGCGCGAGTCGATGTTGGTCAGGAGCCGGACGCGGATGCCCCGGTGGCGCAGCCAGCGCAGCGTCGCGACCGCGCCGGGGATGGGCCGGCCGCGGGCGACCAGGGTCCCGTCGACGTCGAGCAGCACCGCCCGGAGGGCGGCGTGTGGGGGCTCGCTCGGACCACGGGCGTGGTCGTCCGGCTCCGCGCTGCCGGTGCCGGCGCCGCTCTCCGGAGCCCGGGTCACGGGACAGCTTCCCGCGCCCGCCAGAGGTACCAGCTGGCCACGGTGCGGTACGGCGCCCACCGCGCCCCGCGATCGGCCACCTCCTGCCGGGTGGGCATCGTCTCGGTCGCGAACGCCAGCTGGAATCCGCGGCGGAGCCCGTAGTCGTCGGCGGGCAGGACGTCGGGACGGCCGAGGGTGAAGATCAGGAACATCTCCGCGGTCCACCGCCCGATCCCGCGCACCCGGACGAGCCGCTCGACGATGGCCTCGTCGTCCATCCCCCGTCCCTCCTCCAGGGTCGGGACCTCCCCGTCGACGGAGCGCTGGGCGAGGTCGCGGACGGCACGCTCCTTCGCGCCCGACAGCCCGGCGGCGCGCAGCGCCTCGGTGGTGGCACCCAGCACCTGCTCGGGGGTCGGACAGCGGGGCGTGCCGGGGAAGAGGGCGCAGAAGCGCTGGAAGATGGTGGCCGCCGCCCGGGGGGCGAGCTGCTGGTAGACGATCGCCTCGGCCAGCGCCGTGAACGTGCTGGCGTCGGCCGGGAGCTGGAGGGCGAATGGGCCGACGCTGTCGATCAGCCGGCCCAGCTCGGCATCCGCGGTGCGCAGATGGCTCAGCGCGCGGCCGGCATCGATGTCCAGGTCCACCGGGCGACCTCCACCGTCAGGGGTGCGGGAATCGGCTCGGCCGATTGTCCGCGATCGCGCCCGCGATCAGGCCGGCCGGGGCGCCCCGGTCGGCTGGGCCGGACCGGGCGTGGCACCGGGCGCCGGCCCGGGCCTGGTCGTCACCCGGGGGGCCCGGTTGTCGCGCATCGACAGCTTCCCCTTGGTGATCACCGCGGTGCGGGGGGCACGGCGCGCCACCTTGGTGTCGTGGGTGACCAGCACCAGGGTCATCCCGCGCTGCCTCCACAGCTTCTCCATCAGCCCGATGATCTCCAGGCTGGTGACCTCGTCGAGGTTCCCGGTCGGCTCGTCGGCGAGGATCACCTTCGGCTCCTTGACCAGGGCCCGGGCGATCGCCACCCGCTGCTGCTCGCC
>Ga0209415_10008732_pt1 | contig 17526 bp, 13 predicted proteins | sample PeaSoiSIISIP2007_FD_187696 | JGI IMG/M metagenome (GOLD analysis project Ga0209415, IMG submission 187696) | Peat soil microbial communities from Weissenstadt, Germany - SII-SIP-2007 (SPAdes) (version 2) | ecosystem: Environmental > Terrestrial > Soil > Wetlands > Peat | place: Germany... | reverse complement strand
GCCATGGACGACGGGTTCGAGGCACGGCAGCACGTCCGGCCCATCGCCGTCCAGGCGCCCGCGCAGGTCGTCCTCCAGGCCCCGGACTTCGACACGCTCGTCGACTCGCCGATCGAGCTCGGCACGCACAGGGAGGAGCGCTTCACCGTCCTCGGCGTGCCCCACCGCTATTCGATCTGGCCGGCGGACGGCGTCCCCGAGCGCAAGCTCCCCCAGCTCGTCAAGGACACGACGGCCATCCTCGAGAGGGAGGCAGGGCTCTTCGGCGGCGCGTTCCCGTACGACGCCTACGAGCTGCTCCTCCACGTCTCGCCGCGGGCGCGCGGGGGCCTCGAGCACCGCGCCAGCGCCGCGCTCATCGCCGCACCGGCGAGCTTCGCCTCGAGGGCCGGCTACCTCGATTTGCTGTCCCTGGTCGCCCACGAGGTGTTCCACGCCTGGAACGTGAAGCGCATCCGACCCGCCGGGCTCACGCCCTACCGCTACGAAGAGGAGTGCTACACGCGGCTTCTGTGGTGGTTCGAGGGGGCGACGAGCTACTACGACTGGCGGGTGCTCGCGCTCGCCGGCGTCTGCACGGTGGAGGAATACCTGGACCACCTGGCCGGCGAGCTCGCGTACCTCGACGCAACCCCGGGGCGCCTCGTGCAGGCCCTGGAGGAGACGAGCTTCGACGCGTGGATCAAGCTCTATCGCCCGGACGAGAACTCGACGAACAGCACCGTGAGCTACTACCGCAAGGGCGAGGTGGTCTGCGCGCTGCTCGATCTCGAGACGCGGGCGCGGACCGGCGGTCGTGTCACGCTGGATCACGTGCTCGCGCATCTCTGGACGGAGTACGGCAAGAGAGAGCGCCCGGTCCCGGAGGACGGGATGCTGGCGATCTTCGAGCACGTCGCGGGCGTGCCCATGAAGGATCTCTTCGACGCGTGGATCCGCTCCGCCGCGGAGCTCGATCCGACGACGGCGCTCGCCCGCGTGGGGCTCACGCTGGAGCGCGCGCCGCGCCCCGACGGCCCGGCGTGCTCGCTCGGCGTGCGGGTGCGCACCGAGGGAGCGCGCGCGTTCGTGGCGTCGGTCACGCGGGACTCCGCGGCAGCGCGGGCGGGGATCGACGCGGGCGACGAGCTGCTCGGCGTGGGCGGAGCGCGCATCGAGGGCGGAAACGTCGAGGCCACCCTGCGGGGGCGCGCGCAGGGAGACGCGGTGGACGTCCTCGTGGCGCGCGACGGACGCATCGTGACGAGGCGCGCCACCCTCGACGCCGCGCGTCTCGACGTGGTGAAGGTCGTGGCGAATCCCGACGCGTCGCCGGCTGCGCGGACGGCGTTCCAGGCGTGGCTCGGCGCGCCGCACCCCGCCTGGGCAGCGAACGAGAAGAAGCCGTGACCGGGCCGGCTCCCCTCGCACCCAGGCCGCGCGCCGCCTCGACGACGGAGATGCTGGAGTACGTCCTCCCCCAGCACGCGAACATCGGCGGGACGGTCTTCGGAGGGCAGATCATGGCCTGGGTCGATCTGTGCGCGGCGATCTGCGCGCAGCGGCACGCCGGCCGCCCGTGCGTGACCGCCTTCGTCGACGATCTGCTCTTCAAGCGACCCGTGCTGGTCGGGCAGGTCGTCCGCCTGCGCGCCCAGCTGCGGGCGACGTTCCGGACGTCCATGGAGATCGACGTGAGCGTGACGGGCGAGGACACGGTCACGGGCGAGGTGTGGCCGACGGTCGAGTGCCGCGTGGTGTTCGTCGCCGTCGACGAGGCGCGCAGGCCCACCGCCGTCCCGCCTCTCGTCCTGGAGACGGCGGAGGAGCGTACTGCCCAGATCGCGGCCGAAGAGCGGCGGCGCGCGCGACTCGCGAAGAGGTGATAAAAGCGCGGGAGCATGAGCGCCATTCGCATCGAGGACCTGAGCAAGCACGTCGGCGAGACCGTGACCCTCCGCGGCTGGCTCTACAACCGGAGGTCCAGCGGCAAGCTGCACTTCCTCGAGGTGCGCGACGGCAGCGGCATCGTGCAGTGCGTCGTCTTCAAGGGCAACGTCTCGCCGGAGACGTTCCAGCAGGCCGATCACATCCTGCAGGAGTCGTCGGTCGAGGTCGTCGGCACCGTCAAGGAGCACGGCAAGATCAAGGGGCAGTACGAGCTCGACGTGAAGGACCTGAAGGTCCTCGCCCCGACGGCGCGGGAGTACCCGATCAGCCCCAAGGAGCACGGGACCGACTTCCTGATGGACAACCGGCACCTGTGGCTGCGCTCCAAGAGGCAGCACGCCATCGTCCGCGTGCGACACACCATCATCAAGGCGGTGCGCGACTTCTTCGACGGGCGTGGCTTCACGCTCGTCGACGCGCCGATCTTCACGCCGAACGCCTGCGAGGGGACGAGTAACCTCTTCGAGACCGACTACCACGGCGACAAGGCGTACCTGACCCAGTCCGGCCAGCTCTACATGGAGGCGGCCGCGGCGGCGTTCGGGAGCGTCTACTGCTTCGGGCCGACCTTCCGCGCGGAGAAGAGCAAGACGCGCCGGCACCTGGCGGAGTTCTGGATGGTCGAGCCGGAGGTGGCGTTCCTGGATCTCGACGGCGACATGCGCCTCGCGGAAGACTTCATCTCGTTCGTGGTGGGCCGCGCGCTGGAGACGCGACGCGAGGAGCTGAAGGTGCTCGAGCGCGACACGACGGCGCTCGAGAGGGTCCTGCCCCCCTTCCCGCGCATCACCTACGCGCAGGCCATCGACCTGCTCCAGAAGAACGGGCACCCGGAGGCGAAGGTGGGCGACGACTTCGGCGGCGACGAGGAGACGGTGATCAGCGGTCAGTTCGACCGGCCCGTCATCGTTCACCGCTACCCGATGGACCTGAAGGCCTTCTACTTCAAGCACGACGCGGACGACGCGGGGCTCGCCCTCAACATGGACGTGCTCGCGCCGGAGGGGTACGGCGAGATCGTCGGCGGCGGGCAGCGCGAGGACGACCTCGTCAAGCTCGAGGCCGCGATCGAGCACCACAACCTGCCGCGCGCCGCGTTCGAGTGGTACCTCGACGTCCGCCGCTACGGCACGTTCCCCCACGCGGGCTTCGGCCTCGGCATCGAGCGGACCGTCGCGTGGGTCTGCGGCCTGCCGCACGTGCGCGAGACGATCCCCTTCCCGCGCATGCTCAACCGGCTCTCGCCGTGACTCACCGCTCGAGCGCCTCGCCGATCCGGACGCCGAGGAGCTCCGCGGCGCCCCGGGCGAGGACCCCGGCGAGCTTGATCCAGTCGTACGGTTGCGCGGCGAAGTGCTGGCAGCCGACGTACAGCGCATCGGGCGTTTCGGTGAGAAAGCGCTCCACCTCCGGTCGCGACGGGCCGTAGAAGAGGCGGACGAAACGCGTCCGGAGGCGGAGATCGCGCGCGAGGCGTGACGCCGCGACCTCGTCGTTCCAGCGGGGGACAGCGAGTGGCACGTCGTCCAGGGTGACGTGGCGCGCGAGGAAGCGGCCGGCCAGCACGCCGTACTCGATCGCCTGCGCGATCCCCTCCCCGGTGACCGGGTCGATCCCCGCGGCCTCGCCGACCAGCATGAGGGGTCCACGCGCCAGGCACGTTGCCGGCTCGAACCCGCGCTCGGCGTACCGCTTGTTCTTGCAGCGCGCGGGATCGATGCCCTGCCGGCGCAGCCGGGCGGCGAGGAGCGCGGACACGTCGCGACCCTCGTCGGGATCCCCGTCGAGCTTGAGGCGGTAGACCCCGCGGCAGACCAGCGGACGGCCGTCCACCACGGTCGGGAAGTCCCAGGCGTAGCCGGGAAGGCCCGGATCGCTCGCGTCGAAGTGCAGGAGGGAGCGGTCGGGATCGCCGCGCACCGGCTCCGTGTCCACCTCGACCACCTGCGCCCGGAGGTGCCCCGCGCCGAGGCCCAGCGCCTTGCGCACGACGCTCCCCACGCCGTCGCAACCGGCGACGACGCGCGCCCGCACAGGCCCGGCCGATGTCTCGAGGACCGCTCCGGGCCCGTCGTCTCTCACGGCGTCGACGCGCACACCCTCGCGGATCTCGATGCCACGCGAACGAACGGCGCGGGCGAGCGCCGCGTCGAACTCGAGCCGCCGCACGACGCGCCCGATGCGCCCCGGCGCCGCCGTCACCTCCGCGGTCACCCCGCGGAAGGACATCCCGTCGACCGGCGCACCCGGGACGTCGACCTCGACGCCGAGCTCGTGGAGCAGCCGATCCCCCCGCGCGCCGAGGGCTCCGGCGCACGGTTTCTCCCGTGGGTAGCGCGCCTTCTCGAGGACGACGACGCGCGACGCGAGCTCGGGGGCTGCCGCCGCGAGCGCCAGCGCCGTCGTCAACCCTGCCGGACCTCCTCCGACGATGACCACGTCTCCCATGCGAGGACGTCAGTTTTCGCCGTTCTCGCTCCGGATGGCCAGCACCGTGCCGCCAATCAGCGCGCCCACCACCGTGAGGAAGGCGACCGGGAGCACGTGCCCCAGCAGGATGTGCCCGGGCGAAGCGTGGCTGCAGTGCAGCTCGATGCCGAGAGCGCCCCACGCTCCCGAGGCGGCGCCGATCGCGGCGCCGGTGAGCCGGGGCGCCACGGGATCGCTGCGCCGGCGGACGATGGCGAAGGCCACCAGAGGGCCTACCGCCAGGAGCAGCGTGAAGACGACGCAGACGATGTGGTCGCCCACGGTGGCGTGATCGTAGAGCGTCTGTGGCCAGGTGAGAGCGGCGACGAGCCAGGTTGCGAGAAGGGCAGCCGGCGTCAACGTGGCGACGACGAGCCTCACGGTCGCGGACCGCCCGAGCATCGACCGACCTCGCGAGACACCGCCCCAGGTCGCCGCGAGCCCTACCACGAGCCACGCGACGGAGAGAGCCACCACGTACTCGAGAGGGCGACGGCCCGCGCGGGGCCAGCCCAGGTAGAGCGAGATCGCGAGCGGCGCCATGAAGCCGGCCACGAGGGCGATGATCCTGCGACGCGCCCCCGCGCCACGCGGGACCACAGGCTCGGCGCTCGCCGCGGCGAGGACCCGGGAACGCAGATCGGCGGGCGGCGGCGTCGCGCTCACGTCTTGCCCCCTTCCGCGCCCCCGAGGACGTCGCCCAGCGCGCCGCGGAGCGCCTCGTAGGCGCGGTGCGCGCGAAGCTTCACGGCGGCCACCGTCGTCCCCAGGACCTGGGCCGCCTCGGCCACGCTGAGCCCCTCTTGCTTGATGAGCTCGAACGCCGCGCGCTGCGACTGGGGCAGCTTCGCCAGCACGCGCTCCACCCGGGTCGCGAGCTCCCGCGCCTGCGCCACCTCGTCGGCCATCGGCCCCCGGTCCGGCCCCGGGTCGAGCTCCCCGTCGTCGGACAGCATCTCGCGCTTGCCGCGGCGCAGGCTGTCGACGAGCAGCCGCCGGGCGATGGCGAAGGCCCACGGTGTCACCTCGGCCCCGGGGATGAAGCTCGCGCGAGCGCGGTGGATGTTGAGCATCGTCTGCTGGAGAAGATCCTCCGCCCGCGCGCGGTCGCGGGTCTGGCGGAGCAGGTAGCCGTACAGGCGGGGGGCGAGCGCGTCGTACACGGCCCCGAAGGAGGCGTCGTCCCCCTCCGCGTAGCGTTCCATCGCGACATCGGCTTCCGCGCGCGGCGCCACGTTCACGCTTGTACCACGGGGGCGGGGAGTACCGCGCAAGGCGACGTGCAGGAGCGCCCGGGGCCCCAGCGCGGGCATGTCGGCGGCCGCAAGCATGGACGGTGTACGCCCCGGTTCTCCTTTGGTTTCATGCCAGTCTCCCGCTTGCGTGCCCGGCCCCGTCAAGAAGCGCACGCCTCACCCTCCCTCACGGTTACGTGGCGAACGCCCTGCCGACCGAATCCGGGCGCGCTAGGCTGCGCCCCGGCCGGAGCGCAACTTGCCTGGGGGCGCCGCATCCACTCAACCGAATCGGGAGTCTTCATGCCCTGGAAGCTCGTTTCCTTCTCCTTCGTTGGCCTCGTGGCGGCTTCGCTGGCTCTCGCGGCGTGCGGGAGTAGCTCCGCCCAGAGCGGAGCTCAGCCGGCTGACGGCGGCACCGACTCCGCGGGCGGAGAGGACGCCCCCGGGAGCCCCGTCGATGCCTCGGACGCAGCCGACGCAGGGGCCGATGTGGGCTACCCCGCACCGCACTACGCGATGCCCCAGGTGGTCAACCTCGCCGGTGGCAGCGTGCTCAAAACCCCGAAGATCTACCTCGTCTTCTACCCGGGCTACACCTACGAGACGCAGCTCAAGGCCATGGCCACCGCGCTCGGCCCGTCGACCTACTGGGCCGCCATCACCAAGGACTACGGCGTCGGCGCGGTGGAGCTCGGGGGCACCATCGAGCTGACCGGCGAGACGCCCCCGATGGCCGTGCAGGACTCGGACATCCAGACGTACCTCGGCGGCAAGCTCACGAGCGGAGCCTTCGGCACCCCGGACCCGGGCACCATCTACACGATCTTCTACCCCCCCACGACGACCATCACGCTGCCTCAGGGCGGACCGTTCGGGAGCTCCACCAGCTGCAAGACCTTCGGCGGCTATCACTCGGACTTCAGCCTCGCGGTGACCGACGGCGGGCAACCGCAGAACTTCGCCTACGCGGTCATTCCTACCTGCATCCCGGGCCTCGACGGCTTGACCGAACAGAACGGCGTCACGGGCGCGGTGAGCCACGAGTGGATCGAGGCGGCGACCGACCCGTTCCCGTCTACGAACAGCGGTGCCGACTCGGCCTATGCGCAGGTGGACTACGACCATTACATCTGGGAGCTCCTCGGCGGGGGCGGTGAGGTCGGCGACATGTGCGCTGGCGCGCAGGGCGCCTTCTACACGCCGACGGACGTGGGCTTCACGGCGCAGCGCATCTGGTCGAACTCGTCCGCCAAGGCGGGGCACGACCCGTGTGTGCCGAACATTGCCGGGCAGCCATACTTCCAGAGCGCGCCGCAGCTGACGGAGAACATCTCGTTCAACTCGCCGCTCCTCGGTGGCACGCTGAACACGCAGGGGGTGACGATCCCCGTCGGTCAGAGCAAGACCATCGAGGTCGACCTCTTCAGCGACGGCCCCACGAGCGGACCCTGGACGGTGGGCACGGTCGACGTCCTCACGCAGGAGTTCCAGCTGCCGAGCACGCTCTCCTTCAAGTGGGACAAGACGCAGGGGCAGAACGGCGACAAGCTCCATCTGACGGTCACCGTGACGGCCGCGGAGACCGCCTTCAGCGGCGGGCACCCGTTCATCATCACGTCGTCGCTGGGGAGCCGGGTGACCGAATGGGCCGGCTTCATCGTCGAGTGAGGCGCTCGTCGCCTGCTCCCGTGGTAATTTGCGACAATGCGTAGCAGCTGGCTGGTCCTTGCTTGGGTCTTCGGGGTCGCCCTGGCAGGCGTGGGCCTCGCCGTGGGTTGCGGTAGCTCGTCGGCCGGCGCGCGGGCGACCAACGACGGCGGAGACGCGAGCACCGAGGCCGCCGCCGAGGAAGCCGCGGTCGACGCAGGACCGGACATCAATCAGGACCCGGACGCCTACCCCGCCAAGCACCACCCGATCCCGCAGCTCGACTACAACGGCGGCCCGATCCTCCAGCACGCCCGCATCGTGACCGTCACGTTCACGGGGAACGTGCACCGCGACGGCTTCCGGTACTTCGACCACTTCATCGTCACGTCGGGCTGGTGGAAGCAGGCCCTCGAGTCCAACTGCATCGACGCAGGCCCCTACGCAGGCTGCATCGGTGACGGCAACGACGTCGCGTCCGACGGCGGCGCTTGGCGACCCGACGGAAGCACTGCAGACGGAGGCGACGGTTACCTCGACGTCGAGCTCGCGTACGACTTGCCGGGCTCCGTGCTCATGGACTCGGACATCCAGACGTGGCTCGGCAACCACATCACGGCGGGTGACTTCCCCCCGACCGACAGCCAGACCCTCTACGCCATCTACTTCCCCACCACGACGAGCATCAGCTACGCCGATCCCAACTCCGGGCAGCTCCAGACGAGCTGCCAGCAGTTTCTCGGCTACCACGGCTCCATCGCGCCGGGCTCTCCCGCCGGCGGCACCGCGTATGCGGTCCTGCCGTACTGCACGTTCGGGATCGGCGACGACTTCGACTACCAGCAGCTCATCCTCACCACGAGCCACGAGTTCGCCGAGGGAGTCACCGATCCACAGGTCGACACGCACACCGCGTTCGCCCTCAACGTGGGCAACGACCCCTGGCTCGCCCAGCAGGGCATCGCCGGGGCGGGGGCGGAGTGCGCCGACATGTGCGCGAACGTCTCGTCGCCCAGCGTCTTCGTCGGCGGCGGGGACGAGCCTTACGACGAGAGCGGCTACAACGTGACGCGCATCTGGTCGAGCCTCGCGGCCTCGCTGAGCATGAACCCCTGCCAGCCATGGACGCCGACGTACTACGGTGCAGCACTTCGCACGGTCCCCCAGCCCATTCCAGCGGACGGCAACAACCTGTCGGACGGGTACGTGTTCGTGAAGCGCGGGCAGAGCGTCGACGTCGTCGCCGACGTCTTCAGCCAGGCGGCGCTTCCGCACGACCTGCTTCTCTACGCAGGCGTCCCCAAGCTGGGAGCCATGAGTCCCAGCGACCTCGACGCGCCGCCCGACTTGATCACCGTGTCCTTCTCGCAGCAGCAGGTGCACAACGGCGACGGCGTGGTCGTGACGTTCACCGTGCCCAGCAAGGCGACCACCGGGGACAACTGGATGGTCCTTCGCTCCGTCCTCGAGCAGACCGACTACAACGACTGGCCCCTCATCGTTCACGTGCAGTGAGCCCCCCCGGGTGAGGCCAGCCGACCTCAGCTGAGCAGTGGCTGATCCGCTCACGGCGCGCGGAGCGGCATGCGCGCCCCGTGACACACGGGGAATATCGCAATCTTGGGGCGAGGCACGGGCGTTGCTCCAGTGTGACCGATCGCCCCATGAGCCAGCGCCCCGACCGGAGCTTCAGCCGACGCGGCCTCGCCGGGACGCTAGCGCTGGCCGCCTTGCTCACCCCTTCCGTGGCGGCGGCCAACGACGGGGTGCCGCTCACGGTGGACTGGGACAAGCTGGGCGCGGTCCTGCACGATGGCGCCTCGTCGCTCCTGCCGCACGAGGCCGGGCTTGGCCACGCCGAGACCCTCGACCAGATCCATGGCGGCACCCCTCCGCCCTGGCTCGGGATGTCGCCACGCCTCGCCCTCGTGGCGCGCGACTGGGGCGTGTCGCAGGTGCTGTGGGGGCACCTTGCCGTCACCGATCAATTTCGCCTCAGTCGATCGAGTCGGATGGTCGTGACGCGCTTGCGCCTGGCGGATGGCCTCTTCACTCCATTCGTGCACCTCGGCGTGGGGCAGTGGCGCGCCGACACCAGCGTCGTGCCCTCGCTGCCGAGCGACGTGGAGCTCGCCGGTCAGCTGGGGGGCGGCTTCGAGCTGGAGATCGCGCCGCACACCGTCATCGCCCTGGAGGCCGACTGCACGGTCCTCTATCGGGAGGGGCACGACGCGCAGGCGGTCTCCAGCGGCCAGCTCTGGGCCACGCTGCTCGCCGAAAGGGCGCGCTTCTAGACGACCTTCGGAAGTCTGTGCCGTGTGATTCACACGGCCTAGCTCGATGCTAAGCTCGGGCGACGCACGGATGACCGCTCCGTCCGACCCAGCCCACCAGGCCGCCCCCGCTCACGACGAGCGCGTCGTCTGCGAGCACGCCGATCGCTGCGGCGGCTGCCCCATCATCGGCCTCTCCTACGCCGAGCAGCTCGCCCTCAAGCGAGGTCGCGTCGTGCAGTCCGTGGCCCGCTACGGCGCGCTCGAGCTCGTCTACACCGAGCCCGTCACCCCCGCGCAGCCGCTCGTCGGCTACCGGACGCGGGCCAAGCTCATCGTCGGACAGGGCGCCAAGCTGGGGCTCTTCGCCAAGGGCGGCGGTCACCAGGTGGTCGACATCCCGCAATGCCGCGTGCTCGCCCCCGTCCTCGCGCACGTCGCCGCGATCCTCCGTGCGCGCATCGCGGCGGCCGGCCCGGCCGACGACGCGCTCGCTCCTCACGATCCGTCGGGGCGCGGCGCGCTGCGCGCCGTGGACCTCCGCGAGGTGCGCCAGGGGGACGGCTCGGGCGTGCTGATCACGCTGGTCGTGCAGCGAGGTGCCCTGGCGTCGCTCGAGCCCCTGGAGCGCACGGCGAAGGAACTCATGCAAGCGGCGCCCGAGGTGCTGGGGGTCGCGGTCAACTTCCACGACGGCGACACCCCGCAGATCCTCGGCAGCGAGACGCAGCGGCTCGCCGGTGTCGCGTCCGCACCTGACCGGATCGGCACCTCGATGCACCTGGCCACCTTTGGGTCCTTCGTGCAGTCGCACCGCGGGCAGGCGGGTCGCGTGCACGCGGCGCTCGCGGACGCGGTCGGCGTCGGGCGCGCCAAGTTGGAGGGGCGCAGGCCTCGCGTGCTCGACCTCTACGGTGGCTCGGGCGCGATCGCCCTCGGCCTCGCCGCCGCAGGCGCCAGCGTGCACCTCGTGGAGTCGTTCGCACCCGCCGTGGCCCAGACGCGTGCCGCGGCGCTGGCGCAGGATCTCGACGTGGAAGCGGAATGCGCCGACGTGGCCGGAGCGCTGCGGGGGCTCGTCGAGGGGCGCGCCCGCTTCGACGCGGTCGTGGTGAACCCGCCGCGGCGCGGGATGAGCCCCGTCGCGCGCGAGTGGCTGGCGCGCCTCGAGTCGCCGCTCGTCGCCTACGTGTCGTGCGATCCGGAGACACTCGCGCGCGATCTCGATCACCTGACGCGCCTCGGCTATGCGACGACGACGCTGCGCCCGCTGGACATGATCCCGCTGACCGACGAGGTGGAGACCGTCGCCATCCTGCGCCGCGCGGGAGTTCCGCTTCCGCGCATCGCCCACGACAGCCCCGACCTCCTCGTGGTCGAGAAGGGGCCGCACGAGCCGACGATGCCGCAGGGGGAGTACGCCGGGTCGCTGCTGGGCCGCGTGCGGCGCATCCCCGGCGCGGAAGGAGCCGTGCCGGCGCAGCGCCTCGACGTGGGGACGAGCGGTCTGGTCGCGTTCGCACGGCGCGCCGAGCTCGTCGGGAAGTGGGAGGGCACGCTGTCGTCGGCAGCGACGCGCGCGATCTACGTCGTCGCGGTGCGCGGGGTGACTCCCTCGAAGGGCGCCATCACGCGTGAGCTCCGCGAAGACGGCAAGCTCTACGCCGCGCGCACGCGCTACCGACGCCTCGCCGTCGCAGCCGGTCACAGCGTGCTCCGCGTCGTCCCCGAGCAGGGGCGCCCGCACCAGATCCGGCGTCACTTCGCGGCCATCGGTCACCCTGTGCTGGGGGACGACCGCTATGGCCACGCCATGACGAACCGGTACTTCGAGGAGAAGAACGGGCTCGATCGCGCGTTCGTGCATTGCGTCCGCCTCGAGTTCGACCACCCGGAGACCGGCGGACGTCACATCGTGGAGGCGGCGCTGCCCGGGGATCTACGCGCGGTGCTGGAGCGCACGGCCGGGCCCGGGACACTGCGCTTTCTCGACCACAAGAACGCGCTCGGAACCAGCGGCACTTCGCACCTGCCGCCCGGACCGGACGAAGTGATGCACGACCGCGGCAGCGCCCTCGACGTCGACGCGAGCTCCCTCTCGACACACCCGGAGCTGACGGGCGACGACGACGACGGGAGGAACAGCGGAGACTACTAGCCCTCGAGTCGCGGAGCGCGAGCCAGCGCGACCGCCAGCTTCGCCCCCAGCCGCGCCTTCGTCCCCCACCCCAGCCTCTCCCCCGCATACCACCGCGCGCCTGCCTCCATGGCGGACTGCTCCCGCGCGAGGAACGCCCGCCAGCGTGCGCCGCGAGCCCCGTACACGCGCCTCGCGAGCCATGCGCTCTGGAGCAGGTGACGCCCGACCTTGGTCCCCATGACCTCGGCCCCGTAGCCGTCGAGCCGACCGTCGCCCACGCGCAGCGCGCGCGCGAGGTGCCTCGCCGCGATGCCGCCCATGAGGATCGCCTGCGCAATCCCCTCCCCCGTGGTCGCGTCGATCCCCGCCGCTTCGCCGACGAGCGCGAGCCCACGAAGAGCCAGACACGCGTCATGCACGAGCGGGCGCGTGCTGAACGGCTTGAGCTTCACCTCCGCGATGTAGAGGCCCCGGCTGGCCAGCGAGCGCGCCAGGTGGCGCTTCAGATCGGGGCGCGGCGTGAAGTTCGCGTGATAGATGCCGCGGCTGACCGCGGGCCTGCCTTCGACCACGGTGGGGAAGTCCCAGTAATACCCCTCTACGCCGTCGTCGGCGACGCGGAGATCGAAGTCAAGGAGACCGGCGCGCGGTCCCGCGTCGCTCGACGTGACGGGCGTCTCGGCGACGTAGAGGTGACCCTTGCGGGCGCTCTCGCGCAGGTGGAGGAGCTTGCGGACGGTGCTCCCTGCCCCGTCGCATGCGGCGACGAGGCGGGTGGTGAACGTGCGCCGCGGGGTCGTCAGGCGCCACCCGCCCACGCTTCGCTCGAGGCCGAGGAGCGGCTCGCCGTCGGACGCCGCGACGCCGTCCGCGCGCGCAGTGCCCCACAAGCTCGCGTCGAGCTCGCAGCGGCGCACGACGATGCCCAGCCCCGCTTGCTCCGAGCCCACGCGGTCCGCCGTCAGCACACGGAGCCCGCGGATCGCGACGTGCGGCACCCCGAGCGCCACGTCGATCGCCGCGAGGGCGCCAAGCCCCCACGCGCTCACCGCGCCCGCACACGGCTTGTCGCGCGGGTGGCGCGCCTTCTCGAGGATGACGATGCGCGATGGCGAGATGGTCTCGCGCCGCACGAGATGCAGCGCCGTGCTGGTCCCCGCCGGCCCACCGCCCACGACAGCGACATCGAAGTCCCAGCTCACGAGGCGACCCGGACGCCGCCCAGCTCGCGGCACAGGACGTCGAGGAGGGCGTCGAGCTCCGTCGTCCGGTCGACCGGCGCCGCTACGGACAGGTCCCCCCCGCGTTCGGCGAAGACGGCTGCGAGCCCCTCGCTCGCCTCGATGACGCCCTTGAAGAAGACCACCTCACGCGCGGGCAGGACCACCTGGCGCACGACCATCCCGGGCCCCACACACGGGGCGACGGCTTTCCTGGCCGACCCTGGGGAGGCTGTGGCGCGTGATTCACGCGCCCTAGCCAAGCGGGTCCTCGATCTCGGCGTCGGCCAGTTTCGTGGCGCGGCGCTGCCGGACGCGCTCCTGCACGTAGTCGACGAGCCTGTCCACGTACGACTCGAGCGGCGGGCACGCGGCGATGCCGAGGGACGCGAGCAGCTCGTCGGTGTTGCGCGCGTCGTAGGTCACCGGCGTCGTCAGCGTCTCCAGGAACGCGCGCGGGCTCTTGGCGATGCGGTCGAGGCCGGGGGCGCGAAGGAGCGCCTTGGCGAGGTTGGCCGGGATCGAACCACGCGGACCCCGACGACCGCCGGCGCGCGCGACGAGCTCGAACACGCGCCGCGCGGTCAGCGGGTGGGGGTCGACGAGGTGAAAGGTGCGTCCGTGAGACCGGGGATCGCGGCCCAGCGCGACGGAGGCGCGCGCCACCCAGTCGATCGGCACGAGGTTCAGCGGCTCGTCCCCGCGGCCGGGGAGCGGGAGGGCGAGGTCAGGCGGCGAGGTGACGACGAGCAGGATGAGCAGGTACGGGCCGTCGAAACGGTCCACCTCGCCCGTGCCCGAGTCGCCGACGATCGTGGCCGGGCGCATGACGGCGATGGGCAGGCGGGCCATCGCGCCGCGCACCAGCTTCTCGGCGCGCGCCTTGGTCTCCTCCACGACGCTGCGGAATGCCTGGCCCGCCTTGAGCTCGTCTTCCAACACGAGGCCGCGTCGGTCCCCCGAGACGTTGGCCGTCGAGTGAAACACGAGGCACTCGAGCTTCTCGCAGCTCGCGGCGAGCTCGATCGCTTCCCGCGCGCCGCCGACGTTCACCTGCTCCGCCGTCTTCGTGTCGACTCCCTGGTACGTCACCTGGGCGCAGTGATGGATGCGGGTCACCCGGCGCGCGAGCGACTTGAGCTCGGCGCCCGAGAGACCGTGGTCGATGGCCGCCGCGTCGCCCTCCACGATGTGCACGCGCCTGCGCTCCTCCGCGGACAGCCGATCGAGCGCGGCCCGCGCGTCCTCCAGGAACTTGGAGCGCACGACCGCCTCCACCTGGGCGCGCGGGTCGGACCGCAGGATCTCGAAGCAAACCACACGCGACAGGAGCGACGGCAGGCCCGTCAGGAGGACGACGTCGTCGCTCGCCACGCTCACCCGCCGCTGCTACTGCCGCCTGCGCCGCCGCCGCCGCTGCTGCCGCCACCGGGCCCGACCCCACCGTCGAAACCAGGCAATCCGCCGCCGCAGTAGTACTGCCCGACCGGCAACAGCCAGTCGCCGAACAGACCCGTCCCCTGATTGGGATCGCAGAAGCTCCCCTGGCCGAAGAACGCGTTGTCGATGCACTGCGCGCCGTTGTAGTAGCTCGAGCACACCGTGTTGGGGACGTCGGCCTGGCAGGCCTGGAGCGCTCCCGAGTCGACGCACTGCGCGCACGCCTTGTCGGTGCAATCGACGAGGCAGGCCGTGATGTGGTTGCACGTGGCGTCGGTGAACGGCGCGACGCACGTCGTGAGCCCCGTCAGCTCGGAGAAGTCGTAGTCGAAGGGCGTGAGGCACGAGGCGCACGCCGCGTTCTGCGACTTCTCGAAGGCGAAGTACGAATCGCACGCCGTCGAATGCGCCCCGCCTTCACACGCGGACTGCGCGTTCTGCAGATCGGACGCGGAGCACACGTCCTGCTGCTTCGGCGACGGCGTCTCGAGGCTCGCGGGGCAGCTCGGGTAGGGGGCGGGGCACTGGACCTGCTCGTTCTCGCAGAGGCGCGGCGTGACGCTGACGTCGCAAGTCGACGCCGGATTGAGCTGCGTGCAGTCCTGACACGACGCGCCGCTCTCGCCGCACTGCGTGTCGATGAACCCGGGCTGGCACGCGTTGGACAGGTCGCAGCAGCCCTGGCAGGTCGTGGCGTTGCAGGTGGGCGGCCCGGCGACGCACGCCTGGGCCTTGCAGGTCTTGTTCGAAGCCCCGCAGTTCGTGCAGGCGGCGCCCGCGGTGCCGCAGAACGAGTCCAGGTTGCCCGGCAGGCAGGTCGCGCCGTCGCAGCAGCCCGTCGGGCAATTCGTCTCGTTGCACACCGGGGGCGGCTCCTTGATGCACGAGCCGCCTCCGAAGCCGGCGTCCGCCGTGCTGCACGTCTCGCTCAGCGACGTGCAGTCGGCGCACAGCTGGCCGTTGGCGCCGCAGGCCGCCGGATCGTTCCCCTGCAGGCAGCTGCCGCCCGCGCAGCATCCCGGGCAGTTCTGGGCGCTGCACGGCGCCTGGACGCATTGCCCCTGCCCGAAGCCGGCGTCCGCCCCGCCGCACGTCTCGCCGAACTGGGTGCAGTCGGTGCACGGCTGGCCAAAGGTGCCGCACGCCGTGGGATTGTTCCCCGGCTCACAAGCAGAGCCCTCGCAGCAGCCCTGGCAGTTCGGTCCGCAGAGGTTGTTGTTCTCGCAGAAGCCGCCGAAGCCACCCTGAGAGGCGATGCACGCTCCGCCGAGGCTCGCGCAGTTCTCGCAGAACTGCCCGCCGATCCCGCACTCGTTCGGGTCGGTGCCCGGGAGGCAGGCGTTGCCGGCGCAGCAGCCGGGACAGTTTTCAGGACCGCACGCCGACACGCTCTCGCAGAAGAACCCGCCTCCCGCGGCTCCACACCCCTCGCCGAGCGTCTGGCAGTTGGTGCACGTCTGGCCGCCGCTTCCGCAGGCGGTCGGAGAGCTCCCCGGCACGCACATCGTCCCCTGGCAGCAACCCGGGCAGTTGCTCGCGTTGCACGTCGGCTGCCCCTCGCAGACCCCGCCGGTTCCCTCGGCGACGCACTTGCCGCCACTGGCGAGACAGTTCCCGCACACCGCACCCGAGATCCCGCACGCGGCGGGGTCCGTCCCCGACAGGCATTGGTCCCCGAAGCAACAGCCGGTGCAGGTCTGCGAGCCGCACGGCGGCTGCACGCACGTCTGCTGTGGCGAGCACGTGAGGTTGGAGCTCTCGCAGTGAAGGCACGACTGCCCGTTCAGACCGCACTCGTTCGGATCCTTCCCCGCGAAGCACACGTTGCCCTCGCAGCACCCGCCGCAGGTCTGCGGATCGCAGACGGCAACGGGGTTGCCGCAGGCGTGGCGCGTGGGATCGCAGAGCTGAAATCCTTCGGCCGTGCAGTTCTGACACGACTCGCCGAGCGCCCCGCACTGGGTGATCGTCGCGCCGGCCCGGCACACGCCGGTCGCGTCGCAGCACCCGGTGGGACACGTCGTCGCGTTGCACGCGGCGCTGTCCGGGCCCGGGCCGTCGCGTACGACGTCGGGCCCTCCTTCGCGGATGGGGCCTCCGTCCGAGAGGACATAGTCGTCGAGGTTCGACCGGCCGCAAGCGGGCAGGCCGACCACGGCGAGGAGCACGAATCCCAGGGCGATGGAGATGGCTCGACGAACGAAGGAAGTGGAAGGTGCGGACACGGCGACCTCTCTGCGGAGCGCGTCTGCGAAGCGCCGGAAGAGCCTACTCCGAGTCCAGGGGTCAGGCACGGACTACAGCCCCGCCTTGATCCGGAGCAACTCGCGCAGGAGGACGTCTGCCAACTCCAGGCGAGCCCACGCGCCCCCCCCCTTCCGGCCCCAGGCGAACACCGCGGGGGCGGTGGCATCCGGCTCGCCCCGCGTGGGGTCGAAGCGGAGTGGCTCCGCGAAGATGGCGAACGTGGCGCTCTCTCCCAGCGCCGCGAGCGCGCGAGCGCTGCGGGGGTCGTCCCCCACCCGCCGCGGAGGCGCCCCTTCCGCCGACAGGAGCTGCGCGGGCGCCGTTCCTGCCGCCACGAGGAGCTCGCCCTCGTGCAGCCCCCAGGCGACCCCCAGCGCTCCAGCGCCCTCGGGCTTGCGCTTGCCCCCTGCCGTGGCGTCCATGAACAGCGCCAGGTTCGCCTTGCCTAGGGGGGGCGCGTCCACGGACCGGACCGCCGCGGGCGACAGGTGGAGCGAGCCGGCGAGCATGTCCTGGAGAGCGCGCCGGTGCGACAGATCGACGAGCTCCCGCACCGCGCGCGACGACGCGTCGGGAGACGCGGCCGGAGTCCGCACCCAGAGGCCCCGCGACCCGTCCGCGGGTCCCCATGCCAGCGCCCCCGTCCACCAGTCCCCCCGCGTATGGACCCAGTCCGTGACCGCCGCGTGCAAGGCGCGGGCATCGTCTCCATCTAGGCGATCGCCCAGCGCCTTGTCGAGGGTGGCCTCGATCGCCACAGCGTCTTCCTCCCGCGTCGCGGCATCGTCACGCACCAGCAGCGCAACGACGGAGTCGGCAGGCGCCGCCGCGAGCGGACGGGTGTCACCCGGGGTCATCGCCGCCAGCCGGCTCGCGCTCGCCGCGTCGGAGCGCGGTGTGACGGCCAGCTCGACGTGCACCTC
>Ga0209415_10008730_pt1 | contig 17528 bp, 17 predicted proteins | sample PeaSoiSIISIP2007_FD_187696 | JGI IMG/M metagenome (GOLD analysis project Ga0209415, IMG submission 187696) | Peat soil microbial communities from Weissenstadt, Germany - SII-SIP-2007 (SPAdes) (version 2) | ecosystem: Environmental > Terrestrial > Soil > Wetlands > Peat | place: Germany... | reverse complement strand
GTGCCCAATATCGCCACGTCCATGACCGCTCCTCGCCTCGTCCCCCTCGACGACATCGTCGCAGGCCCGGGAACACCGCGTACCCCGGGAACACCGAGATCAACCTGTATAGAGTGCGCTCGGAGGCACGGGGCGATGACGTTGTTCTCGTCGGTGGTGGTCGGCACAGACGGTTCGGACACGGCGGGCGAAGCTGTCGCGCACGCCATCTCGCTCGCTCAGCTGTGCGACGCCACCTTGCACATCGTCACCGCCTACAAGCCACGCGAGGTGCGCGGCCAAGCGGTCCCCGACGAGTTCCGCGACGTGGTGGCGTCGGGCGGCAAGGCCGACGCGCTGCTCGAGTCCGAGTGTGCGCGGGCACGGGCCAAGGGGATCGCCGTCCACGGCCACACCGGGAGCGGAAGCCCGGCCGACGCCATCATCCGCGTCGCCGAGCAGGAAAAGGCCGACGTCATCGTGGTCGGGAACAAGGGCATGACCGGCGTGCGGCGCGTGCTCGGAAGCGTCCCCAACTCGGTCGCGCACCAGGCGCCGTGCTCGGTGCTGATCGTCGAGACGACCTGACCCCACACGAACCCCCGACGACGCGAGCCCGGGCACGGCCGCCGGCTCAGTCGAGAGCGGGAAAATCGGCGCCGAGCTTGGTGAAGGCGCCGATGACGGCGCCGGCGGCGACGTGCGCACCGGGGCCCAGCACCGCGAAAGGGCCCACTCGGGCTTCCTCCCCGATCTCGGCCCGCAGGACGGTGCTCTTGGTGACCTTGGCGCCCGCCCCCACCGCGCTGTCGACGATGTGGCAGTCGGGCCCCACTTCGGCCCCGGCCCCCACGGTGCATTCACCCTGGAGGACCACGCCCGGCAGAAGCACGACATCGGCCTCGAGGAGGGCGCCGGCGTCGACGTAGGTGCGCTCGGGATCCCACATGGTCACGCCGCGGCGCATCCACCGCTCGTTGATGCGGTCGCGCAGCTCGGCGTCGGCCACCGCCAGCTGGGCCCGGTCGTTGACGCCCGCGGCCTCCATGGGGTCGGCCACCACAAGCGACTCGACGCCGTACCCGGCGTCGTGCAGCACGGCGTAGATGCCGGTGAGGCAGTGCTCCCCGGTCCGGACCACGGGCCGCAGCCGGCGCAGCGCGGGCGCGAGCACGGCGTGGCGGAAGCAGTGGATGGTCGTGGCCACCTCGTCGACATCGGCGTCGTCGTCGTGCACGTCGGCGGCCTCGACCACGCGCACCACGGCATCGTCCTTGCCCCGCACGACGCGGTCGTAGCCGGTGGGATCGGGCAGCACCGCGGTGAGCAGCGTGGCGGCCGCACCGGAATGCCGGTGGTGCCGGACCAGCGCCGCCAACGTGGGCGGGCGCACGAGCGGGGTATCGCCGGGCAGCACCACGACATCGCCATCGGCGTCCACGAGCCCGTCGGGCAGGGCGGTGAGGCCGACGGCCAGCGCGTCGCCGGTGCCGAGCTGCGCGGTCTGCTCGACGAACTCGATGGCGAGCGAGCGCGGCGCGTGGTCCACCAGGGTCTTTGTGACCCAGTCCCCCCGGTGGCCGACCACCACGACGACCTTGTGCACCGGCAACTCGGCCAGCGCGTCGAGCACGTGCAGGATCATGGGACGGCCGCACAACCGGTGGAGGGGCTTCGGGCGCGACGAGCGCATCCGTGTCCCCTCGCCGGCGGCGAGCACAACGGCAGACAGCGGTCTCGTCTCCATGCGGTTTAGTCTGTCACCCGATGACGGGGGGGACAGCGCAGCCCACGACGACCTGGGGCGCTCCCGACGCGCCGCCGAGCACGCCCTCCCCCGCCCGATGCCGGTCCTGACCTCGACGATCGACCCCGGTTCGGACACCTACCGCCAGAACCGGGCGGCGATGGAGTCCGCCTTGGCCGAGGTGGACGACCAGCTGGCCGTGGCCCGTGCCGGCGGGGGCGAGCGCTACGTGGAGCGCCACCGCAACCGGGGCAAGATGCTGGCCCACGAACGGGTCGAACTGCTGCTCGACCGTGATACCCCCTTCCTCGAGATCGCGCCGTTGGCGGCGTGGGGAACCGAATACACCGTCGGGGCGAGCTTGGTCTCGGGCATCGGTGTGGTGAGTGGGGTCGAGTGCCTCGTGTCGGCCAGCGACCCCACCGTGCGGGGAGGGGCCACCAACCCCTTCACGATGCGCAAGTCGTCGCGCCTGGCCGATATCGCGCTCGAGAACCGCCTGCCGTCGATCAGCCTGGTCGAATCGGGCGGAGCGGACCTGCCCACCCAGTCCGAGATCTTCATCCCCGGCGGGCGCGGTTTTCGCGACCTGACCCAGCGCTCCGCCGCGGCACTGCCCACCATCGCGCTCGTGTTCGGCAACTCCACCGCGGGAGGTGCGTATGTCCCGGGGATGAGCGACCACATCGTGATGATCGAGGGGCGATCCAAGGTGTTTCTGGGGGGCCCACCACTGGTGAAGATGGCCACGGGCGAGGAGTCGAACGACGAGGAACTCGGGGGGGCGTCGATGCATGCCCGGGTCTCGGGTCTGGCCGATTACCTCGCCACCGACGAGACCGACGCCATCCGCATCGGCCGCGCCATCGTGTCGCGCCTCAATTGGCACAAGCTCGGGCCACCCCCGTCGATGCCGTGCGACGATCCGGTCCACGACCCCGACGAACTCCTCGGCATCGCGTCGGCCGATCTGCGTGTCCCCTTCGATCCGCGCGACGTGCTGGCGCGGGTGGTCGACGGGTCGCGCTTCGACGAGTTCAAGCCCCTGTACGGACCGAGCCTCGTCACCGGTTGGGCGTCCATCCACGGGTACCCGATCGGCGTGCTCGCCAACCACCGCGGTGTCCTGTTCAGCGAGGAGGCGAACAAGGCGACGCAGTTCATCCAGCTGTGCAACCAGACCGACGTGCCGCTGCTGTTCCTGCAGAACACCACGGGGTACATGGTAGGCAAGGAATACGAGCAGCGCGGCATCATCAAGGACGGCGCCAAGATGATCAACGCCGTCTCCAACTCGAACGTCCCCCACCTGACACTCAACATCGGCGCGTCCTACGGAGCCGGCAACTATGGCATGTGCGGTCGCGCCTACAACCCACGTTTCTTGTTCTCATGGCCCAATGCCCGCTCCGCCGTGATGGGTCCCGCCCAGCTCGCCGGTGTCCTGTCCATCGTGGCCCGCCAGGGGGCGGCGGCGCGCGGTGAGGACTTCGACGAGGAGGCCGACGCCCGGATGCGGGCCATGGTCGAGTCGCAGATCGAACGCGAGTCGCTTCCCCTGTTCCTGACGGGGCGCCTCTACGACGACGGCATCATCGACCCCCGCGACACCCGGCACGTGCTCGGCATGTGCCTGTCGATCGTCCACAACACCCCCATCCACGGCACGCGCGGCTACGGCGTGTTCCGGATGTGACGGTGTCGCGGGTCATGACGGTGTCGCGGGACGTGCCGGTGTCGCCGGAGGTGACGGTGTGATCGGCAAGCTCCTCATCGCCAACCGGGGCGAGATCGCCCGCCGCGTGATCCGCAGCGCCCACGCGCTCGGCATCACGTGCGTGGCGGTGTGCTCGGATCCCGACGCGCAGGCTCCGTACGTGGCGGAGGCCGACGAGTTCGTGGCTCTGCCCGGCGCCACACCCGCCCAGACCTATCTCAACGGGGCGCTGCTGGTCGAAGCGGCCCGCGCCAGCGGAGCCGACGCCGTGCACCCCGGCTACGGCTTCTTGTCGGAGGACGCCGGATTCGCCCGGGCCTGTGTGGCAGCGGGGCTCGTCTTCGTCGGGCCACCACCCGACGTCATCGAGGCGATGGGGTCGAAGCTGGCGGCCAAGGCCGCCGTAGCCGCCGCAGGTGTGCCCGTGCTCCCGACGGTGGAGATCCCGACGGGGTCGGGGGACCTAGCCGGACCGGTACTGAAGGCGGTGTCGGCACTGGGGTGGCCCGTCCTGGTGAAAGCCTCGGCCGGCGGCGGCGGTCGGGGCATGCGCGTGGTGGAGGAAGACGCAGCGCTCGCCGATGCGCTCGCGTCGGCGCAGCGCGAGGCGACCTCCGCCTTCGGCGACGGCACCGTGTTCGTGGAGCCGTACGTACCACGGCCGCGCCACATCGAGGTGCAGATCCTGGGCGACACCCACGGCCACGTCGTGCACCTCTTCGAGCGCGAATGCTCGATCCAGCGCCGTCACCAGAAGATCATCGAGGAGAGCCCTTCCCCCGCGCTCACGAAGGCGCAACGCGACGAGCTGGGCGCGGCCGCGGTCACCGTGGCCCGCACGATCGGGTACGTGAACGCAGGCACGGTCGAGTTCCTCCTGCTCCCCCACGGGCGCTTCGCCTTCTTGGAGGTCAACACCCGTCTCCAGGTCGAACACCCCGTCACCGAGCTCGTCACGGGCCTCGACCTCGTACGGCTGCAACTCCTCGTGGCCGACGGCGGCGAGCTCCCCCCCGAGGTGCTCGATGCCACGGTCAGCGGGCATGCCATCGAGGCCCGGCTCTACGCCGAGGACGCCACCCGGGACTACCAGCCGTCGGCGGGGCACCTGCGGCGATTCCGCTTCCCCGTCACCGCCGGGGTGCGGATCGACAGCGGGGTGGAGGACGGATCGGAGGTCCCGGTCCACTACGACCCCATGCTGGCCAAGGTCATCGCGCACGCCCCCACCCGCACCGAGGCGGCACGCGCCCTGGCGGGCGTGCTCGAGCGGGCGCGCCTGCACGGCGTCACGACCAACCGCGACCTCCTGGTCCGCATCCTGCGCCACCCGGAGTTCCTGGCGGGCGACATCGACACCGGCTTCCTCGTCCGTCACGACCCCACCGTGCTCGGAGCGCCGCGCGCCGCCCCGTCGGCGCGCCGGCTCCATGCCGTGGCCGCGGCACTGGCGGCACAGGCCCGGCGAAGGGCCCAGGCACACGTCCTTGCCCCTATGCCATCGGGATGGCGAAACAACCCGTCAACGCCGCAGTCGGCGGTCTTTGCCGGCCCCGACGGGCGCGTCGACGTCGACTACCGCTTCGACCGCGCCGGGAGGTGTATGCACCTGGCCATCGACGGCGAGGTGCGTCACGACATCTCGGTGCTCTCGTGCACCCCCGACGCGGTGGTCCTGGGGGTGGCCCGCACCACCGGCGGAGCCGGCGTGGCGCGCCGGTACGAGGTCGAGATTTCAGGGATCGTCGCCTTCGTCGACGGCCCCGACGGCAACAGCGTGCTGAGCGAGATCGGTCGCTTCCCGCTGCCCGGGAGCCAGTTGGCGGCCGGTGCCTTGGTGGCTCCCCTTCCGGGAACAGTCGTCAAGGTGGCGGTCGCGGCGGGTGACCCGGTCACTGCGGGCGACACCCTCGTCGCCATCGAAGCGATGAAGATGGAACACGAGGTGCGCGCCCCGACCGACGGGGTCGTCACCGAGGTCCATGTCGCCGCGGGAGAGCAGGTGGAGGCGGGTCGCCTGCTCGTCGTCGTCGACGCGCTCGACGTGCCCGACGTGCCCGACGTGCCCGACGTGCCCGACGTGCCCGCCACGCCGGACACCCCGTCCTGATGCCCGAAGGCCCGGCCACCCCCGCTCCGACAGACACCAAGGCGGTTCTGCGCATCGCCAATTGTTCGGGGTTCTTCGGTGACCGGTTCGCCGCACCGCGCGAGTTGCTCGAAGGAGGACCGGTCGACGTCCTCACCGGCGACTACCTGGCGGAGCTCACCATGCTCATCCTGTGGAAGTCGCGACAGCGCGACCCGGCGCTCGGATATGCACGAACCTTCTACCGGCAGATGGAAGAGGTGCTGGGGACGTGCGCGGAGCGAGGCGTGAAGGTGGTGGCGAACGCCGGGGGCCTCAACCCCGCCGGCCTGGCCCAGCGTCTGCGGGCTCTCGCGGTCGAGCTCGGCGTCGCAGTCCGTGTCGCGCACGTCGAGGGCGACGACATCCTCGGCCGCCTGGCGCAACTCCAGGCGGCCGGTGACGAACTGACCCATCTCGACACCGGCCGCGCCCTGGCGCAGGCGGGGAGCGATCCGGTCAGTGCCAACGCCTATCTGGGCGGCTTCGGGATTGCCGAAGCCCTCGCGGGCGGCGCGGATGTCGTGGTGACCGGGCGCGTCACCGACGCCTCGCTCGTGGTCGGGCCCGCGGCGTGGAGGTTCGGATGGTCGCGCACCGACTGGGACCGGCTGGCGGGCGCAGTGGTGGTGGGACACGTCATCGAGTGCGGCACCCAGACGACGGGGGGGAACTATGCGTTCTTCCGCGAGGTGCCGGGGCTCGAGCACCCCGGCTTTCCCATCGCGGAGATGGCCGAGGATGGCTCGGCGGTCATCACCAAGCATCCCGGCACCGGCGGACTGGTATCGATCGGGACCGTCACCGCCCAGCTTCTCTACGAGATCGGCGCCCCCCTCTACGCCAATCCCGATGTGGTGGCCGACTTCTCGACCATCTCCGTCGAGGAGGTCGGGCCCGACCGGGTGCGCGTCTCGGGGGTACGGGGCCATCCCGCCCCCGAGAAGCTCAAGGTCTCGATCAACCTCATGGGTGGATGGCGCAACACCATGACCTTCGTGCTGACCGGTCTCGACATAGAAGAAAAGGCATCGCTGGTGCGCCGCACCATGGAAGAGCTCGTGGGCGGAGCGTCGGGCTTCGCCGAATACGACGACCGCCTGATCCGAACCGACGTACCCGACGCGCCGACCAACGAGCAGGCGAGCGCCCAGCTGCGCGTCACGGTCAAGGACCGAGACCCCGACACGGTGGGTCGCCGCTTCTCGAACGCGGCCACCGAGCTCGCGCTGGCAAGCTATCCCGGGTTCTACCTGACGTCGCCGCCCGGGGATGCGACGGCGTACGGCGTCTTCTGGCCGACACTCGTGGCACGCGACTGCGTCGAGGAGATCGTGGTCCACGACGACGGGCGACGCCAGACCGTCGCACCGGGGCCGACCGCATCGTTGTCAGCGTCCCCAACGGGGGCCGCGTCCACCGCCGCATCCTCCGCCGAGACCTCCGCCTCGGCCGCCGGCGTACCGTCGGGCACGGCCGCGGCCGAGGCAGGGGGGCGGCCCGGAACACCGACGCGCCGGGTGCCGCTCGGCACGGTGATCGGCGCTCGGTCGGGTGACAAGGGCGGCAACGCCAACGTGGGGCTGTGGGCGCGCAGCGCGGCGGGGTACGCGTGGCTGGCGGCCGAGCTCTCTGTGGCCCGCTTCCGGGAACTGCTCCCCGAAGCCGCCCGACTCGAGGTCGACCGCTACGAGCTCGCCAATCTCCGCGCCCTCAACTTCGTGGTGCACGGGCTCCTAGGCGAAGGCGTGGCCTCGTCGACCCGACCCGACCCCCAGGCCAAGAGCCTGGGCGAGTACCTGCGCTCGCGAGTGGTCGACGTTCCCGAGACGCTCCTCTCCGACGAACCCATCGCCGGCCGCGGCGCGACCGGTGCCGAACCACCCGACCACCCGAGGTGAGCAATGGACTTCGCTGAGACCGACGAACAGCGCATGCTGCGCGAGGCGGTGGACGGCATCGCATCGAAGTACGGACACAGCTACTTCGCGAGCCGCGCCCGCAGCGGCGGCAACACCGACGAACTGTGGAACGAGCTCGCGGCGGCGGGGTACCTCGGTGTCAACGTGCCGGCGGAGTTCGGCGGAGGGGGGATGGGGATCGCGGAGCTCGCCATCGTCCTCGAGGAGCTGGCTGCCAACGGCTGCCCGCTGCTGCTGCTCGTGGTGTCCCCCGCCATCTGCGCCACGATCATTGCCCAGTTCGGATCGACGCAGCAGAAGCAATCATGGCTCCCGCGCTTCGCGTCGGGTGAGCTGAAGATGGCGTTCGCCATCACCGAGCCCGACGCCGGGTCCAACAGCCACAAGATCGCGACGACGGCCACACGCGACGGCGACATCTATCGCCTCCAGGGGACGAAGTACTACATCTCCGGCGCGGACGAGTCCGAGGCGGTGCTGGTCGTGACGCGCACCGGCATCGACCCCGACAGCGGGCGCGGTCGCCTGTCGCTGTTCATCGTCGACCTGGACAGCCCCGGTCTCGACACGACGCTCATCCCGGTCGAGATCGTGGCGCCCGAGAAGCAATTCACCTTGTTCTTCGACAACGTGGAAGTTCCCGCCGAACGCCTGCTCGGCACCGAGGGCGAGGGGCTGCGCCAGGTCTTCGTCGGGCTCAACCCCGAACGCATCATGACGGCCGCCATGGCCAGCGGTATCGGGCGCTACGCGCTGGACAAGGCGGCCGCCTACGCCCGGGACCGTTCGGTGTGGGGGACGCCGATCGCCCGGCACCAGGGGATCTCGCACCCGTTGGCCAAGGCGAAGATCGAGGTCGAGCTGGCTCGGCTCATGTGCCAGAAGGCGGCCTGGGCCTGTGACTCGGGCGGCGATCCGAGTGTGGCGGGAGAAGCCGCCAACATGGCCAAGTACGCCGCGGCCGAGGCCGCCCTGGGTGCGCTCGACCAAGCCATTCAGACCCACGGGGGAAACGGGATGTCCTCGGAATACGGGCTCGCGGACATGTGGGGCATGGCCCGGCTCCTGCGGACCGCCCCGGTGAGCAGGGAGATGATCCTCAACTTCGTCGCCCAGCACTCGCTCGGTCTGCCGAAGTCGTACTGAGTTCGTCCGACGGCAGGGGCCGTCCGACTCAAGGGGCCGTCCGACGCTAGGGCTTGAACACGAAACCGACGAGAGCCGGCGACGTATAGGCCGCGCACACGAGCACCATCACGGCGCCGCTGACGGCCAGCACGACGCGGAGACGCTCGGGCCGCACGATCATTGCGAAACCGGCGACAAGGGGGAACGCGCTGAGCAGGAAGCGGGGTGTCATCCACAATGCGGAGTCGAAGACGACCGAGCCCAGGAACACGACGGTGTAGACCCACCACGTTCCTGGTACCCGCGCCCGCGCCATGGCCCAGAGACCACCGATGGCCAGCGCCATCGAAGCCGTTTCGACCACGGTGACGCCAGACCACGTGGACATCCAGTGCAGCGGTGACCACAGTGTGATGCGGTGCCGGTCCCAGCCGCGTCGCTCGGCATCGAACCATGCCAACGGCGTCCCGGTGTGCGCCCATAGATAGATGCAGTACCCGGCGAATCCGCCACAGGACAACAGCGGTGCGACCCAGGCCCGGCGCGTCGGGGCGCGCCACGCCGCCCACAGCGCTGCCGCGATGATCGGCAGCGCGAGCGGCGATGCGGCGGTGCCCAGGGCACCGACGATCCCCGCCACGAGCCAACGGCGCCGGCCCAGCATCACGAGCGCGACGGCGCACAACGCGACGGCGAGACCCTCTGCATAGGCCGGGCTCAAGAAGAACGCTCCGGGGGCGAACGCCATGAGCCAACCGGCGATGACCCCGGCTTCCTCCCCGGCCTCGTCGCGCACCAACGCTCCGACCGCCACACAGGCCGCCGCCCCGGTCGCGAACGACACGGCGAGCCCCGCAGCGATGAAGTTGTGAGCGAGCACCGGTGCGACGGTACGGACCACAAGGGGGTACAGCGGGAAGAAGGCGACGACGGAGCTCCCGTGCGACATCGTGGCCGGATAGCCGTGCTCGGCGATGCGGAGGTAGTAGCGGCCATCCCAGATCGCGGCGAGCTTGGTCGCGGACGCGTGGGAACCGAACATGTCGAGAGCCACCGCGAGCAGGACCAGCCGGCTGGCTCCGTACCCGACGAGGATCCGGGCGACGAAGCGGGAGCGACCTCGACGAGGAGAGGTGCCCTTTTCGGCAACGACCCGTGGGTCAGCGAGATCGCTCAATCCGGCCGGCGCCACGCCCTAAGCATCGGCGCGGCGCGTGGCCCGTAGAGAGATGGTGCGCTTGTTGTGCATCTGTTGTGCGGTCCCCGCCCGGGCCGGGGCGGGGCGGGGCGGCGCGGTTCAGGCGGTGGATGCGAAGCGACGGGCGTCGTCGGCCGCATACTTGGCCACGACCGTGTCGATCGCCGCGGTGCGCTGCACGGCCGCGGTCACCTCGGCCAAGCGGTTCCCCGGCAGCGCAAGGGTCATCTCGTCGGACCGCATACCGGTGCGGGCGCGACTCAATGCGCACCCGACACTGGCGGCAACCTCACCGTGCTCTTTGGCCAGGGCGACGATGTGACACTGAGGCTTGCCCTCGATCTTGAGTCCCGGCATGGCGTCCGACAGCACCATCATCTGGCGCCCGTTGACGCGCAGCAACACGACGTCGGGGGGAAGCGCGGCCTCTGCGACCGGACCGTAGGTGATCACCTCCGAGCGCGCCGAGATGGCCGGGATCGCACCCACCGCCTCGGCGTCCACCCAACCCGACTCCAGCAACGCGGCCACATCGTCGTTGCCGCCGACGTCCTCGAGGCTGGCCAGTCCATGGGTGTAGCGACCGACCGAGCAGTTGCCGTGATCCTCGGGTGCCGTGGTGAAACTGCGCTCCGCGGCGCGCACCCAGAACACACACCCGGCCGGTACCCGGCCCGCACGGCCGTCGGCGGCCGGCTCGGACATGGGCTCGTCAAACGCCGGCACCCCGGCGGGGGGCTGGTCCCCGAAGGAGATGCCGATGGGCGCCACGGCGAGGTGAAGGGCCCGGCCCAGGGAATCAGCCAGGGCGCGATGGTCCGCGGTCGACGAGGACGATCCGGAGTCGGTCATGGCCGCCATCTTCGGCGCCTCGGGGTACGAGCACAAGCCCGGACCTCGTGCCGACGCGCCGGCAGGCTCACCGGGTCCCGCTCACTGCAGCTGAGCGGAGGAGTCGGCGACGAAGCTCAGGCGCAGCTGGCGGTCGGGATTGTCAGGGTTGGTGTCGACCAGCACGATGCGCTGCCAGGTGCCGAGGGCGACGTTCCCGCCGAGCACGGGCAGGACCAGCGACGGCGACACGAGGGTCGGAAGCAGGTGATCGGCGCCGTGACCCGTGGCCCCGTGGCGATGCCGGTAACGGTCGTCGCGCGGCAGCAGCCGCTCGAGGGTGTCGACGAGGTCGGCCTCGGAACCCGAGCCCGTCTCCATGAGAGCCACACCGGCGGTGGCATGCGGGACGAACACCGAGCACAGCCCGTCACCCCGGCCCGTGCAGAATCTCTCGACATGCTCGGTGATGTCCACCACCTGTCGACGTGAGGTGTCGACGCCGATGAGGGTGCTGTCCATTACGCGTCGGCGGGAAGTGTCCCCTCGATGGCGTGCACGAGCCCGGGATCCTCGGGCTCCACGCCGGGACGGAAGCGGGCGACGATCTCGCCCTCGGGCGACACCAGGAACTTCTCGAAGTTCCACTGGATGTCGCCGGCTGTCCCTTCCGCGTCGGCCACGACGGTGAGCTCGTCGTAGATGTGGTGACGGTCAGGGCCGTTGACGTCGATCTTCTCGAACAGCGGGAACGTGACGCCGTAGTTGACAGAACAGAACTCGGCGATCTCGTCCGCGGTCCCGGGTTCTTGCTCGAGGAACTGGTTGCACGGGAAACCGAGCACGGTGAACCCCTTGTCGCCGTAGGTGTCTTGGAGCTTCTGGAGCCCGGCGTACTGCGGCGTGAGGCCGCATTTCGACGCCACGTTGACCATGAGGAGTGCCTTGCCCTTGTACGGCGCCAACGAGGACGGCGTGCCCTGGAGCGTGTGGATGGGGATGTCGTAGAGATCGGACACGGTTCCTCCTCGGGGTTCGTTTTCACACTACCGTCGGCGCCATGCCCGAGATCACCGTCACCGGCCCGATGGGAAGAGCACCGGACCACACCTTCCACGTCGAGGTGCGTGATGGTGCCATCAGCACCTCCCACACGGTGACGGTGCCGCCCGCACTCCCCCGCTCGCTCGGCTGGGCGGACCGACACGAAGGCGAGATGGTGCGGGCATCGTTCGAGTTCCTGCTCGAGCGCGAATCCGCCCCGCAGATCCTGCGCCGATTCAACCTGGAGGTGATCGGCGACTATTTTCCCGAGTACCGCGCCGAGATGGCGCGCCGGGCGACGGCGCCAGGTTGAAGGCTCGGGGTTGAAGGCTCAGCCGGTTTCGGCGACGCCGAGGTGGTCCCACACCGAGTCATCGAGCTCGAGCAGGGATCCGAGCACCACGTCGGCCCGGGCCAACACCTCGACCAACGGCTGACCGCCGCCCCCCGCACCGGGGAGCTCCGAGGCGGCGGTGGGGTCGGCCTCGGGCACGGCCACACACGCCATGCCGGCTCCCTTGGCGGCGAGCACACCGGCAGCCGAGTCCTCGAACACCACGCAGGCCCGCGGGGACACGCCGAGGAGGCGGGCCGTCGTGAGGAAGATGGCCGGGTCGGGCTTGCCCACGACCTCGTCCTCGGCCGAGTGCACGACTGCGAATCGCTCGGCCAGGGCGAGGCGTCGCACCACGGCGTCGATGAGCCGGCGCGGGGACGACGACGCCAGTGCCAGGACGGCACCGCGCCGTCGGCAGAAGTCGACAGCGTCCGACGCGCCGGGTTTGAGCTCCACTCCCAGCTCGAGGCGCATCGCCATGGCGTCGACGATCTCGGCTGCCACGGCGTCACGCGACGGCGCGCTCCACGGGTAGCGGGCATACCAGTGCTCAACGGCCTCGCCCAGGAACATCCCCTTTGTCTCCAGGCACCGCTCGATGGTCAACGGGACCCCGTAGCGGCCGAAGATGTCGATCTCGACGTCATGCCAGATGGGCTCGCTGTCGACGAGGAGCCCGTCCATGTCGAAGATCGCGGCGTCGATCATGGCGCGCCGGGCACGTTCAATTCAGCGGACATGTTCAATTCAAGATGTTCACTGCGCGCGACACCACGAGGGCGACGGTGAGCAGCGACGCCAGCGACTGCACCATGAACAGGACCTTGGCCCAGGCGGTGAGCGGCATGGTGTCGGTCGGGCTGAACGCCGTGGCGTTCGTGAACGACGTGAAGAGGTAGTCGATGAACGCGGGGGACCAGTCGGGCGTGGTGCAGCCCGGCACCGTCATCTGGGGGAAGAGGAAGTCGGGTTGGCGACGATCGACCTCGAGCCGGGCCACCGGACCACCCCGGTCGAGCTCCCAGTACCACAGCGCGAACACGAGCACGTTGGTGATCCAGATCGGCACCGAGGCGTAGATGAGATTGCGGCCACCGAGGTTGTGGGGGACGTTGACCGCCAGCAGCTCGTGCACGAGCTCCCCCAGCGAGATCACGTTGGCGAGGTTCACGAAGGCGATGAGCGCGATGGCGACCGGCCGCAGCCGCAGGGACTCCCGCGTCAACCGCGGGTTGGCGATCAGGAGCGCCAGACCGAGAACACCCTCGAGAACCGGGATCACCCAGCGCGGCCCGAGCCCGTTGATGAGCTTGCCGGGCAGCGCGAAGTACAGGGCGATGGCGGCTGCGACGGCCAGCGTGGCGGGCCAGCGGGGCTCGCTCCTCGACCTCTCCCCCCACTCCGCCCCGCCCCGGCCGGTTTGGTCGGAGCCGTCGTGCTCCTGGGCCATCGAGGCCACGGTACCCAGGAGGCCGCGGCGGCGGCGTGATCCCCGCGTCATCTACGGGTCCTCGGCGTCGCGACGAAGCACGTGTCGATCGTGTGAACAGCAGGACCACCTCGTCCGTATCCTTGGCGAGGACCTACCCGGCCACGTCGCCGGAGACGGTCGACGATCCGACGAGGGAGCCCGAACATGACCTACCCCGCACCGACTCGCTTGAAGGCCCTGGCTCATCCGGGTGCGGCCGTCGCCGCCCTGGCCGTCGTCGCCCTGGTCCTGTCGGCCTGCGGGTCCTCGAGCCCGACCAGCGCGACGACCACGACCGCGGCCCCGGCCGGCAACTCGGGTGGCGGCTCCACCTCCACCAGCGCTGCGACCGGCACCGACACGGTGAAGACGGCATCGTCCTCGAGCTTCGGGACGATCCTCGTCAACAGCTCGGGCATGGCCCTCTACACGTTGGCTCCGGGCACGAGCTGCACCGGAGCATGCGCCCAGGCGTGGCCCACCGTCACGGTGCCCGCCGGCGCGACGCCCAAGGCGGGGCCGGGAGTCACCGGCACGCTGGGCACGACGATGCTGAACGGCGCCGACGCGGTGACCTACAACGGCAAGGTGCTCTACACCTTCTTGTCGGACTCCTCACCCGGCCAGGTCACCGGGAACGGGGTCGCCGGGTTCAGCGTGGCCAAGGTGTCTGCCGCGTCGGGCGCGTCAGGGGGGTCCGCCACCACCACGACCACGACGGCCCGGAGCTCCGGCTATTGATGTCGAGGACGATCGTCGCTCGGCAAGGTCAGAAAGGCGGACCCGAGATGACGGGACCGGGACACCCGATCGAGCCGACCATGGCAGGTCCGGCGGGTACCGCGGGCCGCCACCTGCGCCCGGCCGACCGGGACGAACCGGTGTCGGAGTCGGCCGACGCACCGGGTCTGCGCGTGGCGTTCCTGGCCCACGGCGGTGAGCTCTACGGCTATGCGCGCCGCTCCCTGGGTGACCCCCGAGCCGCCGAAGACGTGGTGCAGGAGACCTTCATCCGGGCGTGGCGGGCCCGGGACCGCTTCGACACCAGCCTCGGCACGCTTCGGACGTGGCTCTTCACCATCGCCCGCCGAGTCGTCATCGACCACGCCCGCGCCCGTTCCATCCGCCAGACCGAGCCCCTGCACGTCGATGTGGCAAGTCACGACGACGACGTCGAGAACGCCATGGTCGGGTGGCAGGTCGAAGAGGCCCTCGCACGGCTTCGGCCCGAGCACCGCCAGGTGGTGGTGGAGACCTACTACCGGGGTCGCTCCGGACGCGAGGTAGCCGAGGAGCTCGGCATACCGGAGGGAACGGTGCGGAGCCGCCTGTTCTACGGACTGCGCACGCTTCGCCTGGCTCTCGAGGAGATGGGGTGGGACCGGTGACGGGCGATCCGTGCGAGCACTTCGAGGGCCTCATCGCCATGGAGGTCGTGGGCCAGCTGGCGGACGACGAACGGGTCGCGCTCAGCGCCCACACCGAGGGGTGCACCTCGTGTCGGGACGAGCGTCACGACCTCATGATGCTGTCGACGGTCCTCGACAAGGCCAACCCCGACCACTTCAACGAGCACGAGCTCCCGTTCCAGCTGCAGACCGCCGTCTTGGACCGCCTCCGGGCCGAGGAACGACGCGAGAGGCGTACGCATCGGTGGAGGTACGTCGTGGTGTCGGGCGCGGCTGCGATCGTGGTGGCGTTGGCGTTGGTCCTGACGCTGGCGTGGCCGTCGGGCCCGATGACGACCACCGTGGCGCTACACGGGCTCCCCAACGTGGACGCCACGGCGCGGCTCACGGCTGAGCCCTGGGGCACGGCGATGGAGCTGCGCGAGTCGGGGCAGCCGTCGGGTGAGGTTCTGTCGGTGTCTCTGCGCACCGTGTCGGGCACGTGGTGGCAGACGGGCACCTACCGCACGGCGGGCGCCTCGGTCCGTGTGAACATGGCCTGCGCGCTGAAGATGTCGGACATCAAGAGCATCTGGGTGCGCGCGAGCACAGGGCGCGTCGTGATGCACGGGTACATCTACCGGCAACGGGGGTCCGACCTGAGCTGAAGACGAGGCCGGTGCGCCCGTCACGGCCGGTCTCCCCTACGCTCCCGATCGTGGTGCCGGGCCGGGGCGCAGACGACGTCGTTCGACAGGTCTCGCCGCCTGCATCTGCAGGGGGCGCCCGCACCGTGGCCGATCTGCTGAAGGCGCGGGAAGGCGACGAGCACCCTGGACTGCACTTCGGCGACACCACCTGGACCTGGCGCCAGGTCGTGGCCGAGAGCCAGCGGCGGGCTGCCACCTTGTCGATGCTGCGCCGTCCCGGCCCGCCCCATGTCGGCGTCCTTCTGGAAAACGTCCCGGAATACCTGTTGTGGCTCGGCGCGGCTGCGTTGACCGGGGCGACGGTCGTCGGGATCAACCCCACGCGACGCGGCGCCGAGCTCGCCCGCGACATCCGCTTCACCGATTGCCAACTTGTCGTGACCGACGGGACCGGAGCGGACCTCCTCGAGGGCCTCGACCTCGGAGTCGAAGACGAGCGCATCCTGCGCGTCGACAGCAGCCGATACCACGCCTTGCTCGAGTCGGCGGGTTCGGGGGCCGGCCCGGCACCGGCGGGTTCGGAACACGTCTCTCCCGACGACCTTCTCCTTCTGCTCTTCACGTCCGGCACGACCGGCGACCCGAAGGCCGTGCGCTGCACCCAGGGACGGCTGGCCGCCATCGCGGGCCGCGCCGCGCAGGGCTACGGCTTCGAACACGACGACGTCTGTTACTGCCCGATGCCGCTCTTCCACGGCAACGCGGTGATGGCATTGTGGGCACCCGCTCTGGCCGTGGGTGCGTCGGTGGCGCTGGCGGGACGTTTCAGTGCGTCGCGCTTTCTCGCGGATGTCCGCCATTTCGGCGCGACCCGCTTCACCTACGTGGGCAAGGCACTGGCGTACGTGCTCGCCACCGCTCCCCGCGACGACGATCGCGACAACCCGCTCCGCCAAGGTTTCGGCACCGAGGCTTCGGCTCCCGACCGGGCCATCTTCGAGGCCCGATTCGATTGCCGCCTGGTGGAGGGATACGGGTCGAGTGAAGGGGGCACCGCAATCAACGTCACACCCGACACGCCCCCGGGCTCTCTCGGTGTCCCGCTGCCGACCGACGACGTGGCCGTGATCGATCCCGACACGATGCGCGAGTGTGCCCGGGCCCGGTTCGACGAGGGAGGTGGACTGTCCAATGCCGGCGACGCCATCGGCGAGATCGTCAACCGCACGAGGGGACAGGGCTTCGAGGGGTACTACAAGAACCCCGCCGGCAACGCCGAGCGGATCCGCAACAACTGGTACTGGTCCGGGGACCTCGGCTACCGCGACGAAGCCGGCTTCTTCTACTTCGCGGGGCGGGGCGGGGACTGGTTACGGGTGGATTCCGAGAACTTCGCGGCCGGACCGATTGAACGAGTCGTGGAACGCCACCCCGACGTCGCTGCCGCGGCGGTCTACGCCGTGCCCGATCCCCGCTCGGGTGACCAGGTCATGGCGACACTCGAACTGCGCCCCGGAGCCACGTTCGATCCCGACGCCTTCGCTTCGTTTCTCCTGTCCCAGCCCGATCTCGGGACGAAGTGGCCGCCGCAGTTCGTGCGACTGTCACCTGGGCTCCCGCTCACCGCCACCGGCAAAGTCACCAAGGCGCCCCTGCGGGCAGAGGGCTGGCAATGCTCCGACCCCGTCTTCTGGAGCCCGGCCCGCCGCGAGCTCCGCTACCGGATCCTCACCGAAGACGACCGTTACGCCCTGCTCACCGAATTCGAGGATCACGGGCGGGCACAGCTGCTCGGGGTGGGGGGTGCTTCCCGCTCTCGACGAACGGGTCCCGACGTGCTCTGATCGTTGCCGGACATCGAGAGCACGGACACCACGAGAAAGGCCAGAACAAGCATGAGCGTGATGAAGAGGTTGTCCGGGATCGTCCAGGCCAAGGCGAACAAGGCGCTCGACAAGGCCGAGAACCCCGCGGACATGCTCGACCTC
>Ga0209415_10008729_pt1 | contig 17528 bp, 16 predicted proteins | sample PeaSoiSIISIP2007_FD_187696 | JGI IMG/M metagenome (GOLD analysis project Ga0209415, IMG submission 187696) | Peat soil microbial communities from Weissenstadt, Germany - SII-SIP-2007 (SPAdes) (version 2) | ecosystem: Environmental > Terrestrial > Soil > Wetlands > Peat | place: Germany... | reverse complement strand
CTTGCCCGCGATGGTCAGCGAGCGCGCCGTCATCTGGGCGCGGTCTGCTAACCCAACTCGCTGCAGCACCTCGAAAGCTACCTTGCGTGCGGCCGTCATGCCGAGATACTCACGACCGAAGCATGCACCCACGGTCACGTTGTCCAGTAGCGTAAGGTCGTTCAGCGGCTTCACGATCTGGTGGGTACGCGCCAGGCCGAGGTGGACCACTTTGTCCGGCGAATAGCGGGTGATGTCTGTTCCCGCAAAAGTGATGCTTCCCTGATCGGCCTTGTAGACCCCATTCACGACATTGAACAAGGTTGTCTTCCCGGCGCCGTTAGGACCGATCAGGCCGATGATCTCACCCTCAGCGAGGCTGAAACTGACGTCGGAAACCGCTACCAGTCCGCCAAAGCGCTTGCTGACGCCGCGCACTTCCAGAAGGTTGCTCATTCGATCACCTTGCGTGCGCGCGGCACCAGGCGATACACCCAGCCGATCAAGCCTCCAGGCGCGAACAGCACCACCATGAGCAGCAGTCCGCCGGCGATCACCAGGTGAAAGTTGGAAAGTACGGGAGAAGTCAGCAAGTAGGAGCGGAGTTTCTCATAGAGGGCGCCGCCCAGGGCTGCGCCGATGACTGAGCCTTGGCCGCCGAGCATCAGCATTACGATGCCCTCCAGCGACAGCATGTACTCGAAGGCGATCGAAGGATCGATCATTCCGTTCTTGAAAAACATCAGCGCGCCGGCGACCGCTGGCAGAAATGCGGACACGCTATAGATGATCGCCTTGTACACGGTGGCATTGACGCCCAGCACCACAGCGGCATCCTCGTCCTCGCGGATGGCGAAAAGGCCCAGTCCGAACTTGGAATTCTTGATGGCCAGGCTCACGATCATCGACAGGGCCATGACTGCAATGATCAGGAAATAGGTGATCCAGAGCGCGCGCCGGGCGCCGCCCAGCGACTGGTAGGAGTTGAACGACAGGTACATACCCGTCGATCTGCCCCAGGGATCGAAGTTAGAGACGAACGCCTGCACGGCCTGGAGAATACCAATGGTGGCCAAAGCAAAATAGGCGCCGCGCAAACGGAGGATGGCCAATCCGAACAAGAACGCGCAGAGACTCACCACCGCACCTGCCACCAGCGCTGACAGCATCAGGTTCCAGGCGCGCACGGTGGTCAGATAAAGTCCCACGTAACCGCCCAGCCCGTAAAAAACGATGTGGCCGAAGTTCACGTAGCCGGTGTAGCCGATCATCAAGTTCAAGTTGCTCGCCAGGATGATAGCGATGGCGACGAGGATGAGGTCTTCACGCAAGGAAACATTGTTACCGTGCAGCGGGGCGTAGATAAACCCGGCGGCGATGAGCAGAATGATCCAGAAGAAGGGCCGGCGAAAGATGAAGATCATGCCGTCGCCCTCTTGCCGAAGATACCCTGCGGGAACGCGACCAGCACCACCACAAACAGACCGAACTCGATCAGCGGGATCCAACTAACGGCGATGAACGGCGTGACCACTCCCTCCAGCAAGCCCAGGAGCACTCCCGCGACCAGAGCGCCGAATGGCTTGCCCAGTCCCGCCAGAATGGTCACCACAAAACTTTTCAACTGGTACACCGCGCCAGAAAGAATAGTGAAGGGAAACAACGTGGAGACTAGCGCTCCGGAGGTACAGGCCAGAGCAATGCCGATGGCGAAGGCAATACTCAGCACCGCCGTCGAGGAGATGCCCATCAGTTCGGCGGCTTCGCGGTTATCAGCCACGGCGCGGATGGCTTTGCCCGTACGTGTGCGATAGAGGAAGAATTGCAGCGCCAGGGCGATGATCACCGCGGAGATGGCAGCCGCGATGTGGTTCCCCGTGAAAGTGTAGGCTCCGAGGGTGATGTCGTTAATCTTGAGCTTTTGACTATCCAGGTTGACGTTGTACGGGCTCGTGCTCCACACCGCCGTGCCGATGCCGATGACCATCATGTTCACCGCGAAGGTGGAGAGCAGGCTCATCAACATCGAGCGGCCGACGACCCAGTGCACCGCCATCCAGTAGACGACGAGTCCAATGACCAAGCCGGCGCCTATGGTGGGGAGCAGCAACAAATAAGCATTCATCCCGGTGGCGGCGACCAGCAGATACATGCAGAACATGCCCAGCGCGATCATGGCGCCGTGGGTAAGATTGATGACGTCCATCACGCCCCAAATCAGACTCAAGCCCATCGCCGCGAGTCCGTAGACCGCTCCGACGAGCACGCCGTCGATCATGGAAGCTAGGACGCCCGACATATCTCACCCTCCGCGTTTTTGTGAAGATCGGGTCATCGGGTGATCCGAATTCTGATCTTGAACCAGATCGCCCGATGGCCCGATGATCCGATGACACGATCTTTTTCAGTGGATCGGGTACATCAGGTTAGCGCTCTTGCCTGCCAGTGGCCACACCACTTCTTTTACGAGTTTGCCGGACTTGTCCTTCTGCCATTGCGCCAGAACCATGGAATGCCCCGTCTGCAAGCCGTGTTCGTTGGCGGCGGTCGAGTATTTGGTTCGCCCGTAGAAGGTAGTCACATCGGTGGCATTCAACGCCTGCGCCACCTTGGCCGAGTCAATCCCGCCCGCTTGTTCGATGGCGCGCTGCAGGATCAGCCCGCACCCGTAGCCACCGGCCGACTCGTAGCTGGGAGGCGCATTGTATTTGGCGGTATAAGCCTTGGCAAAATCCGCGCCGCTCGGCCCGTACTGCGCCTTAAACGCCGACTGCGGTTCCCACTGTGACGGTACCATGACGCCCAGAGCCGCATCGCCCAGCTCGACCCACTGCGAGCTGTCTGGCGCCACCAGCAACGTCAGCATCTTCAGAGGAACTTTGTGGCCGTAGAGCTGCCGCGCCAGGGTCGAGCCGTCGGCATAGTGGCCGCCGCCAAGAAGCACGGTCGCCTTGGACGCAATCACCTTATCGATGATGGCGCTGAAGTCGGTGGTGTTGGGAGCATAGGCTTCAGTAAACACAACGTTGAACCCAAGCTGCTGCGCATAAGCCTTGGCTGGAGTCACCACTGCGACCGAAAACGAGGAGTCCTCGTAGACAAAGGCGACCGTGGCTTGGGGATCCTTGGTCTTCAGAGCATCGAGGGCAACCTTCAGATATTCCGGAGCGGGCGCGAACATCTGAAACAGGTACTGGTTGCCCAGCGTGTAGGTTTTTGGTTCGGCAGCACCGGTGGTAAGCATGATCTTGCCATACTGCTCCGTCACTACCGACGCGGTGGCGGTAAGCGGAGACGAGTAGGGACTGAACAGGAAGTCGGCCTTGTCCTCCAGGATCATCCGGCTGTAAAGCTGCTGCACGCGCTTGGAATTGGATTCGTCGTCGTAGCTGGCGAACTGTATTTTGTAGCTCTTGCCGCCGGCCTTGACGCCACCGGCATTGTTTACCTGGTCGCGCCACAGTTCAAACCCGCGGTATTGCTCCAGAGAGTCGACGTTCAGGGCGCCGGTCTTGGAGACGGTGAATCCGATGGTGATTGTTTGTTGAGCGAATCCTGGGATAATCAAAAGAACCAAGACAATTGCGAGTAGAATCAGTTGTTTCACAATCCACCTCGTGGGTAAGACGTTATTCAAAGCGCATCGCTAACCGGCATCTCGGAGGTAAGCAGGGCCATGCCGAGGCCATCTCCGTTGCGGGCGTTCAATGCCGAACCGCGCCGTCGGATAGATGTAGCACGCTCGCGAAAAAGAAGTTTGCGACCGGGGTCACGGTTGGCTGTGACCGGGGTCACAGAGGATACTGGGAACCACTCCGACGCTTGGTATCTAGACTTGTCAGGCTGTAGCAGCGGGCAGGATCGTCCCCCGACAAATACCCAGTCCGATGCGGCGGAAGCCGTCGCGTTCGCAAAATCCCCGCAGGATGATTTCGTCTTCATCTTCCAGGAATTTCCTCTGCTCGCCAGTCGGCAGGGCAACCGGATCCTTGCCGCGCGAAGTGAGTTCCAGCAAGCATCCACGCGCACTCTTGTCCGGCCCCGACACAGTTCCGCTTGCCAGCAAATCGCCCCCGCGCAAATTGCAGCCATTGCTCGCATGATGGGTTAGCATCTGCGCCATGGTCCAGTACATATCGCGAAAATTGCTTCGGCCCAGCAACACAGGCGCAACGCCGGCGTCCCGCATCCGCGCCGACAACAGTGCAACTTCCAGCCACAAGTCGAGACCGCCCTGCTCTTGATCGCGCTGACTTGAAAGATAGGGCAATGGCGCCGGGTCACCCTCCGCGCGCGGGAAGGCGGCCGCGCGAAATGGAGCCAGCGCTTCCACCGTCACTACCCATGGCGAAAGTGAAGTAGCAAAATTCTTTGCCAGAAAGGGTCCCAGCGGCTGATACTCCCAAGCCTGAATGTCACGCGCCGACCAGTCGTTCACCAGGCAGATTCCGAAAATGTGCTCCCCCGCTTCGCTGATGGGAATCGTTTCTCCCAACGTATTTCCGGCACTCACAAAAAAGCCGAGTTCCAGTTCGTAATCCAACGCCTTGGTCGGTCCGAATTTCGGATTTTTATTCGCATCGGCCTCGCCATCGCGCGTCTGCCCGGACGGGCGCCGGACCGGCGTTCCGCTCGGCACCAGCGATGAGGTCCGCCCGTGATAGCCGATGGGAATGTATTTGTAATTCGGCAGCAGCGGACTATCGGGGCGGAACAGCTTTCCGACGTTGGTGGCGTGGAAAATCGAAGCGTAGAAATCCGTGTAGTCGCCGACAACCGCGGGCAAAAGCATGTCAACATCAGAATGCGCGACGAGATGACGCGAAGCGGCTTGTCGATCGGAGGCAGTCGCCTCCTGCCGCAAAATAAAATGAAGTGCGCGGCGCAGGGCAAGCCGGGGGCCCGTTCCGAGCGCCATCAGCGGATTCAGCGAATCGGAAGCGCAGGCTTTCGCTGCGAGCTGAACATCTTCGTCCGCAAGCAAGCCCTCTCTCTGCATTCCGGCGAGGTCAAGAATGCGGTCTCCGATCGCGACTCCCACTCTGGCTTCGGCGTCTGCATCGCGTCGTCGAAAAACTCCAAAGGGCAAATTCTGAATGGGGAAATCTGTGCTAGTGACGTTGGCGGATTCAACCCAACTCTCTACCTTGGAATCGTGGGTCTCGTCGAGGACGGGTTTCATAACAGGCGAAGAGACCGTAAGTCGTCAATCGGCTCGGTAAACGAGCACGACCCAAATGAAATCGCGAAACTGCGGCGTGCGGCTGCAATTTCATGCCGGCTGAGCCGGTGCTCTCGCCAGCCCACTCCCTCTAAATTAAAATGAAATGCCTGCGCGGATTGCTCTTCGAGTAATTGCAGAGCGAGTTTAGTTTCCATCCCTGCCCGCAAGAATGACGCCGCCAGAAAGACATTGATAAAGCCGTGCATGATGCCCGACGGGCTCTCCGGCTGATATGTAAACCGATGCACCGAGCGTAGCGGATGGTGCAATCCCGCCGTCGCCTTGAAAGGCACATTGGCCGCCGCGCACCGGCAAATGAATTCGATCACACTCTCGGGAGCAGGAAACTTGTCCGCCGTCTCGCCGCCGGTCCTGATTTTGGCTCTGCGCCCGCAAGCGGCCACTGCCGCAATGCACTCGCCGCCGCTCGACGGCGGGACTTCGAAATACGCCGCAAGTTCCGCCGGAATAATTCCAGACAGCCGATTGACTTCTTGCGCACTTGCGGCCTTCACCTCAACCCCCTCGACGACCGCGCTGGCGGAACCGGAGTTCGCCATTCGAGCGTTGAATTCGCGAATGCGGGCAACGTCCGAAACCACGTCAGGACCGAGAAGAACAGACAGCCGCCAATCCGTGGAAGTGGTCCCGGGCGTTGGAGCTGGTAAACCTGCAAACGCTTCTTCGAGTTCGCCCAGGCGCGCAACCGGGACGACAAAGCGCCCAAGAATCCAGTTCCATTCCGCCCGCGAATATCCCTCGTAGTTAGCCACAGCCGGCATCATAGCCAACGAAGCAGGAGGAAATAAGCCCGCGTAGTCGATCAGATCTCGCAGCAGAGCGCCGGCGGCATCGGCCGCGTCCGCGGAATTTCGCACCGTCTGAAATATTTGAGAGTTCATTTTCGCGTTTACGACTCAGCGAAGCCCCACGTAGGACAGCCTCCCCTCGGCTGTCCCTACGTCTTGAACTTCTTCCGCAGTCCCTGCCAGCACTCGAAGTACTGGTGATCGAGCTGCGAAGTCTCCAGCGCGAACCTCGTCGGCTGGCACACCAAGCGCGTCTCGAACATAAACGCCATGGTGTCAGCTAGAAAAACCGGCTTCAGTTCCGCGTTGCTCGCTTTCTCAAACGTCTCCGCGTCGGGCCCGTGACCGGCCATGCAATTGTGCAGGCTGGCGCCGCCCGGCACGAAGCCTTCCGCCTTAGCGTCATATTCACCGCGGATCAACCCCATGAACTCGTTCATGAAGTTGCGATGGAACCACGGCGGACGAAACGTGTGCTCAGACACCATCCATCGCGGAGGAAAAATCACGAAGTCAACATTGGCGGTACCCGCAATCTCCGAAGGCGAAGTCAGCACTGTATAAATCGACGGGTCGGGATGGTCGAAACTCACCGTATTAATGCAATTGAAGTTCGCCAGATCGTATTTATAGGGAATGTAGTTCCCATGCCAGGCGACCACGTTCAGCGGCGAGTGATCGATCGCCGCTGCCCAGAGTCTTCCCTGAAACTTGGCCACAATCCGGTAATCGCCTTCGCGATCTTCAAACGCGGCTACCGGGGCAAGGAAGTCGCGCGGATTCGCCAACCCGTTCGCGCCAATCGGTCCCAGGTCCGGCAGGCGAAGCAGCGGGCCGTAATTCTCGCAGATGTAACCGCGCGCTTCCTTCTCGACAAGTTCGACGCGAAAACGAATTCCCCGTTGAACCACCGCAATCTCGCCGGGCCCAGCTTCGAGAACGCCCATCTCCGTGCGCAATAGAAGACGCCCTTTTTGCGGGACGATCAACATCTCCCCGTCGGCGTTGTAGAAAAAACGGTCCGTCATCGAGGTGTTGGCAACGTAGATGTGAATCGCAACCCCCGCATGGGTGTGTGTATTTCCATTGCCCGCCATGGTGATCAGGCCGTCGATGAAGTCGGTAGGTTGTGAAGGAGCCGGAATTGGAATCGGAGTCCAGCGCAACTGGTTCGGCGGCGTCGGCGCCTCGTCAAACGGGGCGCTTCGCAGCCTGCCCATGCCGATGGGCTCGAATGGCTTGTGCGCCACTGACGGCCGCATCCGGTAAAGCCACGTCCGGCGATTGACGCCTCGTGGAGCAGTGAACGCCGTGCCGCTCAGTTGCTCCGCGTACAAACCATGCGCCGCCTTCTGAGGAGAATTCTGCCCGCGCGGCAGCACACCTTCCACTGCTTCACTGGCGAACTCGTTGCCGAATCCCGATTGATAAAGAACCCGTGTCTTCGTGGGAGATTGCGATTTTCCACTCATCGTTGTTTGGCCAAACCACAGAGAATTGCTGAAACGCCCAGGCCTCCGTGTGAAGCGCGCGCGCTTCCGTGGAAGAGTGGCGCTTCAGCGCCGCGTTGACGGTTTAGGTTGAACCGGGCTTTAGCCCCCGGGGTGCACACTTCCGAGTCCACAATCATTTCGCCTAAAGATTCCCTCGTCGCGCCTGCTCCATCTCGATCGATTCAAACAACGCCTTGAAGTTCCCTTTGCCAAACCCCCGGCTGCCCTTGCGCTGGATGACTTCGAAGAACACGGTCGGACGGTCCTCCACCGGCTTTGAGAAAATCTGCAGCAAGTAGCCTTCCTCGTCGCGGTCCACCAGGATGCCCAGCGAGCGCAACTCGCTCAGAGATTCCTCCACCGGCCCGACCCGCGACGGCAGCAGGTCATAATATGTGTCGGGAACGCGCAGAAAATCAAGCCCGTTGCGCTGCAGTTTGCCCACCGTATACATGACATCCTTGCACTGCAGCGCGACGTGCTGCGCCCCCGGTCCTCCGTAGGCCTCGATGTATTCCTGAATCTGGCTCTTGTTGCGCGCCTTGGCAGGTTCATTGATAGGAAATTTTACCGAATGCGAATCGTCCGACATCACGATGCTCATCAAAGCGCTGTACTCGGTCGAGATATCCTTATCGTCAAACGTAATATAACGATGAAAGCCGAAGACGCGCGTGTAGAAATCGGCCCAGTACTGCATTTTGCCGAGTTCCACATTCCCCACAATGTGATCAATGCGCAGAATGCCGCAGTCGTCCCCCGCCAGCGGCGCCGCCATGTAGCCTGGCAGAAATGGCCCTTTGTAATCCTTGTATGAGATCAGCGAGTGGATCGTGTCGCCATAGGTGTGGACCGCGCCGCGACGAATAGCGCCGTGTTGGTCTTTTACGTCATGCGGCTCCTCGGCTGGCTGCGCGCCGCGACGCACCGCTTCCTCAAAGGCCTCGTCCGCGTCGTCAACTTCCAACGCGATATCGCGCACTCCATCGCCATGCTTTCGGATATGTTCCGCCGCCGGATCGTTGGGCGTCATGGGCGTAGTCAGAAGAAAGTTCGCCTTGCCCTGAGTCATCACATAAGAAGCGCGCTCACGCTGTCCCGTTTCCAGTCCGCTGTAAGCAACCTGCGAAAAGCCGAACCCTTTACGGTAGAAGTATGCCGCCTGCCGCGCGTTGCCAACCCAGAATTCGACGTGGTGAATGCGTTTAAGCTTGAGTGGGTTCTCCATCCGCTTCCTCTCCCGGATTCCATCTTCGCATATCATCCTTCGCGCACCATCGCTCGTCCAATCCACGCTGCTCACGATGCTGGGTGCACCCCGGTTCGTTGCCTCTACCGCACTTCAATCGACACCAACTCCCCGCCGTTTTTCCCCACCGCCCGGTAGTTCACCGATACGAGCCGGTTCTTCCACTCGCAGGAAAACTTGCCCTCTCCAATCACCAGCAACGACTTGAAGTCCGAAGCGTGCATCTTGTAAGTTGTCATCCCGCTCAGAATCGTAACCGTCGCCTCGGGAGGCTTCGAGCAGTCACTGCTCACAATCTTGCCCTTCAAAAATTGCACCGGCCCAGTCGTACCCGGCTTGACGGGCGCCGGTTTCGGCGTTGCATCCTCATCTTGATCTTGCGTCGCGCTCGCGGCCACGGCTGGCGCGCCACTCCCCGCCCCAGGAGTGCTGGCTGCGCCCGCCGGCGCCGCGCTTTCCCTCGCTCGTTGCGGACGCACGCCATATTTCTGCAGCGTGTCCAAATCGTCCAATTGCCGCTTCGCCGCTGCCGCCGCGACCTTGTCTGGCCCTGCCTTCAGCCGGGTAAACACTTGCCGCGCCAGATCCCACTTCTTCCCCGCAACATAAATCTGCCCCAGGTTGTATTGATACTCCGCATTTCGCGGCGCCAACGCTATCGCCTGCCGTTGCGCCTCCAGCGCCGAGTTGGTTCCTCCCCCCTCCACCCTCGCCATTCCCAGCATGTTATAAGCGTCGGCCAATTCCGGATACCAGTCCGCCACCGCCCGCAGATCCTGCATCGTGTTGGCCAGGCCCTGCATCTCCTGCCGCGTCGCCTGCGCCTTCTGATACTGCAGCGCTGCACGGTAATACCAGATCCAGGGGTCGCGCGGATTCAACTCTGCCGCCTTCTCCAGTTCGTCGGCGGCCGCATCAAACTTCTTCTGGCGAATATCGTCCCGGGCGAGCCCGCGCCGCGCCGCCTCATTGTCTTTTGGATCCGCCGTCAGTTCCTGCAAATCGTGCAGCGCCTGATCCCGACGCTCCGGAATGCGCGCCATCACATCGTTCAGCATCGCTTTCGCTTCCTCATCCTTCACCGGAGTGAATGTCATCCCGACGTCGTCCGTGTCAAACGGAAGCGCCATACGATCGGGCTGCTGAATGTCCACCGGATCTACAATCGGCTTCTTCGATTGATCGAGCGCAATGCCTAGCCCGCTCAGCTCTTTGAAATACGTCTTCACCGCATCTTCCATCTGCGTGGGCGACATATCAAACGCCTGCACCATCGCCTTCTCCACTGGCACCTTCTGATTCTGCACCAGATCGAAGTACGTCCCCGCCTCCGGTATCTTGTTCTTGTTCACCAGATAATGGACGACCATCCACGCTTGCGCGTAATACATTGTGTTATGCGTGCCTTCGCGCGTTCCCGACCCGTCATGCTTCATCGTCAACAAGTCCACCATTGACAGCCATACCGGTGAACTCACCAGTTGGGTCAGCGACTGCGGAACGTTCGGGTCGCGCTGGAGTTGATCGAAGACGTCTTCGTGCCACTCGGGTTGCAGCTCCGGATCGCCTCCAATCTCCACCTGCTTGCCGATGTGGATCGACCCAAAGTATTCCGCCAGCCCTTCGTCGAACCACCCCTGCGTCGGTGGATAGTTGTAATTCAGGAAATAATGGGCCAGCGGATGCGCCACCGCTTGCCAGGGATCGGGTTCAAACAGATTCAGTACGATGTAAATGCGATCCCATCCCGGCACGTAAAATCCGGCGGTCATGCTCTGCTTCGCCGGAGCAACCAGTCCATACTGCTTGTCGCTCTTGAGCGCGATGACGGTGATAGGCACCGGCAACTTCAACTTGTCCTTCAGCAGCAGTTGTCCAAAAACGGCCCGCATCTGCTCCATCCGGAGCGCAACTTCCCGGCCACGCTTGTCGCCAGCATCCGTAATCACGGAAAAATGCGCGGTATGCACTTCGATCCACTTGGGCTCGTCCTTGGCGAGAGCAGAGTGCGCCGCGACCAGAATCAGCGGAACCAGCAGCGCGGCAATGCGGGCCGCGAACTTCGCAATCGCAGGGCTTTGACGGTGTGGCATGATTGGACTGAAAGGCTCCGGGAAATGCTAGCACGCCGGTGTGCGCCAGTGATAAAGTAAAGCCCCATTATGAGAAGCGCCCTCGCCGCGTGTTCTTTGTTCTTGTCACTATTCCTCGCATTGAACGCCGTCTCCCAAACCCCACCGTCGGGCGCGACCCTGACCGCAAATCCCGTCTTCCAGAAAAACTGCGCAAAGTGTCACGGCAAAACCGCTGAGGGACGCCATTTCGGCGGCCCCTCGCTCATCTCCGGGAAAACCGCCGCCATGTCCGCCGAAGACCTGCACAACGTCATTACCAGCGGCAACGGACGCATGCCCAAGTACGACGCCAAACTGACGCCGGAAGAAATCGACACTCTGGTTCACGAAATCAATGCCGCAAGCAAGAAATGAATACCCGATGGAGATACGGGCGTCCCCGCTCGTCGCCTTTTCGTCCACCCCAATTTAACGCACCCACGAGCAACCGAAAACTCCTGTGGTAAAGTTACGTTTTTCCGACAAGTTAGCCAGGAGACCGCTATGCAAAGCAGCATCGTCGGCACCACCATGCCCGTTCTTGAATTCGTGCTTGAGCCAAACGAGTCCGTCATCTCCGAAGCCGGAGAGCTTTCCTGGATGACCAGTTCCATCCAGATGACCACCCACACCCAGTTAGGTGGAGGCGGTGGAATTTTTGGCGCAATCCGGCGCGTCGCCGGCGGCGGAACCCTGTTCATGACCGAATATCGTGCGATCGGCGCGCGTGGTGAGCTGGCCTTCGCCACTCAGCTTCCGGGCCACATCGTGCCCGTCGAAGTCAGCCCCGGCCACGAATACATGATTCACCGTCATGGCTTCCTCTGCGCCACGCCGCAGATTCAGATCGGTGTCGGATTCCAGCAATCGCTCGGCGCGGGCATCTTCGGCGGCGACGGCTTCCTGCTGCAACGGCTCAGCGGACAAGGCACTGCCTGGCTCGAACTCTCCGGCGAACTCGTGGTCAAAGATCTTCAGCCCGGAGAGACTCTCCGCGTCCACCCCGGCCACGTTGGCGCATTTCAGTCCAGCGTTTCGTTTCAAATCACTACCGTCCCTGGGATTAAGAACATAATTTTCGGAGGTGACGGACTTTTCCTGGCTGCGCTTACGGGACCGGGGCGCATCTGGCTGCAAACCCTCCCCATCTCGAAGCTGGCTCACAAGCTGATGGAGTATATGCCCAGACCTTCTAACGAAGCGGCGAAGGGCGGAGTAGTAGGCGGAATTGTCGGCTCCATCCTGGAGGGGATGAAATAATAACGACGGCATGAGGCCACCTCCGCAAGCGTTAACCGCCGCGACCGTCCCCGCCGCATCCCGCTTGGCCTGGATCGACTGGATGCGAGGACTGGCCTGCATCCTGATGTTCCAGACCCACTGTTACGACGCCTGGCTAGGCGGCGATGCCCGCAACACGCGCTTTCTCGACGCATCGCAACGCCTGGGCACGCTGCCCGCGCCCTTGTTTCTTTTCCTGGCCGGCATTTCCTTCGCCTTAGTCACCGACAAACTCATTCGCAAGAATCTGCCCCCCGCTGAAATCACGCGCACCATGGGCCTCCGCGGCGCTGAAATTCTGGGCTTCGGGCTTCTCTTCCGCCTGCAGGAGTATCTCATCGCTTGGGGATGGGCGCCCTGGTCCGACTTACTCCGCGTAGACGTCTTGAACATCATCGGCCTATCGATGATCCTGATGGCGCTAACCTGCGGCGGCGTCCTGAGCTTCTGGAAAAGAACCCATGGCTCGTATCAAGTCGTGCCTTCAAGCGGTTCGAATCAGAGCACGCCTTCAGGCATAGCGAAGAGCGGCCAGAGTGAGTCGGGCCTCAACCGTTGGCGACTCGCATTAGTATCCACTGCGATCGCCGTCGCTGCCCTCATCGCCTTACTAACTCCTCCTTTCTATACCACCTGGCGGCCAACTTGGCTGCCGTGGCCGGTCGAGTCTTATATAGACGGATGTCATAACCTCGGATCGCCCCAGCCTTGGCTTTTCCCCCTGTTTCCCTGGGCCGCGTTCGCCTTTGCCGGCCTGGCTGCCGGACTGATCCTATTCAGCGATCAAGGCCGTATTCAAACTGCGCAAGCGTTGGCGCTCTTCGCCGGCGTCGGGGCCGCGGCCATCCTTGCAGCACGCCAGTTCGACCACTCTTCATTTCATCTGTACTCCACCTACGACTACTGGCACACCAGCCCTAACTTTCTAATGATGCGCATAGGAATGCTGTTAGTGATCGCTTTTCTGAGTTATGCCTGGTGCCGCTGGGGATTGGCAACCTGGGGCTTCAGCCCGCTGATCCAACTGGGCCAGACGTCCTTGCTCGTCTACTGGGTCCACATCGAATTTGTTTACGGACGCTTCTCGCTACTCCCCAAGCGAGCGCAATCCATTCCCATGGCGACGTGGGGCCTGCTGGAAATTACTCTATTTATGCTGATTCTCTCCCTGGTCCGGACAAGAATCGATTGGAAGAAGATGATGAACTGGACGAAGGCGAGCCGTGGCATCCAGCCCGCGTAACCAGGAAATTCGCAGCCATCAGAGACTAATCCACTAAAACCGGTGCAGGAAGTTGACGATCTCGCGCTCCGCCCAATAACCGTCGTCAGAACGAACATCGCGGCCATTCCCCGTTCCACCAGCCGATCTATCGCATGGGCCGATAAACGCGCAGTGCCCGCCATCCGCCGTCTCGACGAAGGTAATGTTCTGGTTCGACAAAATCCTCCGCCGCGTCTCCGCTGTGATACGCACAAAGGGATCGTTCGAAGCATGCAGCACCAGCGCCGGCACTGCAATCCGCTCAACCACATGCGCCGCCGAAGCGCGGTCATAGTAATCGTCGACTCCCGTAAAGCCGCAATAGTACGCGGTCACCCTATCGTCAAACTCCCGCAAGCTTCGGATGCCGTGCAAGCGGCCTTCATCGAAGTGTCCGGGAAACAGGCGCGCCTTCTGCAGCATCCTCCGGCGAAGCGCCCACAAGAAATATGCTTCGTAAATCCGGTTCGACGGTTCGTGCAGCGCATCCGCCGAGGTGGCCAGATCAATCGCCGGACAACACGCCGCGACTGCGCGAAACTCCGGGGGTGCCTGCGATCCCCACTCCCCCGCCAACTTCAGCACGATATTGCCGCCCATCGAGAAGCCCCCCAGCGCCAGCCGCGAAACGCCGTCATGTGCGATGATCTCGCGCGCCACCGCTGCCACATCATTCGACAGCCCCGAGTGGTAGAGCACCGGAGCCAGGGCATCCGTGCCACCGCAGTTGCGCTGGTTATAGCGGATCACATTCATCCCCGCAGCCAGCGCCTTCTCCGTGACGCCAAGCATGTACTGCGACTCGCTCGACCCTTCGAGCCCATGCACAATGATGATGGTGAGCGCCTGGGTTCGTTCCGCCTGCCAGTGGCAATGGCAAAGCACCTGGACGCCGGGCGCCACCTCGATCATGCGCTCCTCGGGCGCAGGCACGCGAAAACGTCGCTGGATCAAAAAGCTGGCCAGGGTTTGCACGTGCCCGCCGTGCAGCCAACGATGCGGGATGAAAGGACGTTCCCACTGGGTTTGCGGAGTAGCCACGCTTTGATTTTAAATAGAAGGAACTTTCTTCGTGGAGTTTTCTTCATGCCCATCTTCGAGTACGTGTGCAAGGAATGCCGGCACGAGTTCGAGGCTCTGATTTTCGGCAAACAAAAAGCCGAGTGCCCGAAGTGCCAGAGCAAGAAACTGCAGCCGCAGCTCTCTGTGTTCGCGGTGTCCGCAAAGCGCGGAGGCTCAGCCCGTCCGTCTTTCTCGACGGGATCGCCCGCCCCCTGTGGGTCGTGCGGCGACGCTCGCGGGCCCGGTGCTTGCTCGCTCAAAGACTTCGACTAAACTTCGTGTTCACTTGCCCATTTTGTCCCCTGGGAAATCCAACTATGTTTACTGGTATCCAAACACTGCGGCCATTTCTTTCCTTCGTCATTTCTCATCCCAGTGCAACGTAACTTCGGGAACTCTTCGGCGAGTAACCGATGTGACGTTTCGCTTTGGGGCGTTCGTGGTTATGATCCGCTTGGATCGCTGCTGATATTAAAGCAATGCCCGGAGCGGACATGGATCGGCGAAGAGAACGCAGATTGACCCTGGAGTTGCCGGTACGCATCTGGGGAGTGGACCGGATGGCGCGGCCCTTCGCGGAGATTGTGCGCGTAGGGAACGTCAGTAATCGCGGGGCAGTTCTGATCGGCATGCGTTCGAAGGTGCAGACTGGAGACTTGCTGGACGTGCAATTGGGCGCATCGAGATCGCAGTTTCGCATTGTGTGGATGGGTGTTTCGGGAGAAGCCGGCATACAGGCTCTGGCAATGGAGTTGCCCATATTTGGCCTGGGGAACGGCATCGGCCTCCCCAGAGTCTTTGCGATGGTGGGGACCGGATAAAAAAGCGATCAACGCCGAATGGCACCGATCGCTCAACTAACGTGGATTCACGTGACCGGTTCCCACTTCTGTTTTTTCGGTTTCTTCGATAAGAAATCCGGCAAATATTTCGTTGGATAAAAGACGGCCGCGGCCGGTAAGGCGCAGGGTCGTACCTTCCTGTTCGAGCAATCCCTCATACACGCTCTGCTCGATCGCGGACTCCCACAAAGCGACTGTTTCAGGATCGAACTGCGCGCTGTATTCTTTTCGAAGTCGTTCGAGATCGATGCCGCGGTTGAGGCGCAGTCCGAGAAAGAAACTCTCTTCAATCGCTGACTGCGCGGACACGGCCGCCACCCAATGCGGCGCGCGATTCATGTACGCGTCGAGCGACTCGGCGGTGGCGAAGCGGATGGCCTGAGCAGGGACGGGCGAGGACGCCCGTCGCTCCACTAGCGGAAACGTCTCCAGCATCGAGTGCGCATCGACGCCGAACCCCATGTACGGTTGGCGCGTCCAATACTTCAAGTTATGGCGCGACTGGTTACTTTGTAACTCCTTGTTCCCTGACTTCCTGTTTCCTAACTCCATGTTTCCTAAATGTGGAGTGACGCGGGCGAAGTTGGAAATCTCGTACTGCTCGATGCCGGCGGCGGCCAGCATTTCACATGCCTGCTGGTAGAAATCTGCGGTCGCGTCGTCGTCGGGCACAAAGTGAGCGTGATAGCGAGCGCCGCCGGCGAGCAGTTCCCTGCCCAGACGAGAATCATCGTCTACTTCAAGCATGTAAACGCTCACGTGCGGAACTCCCGCCGCAATCGTCTCCGTTACGGAAAGAGCCCAGCTTTCTCCCGTTTGGTGCGGCAACCCCGCAATTAGATCGATATTGATGTTACAGAGCCCTGCCTCGCGCAGCCGGCCGATCTCTTCGAGCACGGTGGAGCGGTTATGCAATCGCCCCACTGCCTGCGCTTCCTGATCGACAAACGATTGCACGCCCAAGCTCACGCGGTTCGCGCCGCAGTGCAGCAAGGTGTCGATGAGCGCGGCCGTAAGCGTTCCCGGAGCGCATTCGACGGTAACCTCAGCATCGGCCGTAACCTCAAACTGATCGCGCACGGCGGCGAAAATGCGGCGTAACTGCTCAGCATCGAGAATGGACGGAGTTCCTCCGCCAAGGTAGATGGAATCGACAGCGTCCTCCAGAACACACCCGATCTTTGACGCCAATTGGCGGGAGTTGCCGATATCTTCCAACAGCCGCTCAACGTAGTTTTCGTAAGCCGGCTTCGAAAACACGTCCGAGGCGAAGTTGCAGTAGCTGCACTTGGTCCGGCAGAACGGGACCGAGATGTAAAGGCCCAGCGGCATGCTGCTGTTCATTGTATGGGAGCTGTGCGTTCTATCGGCTATTACGAGCCGGGACAGGACCTCTCGAAACTCACAGACCTTCAAAAGCGGAACACAATTCCCGTCGATAGCCGCACATTGCCGTGCGTTGTGCCGAAGAAGCGCGTCTGCAGATAATCGCCTTGAAAACGCAACGCGATCGGACGGAAGATGCGGTAATCGAGCCCACCGCCGATTGCGGTTGCGAAAAATGTATCGGAACCGGCGCCGTTCGTACTGACATGCCCAACCCCAAATAGAGCTTCGCCGAACGGCCTTATCTTGCCCACCGAGACCGACACGCGCGGTCCAAACAGCATGTTGAACTCGTGGGCGCTGATGCTTTCGGACGGACAGGTTTCGGGGCATAAGATCTGTACATTCTCAGAACCGTAGGTCTGGCTGAAGTCCGCCACCAGGCCGACGTGAGGAAAAACTCTGCCTTCCAAGGAACCGGTCCATCCGTTGAGATTGGAGCGGCCCAGCGAGGACAGGTCGGCGTGGTAGTAGGAGTATCCAAAGAAGACGTTGCCGCTGGTAGGCGCCTGGGCGCTCGCCAAACTCGCTAACACGAGTATGGCAAAGCCAAGAATTGAAAGCCCGCGCATAATCAATCCACTCCTCTTTCTGGTAATACAAAATTTCTGTGGTAAATACTTTGGATGCGCAAGCGTGGGAGCCAGACGTCGCCACGGCAAAAAAAATGAACGTCGGCTAGAATAGACACAGAGTCTAATCGTTAAGAGCCACCACCCGGCTCACTAATCATGAGGTAGCCTGTGACCAGCAGCGACATGAGCAATGACACGATCGAAGCCTTGTGTAACCACTGCGGTCAGACGTTTTCCGCATTCCTGCACG
>Ga0209415_10008728_pt1 | contig 17531 bp, 18 predicted proteins | sample PeaSoiSIISIP2007_FD_187696 | JGI IMG/M metagenome (GOLD analysis project Ga0209415, IMG submission 187696) | Peat soil microbial communities from Weissenstadt, Germany - SII-SIP-2007 (SPAdes) (version 2) | ecosystem: Environmental > Terrestrial > Soil > Wetlands > Peat | place: Germany... | reverse complement strand
CGCCTCGGTCTGGATCAAACCGTGAGCCGCGACCCGCTCGCGGCCACGGCGTGGCTCAGGACTGCGCCGCAGCCGGAGTGTCGGCCGTTTCCGGCGCGGTCGCCGGAGCGCTCCAGCCGCGCGACAGCAGCTCTCCCAGGATCTCGGGCGATTGGGCGCCCGACGCGGCCAGCGAACGGTCGACGACGAAGAACGGCACGCCGCTGATCCCAAACGAGGCGGCGGTGCGCTCGTCGTCGCGGACGTCGGCGGCGTATCTGTCGCCGGCGAGGACGTCGCGCACCTCCTGCGCCGGGAGTCCGACCTCGACTGCGAGCCGCTCGAGCGTGGCGGGGTCGCCGATCGGCTCGCCCTCGGTGTGGTAGGCGCGCAGCAGGCGCTCCTTGAGCGCGTCCTGACGGTCGTGGGCCGCGGCGAGGTGCAGCAGGCGGTGCGCATCGAAGGTGTTGCCGCCACGGGCGATGTCGTGGCGGAATTCGATCCCGTCGCCGGCACCCACGCCACTCAGCCGCTGCTGCATCGCGAGCGCCTGCTCGCGGCTCGTGCCGAACTTCTGGGCGAGGTGTGTCGCCAGGTCGACCTCACGCTCCCGCGGAGCAGCCGGGTCGAGCTCGAAGCTGCGCCACGTGACGGTCACCTCGTCGCGGTGCTCGAAGGCGGCGAGCGCCGCCTCGAACCGGCGCTTGCCGACGTAGCACCACGGACAGGCGACATCTGACCAGATCTCGACGTTCACGATGTTCCTTCCGACGTGATGACGGTTTCAGGGCGCGCCGGTTGCGCGTACAACTACGCCGAGCGTAGCATCGGCGATCGCGCCCTCGGTGCCGCGTTCACCGGCCACCGCGCGTCCGCGCGGGCACGAGCGGGCGACGCGATACCGTCCAACACACGATCCCGGCACATCCCGACGACGAAACGGAGACACCATGGCAGCAACGCTCGAAGGCCGGCCGAAGGAGATCATCGCCGGCAGGAACTACGCCCATCTCGCGATCCCGCGTCAGGACGGCACCGTCCAGACCGTGATCGTCTGGGCGCACACCGACGACGGCAACGTCATGCTCAACAGCTCGGAGGGCCGGACGTGGCCGGAGAATCTGCGCAAGGCCGGTACCGCCACGGTCACCGTGATGGCTGACGGCGACCCCTATGAGTGGGTGTCCGTGACCGGTCGTCTGGTCGAGGACACGCACGACGGCGCCGACGAGCAGATCAACGCGCTGGCCAAGAAGTACATCGACAAGGACGTCTATCCGTACCGCGTGCCGGGCGAGCAGCGGGTCAAGTTCGCCCTGCGGCCGGAGCGGGTGCACTACAACCCGCCGAAGTAGCTCCCGCCGGTCCCGCGTGGCGCTCCGCGGTCGACATGTAGGCGTCGACGCGGGCCCGCGCATGGCGCGCAGGTGGATGGCTCTCTTCGAGCAGGCTTGCGATACTTAGCCGGCGCGATGACTCCCCCTCGCAAGCGACAGGTCCGGCTCGTCGTTTCGCTCACGCTGGCGGTGCTGCTCGCGAGCGGTCTGATCTACACGAGCTTCGCCTCGTCGGATTCCGCGTTGAGCCCGAGCCAGCTGATCCAGCAGGCGAGAGCGGGCGAGAACGTCCAGTTGACCGGGACGGTCGTGAAGGGGTCGGTGCGCGAGCTGGCGGACGGCCAGCTCGACTTTCGGCTCGCCGACCGGGCCGGCGGCGGCCGGTCCGTCCGCGTGATCTACAGCGGCAGCGTTCCCCCGGCGTTCGAGCCCCAGCGGGAGTTGATCGTCACGGGCGCCTTGAAGGCGGGCACGTTCGTCGCCCAGCCGGGTTCGATGATCACGAAGTGCCCCTCGAAGTACAGCGCGGCGCCGAGCGGCAGCTCGGCGTGAGCGGGGCGGCCGGTCGCTGATGGCGTTTGCCGGGCGCATCGCGCTCGTGCTCGCGCTGGTGGTCGCGCTGTACGGCATCGCGGCCGCGCTGTACGGAGCCCGGCGCGGCCGGCGCGACTGGGTCGACTCGGCGCGCCGCTCGGTGTACTGCCTGGCCGCGGTACTGACCGTCGCGATGGTGATCCTCGAGGTCGCCTTCATTCGCAACGACTTCGCCTACAACACCGTGGCCAACACGTCGAGCACGACGACGCCGCTGCTGTACCGAGCGGCGGCAATGTGGTCCTCGCAGGAAGGTTCGCTGCTGCTGTGGGTCTGGCTGCTGTCGATCTGGTCGAGCGTCGCGACGTTCATCACGCGCAACCGGCTGCGCGACATCGTGCCCTACGCGACCAGCGTGCTGCTCGGCTTCGGCGCGTTCTTCACGACGCTGCTGGTGTTCTTCGACTCGCCGTTTGCGCAGACGCATCCCGCGCCGGTCGAGGGGGCGGGGCTCGATCCGCTGCTGCGCAACCCGAGCATGCTGATCCACCCGCCGATGCTCTACTCCGGCTACACGTTCTTCACGATCCCGTTCGCCTTCGCCGTCGGCGCGCTGATCGTGCGCCGCGTCGACGCCGACTGGATCCGCGTGACGCGCCGCTTCGCGCTCGCCTCGTGGCTGTTTCTGGGGATCGGCGTCCTGCTCGGCGCACGCTGGTCCTACTACGAGCTCGGTTGGGGCGGCTACTGGGGCTGGGACCCGGTCGAGAACGCCGCGCTGATGCCGTGGTTGATCAGCACCGCCTTCCTGCACTCGGTGATGATCCAGGAGAAGCGGGGGATGCTGAAGATCTGGAACGCCTCGCTCGTGCTCGCCGCGAGCACGCTGGCGATCGTCGGCACCTTCCTCGTTCGCTCGGGCGTGTTGAACTCGATCCACGCGTTCGGCGCATCCACGCTCGGGATCCCGTTCGTGACGCTGATCGCGGTGATGGTCGCGGGGTCGGTCTATCTCGTCGTGAGCCGGCGCGAGGTGCTGCGCAGCGAGCACACGCTCGACTCGCTGTTCTCACGCGAGGCGGCGTTCCTGCTCAACAACGTCGTGCTGGTCGCGTTGTGTTTCGTGATCTTCTGGGGCACCTTCTTCCCGCTGATCTCGAAGGCGGCGACCGGCACCTCCCAACTGGTCGGCGTGACGTGGTTTGACCGCTACACCGTCCCGCTCGCACTGATCCTCGTCCTGCTCAGCGGGATCGGACCGGTGATCGCCTGGCGGCGCGCGACGCTCGCCAACGCGCGGCGCAACTTCCTGCTGCCGCTCGCCGCCGCCGCCCTGATGGCGATCGCCGCCTACACCGTCGTGCCGATCGGCTCCTCGATCGGGGCGGTGGTGCTGTTCTGCGGGGCGGTGTTCGTGTTCGCAAGCGTCGGGCAGGAGTTCTGGCGCGGCTGGCGGGCGCGGCGTGCGATGTCGAGCGAGTCGCCGCCGGTGGCGCTGTACTCGATGGTCCGCCGCAACCGCCGCCGCTACGGCGGCTACATCGTGCATGTGGGGATCGCCGTGCTGTTCATCGGCGTCGCGGCCTCCTCGACGTTCCAGCACGAGCAGCAGCTGAGTCTGCGCGTCGGGCAGTCCGTGCGTGTTGGCGCCTACACGATGAAGTACGTGGGCGCGACCGGGTCGGTTGTCAACGATCCCAACCACACCGGCGCGACGATGACGCTCGGGGCGGTGTTGCGCGTCACGCGCGGCGGGCACTACGTGACGACGTTGCGCCCGAGCGCGGGCTACTACCCCGCGGCGCAGATCCTCCCGGGGCAGGTCGTCGCAGGCCTGATCTCCGGCGACGCGGTCGACCAGGTCGGCCTGCAGTCAAGCTGGCGGCGTGACCTGTGGGCGGCGATCAAACCGCTGGGGACGACGCTGCCGGCGCTCGGGGCGCCGCTGCCCGAGGCTGGGCTGGTGGCCCAGGCCGACGCGCTCGTCCCGACCACGGACTCGACGGTCAAGCAGCTCGGCCTCGCCTACTACGTGCTGCTGCCGGCGATCGTCCGCCACTACGTGAACTTCCCGCCGCCCGCCAGCTTCACGCTGATCGCCTCGCCGCTGGTGATGTGGATCTGGATCGGCGGGCTGATCGTCCTGCTCGGTGGCCTCACGGCGATCTGGCCGAGCCCGGCGGCGCTGCGCAGCCGCGTGCGCGCGCGCTACCTCGCGCGCGTCGCACAGGAGCTGGGCCGCGCGTAGACGCGCCGGCCCACGCTTGCGATGAGCGCGCTGATCGCCGCGCTGCTGATCGCCGCGCTGGTGGCCTTCGTCGTGTGGTTGTTGAGCGGTCCGTTCCGCGCGCGGGCGCCCGTGGCGGCGCCCGCAGACTCCGACGAGCGGCGCGCGCTCGAGAGCGCCAAGGAGGCCAAGTACGCGGAGATTCGCGACAACGAGACCGACTTTCGCACCGGCAAGCTTTCCGACGAGGACTTCCGGGCACTCAACCGCCAGTTGCGCGCCGAGGCGGTGGAGATCCTGCGGGCGATCGACGAGTTGGACTCGCAGACCTCCGTCCCAACCGATTAGACTGACGTCGATGCAGGCTCTCTTCTCGACGGTGCAGGTCGTGATCTGCGTGATCCTCGTGCTGTTGATCCTGATGCACTCGGGCAAGGACTCCGGGCTCTCCGGGGCGTTCGGCGTCGGGTCAGGGACCGGTCCGCTCGGCGGCGGCTCGCTCGTCGAGCGCAACCTCAACCGCTGGACGATCTTCTTCGCGCTGCTGTTCGTCGGCAACACGATCCTGCTGCTCAAGCACCCCTGGGGCGGCTCAGGCTGAGCCGCCGCTGACGCGGAATCCGTCCGCGCGCAGCGCCGGGCAGAGCACCCCGTTGGCAAAGCGGCGCCCGTAGAGGTCGGCATCGCTGACCAGCCGCTGGCCGGCCGTCAGCTCCTCCGTGGCGGCGAGGATCCGCAGCGCCGAGTCGGTGAAACGAACGTCACGCAGCGGCCGCGTGATCACGCCGTCCTCGATCAGGAACGTACCGTCGCGCGTCATCCCGGTCAGCAGCGCATGGCGGGGCTCGACGGTGTTGACGTACCAGAAGCGCGTCACGAACAGGCCGCGTTCGATCGGCGCGCAGAGCTCCTCGAGCGTCGCGGCGCCCCCGCCGGCGAGGACCAGATTGGTGGGGGCGGGGCCGTCGGGCGCGCCGCCCGGGGCGAGCGCGTGGCCGGTTGAGCTGGCGAGGGCCTGCGCGGCCGAGCGGATGTCGTGGACGACCGCGTGGGCGATCCCGTCCTGGATCAGCGGCAGCGGGCGCTTCGGGACGCCCTCCGCGTCGAAGCTGCGCGGCAGCGTGCCGGGCGCGCGCGGCGAGTCGGCGAGGTTGACGCACGGGGCGGCGATGCGCTCGCCGAGCCGCCCGCACAGCGCTCCGCGCTGCTCGGCGTGCGCCAGACCGTTGAAGGCAAGCCAGCCGAGGAACTCGAGCAGCGTGCCGACGGCGGCGTGATCGAGGACCACGCGATACTCGCCGGGCGGCAGCTCGCCGGGCGGCGTGGCGCTCACCTTGGCGGCCGCGGCCGCTGTCAGTGCCGCCGCGTCGATCGCCCCGACCGACACGGCGGTCGTCGCGGCGTAGCCGCTCCTTCCGTGCTCGTCGCGGGCGATCACCTTCATGTGCGCATCGGTGACCGCGTCGGCGAGCGTGACGCCGGTGCTCGAGGCGATCGCGGTTCGCACCTCGCCCGCGGTCCAGATGCCGAATGCCTCGAGCCCTGCCGCGCCGGCGCATGCGAACGCGGCATTCAACGCGGCGCCGGCCTCGGCCGGGTCGAGCATCGCGGTCGCCGGGTCGAACCCCTCGTGCGGTCGGGTTTCGGCCGGCCCGGGGAGCCCCGGATACGGTCCCGATCCGCTCCGTGCTGCCGCCGCGGCGGCAGCACGCGCGCGGCTCGCCGCCACTGCAAGGCCCTCGTCGTCGAGCTGGTTGGTCGATGCCGCGCCGGTGTGGCCGTCGAGCACGCAGAGCAGCTCGACCGAGGTGTCGTCGATCGCCGTCGCCTGGGTCGCCGCCGAGCGGGCGAAACGCGACAGCAGCGAGCGCTCGCTCGTCACGGTGGCCTGCGCCTGGTCGCCGTCCAGGTAGCCCAGAGCGCGGTGGGCAAGTGCGCGCTCGCCGTCGCCGGTCACGCCGACACCCCCACCTCGACATTTCTGAATCGAGCAGGCGCCGCCCCATGGGAGACGTGCGCAGACTGGCCGGGCTCACCCTTGCCGCAGTTGAGCAGGCCCCACAGGCGCCACGCCGGCGGGCTCGCGATCGCGTCGAGCGAGCCCCAGAACTGCGGGGTGACGCCGGCGTAGGTCGGGTTGCGCAGCAGGCGGCCGAGCTTGCCGTTGCGGATCTCGCGGCCGATCTCGGTGCCGAACTGAAAGTGCAGTCGACGGTCGTCGATCGACCAGGAGCGGTTGGTCTCCATGTAGACCCCGTCGCGAACGTCCGCGAGCAGATCGTCGAGCGTGCCGGCGTCCCCGGGCTCGATCGAGACGTTCGTCATGCGCACGATCGGCTGGCGGGCATAGCCGTCGGCTCGCGCGGTGCCACCCGACGGGACGCCGATCGCCGCAGCCGACTGGCGGTCCGACAGCGTGGCGCGCAGGACGCCGTCCGCGATCAGCATCGTCCGCCGCCCCGAGACTCCCTCGTCGTCCCAGCCGAACGAGCCGAGCGCACCGGGGAGCGTGGCGTCGGCGCTGATCGCCAGCAGCTCCGAGCCGTAGCGGAGGCTGCCGATGTCGGCCGGCGAGACCCAGCTCGTGCCCGCGTAGGAGGCCTCGCCGAGCAGGATCCGGTCCAGCTCGAGCGCGTGGCCGATCGACTCGTGAACCTGGAGCGCGAGCTGCTCGTCGCCGAGCACCAGCGTCGTGCGGCCGGCCGGGCACGGCGGCGCGCTGAGCAGGGCGAGTGCCTCCTCCGCGACACGCGGCGCGTGTCCCGGCAGATCGAGTGCGAGCAGGTGTTCGTGACCGGCGAGCGCGACGGACCCGCCGTGCGCGCTCGGGTAGGAACGCCGCTGCAGCTCGCCGTCGGCGGCGGCGTGGGCCGCAATCGCGCCGCCGCACTCGGTGCGCTCCTGGACCACGGCGGCGCCGTCGCTCGACGCGAACGCGGCAATCGTGCGCTGCGCCAGCGACTCGGCTTCGCCGCGGACGATGCGCGGGTCGCTGCGCAGCAGCGCCTCGGCGGTGAGCAGCAGCTCGAGCCGCTCGTCGAGCGAGCGCTCGAACGGGTCGATCTCGCAGGGACTGCTCCAGTGGCCGAGCGCCGGCGGGATGGATGGCAGCGCCGCGCGGGGTGGGGCCGCCGGCAGCGCGCGGGCGAACGCGACCGCGCGCGCGAGCGCCAGCTCGAGACCCGCCTTGGTGACCTCGCGGGTTGCGGCAAAGGCGAAGCCGCGACCCGGGACCGACACCCGGATGCCGACGCCCTCGTCGCTCGTGCAGTCAATCCCCTCGACGTGTCCGCCGCTGACGCGCAGCTGCTCGGCGGTGCGCGCGACCCAGCGCGCCTCGACGTACTCGCAGCCCCGCGGGGGGCTCGCGACCAACTCGCGCAGGAGCTCGAGTGGCGTCAGCCCGTCGCTCCAGACGCCCCGGTCGCGCCGGTCGCGACGGTCGCCCCGGTCGGGGCGGCCTTGCCGCTCGCGGGTGTCAGCCCGAGCAGGTCGATGACGAAGATCAACGTCGAGTTCGCCGGGATCGTCCCGTTGGCCTGGCTCTTGTAGGCGAGCGCCGGCGGGATGATCAGCTCGCGGCGGCCGCCGACGCGCATGCCGACGAGGCCCTGGACCCAGCCCGGGATCACGCCGCCCGCGCCGCTGACGAGCGGGGTGCTGAACGGTTGGGCGGAGAACGAGGATTGCACGAGCTTGCCGCTGTAGAGCCAGAGGACGTAGTTGACCGTGATCGTGTCGCCCGCCGCCGCGGTCGCACCGGTGCCCGTGATCAGGTCAGTCTTGACGAGCGTCTTGGGCGCGGCGCCCTTGGGTGGCGTGATCGTCGGAGCCTTCGAGAGCGGCCCGCTCTTGGGGGTCACGATCGTCGGTGTCGTGGCGGCCGGCGTGGTGGTGGTCGACGTCGAGGTCGCCGAGAAGGTGAGCGTCTGGTTGACCGACGGCGGCAGCCGGACATGGGCGGTATCGGAATTGTTGGCCGAGCCGCAGCCGGCGATCGCGCCGGCCGCGAGCAGCGCGCAGGCGAGCAGGTAACGGGAGGGCATGCGCCGGGAGGCTATAGGTTCGGGCCGCCGCGAGACGCCAGAAGCCATCCGGGCCGAGCGCTCGAGCGTGGCGACGGTGCTCAGGGCGGCGCGCCCGCCGGCTCGATCGGGCCTGTGGGGACCATCGCGAGCCCGGTGCCCGCCCGCGCGAGCCGACCGCGCGAGCAGCGTTCTCGACGCTCGCCGGAGCTCGTGGCGACCGCTACTATCTCAGCTCGCGTGAGCGGGGATGAGGCAGTGAGGACCGGCGGGGAGGACTCGCGCCGCTGGCGGCCGGTCGCGGCGTACGCGATGCTGGCCGCGGCGACCCAGTTGCTGTGGCTGACGTTCGCACCGCTGACGACCGCCAGCGCGCACCACTACCACGTGTCGGAAACGGCGATCGGCTGGCTGGCCGAGATCTTCCCGCTGTTCTACGTCGTGCTCGCGCTGCCGGCCGGGCGACTCCTGGACCGCGCCTTTCACCGCTGGCTGTCGGTCGGCGCGGTGCTGACGGCGGTCGGCGGCCTCGCGCGGCTGATCGCGCCGGACTTCGTCTGGGCGCTGGTCGGCCAGCTGCTCGTCGCGGTGGCGCAACCGCTCGTGCTCAACGCCGTGACGAAGGTCGCGAGCGAGTACCTGCCGCCGCGGCTTCGCCCGCACGGGATCGCCGTCGGCTCGGCCGCGATCTTCGTCGGGATGCTGCTCGCGTTGACGCTCGGCACGCTGTTCGGCGGGGCGCACCTCGCAGCGCTGCTGGACCTCCAGGCGGCGTTCGCGGTCCTCGCCGCCGCGGCGCTGGTGTTCGAGCTGCGCCACCGCAGGGCTGGCGGCCCGGCCCCGGCGGTGGCGCTCGAACTGGTCGCGCTGCGCGAGGTCTGGGCGGATCGCAACGTCAGGGTGCTGAGCGGACTGCTGTTTCTCGGCTTTGGCGCGTTCATCGCGCTGACGACGTGGTTGCAGGCGCTGCTGCACAACTACCGGGTCTCCTCGACCACCGCAGGCGCGCTGCTGATCGCAATGGTGCTGGCCGGCGCGCTCGGTGCCGCGGCGCTGCCGCCACTGGTCGTCAACCACCGCGCGGAGCGCGGCTTGGTCGCCGGTTCGGTGGTGGTCACGGTGGCGGGCGGCCTGCTGCTCGCGTTCGAGCATGTTGTCGCGGTCGACGCGATCGTGCTGGTGCCGATCGGGTTGCTGCTGCTGACCGACCTGCCGGTGATCCTCGAGCTGAGCGAGCGCCGTGCCGGGGCGAGCGCCGGGACGGTCACGGCGCTGCTGTGGCTCGCCGGCAACGCCGGAGGGCTCGTCGTCACGCTGCTCGTCGCGGTGCTCGTGCATCACCCGACGCCGGCGTTCCTGGCGCTCGCGGCCGTCAGCCTGTGTGCGACGCCGCTCGTGTTCGCACTGTCAACCGAGTAGGCGGCCGAGCGCGATCGCCGCGACGCCCGCGCCGAGGCTCGCCGCGACATTGACCGTGGCCGGCCGCAGGGCGCTCGTAGCGCCCGAGACGGTCGCTCTCGAGCATCCAGGTGGAGAACGTCGTCCGCGATCGACGTACGTCCGGCGGCCATCGACGCTCGCACGGTAATGACCTGGCGGCGCAGGCGTCCACACGAAATGATTGGATACCGGCCATGGAGCACCACGGTGGAGCGGAACAGGAGTCCGAAGCGGCCGGGAACCGGGCTGACGAGCAGCAGGTGCGCGAACGCGAGGCGCTCAAGCGTCGCGTCCGTGAATCGCTGCTGCGCTGCCCCGGCGCCGAGACCTCGCGTCCGGCGTAGCGATCGTGAGCTGACCGACCAGTAGCGGCCGGCCTGCGGAGGCCCGGCGCCGCCTGGCAGGAGCGGCTGGGCGACGACGCTGCGCGATCGCTCGCGCGGCTTTTGCGACGGTACTGCAGATGCCGGGGCTCGGACGCGCTATAAAGCGAGATACACGACGCGTTTCGCCCGATGCACAACCTTCCGCTCGACAGCCCACTCGGTGAACAACAGCTACGCGGTTCGCGTAGCGAGGTTCTGCGCGCGTCACCGCCGATGTTTCGCTGGCCGTGGCTCGACCGGCTCTCGCGCGTGCATCCCGTGGTGCCGCCGTTGATTTTCGGACCGGCGATCGTCGTGCTCACGGCGGTTGCGCTCGGCGGGCAGTCGGCTCTGCGCACACTGCTCGGTGCGCTCGGTGGCTACCTGCTGTGGACCTTCAGCGAGTACTGGATCCATCGCGCGATCTTCCACTTCGAGCCGGAGGACGGAATCGGCGCGCGGCTGCACTGGATGGTGCACGGCGTCCACCACGACCATCCGAACGACCCGCTGCGGCTGGTCATGCCGCCCGCCGTCTCGGTGCCGCTGGCGGCGCTGTTCCTCGCCGCCTTCGTCGCGGTCTTCGGCACGCCGCTGGGCTGGGCCGTCGGCACCGGCTTCCTCGCCGGCTACCTCGCCTACGACATGCTGCACTACGCGTTGCACCACCATCGCCAGCCGCGCACGGCGCTCGAGCGCCGGCTGCGCGAGCTGCACATGCGCCACCACTTCGAGGACGAAACCAACGGCTACGGGATCAGCGCGCCGTGGTGGGACATCGTCTTCGGTACGTTCGCGCGGCGCCGCAACGGCAGCTGACGCGCCGGCGCCGCGGGCCGGCCGCGTGCCGCATGCGATAAGATGCTTGCTGGCAAGCAAGTTTCTGTGAAGGGACGCAGCGGTGAAGGCAGGCGACGACGAGGACACGAGCGCGCGCCTGCGGGCGGCGATCGGGCGGCTCGGGCGGCGGTTGCGCCCGACGCGCGCCGGGAGCGGGCTCACGCCCACGCAGGTCTCGGTGCTGTTCACGCTGGTCCGCCACGGACCGCTCCCGCTGGCCGAGCTCGCTGAGCGCGAAACGCTGCACCCGACGATGCTCTCGCGCGTCCTCGGCGGGCTGTGCGAGGCGGGCCTCGCGGCGCGCACCACCTCTCCCGGCGATCGCCGGGCCGCGCTCGCCGAGGCGACCCCGGCCGGCCGGCGGATCCGCGAGCGGATCCATCGCGAGCGCAACGAGGCGCTCGCCGCGCATCTCGCCGAGCTGGCGCCGCAGGAGCGCCGCGCGATCGTCGAGGCGCTGCCCGCGCTCGAGGCGCTCGCGGAGCGGATGCGATGAACGCCTCCGGGCACCTGGGGCCCGACGCGCTGCGCGCCACCCGCCGGCGCACCTTCGCGGCGCTCGCCGTGCCCAACTACCGCCGCTACTTCATCGGCCAGGCGACCTCGCTGATCGGCACCTGGATGCAGATGGCGGCACAGTCGTGGCTCGTGTTGTCGCTGACCGGTTCGGCGACCGCCCTCGGCGTGATCGTCGCGCTGCAGACGCTGCCCGTTCTGTTGCTCGCGCCCTACGGCGGCGTCATCGCCGACCGCGTCGACAAGCGCCGCCTGATGATCGTGCTGCAGGCCGCGATGGGGCTCCAGGCGCTGGCCCTCGGCGTGCTGACAATCACCGGCGAGGTGCGGCTGTGGGAGATCGGCGTATTGGCCGTCGTGCTCGGCCTCAACAACGCCTTCGAGAACCCGGCGCGCCAGTCCTTCGTGCTCGAGATGGTCGGCGCCGACACGCTGCGCAACGCGGTCAGCCTGAACTCGGTCCAGGTCAACGTCGCGCGCGCCGTCGGACCGGCGGTGGCGGGCGTGCTGATCGCGACCGTGGGGCTCGGCGAGTGCTTCCTGATCAACGCCGCGAGCTTCGTCGCGGTGGTCGTGTCGCTGGTCTCGATGGAGCGTTCGGCGCTGCACCCGACCCCGCCGGCGCCGCGTGCCGCGGGACAGCTGCGGCAAGGGCTCCGCTATGCCGCCTCGACGCCGGAGATCGCCGTCCCGCTGCTGATGATGGGCCTCGCCGGCACGCTGGCCTACGAGTTCCAGGTCTCGCTGCCGGTGATGGCCCGCCACGCGCTGCATGCCGGGGCGGAGGGCTACGGCTTCATGACCTCCGCGATGGGGCTGGGGGCGATCGTCGGCGGCCTGGTCGTGGCCGCACGCGGCCACACCGGCCTGCGCCCGGTGACCATTGCCGCGGTGGCCTTCGGGGTCGCGCTGGCGCTCGCGGCGCTGGCACCGAGCATGCCCGTCGAGCTGATCGCGCTGGCACTGGTCGGCGGTGCGAGCGTGTCGTTCATGTCGACGGGCAACTCGACGCTGCAGCTCGCGGCGGATCCCGCGATGCGGGGTCGCGTGATGGCGCTGTGGTTCGTCGCGCTGCAGGGCTCAACGCCGATCGGCGGGCCAGTGGTCGGCGTGATCATCACGCTGGCCGGTGCGCGCACCGGGCTCGGCGCCGGCGCGCTGGCCTGCCTGTGCGCGGCGGGTCTCGGGGTCGCCGCTCAGCGGCGCCTGCGGCGCCCACCGGAGTACCGGGACGCCTCCGTCGCGGAAGCCTCGACAGCGGTCGCGATCACGCAGACGGCGCAGCTGGGCTGACCGAGCGCGGGCGTTGACGGCGCCCGGCTCGAACGTCACAATCGCTCGGTGCCGATCGAGAGGGAGCCGGCGAGCCCGGTTGCGGCGCTGCTCGCAGCACTGCGCGAGTTTCGCGTACACGACGCCTCGCCGGTGATCGAGCCGGGGATGCCGATGTTCGTCGCCTACCAGGGGCCGGAGATCACGCAGCTGTTCGGTCACGACGACGTCGGCGCGGCCGCCAACCGGATCGCGCTGGCGGAGCACACCGGCACGCATCTCGATGCGCCGTTTCACTTCGACCGGCACGGACTCACCGTCGAGCACGTCGCCGCCGACGCCCTGCTGCTGCGCCCCTACAAGAAGTTCGACCTCTCGGACCGGGCGGCCGGACCCGGCGAGCTGCTCGACGCCGCCGCGCTCGCCGCGGCCGCGGCGGACGCCGGCTTCACGCTCGAGCCCGGCGACGTGGCGATCGTCGAGATGGGCTGGGACCGCCACTGGCCGGAGGGGCCCGATGGCGCGGACGGCAGCTTCTGGGGGCGCAACGAGCCCGGGCTGAGCGAGGACGCCTGCCGCTACCTCGCCGAGGCGGGGGTTGCCGCCGTGGCATCCGACACGGCGGGCTGCGACGTGCCGTGCATCGACGGCGAGATCGGCCTGGGTCACGGCCACAGCTCGTGGTTCTTGCCGCGCGGGATCCTGATCGTCGAAGGGCTTCGGGGGCTCGCGGAGGTCGCCGCGACCGGCCTGTTCCTCGCGCTGCCGCTGAAGATCCGCGGCGGCACCGGCTCGCCGCTGCGCGTCCTGCTGCTCGATCGCGGCGAAGGCGACGGTGCCTGATACGACGCACGCTCTTCAGCGAGGAGCAGGACAGCTACCGCGAGAGCTTCCGCCGCTTTCTCGCTGAGCAGGCGTGCCCCCACTACGCCGAGTGGGAGAGCGCGGGAATCGTCCCGCGCGAGCTCTACGCGAAGGCTGCAGCGCTCGGCTTCTCCGGGATGGCGATCCCGGAGCGCTACGGCGGTGCGGGCATCGACGACTTCCGCTTCAACGTCGTGGTCGGCGAGGAGGCTGCGCTCGCACAGGTCGGCGGCTTCGCGCTCGGGCTGACCCTGCACAACGATGTCTGCCTGCCCTACCTGCTGTCCTACGCCAACGACGCGCAGCGCGACCGCTGGTTGCCGCCGATCGCCCGCGGCGAGCTGATCCTCGCGATCGCGATGACCGAACCGGGTACCGGATCCGATCTCGCCGGGATCAAGACGACGGCGATCCGCTCCGGCGACCACTACCTGCTCCACGGAGCGAAGACCTTCATCACCAACGGGATCAACGCGGATCTGATCATCGTCGCCGTGAAGACCGACCCGCGCGAGCGCCACCGCGGTATCAGCCTGCTGCTCGTCGAGCGCGGAATGGACGGCTTCGACCGCGGCCGCAACCTCGAGAAGATCGGTCAGCACTCCCAGGACACCGCCGAGCTGTTCTTCGACGCCGTCGCCGTCCCCGCGGCCAACCTGCTCGGCGACGAGGGCGCGGGGTTCGGCTATCTGATCTCAAACCTGGCCCAGGAGCGCCTGTCGATCGCGATCGGCGCGCTCGGCGCCGCGCGGGCCGGTCTCGCAACCACGCTCGAGTACGTGCGCGGCCGGGAGGCGTTCGGGCAACCGATCGGCACCTTCCAGAACACCCGCTTCCAGCTGGCCGAGTGCCATGCCGAGATCGAGGTGGCACAGGCCTATCTCGACCGCTGCGTCGAGGCTCTGGGGATCCGGGAGCTGACGCCGGAGGACGCGGCGATCGCAAAATGGTGGTGCACGGAGCTTCAGGGTCGCGTGCTCGATCGTTGCGTCCAGATGCATGGCGGCTACGGCTACATGGCGGAGTACCCGATCGCGCGGGCCTGGGCCGACGCCCGTGCGACCCGCATATTCGGCGGCACGAACGAGATCATGCGCGAGATCATCGGACGCTCGCTGGGCCTCTAGACGAACCTCGAGATTGGAGCACGAGATGAGCTACGACGGACGCTGGGAGACGGTGCACGTGAGCGTGGACCAACGGATCGCCTGGGTCGAGCTGCACCGGCCCGAGAAGCGCAATGCGATGAACCCGAAGCTCAACAGCGAGATGATCGAGGTCCTCGAGGTGCTCGACGCCGACGACGATGTCGGCGTGCTGGTGCTCACCGGGGCCGGCGACTCGTTCTCCGCGGGGATGGACCTCAAGGAGTACTTCCGCGACGTCGACGCCGCACCCGCTCATGTCCAGCGCAAGGTGCGCCGCGACAACGGCGACTGGCAGATCCGGATGCTGCGCTCATACGCCAAGCCGACGATCGCGATGGTCAACGGCTGGTGTTTCGGCGGCGCGTTCATCCCGCTCGTCGGCTGCGACCTGGCGGTCGCGGCCGACGAGGCGACCTTCGGTGTCTCGGAGATCAACTGGGGGATCCCGCCGGGAAGCGTCGTCAGTCGCGCGCTCGCGGAGACGATCGGCAGCCGCAACGCGCTGCTGCACATCATGACCGGCCGCACGTTCGACGGACGCCGCGCCGCCGAGATGGGGCTGGTCAACTGGAGCACGCCGCTCGCGCAGCTGCGCGGCGAGGTCGAGGCGCTCGCGCGCGAGCTGCTCGAGAAGAATCCGGTCGCGCTGTATGCGGCGAAGCTCGGCTTTCGCAACTGCCGCGAGCTCGGCTGGGACCTTGCGGAGGACTACCTGTACGCCAAGCTCGAGCAGTCGCAGTTCCTCGATCGCGAGGACGGGCGCAGCGAGGGGCTCAAGCAGTTCCTCGACGAGAAGCGAATCCGACCGGGTCTGCAGACCTACATCCGCTGATGGCGCCGGCGAGCTTCCCGCCCGAGCCGGCAGGCCGGCCCGCCGGCGGACAGACCGCGCTGCCGCAGGGGCTGATGCAGGATCTGCCGCTGACGCTCGAGCTGGTGCTGAGACGGCTCGAGTCGGTCGGCGCCCAGGTGCCGGTGACCTCGGTGCTGGCGAGCGGCGTCGTCCGCCACAGCTGGGGGGAGATCGCGGCGCGCAGCCGCCGCCTGATCACGGTGCTCGAGACCCTCGGGCTCGCGGCCGGTGCGCGCGTCGCGACGCTCGCCTGGAACAGCCACCGCCATCTCGAGCTGTTCTACGCCGTGCCCTGCAGCGGGCGCGTGCTGCACACGCTCAATGCGCGTGTCAACCCCGCCCAGCTGGTCGGCCAGCTCGAGCGATGCGGTGACAGCGCGCTGTTCGTCGACGCGTCGCTGACGGGACTGCTCGCGCAACACCACGCGCAGCTGCCGCTGCGCGCCATCGTCGTCATGGACGACGGCGGCGAGCTGGCCGAGCCGTTCGCCGGCGCACACCGCTACGAGGATCTGCTCGACGCGGCGCAGCCGGCGCGTGAGCTCGGGCCGATGAGCGAGCAGCAGGCGCTGTGCATCTGCCACACCAGCGGCACGACCGGCGCGGCCAGGGCCGTTGTCTACTCCCATCGGTCGGTCGTCCTGCACGCCCTCGGCGCGCTCTCGATCGACTCGCACGGCGTCAGCCGCGACGCCGTCGTGTTGCCGCTGACGCCGATGTTCCATCTGATGGCCTGGGGGCTGCCGTACTCCTCGGCGCTCGCTCCCGCGCAGCTCGTGCTGGCCGGGGCGGACACCTCGCCGGCTGCGCTGGCCTCGCTGATCGAGCGCGAGCGCGTGACGCTCGCCGCCGGTATCCCGACGTTCTGGGTGCGCCTGCTCGAGGCGCTCGAGGATCCAGCCCGCGACCTCTCGTCGCTGCGCCGTGTGCTCTCCGGGGGGTCGGCGGCGCCGCGGGCGCTCGCCGAGCGCTACCTCGCGGCGGGCGTCGAGTTCGTGTCCTCGTGGGGGATGACCGAGGCCGGCTCCGGGACCACGCTGCGGCTGACCCCCGCGACGGCGTCGGCAGATCCGTCGCCGACGGTGCGCCAGGGGACCGCGATCGCCGGCGTCGAGTTGCGAATCGTCGATAACGACGGTGGCGAGCTGCCCTGGGATGACCAGGCCGTCGGCGAGCTGGAGGCCCGCGGGCCGTGGGTCTGCCGCGCCTATCTCGACGTCGACGAGGACACCAACCGGCGTGCCTTCGACGACGGCTGGCTGCGTACCGGCGACATTGCCCGGATCGATCCCTCCGGCAGCGTCGAGATCGTCGATCGTCTCAAGGACCTGATCAAGTCCGGCGGGGAGTGGATCAGCTCGACCGAGCTGGAAAGCCACCTCGCGCGTCAGCCCGCCGTCGCCGAGGCCGCGGTCATCGCGGTCGCCGACGAGACCTGGGGTGAACGCCCGCTGGCGATCCTCGTCGCGAGCGCGGGTGAGGAGATCGATCTCGACGCTGTTCGCAGCGGCCTGGCCCGCGAGGTCGCACGCTGGTGGATGCCCGAGCGCATCGAGATTCTCGGCGAGCTGCCGAAGACCTCGGTCGGCAAGGTCGACAAGCAGCGGTTGCGCGAGCGCTACGCCCGCGGCGACTGAGAGCGGCCCCCAGCAGCGCTACGCGGGCGCGTTGGCGTGCTGGAAGGCGGGCCGGGCCTGGAGCCCGTCGACGTAGCGGTTGAGCTCGGGCAAGCCCGCGAGCAGATCGAAGCGCCGCGCGAAGCCGGCCACCGAGCCGACGATGATGTCCGCCGCGCTGAGCCGGTCCCCGACGATGAACCGCCGGCCCTCGACCGCTCGCTCGACCAGCGCCGCGGCGGCCCGGAAGCGCTCGGCGGCGGCGATCGCTCGTGGCGGATCCGCTTCGCGGGAGTCACGGACCTCGACGATCAGCGGCTCGAGCTCGGCCATCGCGAAGAGCACCCACTGGTAGACCAGTTCCCGCTCGCGCGTTCCGAGCGGAAAGTTGAGCCCGGCCTCGGGATGGCGGTCGGCCAGTGCGAGGATGATCGCTGCCGATTCGAACAGGTACCCGGCGTCGTCCTCGATCACGGGCACGCGGCCGAGCGCGTGGCGGGCGACATGGGCCTCGC
>Ga0209415_10008727_pt1 | contig 17532 bp, 17 predicted proteins | sample PeaSoiSIISIP2007_FD_187696 | JGI IMG/M metagenome (GOLD analysis project Ga0209415, IMG submission 187696) | Peat soil microbial communities from Weissenstadt, Germany - SII-SIP-2007 (SPAdes) (version 2) | ecosystem: Environmental > Terrestrial > Soil > Wetlands > Peat | place: Germany... | reverse complement strand
CGACCCCGCTCAGAGGTACGGGGTCAGAGGTACTGGCCGGTGCCCACCCGTTCGATCGAACGGCCACCCTTGGTCTCGCGGTCCTCGGTCATGAGCGTGCGCACATAGACGATGCGCTCCCCCTTCTTGCCCGAGATCCGCGCCCAGTCGTCCGGGTTGGTCGTGTTGGGGAGGTCCTCGTTCTCCTTGTATTCCTGACGGATCGACTCCAAGAGGTCCTCGGTCCGGATGCCCCCGGTCTCTTCGGCGATCTCTCGCTTGATGGCCAGCTTCTTGGCCCGCCGCACGATGTTCTCGATCATCGCTCCCGACGAGAAGTCGCGGTAGTAGAGGACCTCCTTGTCGCCGTTCTGGTAGGTCACCTCCAAGAAGCGGTTCTCCTCTTCGGCCCGGTACATCTCGGCGACGGTGTCCTCGATCATGGCCTGGCAGGCCTTGGCCGGATCCCCACCGCCCAGCCGTTCGACCTCGTCTGGGTCGAGGGGGAGGTCGGGGGTGAGGTAGCGGGAGAAGATCTGGGCTGCCGCCTCCTCGTCGGGACGTTCGATCTTGATCTTCACGTCGAGCCGTCCCGGCCGAAGGATGGCCGGGTCGATCAGATCCTCGCGGTTCGAGGCGCCGATGACGATGACGTCGCGCAGTGCTTCGACACCGTCGATCTCGGCCAAGAGCTGCGGGACGATCGTCGACTCCATGTCCGAGCTGATGCCGGTGCCACGCGTGCGGAAGAGCGAGTCCATCTCGTCGAAGAAGACGATGACCGGCACCCCCTCTTCCGCCTTCTCCCGCGCCCGTTGGAAGACCAAACGGATCTGGCGCTCGGTCTCGCCGACGTACTTGTTCAAGAGCTCGGGACCCTTGATGTTCAAGAAGTAGCTCCGGATGCTCGTGTTGTGGGTGGCCTCGGCAACCTTCTTGGCCAGCGAGTTCGCCACCGCCTTGGCAATAAGTGTCTTGCCGCACCCCGGGGGCCCGTACAGGAGGATTCCCTTGGGTGCGGGCAGCTTGTAGTGCGCGAACAGCCGGCGGTGCAGGTACGGGAGCTCCACGGCGTCGGTGATCGCCTCGATCTGGGTGTCGAGACCGCCGACGTCGGCGTAGGTGATGTCGGGGACCTCCTCCAAGACCAGCTCTTCAACCTCTGGACGGGGCAGCTTCTCGATGAGCAACTGGCTCCGGGTGTCCATCAGCAACGTGTCGCCGGTCCGAAGCTTCACGCCGGCCAGCTCGTCGGAGAGCTCGACGACTCGCTCCTCGTCGGCCCGCGCGTAGACGATGGCCCGGTGGCGGTCCTCCATGACCTCCTTGAGGGTCACCACCTCGCCGGAGAGATCGCCGTCGCGCACCAGCACGACGCTGAGCGACTCGTTCAAGACGACCTCGTTCCCCTTGCGGAGCACACCGGGATCGATGTCGGGGTGCAGGGCGACGCGCATCTTGCGGCCGCTCGAGAAGACGTCGATGGTGCCGTCGTCGTTGATGTCGAGGAACGTCCCGTACGCGGCCGGCGGCTGGGTGAGCTTCTCGACCTCCTCGCGCAGCGTGGCCAGCTGTTCCTTGGCCTGTTGGAGAGTGAAGGTGAGCTTCTCGTTCTGCGAGACGGCCTGGTTCAGCTGGCCCTTGGTCTCCAAGAGGCGCTCCTCGAGCGACTGCACGCGGGTGGGGTTCTCCTGGAGGCGGCGTCGGAGCGCGTTGAGCTCCTCCTCGGCCTCGATGAGCCGGGTGCGAACGGCCTCGAGCTCTGCCAGCGGATCGTCGTCCATTGGATCTTGGGGCCTCGGCGTCAGACACCTCCCACCGCGCGGCTGCGGCCACCCTATCGGCCGAGGGCGGAGTGCTTGCCGATCGTCGCGCACTCGGGTCACCCGACGGGGTGGCCAGCAGTCCTTGGCCGGTGTCAGGGCGGGTCGAAACGGGCGCCCAGCTGGCCGAACTTCACGGTGCCCAGGTGCGGCTCGGCCGGTGCCGGGAAGCCGACCGGGCGAGCCCCGAGCCGCCGCGCGATCCTGTTCGACGAGGATGGCAGGACACACGCGGAGGGGCAATGACCGACACCGGTGCGCGGTACCCGTACGACGAGTTCTCGATGTTCCACGAGAACGCCGAGGAGTTCGGCATTCCCTATCCCGGCCCTCCCGTGGTCGCGCGCCGGTCGGTTCTCCTGGAGGACGGCCGACAGCTCAGCTCTTTGGTGTGGGGCGACGCCGAACCCGAGCTGGTGCTGCTCCACGGGGGTGCCCAGAACGCCCACACCTGGGACACCGTGGCACTGGCGCTGGCCCGGCCCCTGGTGGCCGTCGACCTGCCCGGTCACGGGCACTCCGACGGAACGAGGAGCGGGACGAGAAACCTCGCCGAGAGCGCCGACGACGTGGCCGCGGTGATGCGGGCCCTGGCCCCCAAACCCCGGGCGGTGGTGGGCATGTCCCTCGGTGGAACGACCACCCTGGCGCTGGCCGACCGTCATCCCGACCTCGTGGCGAGCCTGGTCCTCGTCGACGTGACCCCCGGCGTCAACGCAGAGAAGGCGAAGGCCATCACCGATTTCGTGCGGGGACCGGCCAGCTTCCCCGACCTCGATGCCATCTTGGCCCGGACCGTGGAGCACAATCCGACGAGAAGCGTCGCCTCGCTGCGCAGGGGGATCCTCCACAACGCGCTCCAACAGGAGGATGGGACCTGGGTGTGGCGCTACGCCCGCCACCGGTCCTCGGAGCCGCCGGCGCAACGTGAAGCCGGGACGTTCGGCGATCTCTGGGAGGCGGTCTCGCGCCTGGAAGTCCCCGTGATGTTGGTCCGCGGCATGCGGCCCCAGTCGGTCGTCGACGACTCCGATGAGGCCGAGCTGGTCCGCCGATGCCCCGGGGCCCGGATCGAGCACGTCGAGAACGCCGGCCACAGCGTGCAAGGCGACGCGCCGGTCGAACTGGCCCGTCTCATCGCCGACTTCGTCGGCTGACGGCGGCCGACGTTGCAAATACGAGTCGGGTGGGCCACACAAGGGCACCCAGACGACATCGGCGGCGGGAAATGAGCCGCGAACAGGGCGAACTGCAGGGTTCGGGCTGGCCCGTACTAACATTGGGACCGAAGGCGACCGGGCGTTGGCGGCCGAAGTGGGACGTGGGCGGAGTCGTCCGTTCCTCTCCGTCCGGGCCGCTGTCACCTTGGCCCCGAGACAAAAGGGAAGGCAAAATTCAGGGATGAAGGTCTGGATCGATCAGGATCTGTGCACCGGTGACGGGCTCTGTGAGGAGATCGCCCCGGCGGTCTTCACCCTGCTTGACGACGGTCTGGCCTATGTGAAGGAAGCCGACGCCATCAAGAACGAACCGGGTGGTTCGGCGGGGATGGCGCTGGTGCCCGACGAACTCGAAGAGGCCGTGGTCGAGGCGGCCGAGGAGTGCCCCGGGGAGTGCATCTTCATCGAGCGGGACTGACCCACCGCCGGCCCGTGTGGTCGGCACCGCGGCGAACCAACTCGGCAACGTCGCGCTAGGCGCGGCGGGCCAAGACCCTGGCCGAGGTGAGAAAGCCCGTATGGGCCACCATCCGGTGGTCCGGGCGAACCGAACGGGCCTCGACGTGCCACGTGCGTCGCAAGATCTCCACGGTCTCCGCGAGGCCGAAGCCGTACCGGGCCAGCGCCCCTCGCAACAGGCCGGTCTGGTTGATCGTCGGGAGGTACGCGAGGAGGATCCCGCCCGGCCGCAGCGCCAGCGCGGCGTGCGGGACCGCTTCCCAGGGCTCGGGAAGGTCGAGGAGGACCCGGTCGAGCTCCCGCTCGTCGATCCCCTCGGTGATGTCTCGGACCTCGACCCGGTAGTCGACGTCCTCTCCCAACTGCGCGACCACGTTGGCTCGGGCCTGTTGCGCAAAGTCCTCGCGGAGCTCGTAGCCGACGACCTGCGCGCCCGCCCGAAGCAGGGTCATGGACAGGGCGCCCGAGCCGACGCCGGCCTCGAGGATCCTCTGACCGGGCCCCACGTCGGCCGCGATCAAGATGGCCCCGAGGTCCTTCGGGTAGATGACCTGGGCCCCCCGGGGCATCTTGAGCACGACGTCGGCCAGCGTCGGACGGAACACCAAGAACTCCCGGCCGGTCGAGCCCACCACCGTGGTGCCCTCGGTCCTCCCGATGATGTCGTCGTGGGCGAGGATCCCCGCGTGGGTGTGGAAGGTCTCGCCCTCGCGGAGCTTCAACAGGTACCGACGCTCCTTCGCGTCGATCAGGAGCACCCGCTCGCCGTGGGCCAGCAGGTGGCCGTCGGGCACGGGTTCAGCCCGGCAACGGGTCGTCTACCGGCTGGCTCTCCGGCGATCGAATCGAGATGAGCAGGCGGTCGCCGGCGGTGACCCGACGCGAATAGACGACCGGGTCCTCGTGCCGTCTGGCCCGCTGGAGGGCGAACGCCCCCGCGGCCAGGGCGAACCAGGCCCAGTGCTCCCCCCTCATCCCCCGTCGGGTGGCCGCCTTCACCAGGCGGCGCAGCAAGTAGTCCATGCGTCGGCCCTTAGAGTCGGCGGATCTCCACGATCGCCGAGTCGCTGCGGCCGCCCCGGCGCCCGAGGACGTAGGCGATGGCGACCAGACCGACCGCCACCGCGCCGGCCACGATGAGCACCGGCGGAAGGCTCGCCCGGACTGTCTCTTGACCCTCGCCGATCGCCTTGGCGACCGCGGCCTGCAGGTCGTCACGGCTGATCCGGCGCCCGTTGGTCTCGACTGGCATCGTGGTCCCTCTCTTCCTCAGTCGCTCGTCTTCTTCGCCGGGATCCGGCGTGCCGCCGGCCCGGCCAAGATCCGCCATCCGGCCGCCGCAATGACGGCCAGGGCGACCACTGCGACGATCAGGTACGGCAGCCACGACAGGTTCCCGTCGAACGCGCCGGTCTCGGTCTGGAGCACCCGGAGGGTCGCGATCAAGAGCATCACCGTTCCCACCGCGATCGCCACCGATCCGACCACCCCGAACAGCACGAACCGGCCCAGCTGCTTGAGCGGGTCCAGGGTCTCCTGCCTGACATAGGCGATCACCAGGGAGATGGCGTCGCGACGGGCGTCGCCGGTGCCCTTCTTGGTCCCGGCGTCGTCCTTGTTCTTCTTGCCTCTTGCCAAGCGCGCCACGGCCCGACGCTAGCCCGTTGAACGTGCGCCACCGTCCCGAGCAGCGCAAACCAGGACCCAGACGGTACCGATCGCGATCAGGTTCGGTCGCGGAAGAGGTAGGTCGAGCTGGCCCGGGCGACCTTCTTGTCCTCAGCATTGGTGACGGTGGCCTCGACGAAGGCAACCCGGGCCCCGCCCGAGACCACCTCGGCCTCGCAGCGGAGGGAGGACCCGACCGGCACCGGGGCGAGGTAGCTCACCTTCAGCTCGGCGTTGGACGCGAACACCCGGCGGCCCTCCACGAAGGTGACGGCCGCCGAACCCAGCGCGGTGTCGATGAAGGCGCACAGAAAGCCGCCTTGTAAGAGGCCGGCCGGGTTGGCGAAGCGCTCGTCGGCGACCATCGTCCACACCGTGCGGCCGGGTACCGACTTGTCCACGCATACCGCACCGAGCTCGAGGTCGCTGTTGGGGGGAACCTGCATCGTCCTGGCCACGGCGTGACGCTACAAGTTGTGCCGTGACCGCGGTCCGGCCGCCGCCGGCGACGTGCGAAAACCTTCCTCCCCAGGGAAAACGGGGACCAGGGCAGTGGGTAGGGTGCAATCGTGCCCCCGCCGATGCAGGATGCCGCCCTCGAACAGCTGGGGATCAACGTGATCCGGGGACTGGCCATGGACGCCCCAGCCCGGGCGAACTCGGGTCACAGCGGCACCGCCATGGCCCTGGCACCCCTGGCCCACGTCTTGTTCACCCGGGTCCTGCGGCACGACCCGAACGATCCGGGGTGGCCCAACCGCGACCGTTTCGTCCTGTCGTGCGGCCACGCCTCGATTCTCCTTTATTCGATGCTGTATCTGACCGGGTACGGGCTGACCCTTGACGACCTGAAGGACTTCCGCCGGGTGGGCAGCCGCACGCCCGGCCACCCCGAGCGCCGGCACACCGCCGGAGTCGAGGTGACCACCGGGCCACTCGGCCAGGGCGTCGGCGATGGCGTCGGCATGGGCGTGGCCGAGCGGGTGCTCCGGGATCGCTTCGGACCCGAGCTCTGCGATCACTTCACCTTCGTCATCTGCGGCGACGGCTGTCTCGAGGAGGGCATCTCGCACGAGGCCGCATCGCTGGCCGGTCACCTCCAGCTCGGGCGCCTCGTCTACGTCTACGACGACAACCACATCACGATCGACGGCCCGACCGAGCTCTCGTACTCAGACAACGTCCCGGAGCGGTTCGAGGCGTACGGCTGGGACGTGGACGCGATCGGCGAGGTCGCAAACGACACCGAGGCGCTGGAGGCGGCCCTGCGACGCGCCATGGCGAAAGAGGACCAGCCCTCCTTGATCGTCCTGCGGAGCCACATCGGGTGGCCGGCCCCCGACATCATGGACACCAAGGAGGCCCACGGGACCCCCTTGAAGCCCGAAGAGATCCGCAAGACCAAGGAGATCTTGGGGCTCCCACCCGACGAATCGTTCTGGGTACCCGACGACGTGCTCGGCTTCTATCGCCGCTGCGTCGCCAGTGGCGCCACGCGGCGTGCCGAATGGCAGGCGCGGTTCGACGCGTCCGACGTGGACAGGGACGCGTGGGAGGCGTCGTGGTCCGGCCACGGGTTGGACGGCTGGGACGCCAAGTTGCCGACCTTCGAGGTCGGCGAGAGCCTGGCCACCCGCCGGGCCATCAACGCCTGCGTGAACGCCACCGCGCCGGTCATCCCGGGGATGTTGGCGGGGTCTGCCGACCTCACCGAGAACACCGGCATGGCGCTCGAGGGGGCCGACCGCCAGTCGCCGGAGCATCCGGGCGGGCGGCAGCTCTACTACGGCATCCGGGAGCACGCCATGGGCGCGGCGATGACCGGGATGGCCCTCCACGGCGGCATCCTCCCGGTCGGCGGGACCTTCTTCACCTTCAGCGACTACATGCGGCCGGCGGTTCGGCTGGCCGCCATGTCGAGGGCGCACGTCATCTACTCGTGGACCCACGATTCGATCGGTGTCGGCGAGGACGGCCCGACGCACGAGCCCATCGAGCACCTGGCGTCGTTGCGGGCCATGCCCGGGCTCCTCGTCGTACGCCCGGCCGACGCGAACGAGTGCGTGCAGGCGTGGCGGTGCGCGGTCGAAGCCGACCAGCCGGTCGCGATGGTGCTCAGCCGCCAGTCGATCCCGATCCTGGCCGAGACGGCCGATCTCGCCGCCGAGGGTCTGCGCAAGGGCGGCTACGTCCTGCGCCGGGAGAGCGGACCGGCCGACCTGGTGCTCGTCGGCACCGGGAGCGAGGTCCACCTCTGCCTTGGGGCCGCCGATGAGCTGGCGGCACAGGGCCGGTCGGTGCGGGTCGTGTCGCTGCCCTGTTGGGAATGGTTCGAGGACCAGGATGGCGCGTACCGCGAGTCGGTCCTTCCCAAGGGCGTGCCGACCCTGTCGGTCGAGGCGGCGGCGTCGTTCGGATGGGACCGATACGCCGACGCCAGCGTAGCTATCGACACCTATGGCGCGTCCGGGCCCAGCCAGGCGGTGATCGACCATTTCGGGTTCACGGTCCAGAACGTCACCGAGCGCGCCCTGGTCCTCTTGGGGGCCCGACGAGACCGCGCGACCGTGGGAACCGACGAACCGAGGTAGGGGTGACCAATCTCCAAGCGCTATACGCAGAGCAGGGCCAGAGCCCGTGGTTGGACAACCTGCGCCGCGACTGGCTTCGCAACGGTCGCCTCGCCGAGCTGGTGAATACCGGCGTGCGAGGCGTCACGTCCAACCCGACCATCTTTGCCAAGGCCATCGAGGGTCAGGACGACTACGACGAGCAGTTCGAGTCGCTCATCACGTCCAAGACCATCGAGGCCGCGTACTGGGAGCTCGTGATCGACGACATCGTGCACGCGCTCGAGGTGCTCCGGCACGTCCATGAAGAGAGCCACGGCACCGACGGGTTCGTCTCCTTGGAGGTCGCCCCGGCCCTCGCCCATGACACCGAGGCGACGGTGCGGTCCGCGATGTCGCTGCACGACCGCATCGACACCCCCAACCTGTTCGTGAAGGTCCCGGCCACCGCCGAGGGGGTGCCGGCGATCCACCAGCTGATCGGGCAGGGCCGGAGCACCAACGTGACGCTCATCTTTGGGCTCCCCCGCTACGACGAGGTGATGGAGGCGTACCTGTCTGGCCTGGAGGCCTACGCGGGCGTCGGGCACGACGACCTGAGCCCGGTGGCCAGCGTGGCGTCGTTCTTCGTCAGCAGGGTCGACACCGAGATCGACCGTCGCCTGGAGAAGCTGGCCGGCGGGGAGGAAGGCGACGCCGAGGTCCTGGCGCTGCGGGGCAAGGCTGCGGTCGCCCAGGCAAAAGAGGCCTACCAGCACTTCCTCCGCACCTTCTCCGGCCCCCGCTGGGAGGCGCTGGCGGCTCGCGGCGCCCAGTTGCAGCGGCCGCTGTGGGCGTCGACCTCGACCAAGAACCCCGCGTATTCCGACCTTCTCTACGTGGATACCCTGATCGGACCCGACACCGTCAACACGATGCCCGAGGCGACCCTGGAGGCTTTCGGCGACCACGGGACCCTCGCCCGGACACTGGACCGCGATCCGAAGGCCGCATCCACCGTGCTGGCACGCTTGGAGGAGGTCGGCATCGACTTGGCCGACGTCTCCGCGACCCTCGAGGATGAGGGCGTGCACTCGTTTGCCAAGTCCTTCGACGAGCTGATCCAGACGCTCTCGGACAAGGCGGCCGCGCTCGGGCACGCCCAGAGGTGAGCACCGCCAATGCCGACGTGGCGGGGCTCGCCGCGCAGCTGCTCCACCGAGACGCCGGCCTGTGGCCCCCGGGGAACGTGTCGGGCGACCGGCTGGGGTGGCTAGACGTGCCCCGCCAGATGGTCGACGAGTCCAAGGAGCTCGCCTCGTGGGCCGCGACCATCGAGCAGTCGACCGTGATCCTGCTCGGCATGGGCGGCTCCTCGCTCGGTCCGGCGGTGCTCGGGGCGGTGCGGGCCACCGGGCCGGCCGGCTCAAACCGCCGCCTGGTCGTCTGCGACACCACCGACCCGACCACGGTCGGCGGCCTCGACTTCTCCGACGCCTTCGTGCTCGTCTCCTCCAAGTCCGGCACCACCCTCGAGCCCAACGTCTTGTTCGAGCACGCGTGGTCCCAGTTGCCCGACCCGTCGCGTTACGCCGCCATCACCGACCCCGGCACCGCGCTCGCGGACCTGGGTCGCCAGCGCGGCTTTCGGCGCGTCTTTGCGAACCGCCCCGACATCGGCGGGCGCTACTCGGTCCTGTCGTACTTCGGCATGGTCCCCGCGGCCCTAATCGGCTACGACGTGGCGGCCCTGTGCGAGCGCGCGATGTCGTGTGACGTGGACGACGCCGTGGAGCTCGGATGGGAGATGGGGCGGGCGGCCCGCGAGGGCAAGGACAAGGTGACCATCGTGGTCCCGGAGGCGTTTAGATCCTTCGGGCTCTGGGTCGAGCAGCTGATCGCCGAGTCGACCGGCAAGCGGGGCACCGGGTGCATCCCCGTACCGACCACCGATGCCGAGTCCGGCGCCGACCGCCACGTGATCACGCTCGAACCGAAGGCCGCCGAGGACCTGGCCGAGCAGTTCTACCGCTTCGAACTGGCCGTCCCCATCGCCGGCCATGTGCTGTCGATCGATCCCTTCGACGAACCCAACGTCGCCGAGTCCAAGGCGAACACCAACAAGGTCCTCGCCTCGCTCCCCCTCCCCGAGCTCGAGGAGGCCGGACCCGACGACACGCTGCGGTGGCTGACCGACCACGCGGGGCCGGGCGACTACGTGTCGCTCCAGGCCTACGTGCCCTTCGGCCAGGACGCCGCGCTCGAGTCCCTGCGCCGCCGGGTGCGCGACCACCTGGGCGGCGCCCCGGTCACGGCCGGCTACGGGCCCCGGTTCTTGCATTCGACCGGCCAGCTCCACAAGGGTGGCCCGAACACGGTGGTGGCCGTCCAGCTGGTCCGCCGGGGCGCGCAACCCGAGCTGGCCATCGGCGACAAGCCCTACGACTTCGGCACGCTCATCACCGCGCAGTCCATCGGCGACCACCAGAGCCTGCTCGCGCACGGTCGCCGGGTGCTGAGGGTGGCCGTCGATGACCTCGGCGAGATCGCTTGAGCACGTTCAACGGCGGTCGGGACACCGTCATCTCGGGAGAGGAGAGCACATGAGGATCGCCATGGTCGGGCTCGGCAAGATGGGCGCCAACATGACCGAGCGGCTGATCGGCGCCGGTCACGAGGTGGTGGCGTTCGACCTCTCGCCCGACGCCCGCAAGGCGATCGGCGCCAAGGGCGCGATCGTCGCCGACGACCTCGACGACCTGGCCAAGAAGCTCACGCCGCCCCGGGCGGCGTGGGTCATGGTCCCGGCCGGCCCCCCGACCGACTCCACGATCGCGGCGCTGGCCGAGCGGTTCGGGTCGGGCGACGTCATCGTCGACGGCGGCAACTCCAACTACAAGGAGGCCAAGGCGACCGCCGACCAGCTGGCCCAACGGGGCATCGGGTTCGTCGACGCCGGCACCTCGGGGGGCGTGTGGGGGTTGACCGAGGGGTACTGCCTCATGGTCGGAGGGACCAAGGAGTCGGTTTCGGTGGTGGAGCCCGCCCTCTTGTCGCTGGCCCCCCAGGGCGGGTACGCGCACGTGGGCCCGGTCGGGGCCGGGCACTTCGTCAAGATGGTCCACAACGGCATCGAGTACGGCCTCATGCAGGCCTACGCCGAGGGCTTCGAGATCATGGGGGCGGCCGACGAGTTCGACCTCGACCTGCACGAGATCGCGGCGATCTGGCGCTACGGGTCGGTGGTCCGGAGCTGGCTGCTCGAGCTGACCGAGCGCGCGCTCCGGCCCGACTCGGGGTTCGGCGAGATCAAGGGCGCGGTCACCGACTCGGGCGAGGGTCGCTGGACGGTCGAAGAGGCCATCGACCGGGCCGTCCCGGCCCCGGCGATCTCGGCCGCCCTCTACGCGCGCTTCGCCTCGCGCCAGCAGGACTCCTTCGCCAACAAGCTGCTGGCCGCGTTGCGCAACCAGTTCGGTGGCCATGCGGTCACCCTCGAGTCCGGCCAGGCTGGGCTGGAGACATCCACCCCGCGGAGCTGAGCGCCTCGATGACCGACGTGTCCCCGGTCGCCCGGGTGGTGACGAAGACCCCGCCACCGCTCGCCATGGTGATCTTCGGCGCGTCCGGTGACCTGACGGCCCGCAAGATCCTCCCGGCGCTGGCCGACCTGGCCAACCGGGGCCGCCTGAACGAGCGGTTCAGCGTGATCGGGGTGGCCCGCACCGAGTGGTCCGACGAGGAGTTCCAAGGTGTGGCCCAAAAGGCCGACCCCACCGCTGGCCCGGTCTGGGCGCGTCTGGTCAAGCAGTTCCGATACGTCCCCGGCGAGTACGCGGCGACCGAGACCTTCGATCGGTTGAAGACGGTGCTCGCCGAGGCCGACCAGAACCAGGGCACCTCGGGCAATCGGGTGCACTACCTGGCCACGATCCCCGAGGTCTTCGCGCTGGTGGCCGAGGCGCTGGCCAGGGAGGGGTGCAACCGGCCCGGTGAGGGCGGCCAGTTCGCCCGCCTGGTCGTCGAGAAGCCCTACGGCCGCGACCTCGCCAGTGCGCTCGCGCTCGACGCCGAGGTCCACCGCGCCTTTGATGAGCGACAGATCTTCCGCATCGACCACTACCTGGGCAAAGAGACGGTCCAGAACGTGCTCGCCCTGCGGTTCGCCAACGCCATCTTCGAGCCGATCTGGAACCGCCGATACGTCGAGCAGGTGCAGATCACGGTCGCCGAGAGCATCGGCGTCGAGCACCGGGGCGGCTTTTACGAGACCGCGGGGGCACTGCGCGACATCGTGCAGAACCACGTCATGCAGGTCCTGGCCCTCACGATGATGGAGCCGCCCACCAAGATGGACGCGTCCCACATTCGCGACGAGAAGGTCAAGCTCCTCAATGCGGTCAACATCCCGTCCCCCGACGAGGCCGTCGACAAGGCGGTCCGGGGCCAGTACGTGAGGGGCGTCGTCGACCACGAACCGGTCGTCGCCTACCGGGAGGAGGAGGGCGTCGCACCCCACAGCGTCACCGAGACCTACGTCGCCCTGCGGCTGCGCGTCGAAAACTGGCGGTGGGCCGGCGTGCCGGTGTACGTCCGCACGGGCAAGCGCTTGCCGGCGCGGTTGACCGAGATCGCGCTCCAGTTCCACAAGGTCCCGTTCCTGGCCTTCGAGGGAACCCTGTCCCGGGATCTCCGGCCCAACGTGCTGGCGCTGCGGATCCAGCCGCACGAGGGGATCTCGCTCAAGTTCGGCGCCAAGGTCCCCGGCGAGGCGTTCCGGGTCCAGTCGGTCTCCATGGACTTCGGCTACGAGCAGGCCATCGCCGATACGGGCATGGATGGCTACACGCGGCTGTTGTTCGATGCGATGAGTGGCGACCCGACCCTGTTCATCCGGACCGACGAGGTCGAACAGGCGTGGCGGATCGTCGACCCGTACCTGGAGGCGTGGGCCGAGCCCGGTGGCGGGCTGCACTTCTACAACGCCGGGACCTGGGGCCCCCACATCGCCGACCTGCTGCTCCAGCGCTCCGGCGACGCATGGCGGGAACCGGACCTGTGATCGAGACGGCGGCCGAGGTCCTCGACGCCATCGAGCCGGTGGATGACGTGCCGGCCGCGTTTGCGGCGGTCTTGGAGGAGCGGTTCGCCAACCGCAGGGGGCCACGATTCGTGCTCTTCTTGTCGGGTGGCCCCACCGCGGCGGCCTGCTACGACCGGGCCGCCGAGCAGTCCCAGGTGGACTGGTCGCTGGTGGACATCTACATGGGTGATGAGCGGTTGGTGGCCGCCGACGGACCGGCGGCCAACCAGCGCCTGGTGCGCGAGCACCTCGTCGAGCGCGTCGGCAATGTGGGATCCTTCACCCCCATGCCGACCCAAGGCGATCCCGATGAGTGCGCGGCGGAGTATGACGCGGTGCTGCGCGAGTTGGTTCACGGCCCCGGGATCGATTTCATCCATCTCGGCCTCGGGCCCGACGGGCACACCGCGTCACTCTTCCCCGACGCATCGAGCCTCGAGGTGACCGATGCGTTCAGCCTGGCGACCGAGGACCCGAGCGGGCGTAACCCCCACCCGCGCCTGACGGTGACCTACCCGGTGATCGACTCGGCTCGGGTGGCGGTGTTCACCGTCGCCGGCCCCGAGAAGCACGCCGCGATCGCTCGGCTAAAGGACGGCGATGACCTGCCGGCCGGCCGAGTGGCGGCGCACGAGATCCGGTGGCTCGTCGACATGGCGGCGTTCTACGGGCAAGAAGCGGCATGACGGCGCTCGGGCCAGTGGGTACCGAAGGGCTGGACCGAGAGGGGCTGGTGGCGGCCGACCTCGACGAGCTGACCGCCGCCGCGCGGGCGGTGCGGGACCGGCACCACGGCCACCGGGTGACCTTCTCCCCCAAGGTCTTCATCCCGCTCACCATGCTGTGCCGGGACCGGTGCGGCTACTGCACCTTCGCGAAGCCGCCGGCCCGGCTGGACAGCCCGTACCTCACGCGCGACGACGTGCTCCGCATCGCCGAGGCGGGGCGGTCGGCCGGCTGCCACGAGGCCCTCTTCACCCTCGGCGAGCGGCCCGAACTGCGCTACCGCGCCGCCGCGGAGTGGCTGGCCGAGCAGGGCTACACGTCCACCGTCGACTACCTGGCCGCGATGTGCGCGGCGGTCGTCCAAGAGACCGGGCTCCTCCCCCACGCCAACGCCGGCGCCCTGTACCGAGACGAGCTGGCCCGTCTTCGGCCGGTCTCGGCGAGCCAGGGGATGATGATCGAGACCCTTTCGGTGGGCCTGGACGCGCACCGCGGTGCCCCCGACAAGGAGCCCGAACGGCGACTGGGGACACTGGAGGCGGCCGGCGAGCTCCAGATCCCCTTCACCACCGGGATCCTTGTCGGCATCGGCGAGACAAGGGCCGATCGGATCGCGGCGCTCGAGGCCATCGCGGCGGCCCATCGGCGCCATGGCCACGTCCAAGAGGTGATCGTCCAGAACTTCTTGCCCAAGCCCGGGACGGCCATGGCCCGCTGGCCGGCCTGCCCCGAGGACGAGCTGCGCTGGTCGATCGCGGTGGCCCGCCTCCTGCTCCCGCCCGAGGTGCACCTCCAGGCGCCGCCGAACCTCTCCGAGGACCTGGTCCCCCTGCTCGACGCGGGGATCGACGACTGGGGCGGCGTCTCGCCGGTCACCGCCGACCACGTGAACCCCGAGCGGGCCTGGCCGGGCCTGGAGCGGCTCGAGGCGCTGACCGAGGCGGCCGGCCACACGCTCGCGCCCCGACTGACCATCTACCCGGAGTTCGCGCTGGCACCGCAGCGGTGGCTGGACCCGGCGATGCACTTCTTCGTGCTCGACGCCTCGGACGCCGAGGGCCTGGCCCGAGACTCGGCGTGGTGCTCGGGCGGCGACATCGCCCCCCCGGTGTTGCTCGATCCCGCCCGCCTGGCCACCCCGAGCGCCCGCAGCGCGGTCGGCGAGGTACTGGCCGGGGTGGCGGCCGGACAACTGGTCGGCGAGGACGAGATCGTCACGCTGTTCTCGGCCCGGGGTACCGACGTCCGCGCGGTGGCCGCGCTGGCCGACCAGATCCGCGCCGAGGTGGTGGGTGAGACGGTCACCTTCGTCATCAACCGCAACATCAACTACACCAACGTCTGCACTTTCAAGTGCAAGTTCTGCGCGTTCTCCAAGGGCCCACTGTCGCTCAACCTGCGCGGCGCGCCGTACCTGCTCGACCTCGACGAGATCAGCCGGCGTGTCGCCGAGGCCGAGGAGCAGGGCGCCACCGAGGTGTGCCTGCAGGGCGGGATCCACCCGAACTTCGACGGCGACTACTACCTCGACGTGCTGCGCGCGGTCCGGGCTGGATCCGAGCACATCCATATCCACGCGTTCACCGCGCTCGAGGTGACCGAGGGGGCGCGCCGCTCGGGCGTCGCGTTGATCGAGTACCTGGCCATGTTGAAGGAAGCCGGCCTGAAGACGTTGCCCGGCACCGCCGCCGAGATCCTCGACGACGAGGTCCGCGCGGTCTTGTGTCCCGACAAGGTGAACACCGAGGAGTGGCTCGAGGCCCATCGATGCGCGCACGCCCTCGGCCTGCGCTCCAATGTCACCATCATGTTCGGGTCGATCGAACAGCCGCGCTCGTGGGCCCGCCACATCGTTGCCACCCGCGACCTCCAGCGCGAGACCGGCGGGTTCACCGAGTTCGTACCGCTGCCCTTCGTCCACATGGCCACGCCGATCTACCTGCAGCACCGGGCCCGCCGGGGACCGACCTTCAGAGAGGCGCTGCTCATGCACGCCATAGGGCGGATCGCCTACCGGGGCGCCATCGACAACATCCAGGTGAGCTGGGTGAAGTTGGGGCTTGCCGGCGCGCGCCAGATCCTGTGCGCGGGGGCCAACGACATCGGCGGCACGCTGATGGACGAGAACATCTCTCGGGCCGCCGGGGCCACCCACGGCCAGCGGCTCGAGCTTGACGAGATGGCCGAGCTGGTCGGTCCGCTCGGACGCCCGCTCGAGCAGCGCACCACCCTCTACGGCCGTCCCCCCGCGCTGGCCGGCGCGTGAGCGCCGCGGGCGAATCGCGGGCCGAGCGGGCCGCCTCGTCGGGTGGGCCGTACCCCACACCCCTCGTCTCGGGCCCGCCGGTCATCGCCCCGGCCGAGGCCCCCGACGAAGAGGCGATCGAGACCGCGCTCGGCGCGCTGGCCGGCCCCCGCCAGCTGTCGCGCGGCCAGGCCAACCTGTTGCGCTCGATGTTGTCGTCGATCTGGGCGATGACGTGGGAGGGGACCGCCCCGGGCGACCTCAAGATCGCCGACGCGGCGCTGGCCGAGATGACCGAGGCCTTCCGGGTGTTCAGCCCGTATCGTCACGTGCGCAAGCTGACCATGTTCGGTTCGGCCCGCACCCGGCCGGCCGACCCCATCTACGTGCTGGCCCGGGACCTGGCCGCGCACCTGGCCGAGGCCGGGTGGATGGTCGTCACCGGGGCCGGCCCCGGGATCATGGCGGCCGGCATCGAGGGGGCCGGGGCCTACCGGTCCTTCGGGGTGAACATCCGGCTCCCCTTCGAGCAGGGGGCCAACCCCTTCATCGCCCAGGACCCCAAGCTCGTCGAGATGCGGTACTTCTTCACCCGCAAGCTGATGCTGATCAAGGAGTCCCACGGCTACGCGGTGCTCCCGGGCGGCTTCGGCACGCTCGATGAGTGCTACGAGCTGTTGACGCTGCTCCAAACCGGGAAGGCCGAGCCGGCCCCGGTGGTCTTGGTGGAGACCCCCGGGGGCTCGTACTGGTCGCGCTGGCGGGAGTTCGTCGAAGAGCTCACCACGGGGCCCGGCTACATCTCGGCCGACGACCTCTCCTTGTACCGGATCGTCACCACGGTCGAGGATGCCGCGAAGGAGGTCCTCGACTTCTACCGCAACTACCACTCGTGCCGCTGGGTCGGCGACCTGTTGGTGCTGCGCCTCCAGAGGGCGCCGAGCCACAAGGAGCTGGCCGAGCTGAACAAGGAGTTCACCGACATCGTCGCGTCCGGGCCGATCCGCCTGGCTTCCCCGTTCCCGCCGGAGCGCTCCGACAACGACCAGCTGGAGTTGCAGCGGGTCGCGCTGCGCTTCGACCGCGTCCACTACGGACGGCTGCGCCGGCTGATCGACGCGCTCAACCGGTGCGCCCCTTGAGGAGCGGCGGGGCGCTCAGGCCTCGGTCAGCCGGTCCCCGTCCTTGGGGGCCGAGAGCGCCTCGAGCTCGCCGGCGGCCTTCTCCAACGCCCGCGACGCGCGGGTGAGGCGGCGTTCCTCGGCCACCGCCGCCTTGGGATCGTCCACGTGGCGCTCGGTCGCGTCGAGGAGCCGGTCCAAGGCGAGGTCGGACAGCTCCTCGGCCAAGGCGCGGATGCGCCCGGCCAGATCCGACAGCGGCTGGTCGGGGCGGCTCAACCCCGGTTGCGCTCGAGCGTGACCACGTCGAGCTCGCCGTCGGCGTAGCGGGTCCGGAGCACCTTCTTGTCGAACTTGCCGACCGAGGTCTTGGGCACCACGTCGATGAACGCCCAGCGCTCCGGCAGCGCCCAGCGGGCCACCTTGCCGTGCAGGAACGCCTGGAGCTCGGCCGCGTCGGGCGACGCGCCCTCGGCGGCGACGACGCACACGAGCGGCCGCTCGTCCCAGCGGGCGTCGGGAACGGCGATCACCGCCGCCTCGAAGACGTCGGGATGGCCCATGACCTGCCCCTCCAGGTCGACCGAGGAGATCCACTCGCCGCCGGACTTGATGACGTCCTTGGTCCGGTCCGAGATGGTCATGTACCCCTTGTCATC
>Ga0209415_10008726_pt1 | contig 17532 bp, 13 predicted proteins | sample PeaSoiSIISIP2007_FD_187696 | JGI IMG/M metagenome (GOLD analysis project Ga0209415, IMG submission 187696) | Peat soil microbial communities from Weissenstadt, Germany - SII-SIP-2007 (SPAdes) (version 2) | ecosystem: Environmental > Terrestrial > Soil > Wetlands > Peat | place: Germany... | reverse complement strand
GCCGCGCGACTGGCGAGCGCCCGTGCCTACGACCGTGCCGCCCGGCTCGTCCAAGCGGGCATCCTCCCGCAAAAGGACTCGGAGCAAGCGGCAGCTGAACTCGCCCAATCCGAGGCCGCGGCACAAGCCGCCCGGCGCGCGCTCGATCTTGCGACGCTGCGGGCTCCCATTTCCGGGGTCGTGACGCAGATGAATGCCGTGCTCGGCGCGTCAGTCGATCCGAGCGCGCTGCTCGTCGCCGTTGCAGACCCCCGGGCGCTCGATGTCGTGCTGAGCGTGGCACCGTCTGAGGCGGCGGCGCTCGCCGTGGGCGATTCGCTTGCCGTGGACGGAGCAGAGGGCCAAGCGCTCGGCAACGGCGTCGTTACGGCCGTCGGAGCCGCCGTCGACTCGACCACCCGGGCCGTCCCGGTGCGAGCCCGCGTGGTGCATGCGACCAGGCCCTTGAGAATCGGGGAGGCCGTGGTTGCGCGCATCGTGACCGCCGTTCGTCAATCGGTCACCGTGCCGTTGACGGCGCTCGTCCCGGTGGGTGACAGCTTTCAGGTGTTCGTCGTCGACCCCGCTGGGATCGCCCGCGCGCGCGCCGTCCAGGTGGGAATGCGCTCGGAGACCCAAGCTGCGATTCTCGCCGGGCTCGATACGGGCGAGACCGTCGTCACGATCGGCGCCTACGGCGTCACGGACGGCGCCAAGATCGCGACCAAGAACGACCAGTGACGCTCGTAGACGGCCTGCGACGGCAGCGCGGGTTCGTGCTGCTCCTGGTGGCCCTCGCGAGCGCCGCGGGGGTCTGGGGTACGTTCACCCTGCCGTCGGCGATCTATCCAGAGCTCCGGTTTTCCCGCATCACGGTCGTGGCACAAGGGTCGACGCTCGGAACGCGCGAGGTCACGTTCGACATCACGCGGCCTCTCGAGGAAGCAATCAGCGTCGTGCCCGGGGTGACGCGGGTCCGCTCGCACACGATCCGCGGGGCCGCGGAGATCCAGATCACCTTCAGCCCGCGGACCGACATGGCGTCCGCGCTCGAGCTGGTCCGCGCGCGGGTGAACCAGGTCCAGAGCACGCTGCCGGCGGGCCTCGACATCCAAGTAGAGCAACTAGCCCCTTCCCTCTTTCCCATCCTTTCCTACAACCTCGAGGGCGCAGATCCGGCCACGCTCTACGACATCGCCCGCTACGACTTGCGCCCGCTCTTCTCGCGCGTGCCCGGCGTCGGTCGAGTGGACGTGATGGGGTCGGACGTGCGTGAAATCGAAGTCATCGCCGATCCCCCGCGGCTGAGCGCGCTCGGCCTCACCTACGGCGACCTCGCCACGGCGATCGAGCGAGCCATTACGGTGCAGGCCGTCGGTCGCGTGGCCCAGGACTACCGCCAATACCTCATCGTCACCGATCAGGAGGCCCACACGCCCGATGACATCGGGGCCGTGGTCCTACCCAACGGCCTGCGGGTGCGGGATGTCGCGACGGTCGAGCTCGGGACAGAGGACCGCGTGAGTATCATCGCCGGTGACGGACGCCCGGCGGCCCTGATCAACATCACGAGACAGGTGGGTGGGAGCACGCTCGCCTTGGCCGACAGCGTGGCCCGGGTGGTGGCGAACGCCGCCCCGTCCCTGCCCTCAGGCGTGCACTTGAAGCTCATCTACGATCAGGCCGCGCTCGTGCGCGACGCGGTCCACGCCGTGCGGGACGCGATGGTCATCGGGGCGGTGCTCGCCGTCCTTGTCCTCTTTGCGTTTCTCAGGCACGGACGGATCACGGCCGTGAGCGCGACCGCAATTCCGCTCACGCTTGCGATCACGGTGTTCGTGATGGGCCTGCTCGGCCAGTCCTTCAACCTGATGACGCTCGGCGCGATGGCCGTGGCGATCGGCCTCGTGATCGACGACGCGGTCGTCGTGACGGAGAACATCGCCCGTCATCTGGCACTCGCCCCGAACCGGACGGCCGCGATCCGCGACGCCGTCGAGGAGTTGATCTGGCCCGTCACGTCCTCGACGCTCACGACCGTGGTCGTCTTTCTTCCGCTCGGCCTCTTGCAGGGGGTGGCGGGGCAGTTCTTCGCCGCGCTCGCGACGACGCTCACCGTGGCGGTGCTGGTCTCGCTCGTCCTGGCCCTCGCACTGATTCCGCTGCTTGCGGAGCGGTTCGTGTCGGCCGAGACCCCCGGCGTCCGAGACCGTCCGCGGAGCCTCGATGCCCTGGGGCCCCGCTACGCGAGCCTTCTCGGGAGGGTGTTACGGCGGCCGCGCCGGGTGGTCGTGGTGGCGGCCCTGCTCCTGGCCGTCGGGGTGCTGCTGTGGCAACGCATCGGCACTGCGTTTCTCCCTGACATGGACGAAGGAGCGTTCGTGCTCGACTACTACACGCCCGGCGGTACGGCGCTCGCGGAGACGGATCGGGAGGTGGCGATCGCCGAGCGGATCCTTGCCTCGATCCCAGAGATCACGGGCACCTCACGCCGCACCGGTGCCGAGCTTGGGCTTTATGCGACCGAGCAGAACACGGGCGATATCGTGGCTCGTCTCAAGCCCGCTCGGGACCGCAAGCGCGACATCTTCGACGTGATGGACGACGCCCGCGCGCAGATCAGCGCCGCGGCCCCCCGGCTCCATGTCGAGTTCGTCCAGATCCTTTCGGATGTGGTCAACGATCTCGCCGGTGCGTCGCGACCGGTCGAGGTGAAGCTCTTCGGTGAATCGCTCGACTCACTCGAAGCCTATGCGAGACGCCTCGGCACCCCGCTCGGACAGGTGACGGGCCTTGAGGACCTGGACCTGGGCGTGAGCGAGCCCGCGGCCGAGCTGCTGATGAAAGTGAACGGGGCCGACGCGGCGCGCGTCGGATTGACCCCAACGGACGTCGGGGATGCCGTCAGCGCGGCCTTCCTCGGGGCTCACGCTGGCGCGGTGCGCGCCGGGGACCGGGTGGTGGGCGTCCGCGTGCGGGCGCCCGATGCGGTGCGCGACGACATCCTGAGGCTGCGCTCCCTCCCGATCTTCATCCCCGGCACGCGTCGGACCACGCCCCTGGGGAGTCTCGCGACGTTCACCACAACCGAGTCGCGGCTCGGCTCGGACCGCGAGGACCAGCAGCAGTTGGTCGACATGACGGCCGATGTGAGCGGCCGCTCGCTCGGCAACGTCGTGGCCGACGTCCGGGGCGTGCTCGCCCGCATGCCGCCCCCGCCCGGGGTGCGGGTGGTGCTGGGCGGCCAGTACGCGAGCGAGCAGGACGCGTTCCGGGCGCTCCTGCTCGTGCTCGGACTCGCCGCGGTGAGCGTATGCGGCGTGATGGTGGTTCAGTTCCAGTCGTTCGTCGAGCCGCTCGTCGTGCTTCTCGTGGCCCCGGTCTCCTTCACGGGTGCGCTCGTGCTGCTCGGGATCACGGGCACGCCGCTCAGCGTGTCGTCCTTCATGGGCCTCATTCTCCTCGTGGGCCTGATCGTCAAGAACGGGATCATTCTGCTCGATCTCGCGCGACGAAGCATGCGGGACCGCGCCATCACGCTCGAACACGCGCTGCGGGAGGCGGGTCGGGTGCGACTGCGCCCGATCCTGATGACGACGTTGTGTACGCTCTTCGGTCTCTTGCCGCTTGCCTTCGGGCTTGGCGCGGGAAGTGAGCTGCAGCGCCCGCTCGCGCTTGCGGTGATCGGCGGGCTCGCGCTGTCGACGCCGATTACGCTGTTCGCGGTGCCGACACTACTGGTGGCGATCCGGGGCCCGGACTACCGGCTTGAAACGTGATCGTGACCGTCGTCCCCTGCCCGGGGGATCGGATGTCGATCGTCCCTCCATGGAGCCCGGTGATCCATTGGGCGATCGCGAGACCGAGCCCTGACCCCTCGGCCATGCGCCTCGCCTCTTCCCCCCGATAGAATCGCTCGAACACGTGAGGCAGCTGGTTGGCCGGGATCCCGATCCCGGTGTCGGCTACGATGATCTCGGACCGTCCAGGCTTCGCCACGACGTCGATTCGGACGCGGCCTCCGGGCGGGGTGAATTTGACCGCGTTGTCGAGCACGATGAGCAGCAGCCGCCGGAGGAGCACGGGATCCCCTGCGATCGCCGTCTCCTCGAAGGTGCCCACGTCCAGGTGCACCGACTTGCTCGCCGCGACGGGTTGGATCGCTTCGACGGCCGCGGCGGTGAGGTCATCGAGATACAGGGGCTCGCGGGTCATCGTCCGCTCGCCCGAGTCCGCGCGGGCGAGCGTGAGGAGCTCCTCCACGATGTCCCCGAGCCGCGCGGCATCGTGCTCGATCGCTTCGAGGGTCGCCTGCTCGGCGTCGCGCGCCGTCGCGGCCGCCACCCCAGCCTGGGTCCGGAGCACGGTGATCGGCGTACGGAGCTCGTGTGCCGCGTCGGCCATGAAGCGGCGCATGTCATCGATCGAGCGGGCGATTGGAGCCGTGGCCTGGCGGACGAGCAAGTAACCGCCTCCTGCCACGAGCAGGAGCGCTACCGCGGCCGCCGCCACGAACGTGCGGAGGAGCGAGGCGTAACGGTCCTCGAGCTCGGGCCGGGTCGCCACGACGAGCGCCACGTACTGTTTCCCGCCCCCGCCCGTGAAGCGCTCGGCGTGGAGCCTCATCTCCTGGTCGTCGGGCGTTTCCCCCCTCCGGTCCACCCGGGCGCTTTCGGCCGCCGCGCGCGCGGCCGCGAGAATCCAGGGGTCGACCGTGGCCGGCTTGATGGGTGAGCCGTCCCCGCCGAAGAGGTAGAGCGCCCGGTCTGGGATGTGGAGCTCGTCGATCGCGTCGGCGACCACGCCCTGGGCCTGGGCCTGCTCCACGTCACGCACGTGCGTCGCTTCGATCAGTGCGCGCGTCGCGCCCTCGAGCGAGCGGGTGAGCTCGCGCTCCATTTCCCGCCGGACGGCGACGAACACGCCCGCCCCGAGCAGCGCGAGCGTCGAGAGGAGCACGACCGCGTAGGACACGGTCAGCCGCAGTCGCAGGCGGGCGAGCGGCGTCACACCCCGAAGCGATAGCCCGCGCCGCGGACCGTCGTGATGAGCTTCGGCTCGAACCCGTCGTCGATCTTCCGCCGGAGACGGCGGATCAGGACTTCGAGCAGATTGGCGAAGGGGTCGTGGTTGTCGTCCCAGACGTGCGCCGTGATCGTGGAGCGGTCGAGCACCTGGCCTGGGTGAAGGAGGAAGAGCTCGAGCAGGGCGAACTCCTTCGCGGTCAGCGCGAGCGGTTTGCCCGCGCGCCGGACTTCCCGGGTCGCCAAGTCCACGTGGAGATCGGCAATGCGATGGGCGGCGGGCACGACCGCGGGGCGCCGGCGCGCGAGCGCGCCGAGTCGGGCCACGAGCTCCTTGACCGCGAAGGGTTTCGTCAGGTAATCGTCCGCCCCGGCCTCAAGCCCCCTCACCCGGTCGTCCACCGCATCGAGGGCGGTGAGCATGAGGACCGGTGTGGCCACGCTGCGGCGGCGCAAGGCCGCGCAGAGGTCGAACCCACTGCCCCCGGGCAGGCGCACATCTAAGACCAGCACGTCGAACGAGGTGCTCGTCGCCTGGGCCTCACCCTCGGCGAACGTGCTCGCTAGTGCGGGATCGATTTTGTGGGCGCGCAGGCTGTCGGCGAGGAGCCCCGCGAGCGTCGGATCGTCCTCGACGATCAGAACGCGCAAGCTACACCCAGTGTCCGGGATCGAGATCCACGGCACCGATCTGCACGTCCGTCGGCTCGGCGCAGCAGAACCAGGGTTCCGTGAGACGCGGGGACCGCGCCCTCCCGTTCTGCGGCACCGGTCCGACGCGGCCGGCTGCTTCACAGAGGCGCGCGAAGGCATCCCGGGCAGACATCGCCCCTCGTGCGACGATCGCTGTCACCTCGGCGTGCAGCGCGTCCATCCGCGGGTCGGGGTGGACCCACGGGTAGGTGAGCGCGCGTGGATCGAGTGGGCCCAGGAACGGCTCGACCACCCCCTTTTTGAGGAGCAAGGACCCCGGGGGAATGAGGAGCCGGATCGCGAACTGCACCGGATCGACTTCATCGATCAGGTCGTGCGCGGCGACGAAGTCGAGGACGTCGACGTAATCCGCGAGCGTGGTCCACGGCGTGAAGGCCACGAAGGAAGGCCTGAGAACGATCCCGGCACCTCGCACCACGCCCAAGGCTTGGACGACGTCGGCCCGAGTATGCCCCTTCTCGAGCTTTGCCAGTACCACGTCGCTCAGCGACTCGACCGCCGAGACGAGGAAGACGCAGCCCGCTCGCCCGAAGGCATTGATCAGGTCCGGGTGGGCAAGGATATGCTCGATCTTGGTCGTCGCGTCCCAGGTGACGTCCGGGAACTCGGCGTGCAGCGCTTCGACGAGCTTCGCCGAGTGGGTCGGGCCGTTCAGAAAGTCCGGGTCGCCGAATGTGATGTGTCCCGCGCCGGCGCGAACGAGGCCGCGGATATCCTCCATGACCACGTCCCTCGGCACCGCCACGAAGCGGCCGCCGTAGACCGGCGGAATGGGACAGTGCAAGCACTCGTGCAGGCAGCCTCGGCTCGCCTCCACGTACCCAGCCGGCGTACGCGTTCCGGCGCGTTCGAGGTGCACATAGCGCGCGAGAGGCTCGAGCGGCGCCCGCGCGGGCACGGGATAGGAGAGCCTCGAGACCGTGACTTGGGCCGCGCGTTCAGGGCGGGCTCCCTCCTCGAGCGTGGTAAGGAGTGCGAGCAGGCGCTCTTCTGTTTCCCCGCCCAGGCAAGCGTCCCCGACTTCACCCAAGAGGTAGCGGGCGTTGAGCGCCGCGTAGAGCCCATAGAAGCAGATGAAGGCGTCGGGATTCACGCGCTTGATGCGCATCGCCGCACGGACGCCGAGCCGCATGGCCGTGTGCATGGGGACGGCGATGCCGACGAACTGGGCGGCACGCGCCAGGTCGTCGTCGAACGGTCCGATCGCAAGATCCATGACCGATGGGGCGTACCCCGCGCGCTCGAGGAACGCGAGCGGCCAGGCGAGTCCGAGCGGCTGGTGGCCGAGCTCATAGCAGGAGATGAGAAGCACGGCGCCTTCAGTGCGGAGGCTAGTCATGCGCACGCTCGGCAAACCGGAGCAGGAAGGCCGTCGCGAGCAGGGCCACCGCGAGCCAGACCAGCGGGCGTAGCTCAAGGAGGATCCCTGCGAGGCCGATCGAGACGCCCGCCCCGCTGAGCCAGGCTTTCGCCATGAAGAACCGGGTCATCGCTTGAGAAAGGCCGCGAGCCCGGCTTGGAAGTCGGGCAGTGTGCGGGCCAACGCGTTCACCTCGGCGCCGAGTGCAAATCCTTCTTCAAGCGAGCGGCGTTCGAGCGCATAGAACTCGCGCTTCAGCAGGGCGAGGGCCGAGCCGCTTGAGCCGGCGAGCGCACCGAGCACCGTGCGGGACTCGGTATCGAGCGCGTCGTCTGGGACCACGCGCGAACAGAGGCCCGCGGCGAGCGCCTCCCGCGCGGTGAGCACGCGGCCGGTCGAGGCGAGGTCGAACGCCAGCTTCTCGCCCACGGCCCGCCGCAAGAGCCCGAGCACGAGCGCCGGCACGAACCCCCGGGCGATTTCGGGATACCCAAACCGCGCCGACTCCCCGGCGAGCACCAGGTCGCACGCGGTCGCGAGCCCTGCCCCGCCCGCGAGCGCTCGACCGCGCACGATCGCGACGACGGGCTTCGCGAGGTGTCGCATGCGAAGAAAGAGATCGGCGAAGCGCGACGCAGCCCTCGTATTTTCCTCCGTACCGCGGTCTCGGGACTCAAGGAGCTCCGTCAGGTCCATCCCGGCGCAGAAATCGCTACCCCCGCGGAGCGCAAGGACGCGGACGCTCGGATCGAGCTCGGCCGTCGTGAGCGTCTCGTGCAGCGCATCGAGCATCGCCTGGTCCAGGGCGTTCTTCTTCTCGGGCCGGTTGAGCGTGGCCGTGAGCACCCCGTCTTCGGTCGTCTGCAGGACGCGCTGGGTCACCGGGTTACGAGCATCCGGAGCAACGCGGTCGAGAGCACCTTGCCCTGAGCATCGGTACGGAGCGAGATCGTTCCACCTCCATCGAGCGCGCCGTACAGGACGAAGTTCAAGGCGCGGACATTCGGGAGCTCGTAGCGCTTGACCGGCCCTTTCACGAGCCCCTTGAAATGACGGGCCACCCGGGCAGCCGTCACCTGCCGGACGAGCAGCGGATAATACTCGGGAGCCCTCGCGATCAGGCCGATATTCGCCGTGTCGCCCTTGTCGCCCGAGCGCGCATGGGCGAGCTCGAGGAGCGGCACGCGTCGGGTTCGCTTCGTCACGTCGCAATCACCTCGACCTTGGCCTCGACGGCTCGGCGGTCGATCAGCGCGGGCCAGAACGCCACGATCTCCTGCACCTTGGGCCGGCCCGCGGCGTAGCCGGTCACGCCCGGAGGTCCGTTCAAGATGAGCGGCGCGAGCTCGCGGGTGAAGCGCTCGACTGGCGCGCGCTCGGGTGCCCGGACGCCAAAGCGGAGCTCGACCTCAGGGAGATCGCCCAAGTTGGCCGGCCGCTCGGCCCAAGTGGCGCCCGCTCCCACGAACTCGGCGTGGACCGATTCGAAGCGCAAACCCAAATCCCCTAGACGCGTGCGAAGGATCGCTTCGGCGGCCCGCGCTTTGGCATATGCCTGGGGCCAGGCGTACACGAGCGTCCCCACCGCCTTGTAGCCGTAGAAGTAGGCGATGGACACCTTGAACCGGTCAGTCGGGGGTCCCCCTTTAACGCCTGACACGCGCACACGATCCTTCCCGCGCCGGCGCAACGAGACGGTCGTGAAGTCCGTGGTGCAGTCCGGGGTGATGTAGGTCTTGGGGTCGCCGATTTCATAGACGAGCTGTTCGGTGACGCCGGCCACGCTCACCCGACCGCCCGAGCCCGGATGTTTTGTGAGATCGAACGTGCCGTCCGGCGCCACGTCGGCGATCGGGTACCCGACGTGGGCGAGATCGGGTACTGGCCAGTCGACGAGTGAGTTCCCACCGCTCGCCTGCGCGCCGCACTCGAGGAGATGCCCCGCCACGGTCCCCGCGGCGAGCAGGTCCCACGCATCGGCCGCCCAGCCGAACGCGTGGATGAGCGGGGCGAGCGTCAACCCCGTATCTGTGACGCGCCCCGTGATGACGATGTCCGCACCCATGGCCAATGCCTCAGCCATCGGCGCCGCGCCCAAGTAAGCGTTCACGGCCAAGACCCGGTCTCTGATCGTTGAGAGCGGGTGGCCCGTGTCCATGTTCCGGAACTCGTGGCCCCGCTGGAGGAGTTCGTCCAGGCGGCCCATCAAGTCGTCGCCCGAGACGATGCCGAGGCGCAGACCTTTCAACCCGAGCCGCCTGATGGTGTCCGTGAGCGCCGCCGAACACGCCGTGGGGTTCACGCCGCCCGCGTTGGCCAGGACCTTGATCCCGCGTTGGGCGAGCACTGGAAGCAGTTGTTCCATCTGGACGAGGAAGTCTTGCGGGTACCCCGCGTTCGGGTCTCGCGCTTTCTGCTTTTGCAGGATCGACATCGTCACTTCGGCCAGATAGTCGAGGGTGAGAACGTCGATGGGCCCCTCGGTCACCTGGCGGTAGGGGGCGTCGAGCGCATCGCCCCAGAACCCCTGCCCGCCCGCGATCCTCACCGTCTTCATGGTGCGAGCGTGAAGCGGCGGATCGCCTCGGTGCCGCCCCCTGTGGGACGCACGCGCGCCAAGACGAGCGGCGAAAACCCCGTGGGCACGGCGATCGCCGGTGCGGGCACCGGGGGCAGCACCACCCGGCCGCCGCCCACGACGATGACCGGCGCGGGCGTGCCGAGCGGCTCGGGCCGCGCGTCGAGGAACGCGACCCGCGCGACGCAGTGCCACGGCGCGCTCGACACAGCGAACGCCGGGAGCAACTCGAGTGCGAGCGCATGCCCGCGGAGCGCCTCGGGCAGTGCGAACGCGTCGCGTCCCACGGGACCATCGAGCGGGCTCGTCCGGACGACCGCACCACTTGAGTCCCGGACGGTCACGCCGAATCCCTGCAGACGATCCCAAACCGCTTGGGGGAGCGAAACGTCGATCTCGACCGCCCCGGCCCACGCGGGAGGCGTCACGGAGAGGGTCTCGGCACTGTCCCCCGCGACCTCATACGTCCGCGCTGACCCGAGCAGGGTCTCGTGCAGGACGCCCGCTACGGTGCGGGTGCCCGGGTTTCGGGCCTCGAGCGCGCCGTTTGTCACCTCGAGCTCAAGCGGCGCCAGCTCCGCGTGAACGCTCGCCGTCAGTGGGGCAAAGGGGGTGGCGATCACGTCGAGCTCATAGACCCCAGGCTCCAAGTCTTCCGCAGGCACGCCGAGCCGCACGCCGTGCCCGAGCTCCACCTCGCTTGACTCGGCCACCGGGCGTCCCCCGGCGGCGTACAGCCGGACCATCGCGTGGTCCGCAACGGTGTCCGCGCGGCCGACTGAGACCGTGAGCGTGGCGTTTGAGTCCGGCGCGCGCAAGAAATAGCGCGCGATCCTGTTCGGGCCGATGACGCGATTCGTATCCGCAAGCGGCGCTCGGCTCAGGTCCGAGGGGACGACCACCGTGGTCACGAGGCGGAAGAGCGGCCCCGCGAGCGTGTCCGAGGGGTTGAAGGCAGTGACCGTGCCGGTATAGGCGCCCGCGGGACTCGGGTGCGGGAACGAGTAGTAGACGGGGATCTCGGTCTCGACCGTCCCCGCGCTGAGCATGGGCGGCACGTCGATCCACGCCACGTCGCGTCGCAGCACGAACGCGGCGGCGCGGAGACCCGCCAGCGGCCGCACGGTGAACACGGTGCTGTCCGGCGGACCGTCTCGGAAGAATGCAGCCGAGAGGCCGCCCGTGGTCCGAACGACGTACTGCGAGCCCTGGTGTCCCGCCTCGAGCCAGCGGTAGGCGCGGTCCAGGTCGGGCTCCCCCGCGCCCTCATCGAGGACACCGGCCCATGGGAGACGGCCGGCCGAGGCGCGCAGGGCCTGGATGATTTCGGTCGCGCTCACGGCGCGACTTTCCTGCACCATCGCCGACAGGAGACAGGCCGCGAGGCCCGCGGCATAGGGGGCAGCCATGCTCGTCCCCGCCTTCACCTCCCCGCCGCGGTCGAAGGAGGGTACGACGGAATAGGCCACGCCCGGCGTCACGAGATCCGGTTTGGCGAGCGCGCCGCCGCGCGCGCTCCACCAGCCCAAGACGTCCGACGCCCGGCCCCGCGGCGGTTGGCGTCCGAAGGGCCCGGGAAGGCTCGCGGCTGTCGTGAGCGCCAGGTCTGCGGCCCCAGGCACGCCGGTCGTCGAGAGGCCCGGGCCGTCGTTGCCCGCGCTCGCCGTCAACACCACGTCCGGGTGCGCGAGCAAAAATGCGTCGAGCACGGAATCGAGCGCGGCGCCCCCTGGATCCCGAGACCCCACGCCGAAGCTGAGGTTGATCACGAGCCGTAACCCCCGGGTCTCCGTGAAGCGCGCGGCGTAGTCGAGTGCACGGGTCAGGCTCCCGGTGACGGCGAGTCCGCCGCGCGAGTTGTCGGTGATCTTCAAGCCCAGGAGCTGCGCGCCCGGGGCGACGCCGTCGAAGCCCACAACCCCGAACAAGTTGTGCCCTGCCGCGATCCCGGCCACGTGGGTGCCGTGGCCCGCGTCGTCCACGAAGATCGCAAGCGAAGGCACCCCGCCCACGTCCTCGAGATCGGCCGCGAGCGTGACGGGCTTCGAGCCGAGCGCGATCGTTTCGTGCGCGAGCCGATAGTCGTGCAGCGGCGTCTCGTCCTCGAACGAGCCGTCGAGATTCGTGTCGAGGAATACGACCCACCCCTCGCTCGCCTTGACGACGATCAAGGGAAAGACGTCCGTGTTCGAGCCGTCGCCGTTCAAGTCTGCGCCGGGCATGGCGCCGAAGGCGCCTTCGCGGAGCTCGCCCCCGTACCAGGTGGCGCTGACGGCGATGCGGGCGATCCGCCCCGCCCCGGTGAGTTGTCTCGTCCCGATACGGAGCGTCCCTCCGGGGCCGGGCTCGACCGGCTCGAGCGAGACGACGCCCTCCCGGGAGAAGTCCCGCAGGTCGAGGATCTTGGGCGCGCCCGCGCTCGTCGCGCGCAGGCCGCCTACGCCCGGATCGAGCCCTGAGTCGAGGATCCCGATCACGACACCGCGACCGTCGTAGGAGGGATGGCGCAGCAGGAAGCGGTCGATGCCGGTGCTGAGCAGTGGCATGAGGCCGGCGCGAAGCGCGTCCGCCGGCTGGACCATGGCGCTCTTGCGGTGCTCACCCGGCCGATCGATGGGCGGGACGGGAGACGGCGCGGGGGTCGAGTCGCGAGGCGGCACCTCGACGCTCGGGCGCTCGGGCGCCCGGGCGCACGCGGCCACGAGGAGGGCGACCAGGGCGCACCATCTCACGGGCCGGGCGGCAGGCCGAAGATCCCGAGGCGAGCGCGCGGAGTCTGTGCCACAACCCGGAGGAGAAAGGCGAGCGTGTCCCGCGTGTCCTCCGGCGCCACGATCGCATCCACGAACCCGCGCGCCGCGGCGACCTTGGCATCGAGCGCGTGGTCGTAATCGGCGCGCATCGCGCGGACCGCCTCGGCCACTTCGGGGTTGTGGGCGGCTTCGCCGTAGACCGCCTGCACGGCCGCTTCCCCTTCCATCACGCCCATGCGGCCGGTGGGCCATGAGAGGATGAAATCGGGATCGAAGCCCTGCCCGGCCATGGCGTAGTAACCTGCGCCCGACGCGTGGTTCAAGGTGAGGACGAGCTTGGGCACGGTCGCCGTCGCCATCGCCTCGACCATGCGAGCCCCGGCGCGGATGATCCCCGCGCGCTCGGCGTCGGGCCCCACCATGAAGCCCGACACGTCCTGGATGAAGAGGAGAGGCAGGCCTTCGCGGTCCGCGGTCTCGATGAAGTACGCCGCCTTCTCGGCGCTGTCGGCGTAGAGGATGCCGCCGATTTTCGGGGTGCCGCCCTCTTTGATCACCCCGCGCGAGTTCGCGAGCACGGCCACGGGCCACCCCGACACCGCGCCGTGCCCGCAGATCAGTTCCGGTGCCTTGGCCGGCTGGAACTCGACCAGCGCGGCATCGAAGACGGCGTCGAGCACGGCGCGCATGTCGTAGCTCATCCGGTGGTCCTGGGGCAGCACGGCGTAGACGTTGCGCGGGTCTCGGGCCTCGTGCGTCGGTTCGCGCGGCGGGGTCCACGGCAGGAGACCCACGTAGCGCCGGACCTGGTCGAGACACGCCGCGTCGTCTTTCGACAGGTAGTGCGCGACCCCGCTCGTGGTCGTGTGCATGGTCGCGCCCCCGAGCGATTCGGAATCGACGACCTGGCCCGTGGCGCCCTTCACGAGTTTTGGGCCCCCGAGACCCATGAAGGACGTGCCCTCGACCATGAAGATCACGTCCGAGAGCGCCGGGAGGTACGCGCCGCCCGCGACGCACTGCCCCATGACGGCCGCGATCTGCGGCACCTTGAGGTAGCGCCGCATGATCGAGTTGTAGTAGAAGATGCGCGCCGCGCCGTATTGGCCCGGAAACACGCCCTCCTGGTAGGGGAGGTTCACGCCGGCCGAGTCGACTAAGTAGACGATGGGGATCCGCTGGCGCATCGCGATTTCTTGCGCCCGGAGAATTTTCCTGATCGTCTCAGGCCACCAGGCCCCGGCCTTCACCGTCGCGTCGTTGGCCACGACGACAACGGGCCGCCGACCGACCGTCCCGACGCCGGTCACGACTCCCGCGGCCGGTGCCTGGCCGTCGTACTGGTCGTAGGCCATGAGCAGCCCCACCTCGAACCACGGCCCGGGATCGAGGAGCCGCTCGACGCGCTCGCGCGCCGTGAGCTTGCCCTGCTCGTGCTTTCGTCCGGCCTTTTCTGATCCGCCGCCCTGCATGACGCGCGCGCCGAGTGCCCGGACCTCCGCCGTGAGCGTCTCGAGGCGCGTCGCCACTAACGGTCGGCCGCCCAGCCAGCGATGTACTTCACGAGCTCCGCGGTGTGTGTCCCCGGCCCGAACAGGCGACCGACCCCTTCCCGTTCGAGCGCGGCCATGTCGTCGGGCGGAATGATGCCGCCGCCCGTGAGGAGGACGTCTTTGCGGTCGGCCTCATCGAGGAGTTTCCGCACGCGGGGAAAGAGCGTCATGTGGGCGCCGGAGAGGATCGACAGACCCACGACGTCCACGTCTTCCTGCACGGCCGCTTGCGCGATCTGCTCCGGGGTCTGGTGGAGGCCAGTGTAGATCACCTCCATCCCCGCGTCGCGAAGTGCCGCTGCCACGACTTTCGCCCCGCGATCGTGTCCATCCAGGCCGGGCTTTGCTACGAGCACGCGGATCGGCCGGCCGCGTCCCGGGGCGGTCACCGGCGGAACCGTAGCAGTGCCGCGAGACCGTCCACGGCGCGCCGGGCGCGCTCGTCGTAGAGCACGTCGACCTGCGCCCGTTCCGCCAACGCCTCCTCGATCGCCTCGTCGATCCCGGCGTCGTCGCCATAGCCGTCCGCGAGGAGGGTACGGACCTGTCCGCGCTCGAGCGCCGCGCGCGTGGCCTCGACGCCGTTCACGGCCCACCGTGTGGCGAGCCCCTGGGTCACGGCTTCGGCGTGCGCGCGCTCCCAGGCGCGTTCGCGCTCGTCGCGGAGTGCCAAGGCCGCCTCGCGCACCTGGGCGGGCGTCACGTCCTTCAGGTTCAGGCGCACGACGCCGAACACGAGGTCGTGCAGATAGGTGTGCAGATGCGGGAGCAGCCCTGCGGCGTCGACCCCGACCCCGGCGACGACGAGTCCCGAGATGGGATGTTGCTGGTGCAAATGGAAGATCCGGTCTGCGACCGCGGCATAGAGCCGGTGTTTTTCCTCGCGGATCCGGTTGTGGAAGTTGAACTCCCCCGCTGCGCCCAACGCCTTTCCGGGACGGCCGCCGATCTGCTTCCCGTGGAACTTCCCCCCGCGCGTCGTGAGCCCCACGAGACCCGGGAGCTCGACCACGTCGAAGGCGCCTACGTTGAAGAAGCGGGCGCCGGCGCGGTCGCAGACGACGGCGAGGATCGTCCCGAACTCGGCCTCGAGCGCCACGAGCTCGCCGATGAGCGGCAGGGGACGCACGGCGAGGCGCGAGCGATGGACCTGCGGCAGGGCGACCACCTCGAAGAGGTCGAGCGGCCGCGCGGCGAACAGCGCCACGCCCCGCGCGCGCGGCAGGAGGCCCGGGTCCTCGAAGTGCCGCCGGACAGCTTCGAGGTCGGCCACGGCCGCGTCGCGGACGGCCCGGTCGAGCGGCTCACGGGCCAGGGTGGCGAGCGCGTCGCGCAGCCGGTTCTTCATCTTGATCAGGTACTTGCCGCGCGTCTTGTCGCGCGGCTCGAGCTTCAGGTAGCAGCTCACGATCCGATAGGGGCCCGGCTTGATCGCCGCCAGGCGTTTGATCGTCTCGTGCACTGCGCCGGGGGTTTCCTGGGTGGGAGCGGTCATATGGTTAGAAGAATACCGGCTCGCGGTAGGCGCCGTACACCTGTTCCAGGGCGTGCCGGATCTCGTAGAGCGTGGCATAGGCCCGCGCGCAGTCGAGCATCGGCGGCATGACGTTCTGATCGGACTCGGCGGCCTGCCGCAGTGCGTCGAGGCAGGTGGCGACGCGGTCCCGGTCGCGTTCGGCGCGCAGGCGCGCGAGCCGGCGGCACTGGGTGTCGGCCGCGTCGCTTGTCACCCGCAGGATCTCGACTGGGTGGTCGTCCGAGCGTTCGAACGCGTTCACACCCACGATCACCTCGCGACCCGCTTCGACCTCGCGCTGATACTCATCCGCGGAGCGCGCGATCTGGCGCTGGAACCACCCCGCCTCGATCCCGCGGACCACGCCCCCAATCGACTGGATCTCGGCAAACAGGCCCTCCGCTTCCCGTTCGAGGGCATTCGTGAGCGCTTCGACGTAGTAGGAGCCGCCGAGGGGATCGGAGACGTCGGGCACGTGGGTCTCCGAGGCGATCACCTGCTGGGTCCTTAAGGCGAGCTGGACTGCGTCCTCGGTCGGCAGGGCGAGCGTTTCGTCGAGCGAGTTCGTGTGCAGGGACTGCGTCCCGCCCAGGACCGCGGCGAGGGCCTGGTAGGCCACCCGCACGATGTTGTTCTGGGGCTGTTGGGCGGTGAGCGTGACGCCGGCCGTCTGGCTGTGGAAGCGCATCATCCAGGACCGCGGGTCTTTCGCCCCGTAGCGCTCCCGCAGGTGCCGCGCCCAGATGCGCCGGGCCGCGCGGAGCTTCGCGATCTCCTCGAAGAAGTCGTTGTGGATATCCCAGAAGAAGGAGAGCCGTGGCGCGAACTGGTCGAGCTCGAGCCCCCGGGCGAGGCCGCGCTCGACGTAGGTGAAGCCGTTCGCCAGCGTGAAGGCGAGCTCCTGCGCCGCGGTTGAGCCCGCTTCGCGGATGTGGTAGCCCGAGATCGAGATCGTGTTCCACTGGGGCGCGTGCTCGGCGCACCAGGCGAACATGTCGACGATGATCTTGAGCGCCGGTTCGGCGGGGAACACCCAGGCGTGCTGGGCCATGTACTCCTTCAGGATGTCGTTCTGGACCGTCCCCCGGAGCGCAGACGACGGCACGCCCTGCTTTTCGGCCGCGGCCACGTAAAACGCGAAGAGAATCGACGCCGGGCCGTTGATCGTCATCGACGTCGACACCTGGTCGAGCGGGATCCCCCGAAACAGGTCTTCCATGTCGGCGAGGGAGGCGATCGCCACGCCGCAGCGCCCCACTTCGCCCTCGGCGCGTGGGTGGTCGGAGTCGTAGCCCATGAGCGTCGGGAAGTCGAAGGCCACGGACAGTCCTGTTTGCCCGTGGCCGAGCAGGAACTTGTAGCGCTGGTTTGTGTCCTCGGCCGTCCCGAACCCCGCAAACTGCCGCATGGTCCACAAACGCCCGCGGTACATCGTCGGGTGAATGCCGCGGGTGAAGGGGTAGCTGCCCGGGGCCCCGAGCTCGCGCTCGTAGTCGAACCCAGCGAGGTCTGCGGCCGTGTACACGGGCTTGCGCTCGATCGTCATCGCGGCACCCTCAGTTGTTCCAGCACCTCGGCCGCCACGTCGTAGGGACTCTTCCGCCGGGCCACGACCGCATCGAGCTCGCGCTCGACGAGCTCGTCGGTGTGCATGACCTCCCGCAGCCAGCGGCTGAGCGTCCGCTCGACCACGGCGCGCGTGCGCCGCGCGAGGCGGCGGCGGGTCCGGTCGTCGCGCTGTGCGACGTTCGCATGGCGGTCGAGCGCCCGCATGAGCTCTGCGATCCCTTCCTCTTTCGTTGCGACCGTAGTGACGACCGGCGGCTCCCAAGCCGCCTCGGGCGATGGGGTGTGCTGGTCACGGTGGTGAGCGGCGATGTGTCGGAGCGTCTGGCCACGTCTCAAGCCCAGCATCACTTCCACCTCGCGCCGCAGGGCGTCCGCACCTGGGCGGTCGCTCTTGTTGATCACGTAGACATCGGCCACTTCCATCACGCCGGCCTTGAGCGTCTGGATCCCGTCGCCTGACTCAGGGGTGAGCATGAGGACCGTCGT
>Ga0209415_10008725_pt1 | contig 17533 bp, 13 predicted proteins | sample PeaSoiSIISIP2007_FD_187696 | JGI IMG/M metagenome (GOLD analysis project Ga0209415, IMG submission 187696) | Peat soil microbial communities from Weissenstadt, Germany - SII-SIP-2007 (SPAdes) (version 2) | ecosystem: Environmental > Terrestrial > Soil > Wetlands > Peat | place: Germany... | reverse complement strand
TATGAGTGTAGCCAAATTGGCCAAATCTCAAAAAGACCGAAAAATGGCCGCTTTTACAGATTCTTGCGCAGAGCCGATTTATCACCAACAGCAGAATAACTCGAATTCTGGTATGAAACCGGAGGAACTATGATGAACAAAGTGGTTCTGGTAGGAAACGGATACTGGGGTAAGAATCTGTCCCGGAATTTCTTTGAACTCGGCGCTCTTCATGCGGTGTGCGATGAAAATCCTCACACTGAGAAGGTCGTTCGGGAAAAGTATCCTGAAGTTGCTTTTTACTCGAATTATGACGATGTTCTCTCGGATAAGAATGTTCGTGGGGTCGTCTTGGCAACTCCGGCAGTTCTTCACTTCAATATGGCGAAGCGTGCTTTGCTGGCTGGAAAGGATGTATTTGTAGAAAAACCGCTCGCGCTTGATGTTACTGAAGGGGCCAAATTAGTTGAAATCGCGGCTGGATTGGGTCGCATCCTCATGGTTGGGCATGTGCTTCAATACCATCCGGCAGTCAAACGGCTGAAAAAACTGATTGCCAGCGGAATCCTGGGACGCGTGGAGTACATTTACTCGAATCGCCTTAACATTGGAAAAATACGATCCGAAGAAAATATTCTTTGGAGCTTTGCTCCGCACGACATCAGCATATTGCTCGGATTGCTTGGTGAAGAGCCACAACAGGTGACATGCGAGGGCGGAAACTATCTGAACAACCATGTCGCGGACGTAACACTCAGCCAGTTCACATTTGCGAACGGAGTTCATGCCCATATATTTGTCAGTTGGCTTCATCCTTTCAAAGAGCAGCGTCTGGTCGTAGTTGGATCTGAGAAAATGGCGGTCTTCGACGATACGGTGGCCGATAAGTTAGTGTTATATCCGCATCGCGTGGAATGGAAAGATCGCCTTCCGAACGCAGTGAAGGCGGAGGGCGAACCAGTTGCCTTGGAGGCAGAGGAACCTCTTAAAAATGAGTGCCAAGAATTCCTCAATTGCATGGAGTCGCGCCGTTCCCCACTGACGGATGGCCGGGAAGGGCTGCGCGTACTACGAGTGCTCAATGCGTGTCAGCAGTCTCTGGAAAACAGCAAGGCGGTAACATTTAGCAAATTCTCAAATGACTCAAAAGAGCCGTACTTTGTCCATCCGAACGCGGTAGTCGACGAGCCATGTGAAATTGGAGAAGGCACGAAGATTTGGCATTTCTCTCACGTCTTGAAAGGAGCAAAGATAGGAGAGAATTGCATCTTAGGTCAAAACTGCCAAGTCGCTGAAAATGTCATCATCGGAAATAACGTCAAGATCCAGAACAACGTTTCCATCTACACGGGCGCGATGATTGAAGACGATGTATTTTTGGGACCATCCTGTGTTCTCACCAATGTGACTAATCCTCGTTCGCAGGTAAATAGGCACGCGCTCTACGAGAGAACTACGGTTCGTCGAGGAGCAACCGTGGGGGCCAATGCAACAATCGTTTGCGGTATAGAACTGGGACGATATTGCTTCATTGGAGCCGGCGCGGTTGTGGTCGGCGATGTACCAGATTACGCGCTGATGGTCGGCAATCCATCTAGGCAGATTGGCTGGATGAGCCGTCATGGCCATCGTCTTGTTGGCCTGGATGGAAACAATGCCGTTCGTTGCCCGGAGAGCGGACTCAGTTATCAGCAAGACGCCACCGGCGTGGTGAGATGCCTCGATCTCGATGAAGAAGCACCCCTTCCAATAGAACTTAGGTCGGGTTCCAGAAGTTATGACGATTTCAAAAACGATGTGACGTTGGAGGAAGTGTTTTCATGAAAGTTCCCTTGCTTGACCTAAAAGCGCAGTACGCCACCATAAAGAACGAAGTTCTGGCCGCAGTTAACGACGTGCTAGATTCGCAGGTCTGCATTCTTGGGCCAAAAGTCGCAGAGTTGGAACAAAGCATTGCAGCCCTGTCCGACTGTAAATTCGGGGTTGGTGTTTCGAGCGGTACCGACGCGCTGCTTGCCAGTCTGATGGCACTCGACATCGGTCCAGGCGATGAAGTGATCACGAGTACATTCACGTTTTTTGCGACCGCCGGTTGCATCTCTCGTACCGGAGCACTTCCCGTGTTTGTCGATATTGATCCGCGCAACTATAACATGAATCCTTCGCTAATCGAGGAAGCCATTACCCCTCGCACCAAAGCGATCATTCCGGTCCATCTGTACGGACAGATGTGCGACATGGACCCTATCATGGAAATCGCCAAACGACACAACCTGTATGTAATCGAAGACGCAGCGCAGGCAATATCGTCGACCTACAAAGGGCGCAAGGCGGGAAGCATCGGAACTGTCGGATGCTTCAGCTTTTTTCCCAGCAAAAACCTTGGCGGTGCTGGCGACGGAGGCATGGTTGTAACCAACGATCCCGCCCTGCACGAACGACTTACAGTGATGCGCGCCCATGGATCAAAACCTAAGTACTATCACAAATATGTTGGCGGAAATTTTCGTCTCGATCCTCTTCAGGCGGCAATCTTACTTGTAAAACTTCCGTATCTCGACGCATGGTCTGCAGCCAGACGGCGTAATGCAGACCTATACGACCAAGCCTTTGCAGGCAGCAATATTCAAACACCTTGGATAAACCCTGATTGTGTCAGCATCTTCAATCAATACGTGATACGTGTTTCCGATCGCGAAATGCTCATTCAAGTTCTTAAACAGGAATCTGTCGGTTCGGAGGTGTATTACCCAGTTCCGATGCATCAACAAGAGTGCTTTGCTGGCAAGTGCCGAACACATGGATCAATGATCGAATCTGAACTGGCAGCTAAGACAGTTCTTGCTTTGCCAATCTATCCCGAACTTACAAACGAAATGATCATGTTCGTCTGTGGAGCGGTTCTGGAAGCCACTGTACCTGCGTGAAGATTTCCAGCAGGAATATATCAATGAAATCATAAGACCAGTTCATAAGAGGACTTGATTCGAATGCTTCAAGAATATACAACAACCGAGCTGATCCAAAAACAGCCCGGAGGCATACAGCGGCCTCAAGTAATTACTACTCCCTCTGTTCACGGTGAAAGAGAAGTGGACCTCTCCGAACTGTGGCGGGTGATTAGAAAATGGAAGCATTATTCCTACTGTTGTGTGACAGTCATGCTGGGATTGGCGATACTCGCATGCATATTTCTACCTAGAAGATATGAAGGAAAGGCACATATCGACGTAGAGTTATCTCCTGCCATGCCTGTTGATGATGCTGTTGCCGCTTCATCGGCCAATCCAGAGGATAGCGAGACCCGATTGACCAGTCAAGTCACGATCCTCACCACGGATGCTCTGGCATGGGATGTGATCCGAAAACTCAGTTTGGATAAAAAAGCGAGTTTTACCGGTGAAGCGAATCTTTCAGGCCCCAACGAGGACATTGATAAAGCAGGCCCTTATCGACGGATGGTACTCCTCAAGATATTCCACAAGCGGCTGAAGGTGAGTCTGGTTCCTAAAACAGAGATTATTGAGCTTCGCTTCAGGGACCGTGACCCTGAACTAGCGGCAACCGTTACGAACACGATCGCGGATCGATATATAGAACTAACATTTCGCAATAAGTATGCGGCCAGCATGCAATCGTCTGACTGGCTGGAGAAACAAGTTGCCGACTTAAAACAAAACGTAGAGCATACGCAGCAAATATTTACTGACTTTCAAAAAGAAAAGGGAATCATTCTTACCAGCGACATCGACGCAGGCAATGGCGGAGATCAGGCTCCACATACTAGCGGAAACATCGTGCTCGGCAAACTGGGAGAGTTGAATCACGATCTGTCTGCCGCAGAGGCGGATCGAATTCTGAAAGAGTCCAGATTTCGGATGACGGCTACCCGCGATCCCGCTCTTATCAGCGGCATCAACGACACAGACACGCTTAACCAGTTACGCAAAGCTGAGGCGGACTTAAAAGCTGAACTGGCAAAACAGAGTGAACATTATGGCCCTGCATTTCCGCGGATAGCACAACTGCAGAAACAGATCGACGATATTGATAGATCAATAAAACTGGAAACGAACCGGATCGCGGACACTGCACGCAACGATTTCGAGACAGCACAAAAAAACGAGCAACTGCTATCAGCGGCGCTGGAGAAGCAAAAGCAGGAGGCATTTCGTCAGAACGAAGATACAACAACATTAGAAGTGCTAAGACGGGATGCAGAGACTAGTCGCGATTTGTATCAGACCGTTGTGAGGAAACTGAAAATGGCTGGAGTAACAGCGGGGTTGAGAGGGACGAATCTCACCTTGGTTGATCCGGCAAGTATTCCGGCCAAGCCTGTCGAACCGAATATGCCTCTGTTGCTCGGCCTTGGTTTGTTTGGAGGTCTCTTTTGTGGGATTGCCTTCACATTCGCAGCGGAATCGTTGGATAGCACTGTTCGCACGCCGGAGGATGCGGAAAATCTCTGTGATGTTCTGTCACTTGGAATTATTCCATATGTGAAAGAGATAGGGACGCGTCCTGTTGTGATCGCAGCCCCTAATTCCCCTTCCGCGGAGGCCTACCGCTGCCTGCGTTCGGCAATCCTGCTTTCCAAGCCTGAGTCACCGCCGAAGATCATCGTCTTTACCAGTTCTCTGCCTAAAGAAGGTAAGTCAACGACGAGTCTGAATACTGCAATCGCATTTGCCTTGAACAAACATCGAGTTCTGTTGATTGATGGAGATATGCGACGTCCAAGCATTCACAAGAAACTGGGGATAAACAACGAATCCGGCCTGAGCGAAGTGCTTTCCGGTGCTGCTCCATCCACTCACATTGTGCCTTCCAAAGATGTACCGGGTCTTGATATTCTCACAGTCGGACGGCGACCGGATAATCCAACGGAATTGTTGCACTCGATTCGCATGATCGAGTTACTTGAGCACTGGTGCGTATTGTACGATCAGGTCATCATCGACTGTCCTCCTTTGCTTGGGATGGCGGACTCGGTGGTGCTGGCTTCGATGGCGCACGCCGTGATTCTGGTGGTGCGGTCCGGCAAAACTCATCGTAATTCGCTACGTCGATCTCGAGATCTGCTGGAAAAGGTCAGCGCGCCCTTGATTGGGGTGCTCGTCAATGCCGTCAATATCAATTCCGAATCGCACTATGATTATTACGGCTACTACGGAAAGCAATACGGTTCGTACTACCTCAAGGGTGGGAAGTAGATGTACATGAAGACTCTCGCTGTGTTGTTGTCTTGTATCGCGCTGCTTATGCAATCTCCGGCAGCGAACTCACAAACATTGTCCGCAACAAACTCAGGTGCGTCTGCCTCGGTGATTGGTCCAGGAGATCTGCTGGATATATCTGTCTTCGATACGCCAGAATTCTCGATGTCGATGCGAGTCAATAACGACGGCATAATTGTTCTTCCGCTGATCGGCGACGTGAAGGTGGGCGGCTTGACTCCTGGGCAAGCAGGCAGTCGGCTGGAAAAGAGTCTTGTCGAGAGTGGCATGGTAAAAACCGCATCTGTAACCGTACTTATTACTGAATATGGAGCCAGCCGAGTATCAGCCCTGGGAGAATTCAAAAATCCAGGAATGTTTCCAGTAATAGGTCAACTACGATTGCTTGACTTGGTATCCGAGGCGGGCGGATTGGTGACGGATGCTTCCGGGGTGTTGGCAGTTACACATCGAGACCAGCAAGGCAGCTCGGAGACCTTCCGAATCGGCGGGCACTTACCCACCAGAGATGGGGGCAATCCGCTTGTGCAACCTGGAGACACTGTGGTGGCCGAGAAAGCAGGCATTGTGTATGTAGTGGGTGCGGTCCATCATCCAGGCGGATTCGTCTTACAACTAGACCAATCCATTACTCTGCTCAAGGCGTTGGCGCTCGCTGAGGGCCCCAAGTCAACCGCAATCCTCAAGCAGGCGTGCTTGATTCGCTACGTTGATAACAAGCAGCAGGAAATCCCCATCAACCTAAAAAAACTGCTTCATCATCACGGGGAGGATCAGCCGATGAACGATGACGATATCCTTTATATTCCAGAGAGTGCTATGAGGGCTGATCTTGGAAAAGGACTGGAAGCGATTGCTCCGGCAGCCGCATACGCCGCGGTCATTCGCTAATCGATAGAGAAAATGATCCGGTTCAACCTGAAGATGAGTGCTTATTGAGGAGAATAGTTATTGCTACCATCGAACAATTGCGTGCCTTGGTCGAACCTGCGGTTCGAAAGACACCAAACATATTGAATAGAGCATTTCAGCTTATACGGCGAAACGCCGGTTTGCTTGGGGTGGTTTTTTTTCTTGGGGTCGGGACGAAGACGGTTGGATTTGCGCGCGAAGTGTACATATCCAGCCGCTTCGGAGTATCACCGATCACTGATTCCTTCTTTGCGGTGCAGCAGATTCCTACCATGCTTTCTAACTACATATTTGGGGCATTCACACTGGCGTTTGTGCCTCAATATGCATCTCTCAAGGCCAACGGCAGAGCTGCGCAATTCCTGCGCGATACCACCATTATGACGTTAGCTTGCTCGGTCATTCTGACTGTCACCATGGTTGCCGGTGCGCAGTCGCTCATCCCTTGGATTACTGGCCTCACCACTTATCCACGACTTACTGCTGGCTTCTCAATGGTGCTGGCCATCTCCATCATCCCGTTGTCAGTGAACGGCCTTGCATTTGCATTGATGCATGCGGAAGGTCAGAGTTCCAGGGCAATGATGGTTGCTGCAGTGCCGCCTGTGGCCATGTTTTGTTCCTTGTTACTGTGGCTATTGGCACCGCGAGAATATTTCTCTTATGCGCTGCCGTGGTCTTTTGTCGCAGGATCGGTACTTGGCGGAGCATGGGGCGCACAAATGATTATGCGTGTCGCACGTGACGCGGGGAAAGTATCGGAGAGCGGTCCTAGAGACTATGGCTGGCGATTTGTGAAGCAACTATTCGCCTCGTCTGTGGAGAATGCAGCGTTCAACGCCAATCAATTTCTGACCGTGCATTTTGCGGCTGTTAGTGGAGGCGGTGCCGTCGCATTGAATGTCTACTCACAGCGAATTGCCATGCTGGCGAGTTCCGGCGTAGTGACTCCATTGAATCAGGTTGCACATTCGCGCATGGCGTGGGCAAAGGCTGGCCGCGCACGGAAGGTATTTATCAAGTTACTCGCGGTGATGGTTCCTTCCTATGGTGCCATCGCGCTGGGGATATTTCTTTTACGCGGACCGGCGATAAGGCTTATTTACCAACGCGGGGCTTTCACAGCTCATAACACGCATGACGCCGCGCAGGCATTGGTTCCGTATAGTATCTATTTCTTCATCATGGCCTTGAATACTTTATTTGCGCGATATTTTTTTGTTGCTGGTAGAGGCCAGATCTACACTGGGATATTGCTTGTTGGCTACCTGCTTGGAAATGCTCTGAAGCCGTTCTGGGGAGCGCACTACGGGCTTCCTGGAATCATCGCGGCCTGTGTTGTCGGCGAGGGACTCGCATTATTTGCTCTCGCGATGACCTTTGTATTGACACGAGAACGGGCTATATCATGAATCCCCTCAACTTATTTATTCTCTTTTTCCCCGTAGCTATAGCAATAGGTATGTTGCCGATGGAGGGGCTAGGCACCGCAATGCGGGTATTGATGCTGCTCTCGATTGTGGGAGGTTTTGCCGCAATTCCGCAGCGAATGACTCGTACCGAACTCAGATGGATGTTCTTGATGATACTGCTTCTGCTCAGTTCAACTGCATCGGCAATTATGTCGGAGAATCCGAGTGTATCGTACCTTGATGTCGGGCGTCAGGCTTATGTTGCTTTGCTGGGCATCGCATTCACCTTCAGTTGTCGCAAACTCGCAGCGCGTAGATTGTTTGCTTTTGGAACAGGCTTGGCCGCGCTCTTTTCGTGTAGTTTCATCGTATACGCCTGGCTTATGGTCGGTCGCACCATGGGTAGCGAAGCCATGAAATCGTGGTCCGCGGATAGAAGCATCGAATTGAATCCGATTGCTGGCATGGCTGTCATGGCGCTGTTGATATTCTCTCTTCGAATGCCCTCTCGATCTCTCTTTATTACAATGCAAATCATGAATGTTCTGATTGCCTATCTAAGCGGGGCGCGCACCACCTTGATCGCGCTGCTGATGGCAATTGCCGTTGTGCAGGGCGTCAAGAAGTATGGCTTTGCCAGAGTTAAACTTATTGTGGCGTACACGGGCGGATTGATTGCGATGGGCGTGATAGCGTACCTTACTTTACTGCCGCACTACAAGCCTCTTCCGGATCAACTTGCAAAAGTGACAACAGGACGTTCCTATCTGTGGAAAATCGCAATCGACAGATTTTCCGAACGGCCTATCTTTGGCTGGGGTCCAGAAACGTGGCTGGATGACTTGCCGCAATCAGTTGCTAACGTTCCACCGCGGTGGCGAGACGGTTTGCTCAAACTTACAGCAGGTGGCTACCACAGTGCCTACCTTACATACTTGGCCGAACGCGGAATCATCGGGGCGACTGTGGGTATCTCGATTATCTGGTTTTTCGTCAGTAAATCATGGTTCGTGTTTGAAGCCAAGAATCGTCTTGTGGGGTTCGACCGGCGTTTGGCCGGAGTTGCCCCTCTGATGGCCTTGGTGGTTGTCTTTCGCGGACTTGCGGAGACAAGTGGACTGATGGCCTTCGCCCAGGGTACAGATGATTTTCTGACCTTTGTGGCTGCTGGATTTGTGCTGGCTCTAGCCAGTGCAATTGAGCGAGGCGAGGTTGGGATGAATCCCGCGCTCGAAGTAGAGTTGCAGAGTGCTAACTGCGTGTTAGGTTAGAAGATACTTAGTGTCTGGTATCCAAACTATGATTCATTTCACATTCGCATTCAGGTCGGGAGCTGCACGTTACGTCTATTCACTTGTGGACGCAGTAGGCACATCCGGCGAGCAGGTGACTTTTGTCTGCCCGTCCGAATTTGAGTTTCTAAGCGAGATGCGACATACCAACGTTCAGTTGATACCGGATCTACCACGATTTGCGGGCCGAAGTAAACTAAAGCTACTTGCCAGCATGTTCTACGGAACTTTCATTGCTATTATGCTTTTGCTCCGGCTGCGAAACAAGCATAATCTGCTCCATGCAAACTTTGTCGGCCTGAGTGTGTTTACAATTCCATTGCTTGCTGCCGCGCGTATGGCTCGATACCGGGTTGTATTTACCGTTCACGATGTGCTCCCGCATAAATGGTATCTGCCAGCGCGATTGCAATGGTTTGAAAAATGGCTTCTGCGTCTGCTCTATAGATGTCCTGAGGCGCTGGTCGTATTGCATCCTAACGCGGGCGAGATACTCCAAAGGGAATTTGGAATTCTTACCGAACGAATCCATGTTATCCCTCACGGAACCTTTTCAGTTGAAACCAGCCCCTTGCCGATGTCGGTGACGCCGGAGATCACCGCGCTTCTATTTGGTGGCATTCGAGCCAACAAAGGTATTCATCTGGCGATTAGTGCTGTCCAGCAGCTTCGCTCTGAAGGCACGGCTCTGCGGCTCCGTATCTGTGGTACTCCCCTCAGCATCGAGAGGCTCTATTGGGAACAGTGCAAAGCGCAGATCGCAGCTAATCCAGATGGGATCGAGGTTAGAGATGAATATATCCCATCTGTAGAACTCGGCATGGAAATGAGTAAGTGTCACTTTCTGCTGTTGCCATATACCGAGTTCAATTCTCAGAGCGGAGTGGCGAGTCTGGCTCTGTCCAACGGTCGCGCCATTGTAGCCACAAGGGCCGGCGGATTGCGAGAACTGATGTCGCCCGAGACAGGCATCGCCATTGAACAGGCGAGTGTCGAAGGTGTTATACGCGCCTTGCGTGCCGCGGTGGACTTGAAAGAAGACGGTCTGGCGCTACTTGGCAAGACAGCCTTTGCGTCTTTTACGAACCGCTATTCATGGCCAGCAATTGCAGCTATGCACCTGGAAATGTATGCAAAGCTAGATCACCCAGCCGAACAGTTCGTAACCACAAGTTAGAGGCAAATGAATTGTATAAATCAAAAGTCATATTTCCACGGATCATTACGCACACACAGAGGAATGTATGATCTACCTCGATATGATCAAATACTGGGCCAGGATGGCTGCAGGCAAGAGCTATTGGAATCAAGCTCAAGGACTTGGCAGGCACTTTGTCCCTGGTCAGTTGCTAGGCTACTTCAATGACATGACGGCCAAAACCGTGTGGGAAGAAGAGGTCGATGAAAACGATAATCCTGTCTCGGTCTTCGCGGGAGTCAAAGTCAATTGGCCTTCCACTGTAATGCAAAAGGGATTGGGCCACTGGGATTTGTGGATAGATAACGGACGCAGCTCCATGGCACACTGGAATGGCTTCCATAACTCTGTGCAATGGTCAGTACAGAACCAGGAAGCAGGAGGTGGATGGAGGCATCCGATCCCTCTTCATCCTCATGCTACTTCACGCTACAGTTGTATCAGTCAGGGCGAGGGAGCATCACTGCTGGTCAGGGCGTATAGCCAGAGCGGGAACCAGCAGTATTTGCAAGCCGCCCAAAAGGCAATTGTGACCATGTTAGTGCCACTCGCCAACGGTGGCACAGCAAATTACGTTGGAGACTTTATCGTCTTTGAAGAATTCCCCATGAATCCACAGCGAACAGTGTTGAATGGATGGATATTCGCTCTGTATGGTCTTTATGACTTCCATCTGGCCACGGGAGATCCAAACATTGCGCAGGCGCTTGATGCAGCCTTGCGCGGATTAATGGCCTATTTACCTCGGTACGACGGCGGATACTGGTCTTTATATGACCTTGCCGGTTCCATCGCAAGCCCGTTTTATCAACAATTGCATATTGCACAATTGGAGGCTCTAGCGCTTACTTTCCCGACCTATGCAAATGAGATAACTCCGCTGCGAGAGCGTTTCATCCGCCAAAGTGCATCTCATTTCAACGCTACTCGCGCAATGACCGTAAAAGTGGCGCAAAAAATGCTGAGGCCGCCGTCACTCGTTCAACAAACCGGTAAATTGAGAGTGTCTCCAAATATTCCTTTATGAAAATCATCTATGTGACAACCAGCTTTCCTTACGGAACGGGTGAAACTTTTATCATTCCCGAGATCGAAGAGTTGCGTTTGCAGGGGCACGAAGTATTGATTGTGCCACAGTTTCCGCGGGGCCAAGTGGTTCATGGGGATGCCGCGCGGTTGTTACCGATTGTCGTGAAAGAGAAGCTGATTTCAGCACACATTGTGCTTATTGCGGCTGGAGTAGTGCTTCGTAATCCTGTTAAATCAGTCGCCGCGCTGTGGCTTCTCCTCAGTAGTCGCACATTTGCTATCGGAGTCAAGAACACCTTGATCGCTCCGAAGGGTATCTGGCTGGCTCAACTCGCTCGTAAGAATAAAGCCTATCACATTCATGCCTATTGGGGCGGATGCAGCGCTACGATGGCCATGATTGCCAGCAAAGTGAGCGGCATTCCCTGGAGCATGACGATCCATAGCTGGGAACTCGTTGAGAACAATCTGTTGTCCATTAAGGCTCGAGAAGCCCGGTTTGTACGCGTGGTAAGTCAGTACGGAAAGGACCGATTACAGAAACATGTTGGACCTACGACTGATATTTGCGTGATGCACCTGGGTATTCATCTACCGGAACCGCCGAAGTTACATATCAGAGAGAGTCATACACCACTACGTTTGGTTGTTGTAGGGAATCTATTACCGATCAAGGGCCACAAATATCTGATTGATGCATGGGCCAAGCTGCGCCGCCGCGGAATGGAAGTAAAGATCGACCTGGTGGGAGAAGGTCCGCTGAAGCAGGAGTTGGAGGAGCAAGTATGTAGGCTTGAAGCATCGGAGCACATACTCTTTCATGGACTGATCTCTCATGACCTTCTGCTCTCAAAGATAGCCGCGAATCAATGGGATGCAATGGTTCTGCCAAGCATTATTTCTGCGGACGGCAATCAGGAGGGAATTCCAATCTCATTACTTGAGGCAATGTCCCGTGGTTTATCCGTCATTTCGACGAAAACCGGCGGAATTCCTGAACTGATTGGTGGTGGGGCTGGTTTGCTGGTAGCTCATGGGGATTCAGATGCGTTGGCAGATGCGATACAAAGTCTGGCTTCTGATCCTGGTTTTCAGCTAAATCTAGCGATTAATGGACGGAAGAGAGTCGATGAAGAATACGCAGTGGGCAAGCTTGTTCACGAGTTGGTCCAAATGATCCAAGGTAAATCGGTTATAAATGAATCCATTCGAGATATCCGTGTTGCTTCGGGAATCATTTTGCTTTCGAATGAAGAGGGCGCGGAGTAACTGCATACGGATCTTTGGTCCATATGGACGACGCACTAAAAGAAGAGATGAGGAAGTATTATGTGCGGTATCTTCATGGCTATCAATACGGACGGTTTATTCAGTGCGGAAGAGTTCGTAAAATTCAAGAATCTCACTGATCTTGTGCAGTACCGTGGTCCAGACGATGCAGGATATCTCGCAATCAACGGGAAGTCAGCGGTCTCAGAAGGTGGCCGGTTCAACATATTTATGGGACACAGAAGGTTGTCTATCATCGATCTGTCATCTGCCGGTCACCAGCCAATGGCCGATGGAGACGACTTATGGCTTGTTTTCAATGGTGAGATATTCAATTATATTGAGTTACGAGAAGAACTCCGGTCTCATGGGCACTGCTTTACAACGGAGACCGATAGCGAAGTCATTCTGAAACTGTATCGGGAGTACGGCGAAGCTGGTTTTGCCAGGATGAACGGCATGTGGGCGCTGGCACTGGTCGATCTTGGCAATCAGCGGGTAGTTATCAGTCGGGACCGCTTTTCGATCAAGCCACTCTACTTGGCCCAAATCGGACAGAACCTGTATTTCAGCAGTGAAATCAAGCAGCTTCTTCCCCTTTTGCCATCGGTGCAACCAAACATCGAGGTGATGAGCATTTTCTTGGATCAAAGATTGCTTGATCACAGAGAGGATACGTTCTATCAGGGAATATTCCGCCTGCCGCCAGCCACCAATCAGGTGCTGGATATGAAAACGGGACGCAGTTCACGTGCAACATACTGGGGATGGTCTGAAATCAATCAGCCCGCTTCCGGAGATATTGTGGAACAATTTCGAGGTCTTTTGCTTGACAGTATTCGTATCCGATTGCGCAGCGATGTGAAGTTAGGTGTATTGCTTAGTGGAGGCCTGGATTCCTCCGCAATTGCTGTTCTTACGCACCTTCTGGTTGGAGATGTAGCCACATATTCAGTCATCTCTGATCGTGATTGCTCGGAAGAACGTTATATGGATGCTGTGACATCAGCGCTTGGTTGCTCAAATCTCAAAATTAGAACAGAGGTCTCCGGAGCATTGAAATCCGTGCATCAGGTGCTATATCACAGCGACGAGCCCTTTGCCAGTTTCAGCATGGCTGCTCAGTTTCAGTTGATGCAAGGCGTACGCGAGCAATCCGATTGTAGAGTGTTGCTGAGCGGACAAGGGGCTGACGAAGTTTTGCTTGGCTACCTGAAATACTACTTCTTCTATTTACAGGAATTGGCGAAGAACAGGCAGTTTGCGCGCGCGGCGGGCGAGGTGATGGGGGCTGTTCTTCATGGTACGGTACTGTCACAATTCAATCTCGGAACCTCGCGGCGTTACCGGCGTACGGCGGGTCGGCGAGATCATTTGCGCACAATTGGAGATCGGGTCAAGTTATGGGAAAGAAGTGATGTAAGAAGCAAACAGATTGCCGATATTGAGAAATACTCGGTTCCTGCTTTAACCCATTATGAAGACCGGTCCTCAATGGCATTCGCTTTAGAGGTTCGTCATCCATTTCTCGATTATCGGTTGGTTGAATTTGCCGTCGGTCTATCTACGCAGCACAAGATCCACCATGGATGGACGAAGCACGTGTTACGCAAGGCCTTTCCGGAGTTACCGCAAAGAGTGCGATGGCGGCGCGACAAGCAAGGGTTTGACGTTCCTGAGGCTGTGTGGCTCAAGCAGGATCTCGTCGGGATGATCGAGGGTCTGTTTAACGATAGCGTGTTGGCGGAAATGGGCGTGTTGGACGCTCAGAAATATCTAACATTCTATAGAGAGTATCGCGCCGGCTCGAATGCCATTTGGCACAATGAAATTACCCGAGTGTTGATCGCTGAGTTATGGGCAAGGCAGTTCAGATCGTGCAATTCAAATGCCAGGTCGGACCTCAGTGAATCCAACCTCATGCGGACCGTGGTCTTGACCGCATAACTGGAGGGCATCGCATGTCAATGATCGACTATCACTTGGGGGAAATAGAAATTGCGCGCGATTCTTCCAATCCTAAGCATGCACAACCGCCATTTTCCCCCAGACACAAGCAGATTCTCGACGTCGGATGCGGCATGGGGCAGACGTTGATTGCCGCCGATCTGCCATCGGATGTGATGGCTTATGGGATAGATCGAGACCGAATCGCGATCGAGTCAGGCCAGCGATTGGCACCACATGGAATCGAATTGCAAGTTGCTTCAGGAGAGAGTCTGCCGTTTTCAGACTGCCAATTTGATCTAGTAATTTCCAGGGTAGCTTTGCCATATATGAACATAACAAATACTCTGCGCGAGATGGAACGTGTGCTCAAGCCAGGAGGCGATCTATGGCTGATGCTCCATTCACTTTCAATGAATTTGGAGTGGCTTCATGATGCTGCACGGAATCTTCAAATAAATAGAATGCTTTCATGTTGCTATGTTTTGGCAAACGGCTACTTGTTCAATCATTATGGATATCAATTATCTATATTTGGCCACGGTGAGACCTATCAGACAACGAAAGGGATACGACGGGCTTTAACGAAGGCTGGTTTTGAGGACATTGACGTTGAAGAGGGCAGCCAATTGCTCGTGAACGCTATAAAGTCTTAAGTGTAAATCATAAACAATGAGATAACCTGACTATCTGTAGCTGTTAGCTGCTCCTTGGACAGAATGACTGGATGGAGGGTAAGTTGAAAGTCGTGACTATCGTCGGAGCGCGTCCGCAGTTCATCAAAGCTGCGCCGATAAATCGAGAACTGGCGCGTGCCGGAGTGGAAGAGATCTTGGTACATACCGGGCAGCATTACGAGTACGGGATGTCGCAGTCATTCTTCGATGCCCTCCGAATGCCGACGCCTAAGTATCAATTGGAAGTGGGGCAACTCGGTCAAGGCAATCAAACAGGACAGATGCTGGCCCGGTTGGAAGGAGTGTTGATTTCCGAGCGACCCGACTGGGTTCTGGTTTATGGCGATACAAACTCAACCTTGGCTGGAGCTCTTGCGGCTGCAAAACTGCGCATTCCGCTTGCACATGTGGAGGCCGGTCTGCGCAGTTTCAACCCGCGTATGCCGGAAGAAGTAAATCGCATGGTTACCGACCACCTATCAAGCCTTTTGCTGGTACCAACTAACTTGGCGGTGGAAAATCTTCGGCGCGAAGGAATTTGCAGTCATGTGCATATTGTAGGCGATGTCATGTACGAGGCAGCCATCCAGCATCATGAGATGGGGCAAGCAGACTCCACCATCCTGAAGCAATTTGGATTAAAGCCCAAAGGCTATTTATTGATCACCGTGCACCGCGCGGAGAACACTGACGATCCCGAGCGGCTTGATGGCATTGTTGCCGCTGTACGGGAGTTATGCAAAGACAGGATTATAGTTTGGCCTCTACATCCACGTATGCGGTCGCATGCAAAGGAAATGGGGTTACTATCAATTGAAAATCTTGTGTTAACGGAGCCGGCTACATACTTTGAAATGCTCCAGTTGGAGAGCAATGCCGCGGTAGTTATGACGGACTCCGGCGGAGTTCAAAAGGAGGCCCAGTGGCTTGAGACACCATGTGTGACACTACGGGATGAAACCGAATGGGTTGAGACAGTTACTGCTGGCTGGAATCGACTAGCCGGTACAAACAGAGGCTCAATTGTTGCTGCGGTGCTGGAAGCGAGTCGGCCTAACACCGCGCCGGTATATTGCACTTGTGGAGTGTCACGCGCCATTGCCGAGCTCCTCATCAATGGATCACAAGATTCGCCCACCCCCCTCAAAGGAGAGTATTGTGAATATCTGGATCGTCAATCAATATGCAACAACGTCAGCGCAGGCAGGTCCCTCTCGCCATTATGATATGGCCAGAGAATTGGTCGAGCTTGGCCATTCAGTGACTATCATAGCCGCTGGTTTCGATCACTTCATCCACGCCGAAGGCCATTTGCACAATGGCGAATCGTGGCGCACTGACAAAGTGGATGGTATCGAATATATTTGGGTACGTGCGCCCAAGTATCATAACAACGGTTTGATGCGCATTATGAACATGGTCTATTTTGCGCTCAAAATATGGTCTCGCAAATCGATGTATCACGGCATGAAACCGGACTTAATTATTGGATCATCTCCGACTCTATTTGCTGCCTTCGGAGCCGAACGTCTGGCAAAGCGGTACCATGTGCCTTTTGTGTTGGAAGTTCGTGACATTTGGCCGCAATCTCTGGTTTCCATTGGTGGAGCATCTCCATCCAGTGTTATTGTGAAAATGCTCGAGATGCTGGAGCGTCACCTCTATCGCCAGGCAGCTCACATTGTGAGTCTACTTCCTGATGCGTATATTCACATGAAATCGCGCGGTGCGAATCCAGAGGAATTGTCATGGCTTCCAAATGGAGTAAAACTTGCGCCGGTTATACCACCTCATGAAGCGAATTCTGACCGCCCATTCGTCATTCTTTACGCAGGCGCGCATGGATTGGCCAACGTAATTGATACCATCCTGGATGCGGCAGCACTCTTGCAAAAAGATGGCTGGGAAAATCGCATTCACATCCAACTGATTGGTAATGGACCACAAAAAGAGCGTCTCCAGACGCGTGCCAAAGTTGAATGCCTTACGAATATAGAGTTTCGCGATCAGGTACCCAGAACGGAAGTCCATAGAATACTTTCTCAAGCCGATGCGCTGGTGATGACGATGCGGAACACGTCTCTGTACCATTTCGGAATTAGTCCCAACAAGCTCTACCACTACATGGCTTCCGCGCGACCGCTTATCTTCGCCGCCGATTGCTCGAACGATCCAATCAAAGAAGCGAATTGCGGATTTACAGTGACTCCTGAAAATGCCGCAGCTTTGGCTGAAGCTATGAAAAAAATGGCCTTGCTTACAGACCGGGAACGGGCTGAGATGGGACTTCGCGCCCGCGCCTACGTTGATAGTCGTCATAACATTGAAAAGTTGGCGAGACAGCTTGAGAATCAACTTCTTCATGTAGTGACAACTAATAAGATGCCCACAGATATTCGCATTGTTGCCCAACCTACCCAGCAGACTGACTCGGCAACGTAGAGTGATAAAATTCAACAGACAATCGACTCTATGCATAATTCTGATCGGCATTCAGTTGTATTTCCAATAGCTGTTATTCAACATAGTTGGGATGATTATCATGCCAACAGAGGGATAATCAACAATGCTCAGAATA
>Ga0209415_10008724_pt1 | contig 17533 bp, 16 predicted proteins | sample PeaSoiSIISIP2007_FD_187696 | JGI IMG/M metagenome (GOLD analysis project Ga0209415, IMG submission 187696) | Peat soil microbial communities from Weissenstadt, Germany - SII-SIP-2007 (SPAdes) (version 2) | ecosystem: Environmental > Terrestrial > Soil > Wetlands > Peat | place: Germany... | reverse complement strand
GATCGCCGCCAACCTCGCCCGTCCCCGTGCCCTTACCTCCAAATCCGTCCCCATTCCTTTCTCCGACCTCTGTGCACGGAGTTCACCCCGACCCGGTCGGGGCGTCGGAGTTCACCCCGAGCGGCTCGGGGTGTTTAGCTCTCCGATTGTTGACGCCCTTGACGCCGCGTCAAGCATAAGTCCTTTGTTTGCCACTCTTACAAAAAACACCGGGGGGTGGGGATACCCCCGCTCCTCCCCGTCCTTCCCGCGCCAACTCGCGTTACACTACTGGCTCGATGCTCAACACGACGGTACTCGATACAAATTGGCTGGGGCGGGCGCGATCGATTGCCGCGGTGTTGCTGGAATCGGACGGCCATCGCGCCATCATCGATCCCGGGCCGGCTTCGGCGCTTCCTACATTTCGAAAACTCTTGGACTCGCGCGGCATTGGTGCTTCGGATTTGAACGCCATCTTGTTGACGCATATTCACTTGGACCATGCGGGTGCGACAGGCGCGCTCATCAGGGAAAATCCAAATCTTGAGGTCTACGTCCACAAAGCAGGAATGCTGCACATGGCCGACCCGTCGAAATTGTTGGCGAGCGCCGAGCGGCTTTGGCCCGGCGAATTGCAGCATTTATTTGGCGAAACGCTTCCAGTGCCCTTCGGGAATTTGTGCATGCTCAAGGGCGGAGAGACTCTCGCGCTCGGCAGCCGCAAGATCGAGGTGGTGCACACGCCGGGGCATGCGTCGCATCACGTTTCTTATTTTGATTCGTCGGATGGGACGGCGTTTGTTGGAGACACGACGGGGTTCCATATCGAAGGCGAGCCTTTTGTGGTTCCGCTGGCGCCACCGCCGGATATCGACCTGGAAATTTGGAGCGCTTCGCTGGATGCCATCGCGGCGCGCGCTCCATCGCGACTTTTTCTCACTCATTTCGGTTACTCGAACGATCCTGCGGCGCATCTCGCGGAATACCGGCGGAATTTGCAACGATGGGCGGTGCGCGCGGCAGAAATCTTGCGTTCGACGCCGGATCAGAATGCGGCGCTGGAAAAATTCGTGGCGGACGCGGGCGTTGAGATTGCACAACGGCTCTCTCCCGCGGAAGCAGAACACTACATTTTTAATTGCGGCCTGAATTTAACCTGGCTGGGTCTCGCGCGTTACCACCGTAAACGAGCCGAAGCTGCCGCGGCTTCGCAAACGTAGGCGGACGCCATTGCGGACTCCTCGGCGAGTCGAAAAATTTAAGCGGATGTTTCTGAGGACGAGACTTCCGGAGTCTCGCTTGCGGCTGGCTCGACCGCTGGTGCCGCTGCGGGCTCCAGCCGCGCGGAAAGAGCCTCCACCAGCAGATCGACGAGCTTTTTTGCGCCGCTGCCATCGGGGTCTTTATCGGGGTTGTACTGCGACACCGTCAAGCCGAGAAGGTTTTTGTGTTTTGCAAATTCCGCGAGAGCGGCGCGCACATCGGTGAGGGGCAGACCGCCGGTGCCAGGAACGTTGACGGCAGGAAATTCTTCGACGGCGATGACGTCGGTATCGAGGTGCAACACAAATTCGTGCGCGTCGGCGTGCACGAAGCCCAGCCCGCTTTGCGCCGCGGCGCTTCCGCCTTTGGCTTGGATGTCCGCCGCATCGATGTGGCGCATCGGCGACTTGCTGAGGAATTCCTGCTCGGGCGGATCGAGCCGCTCGAGGCCAAAGAGCGTGACGTCGGGTTCACGAACCAGTGCGGACTCGCCAAAAAAGCGGACCAGTTCGGGCGCGCCGCGGCCAATCACGTGAGCCACTACCATTCCATCGATTCGGCCGGAGGGAGTCGAGGCAGGTGTGTTCAAATCTGCGTCGCGATCGAACCACAAAAGGTTGACGTGTTTGTAGTAGCGGCGCGCGCCAGCCAAAAGTCCAATGACTTGCGCGCAATCGCCGCCAAGCACCAGCACGAGCGCTCCGCTTTTCACGGCCAGCTCGGTGCGAAGTTTGAGGTCATTCAACCCGGCAACAATCGCCGGCAAATTGCGCGCGCGTTTGTGTTCATCATCGTCGGCAAAAAGCCGCGGCGAACAGTCGCCATGATCGATCACTTCGTAGCCGGCGCTTTGCAACCGCTCGACGAGTCCGACGGCGCGCAACGCGGCGGGGGCTTTTTCGCTGCCCGCCAAGAATGCGGCCGCGCTCGACGGCGCGCCTATCAAGGCAATCTTCTTCGGCTGACGGACGATTTTGACCGCCAAGGTTCGCTCCTGGTTTTGTTTGTCCCCGCCTACCGCGCTGGGCCGACCGCAACTGCGCGGGCTAACGGGCCCGCCCCTGCTTGCTGCGTACCAATGCCACTAAAAATATTCGCTACAAAAACAAATGCGCACTACAAATCTTCGACGCGACTTCTTGCTTCTTAGCGGCGCGGCGCCGGCGCGATGGTCGCCAACTCCGGAGGCAGCGTGAAGCGCACGTCCTCGCGAATCAAGTCGAGGTCGCGCTGATCCGTAAATCCAAATTCGGCGAGCCGCTCGCTCACTTGCTCGACGAGCACTTCGGGAGCGGACGCGCCGGCCGTCAGGCCAACGCGCTTAACGCCTTCGAGCCAGTTCACGTCGATGTCCTTCGCGGAATCGATGAGCTGGGCTTTCACGCCGCTGCGCTTCGCCACTTCCACCAGGCGGTTCGAATTGGAGCTGTTCGGCGAGCCCACCACAAGAAGAAAATCGACGTCTTTCGCGACTTGCTCGACAGCTTCCTGGCGGTTTTGCGTGGCGTAGCAAATGTCGTCGCTGGCGGGGCCTTTGATAGCCGGGTACTTTTGGCGGAGGCGCGCTACGATTTCTTGTGTGTCGTAGAGGCTGAGCGTCGTTTGCGTCAGGAACGAGAGTTTGTCCGGTTCGGCCACTTCGAGGGCGTCCACAGCGGCCACGGAATCGACCACGATGGTGCGGTCGGGAGCTTCGCCGGAGGTGCCGACGATCTCCTGGTGATCCTTGTGGCCAATTAAAATGATGGTGCGCTTTTCGCGCGCGAATTTCAGCGCTTCGAGATGGACTTTGGTGACCAGCGGGCAAGTCGCGTCAATCACTTTCAGCGCTCGGTCCTTGGCTTCCTGGCGAACCGTTGGCGGGACGCCGTGGGCGCTGAAGACCAGCACCGCGCCGTGCGGCACGTCCTCGATGGACTCGACGAAAATCGCGCCTCGGCGGCGCAACTGCTCCACCACGTAGGTGTTATGCACGATTTCGTGATGGACGTAGACCGGCGCGCCGTACGCTTCCAGCGCCAGTTCGACGATATCCACCGCTCGCACCACGCCCGCGCAGAACCCCCGCGGCCGTACCCTCAGCAAAACCTTCCCATTTGTCGCAGTCTGCATCGTTATCCTAAGTGAGTAATTTCTGAACACTCTATCATACCCTACGGCGTGGCCGGCCCGCACCGGGTTTCGTCACGTTGTGGTAGTTTCCGATTACCGCTTTACCAGAAGGTCGAGTCAGGGCAGGTGATGTATCGTCAGCCGCGCCACCGAACGGATCCCCATCAGTTAACGTTCGCCAGCCTGCAGCCCGTCCTCGGGTAATAGGACCTCAAGTTTCGGATTGATACCACAGTGAGGTCGGCCTCACTGCGGCCCGCGTAGACTGTTTCGTCTTTCTGACCATTCCAACAGAATCAACTGCCATTCGGCTCCTGTCTTCTTTTGGACAGTATTCAGCATAGGAGCAGGGGAATAATTACATCAAGTCACTCGAAACCACGCCCGACAATCCCACACTTTACTGGGCAAGAAATATGAGCGGGCAGAAAGAAGTTAGCACGATGCGTACTCTCGTCGTAATTCGTTCGTTGCTTTTCGCAGTCATGTTGATGGCTCTATCGACCGCTTCATTCGCTCAAATCGGTATCTCTGTATCTTTTGGCCCGCCCGCGCTCCCCATTTATGAGCAACCCATCTGTCCCGGGGATGGCTACATCTGGACGCCCGGTTATTGGGCCTGGGATGGTAACGACTATTACTGGGTGCCCGGCACTTGGGTCGAATCACCTGAAGTTGGCTTCCTCTGGACCCCCGGATACTGGGGTTGGGGCGGCGGTGCGTTCTTTTTCCATGAAGGTTATTGGGGCCCGCACGTTGGATATTATGGCGGAATCAATTACGGGTTCGGATACGGTGGTCACGGCTATGAAGGTGGCCGCTGGGAAAACAATCATTTTTATTACAACTCCTCGGTAAACCGCATAAATAACGAAAACATCCACAACACCTATAACACCAGAGTTGAATACAACTCGGGAAACCGCGTCAGCTACAATGGCGGCAACGGTGGCATCAACGAGCGGCCATCGGCGCAAGAAGAAACATACGATAAGGAACGCCATACCGGCCCGGTTGCGGCACAAAACCAGCATATGCAACAAGCTCGCTCCAACCCGGAGTTGCGAGCCTCCGCGAATCAGGGAAAGCCTCCTATCGCAGCCACGTCCAAGCCCGGAGACTTTAAGGGCAGCGCAGTACCTGCCAGGGAAGCCGGTGCGCCTTACAAAGCTCCCGAACGAACGGCGACAGCAAATGAGGCTCGTCCAGCAAACACCCATGCGAGCGAAGTTCAGACCCACAAGTACACGGCTCCAACCACCGGCAACGCTAAGACTGACAAGAAATATCAACAACAGCAAGATAATCTAGCCGCTAAACAAAATCAGGAACACCAGAAGCTGCAGCAACAGCAAGAAAAAGAACACCAGCAAGCGGCCAAGAAAAACACCAGTGAAGCTCAAAAACAGCAGATGGAGCAGCGCCACTCCCAGCAAACTCAGCAACTTGAGCAAAAGCACACTGCACAGCAGCAGAAAGTGCAGACGCACCAACAGCCGCATCAGAGTGCACCGCCTGCGCAGAGCCATCCTCCAGCGGAAAAGCATTAAGCGAGTAGTGGCGGTCGGATAGACGCATTATTTCCGTTCGCATATCTTGGGCGGAGATGAATGCTGAGGAGGTTGCGGCCCCATCTTTCAATACTTTGAAAACTACAACGACGCGGCAGTTCGCCAGCGCATCAAAATCTTTTGCGACTACATCGAGTCAATTCAGGAAAATAGTCGTTTGCGGCATGCAAATTACTGAGGCGATTAGCGGGCAGAATAATCAACTCCCGATTAGTTCCTTCCAGTACTTCCCTTCTCCGGTTGCCGCATTAGTGGGTCGCCTGATCGGAAACAAAACAGCACCCGCTCGCCACCCCTCTGGCCGAATCGCGGCGCTACCTGTTAGAGTAATTCTCTGCGCATAAGGAGATCCTCATGACCACCGAAGCCAACGCTCGGATGCAGCGCCCCCTCGATGTTGTCGATAGCCAAATGGCGGAAATATTGCGCGAAGAAGCGGTCCGGCAGGCCACCGGGCTCGAACTCATCCCCTCCGAAAATCTGGTGTCGGAAGCCGTGCTGGAAGCCATGGGCTCCATCTTCACCAACAAATACGCCGAGGGCTATCCCGGCAGGCGTTATTATGGCGGCTGCGAATTCGCCGACAAGGCGGAACAACTGGCCATCGATCGCGCCAAGGAACTCTTCGGCGCGGATCATGCCAACGTGCAGGCTCACTCCGGCACTTCCGCGAACGTCGCCGTGTACATGGCCACGTTGCATCCGGGCGACACCGTCCTCGGCATGGCCCTGGCGCACGGCGGCCACCTGACGCACGGCCACCCCTTGAATTTCTCCGGCCGCATGTACAAATTCATCGAATACCACGTACGCCGCGACACCGAACAGATCGATTACGACGAAATCGAGAAACTCGCTTACGAACACAAGCCCAAAATGATCGTGGCGGGCGCCAGCGCGTATTCGCGGGTCATCGATTTCGAGCGCATCGCGAAAGCCGCAAAGTCGGTGGACGCGATTTTCTTCGTGGACATGGCGCACATTGCCGGGCTCATCGCGGCGGGAATCCATCCGAGCCCCGTGCCTCACGCGGACATCGTTTCCACCACGACGCACAAGACGCTTCGCGGGCCGCGCGGAGGACTGGTGTTATGCAAGTCGAGCTTCGCCAAGGAACTCGACAAGCTGACGTTCCCCGGAACGCAAGGCGGGCCGCTGGTACACACCATTGCGGCCAAAGCCGTATGCCTAAAGGAAGCGATGGAGCCCGGCTTCCAGCAATATCAGCGTCAAATAGCCGCTAACGCCAAGGCCCTGGCTGCTGCCATCGCCAAGGCAGGCTTCCGCATTGTTACCGGAGGCACGGACAATCATCTCTTCCTCATTGAAGTCCATCCGCGCGGCATCACCGGGAGTGACGCCGAAAAGGCGTTGGATCGCGCGGGCATCACGGTCAACAAAAATTCCATTCCGTTCGATCCGCTACCCCCAATGAAGGCGGGCGGAATTCGCCTGGGCAGCCCTTCGATCACCACGCGGGGCATGAGGGAAGCCGAGATGGAGTTGATTGGCGGCTGGGTGGCCGAAATTCTCAGCCACATCGGAGACGCCGCCGTCGAACAAAAAGTGCGCAAGCAAGTGGCCGAACTAGCGGCACGCTTCCCTATTTACGAATCGCGGGTTGCTAGCGCTCCGGCCCACGCGCGGGCGTAAGCGGAATCTCTCACCCGTAACCGAGCAGTGAAGAGATCAGCGGGAAAAGCAGATTCCTCGCTTCGCTCGGAATGACAATAACCTATAGACTTTGCCGAGATGGGGTCGAGCGGTGCTCCAGCCCTACTAAAACGGGCCGCCCCCGAAGAAAAAGAAAGCCGAAGAACGGCCCGCCTTTCTCCTGCGGCGGGCAGGCAGAAGGCGGACCCTTCAATGGCAAACCCAAGACTGCTGCCTGAAGACGCTGCCGCAGAGTTCACTTTAGCCAGCCGGATTCTTGTGAGGAACTGTAGCTCGCAGTACACTTCTGTCCGCACAGTGTCAGTCGGCGCAAAGCCGGTCCGCGCACTCATGAAGCCAAACACACACGAACTACCCGACATAGTCTATGCCACGTCCGAGTTTGAAAAATGGGCCTCGCGGCATGTCAGACTCATCCGCTCCGACGTCAACCTCAAGCACCGCAACATGGCCCGCGCGGCCTTTCCATTCCTGCGCGCTACCTTTTATCGCTGGGCGCAGTGGTGGCCTATCGTCTGCCCCGAACTCGCGGGCGCACCGCAAGTTCTTGCGGTCGGCGATTTGCACATCGAGAATTTCGGCACTTGGCGCGACTTCGAAGGCCGGCTCATCTGGGGTGTCAACGATTTTGATGAGGCGTGGCCCGCTGCCTACACCGTGGACCTGGTTCGGCTGCTTGCCAGCGCCTATCTGGCCATAGAGGAACAGCATCTCTCCCTGAGCCGCAAGGAAGCCTCGCGCGCCGTCGAGCAGGGCTATCGCGATTCCGCGGCCAAGGGCGGCAGACCTTTCGTTCTTGCCGAGCATCACCGCTGGCTGCGCCTGCTGGCCCTTAACAAGCTTCGTGATCCCGTCCGGTTCTGGGAAAAAATGCGCGCCTGCCCGCGCTACAAGGGCACCCTTCCCGCAGGCGTTGCCAAACTCCTTAAGTCCACGCTGCCGTTTCGCGAGGAAAAGTACGAACTAAAGAGCCGCATCGCCGGCCTGGGGAGCCTCGGCCATCCCCGCGTTGTGGCCCTGGCCACCTGGCATGGCGCGCACGTCGCGCGTGAAGCCAAGCAACTCACGCCTTCCGCGTGGATCTGGGCACGTCACCTGGACACAACGGTAATTCTTTCGCGCGAGCTTGTGGACTGCGCGGTGCGCATCCGAGACCCGCACGTGCATTTCGCGGAGCACTGGATTGTCCGCCGCCTGGCTCCCGATTGCTGCCACATCGAAATCAATACCCTGCCCACCGAACGCGATGAGGAGAAACTCCTGTATTACATGGGCTGGGAGACCGCGAACATCCACCTCGGCTCGCCGAAAGCTATACCAGAAATAAGGCGGGATCTCGCCGCGCGCAAGGATCGCTGGTTGCACAAAGCAGCCAAAGCCATGCTGAAGGCGACGCTCAACGACTGGAAAGTGTGGCGCCGCAAGTGGGACGGCGCGGCACTGGCAGGCTAGAACTGCCGTCGGCCATTTGGCGGGGGTGCAATTCTCTAGAACCTTCAGTCCTTGCACCACGACTGTCCCACGGGTCAGTAGATTCCCTATCCATTTCACCGTAGCGTAGCTCAGGAGCGGTGAGTGCCAACTCCTGAGAATACTTCGTGCTTCCAATTCAGCCTATCGACTTGTCTGGCGCTCCCGCTCTGCCTTGAAGCAGGCTGCGAAGGTCGCGCGCGCTGCTGTCGTTCCGGGCCCCAGGTGGCTCGCAGCCTTTCCGAAGTGGGTGCTTCCCGGGGAATCCTCCAAACGTGACGAGGTGGTACGATGATGGATACCGAAGCCTTCCGTGAATTCAAGACGGGTCTCTCGCTCCTGCGAGACAATTACTCGGCGAAAGCCCTGCAGCACATCCAGCGCGCTGCGGAACTCGAAAAAAACAATCCTTATTACATGTCTTACCTCGGCGTAGCGCTTGCGCGCACAGAGCGAAAATGGGCTGACGCGGAGCGCATGTGCGACACCGCCGTGCGCATGAAGCGCAATCAGGCGCAGCTTTATCTGAATCTCGCGGAGGTCTACATGGCGGCCGGGCGCAAGGAAGACGCGCGGGAAGCCCTTATCTCCGGCATGAAATATGCGCGCCGGGATATCCGCTTGCACATCGCCATGGCCAAACTGACGCCGCGGCGTTCACCGATTTTCTCGTTTCTGGGACGCAAGCACCCGCTGAATCGCCACTTCGGAATGTTGCGCCACAGGACGTTGCAGGCCATCGGCAGGAGTTGAAAGCCGTGAAAGGCTGCGATCTTCCCTAACCCCCAAACGCAGGAAGGGCGGGTGGCCACAAACCATCCGCCCTTCTTGTTTCTCACCCCGGATTGCTTATCGGTGTGTCACCGCACCTGCGGACATTTTGCGGAGCGCTTTCTGGAAGAACCTGGCGAAGCGGTCTACTTACGCTGATGGGCGCGGCCGAAACTGTACCCGCCCTGCAGCCCCATCTCCATTAGAATCTTGAATCCGATTCCGATGAGGCCGTTGGGCAGCGGGTCGCGTCGCACGACTTCCGCAAGGTACTCGTGGCTCATGGAGCTGGGGTCCTTGGAGTACGGCATGGTCACGAACAGCCGCATGCCTACCTCGTATTTTTCTTCGCTGGACTGGAAAAAGACGCCGCTGCGGGAAACGCTCAGGGACCCGCGGATATCATCGAACGGATCTTTCTCTGGATCCGACGGCCGCACATGCATCAACTGGGTGATTCTGCAACGCCGGCTACCGCGGCGTTCCGTCTGCGTTGGGCGTGTTGGCAAAGCGCTATTATTGGAACCTGTTTTCATGATGAACTTGGCCGGGGACCCCATGACTGCCCACCTCTCCTCTTGCAGTTCTTGTATGGAGTAGAGGTTAAAGCCGCCTCAACACAAAACCTATAGGGAAACGGTACTTGGCAAAAAGTAGTCCGTTCCAAGCTTATCGTAGTACGAAAGTACCGCCCCGGGCAAATCTGTCTTCACCCTATCTTCGCCGGCCCTCTCCCTACCAGATGACTTCCAGCCCGCACCTATGCGATTCTCTAGCTACAATTTCCATCCTGACAAAGGAAGCCATGCTAAAGCGATTCAAAGATCTGTCGGAGAAAGAGATTCTGGCCCTCGCCGTTACCAGCGAAGAAGAAGACGGCCGCATCTACGGCGCATTTGCCGACGCTCTGCGCGAATCGTATCCCGCCACCGCGGAAATGTTCGAGGAGATGCGCACGGAAGAAGCTGGCCATCGCGATCGCCTGTTGGCCCTGTTTAAGCAGCGCTTCGGCGAGCACATGCCGCCCATTCGCCGCGAAGACGTCCGCGGCTTTTTGCAGCGGCGCCCTGTTTGGATGATGCGCCCGCTTGGTGTGAAGGTCGCTCGCCGGCAAGCGGAAGTCATGGAAATGGAAGCCAGCCGCTTCTATTCCCGCGCTGCCAGTCTTACTTCCGACGTGCCCATGCGCGAACTGCTGAACATGCTGGCCGATGAGGAGCGCAAGCACCAGCGGGCTGCCGGGGAATACGAGGGAAAACATCTCACGGAAGCCGCGAAATCCCTGGAAGAGGAATCGCATCACCGACTGTTTGTGCTGCAATTCGTGCAGCCCGGGCTGGCCGGGCTGATGGATGGTTCCGTTTCCACTCTAGCGCCGCTATTTGCCGCGGCGTTCGCAACGCACAAAAGCTGGGACGCCTTCTTGGTTGGAATGGCCGCCAGCCTCGGCGCCGGCATATCCATGGGCTTCGCGGAGTCGCTCTCTGACGATGGCTCGCTCACCGGGCGCGGCTCCCCTTGGATTCGCGGCGCGGTGACTGGCTTGATGACTACCGCCGGGGGCCTCGGCCACACGCTTCCCTTCCTCATCCCGGACTTCCGGCTGGCCATTCTTATAGCGGTTGTCATCGTGGCCATCGAACTCGGCGCTATCAGCTACATCCGGCATCGCTACATGGACACGCCCTTTTTGCAGGCAGCGTTTCAGGTGATTGTCGGGGGAGTGTTGGTGTTTCTCACCGGCTGGTTGATCGGGAGTTCGTAACTCAACTCGCCCCAACACTCACCAGAATAGGGGGGCGCGAACAGGACAATACGCGTGAAGAGATTCGCTGTTTGCTTGCTGGCTGCGGGCGCTCTCCTTATTATTGCTTGCCGCGCAAACGGTGCTGTTCCTGAGTCTGCAAAACAGGCCGACCACCGGATCGTGATCGAAAAGAGCAAGCGCACGATGACGCTGCTGAGTGGCGGCACGGTGCTGAAAACGTACAAGATCGCGCTCGGAGGACAGCCCGTCGGAGCCAAACAGCGCATCGGTGACCACAAAACGCCGGAAGGACTCTACATCGTTGATCAGAAGAAAGGCGCCAGCCAGTTCCATCGCGCGCTGCATATTTCTTATCCCAACGCGCACGACAGGGAAAACGCCCGCAAACTCGGCGTGAGTCCCGGCGGTGACGTAGAAATCCACGGGCTTGGTGCCAAGTACGGCTGGGTTGGCTCGGCGCACCGTCAAATGGATTGGACCGACGGCTGCATCGCCGTTACCAGCGAGGAGATCGACGAGATTTGGCCGCTGGTTGCCGTTGGCACGCCCGTGGAGATCAAACCCTGAAGGTGTGTCTGCGCATGTTATAACCCTGCGCGCATCACAGGACCGAGTGACCCGAACCACTGCGGATGACCTGCCAGCAATGTTATCCATAGATGGAGGGTAGAGCATGCCAAAAGGAGTCCACTGCAAAAGAGCGGCCCTACTTGCCGTGTTGCTATGCTGGGCATCCATCTGCTGCCATGCTGAGCTGTTTGGGGATGGAGTAGCGAATCCGGTCGCTCACTGCTATTTCTCCATTCATACGAATCCCGATTCCGGACAGGAAATGTATGGGCAGTATTGCGCCGGGTGTCATGGCAGTGACGGTCTGGGTCTTGGCCCCTCCGCCCGCTACTGCACTGTGGCCCCTGCCAAGCTGACCTTACTTGCAAAGATGAACCACGGAGTATTCCCGGCAAAGCGTGTCTCTCAGGTCTTGCATTCCGGCACCGGCAAGAGACCCCAGGGCCAAGGTTACATGCCGGTTTGGGAGCCTCTTCTGCAGGCGATGAACGCGGATAAGCCCGAAACAACGGCAATCCGCATTGCAAACCTCACTGAATATGTGAGGACACTCCAGGAACGCCCGGCCACTCCACATAGGGGGCATGTCGCCCCTTGATTGAATTTGCCAAGGGGAAACTGGCGCACACCAAGGATTGGAAGTCGCAATCCCCACTCCGGGTTTATCGCAAATCGCCGGTGCGCAAAGCCGTGAGGCGTCGTACACTAGCGGGCGAAGCAGTCGGACATCGGGTCGAGTGGCACCACATCAAATTCGAGGGGAAACGAAATGTTGAAGGGAGTAGTGTTGGGGATCGTGTTGGGAGTTCTGCTGGTGGTGGCCGGGGTCTACTTTTATTTTACGTCCGGGCACGTGCCTGTAGCTACGAACTCACCGGAGATGCCACTGGAAAGGAAATTCGCTGCGGCGGCGCTGCACGCGTACCTCGACCAGCAACCGCACCCGAATCCGCAAGTGGCCGTGGATGAGCCGAATCTTCTGGCAGGCGCAAAGGTTTACAAGGAGCAGTGCGCCGTCTGCCACGGTTTGCCGGGCGAGCCAAAGACCATGATTGCCGACGGGATGTTCCCCAAGCCGCCGCAGTTGTTTCGCGGCGTGGGCGTGACGGACGATGAGCCGTGGGAGACTTACGTCAAGGTAGAAAGCGGCATCCGCATGACGGGAATGCCGGGATTCAAGGAGCATCTGAGCGACCGCCAGATGTGGCAGGTGAGCGTACTCCTGAAACACGCCGACGGGCTCCCGCCAACGGTGAAGGATTTCCTGACGGGAGAGACGCCTGCTCCGGCAGCCGGGACCTCGGTTGCGCCTGCGACGCCAGCCCCGGGCACTGCAACAGCGCCGGCGGCGGGAGCTGTTAAGAAGTAGGGCAGACTCCTCAGCCAGGAGCAAAAAGAAAAGCCGCAGGCCTCGAAGACACGCCGAGCGATACACAAGTGTCTCTCAGTTTGCCCAACAACACCAAAACATGTCATTCCGAGGGCGGGGTTTGCCCGAGGAATCTGCTTCTTTTTGGATTGTCGCGCGAAGCAGATTCCTCGCTCCGCTCGGAATGACAATCAACGACAATAGTCGAGCGGCCAGACCCGTCGATGTTAGGCCTGATTGCGCGTGAGTTGATCGGCGCGGCGAAGTTCCGGGAAGAGTCCAACCCAAAGTAGCGTGACCATAATGGTGCCAATGCCGCCGAGCACCACGGCGGGCACGGCGCCTAGGAACTGCGCTGCCAGCCCCGATTCAAATTCGCCAAGTTCATTGGATGCGCCGATGAAGATCATGTCCACGGCATTCACGCGGCCGCGCATCTGATCCGGCGTTTCGATCTGTATGAGTACGCCGCGCACCACCACGCTGACCATGTCCGCGGCTCCCACAAAAAAGAGCGAGAGCAAGGAGAGCGGCAGGCTGCGCGAGAAGCCGAACACCACCGTGAAAATACCGAATCCCGCGACGCACCACAGCATCGTTGCGCCCGCGCGCTTGCGGATCGGCTGGTACGCCAACAGAAGCGCCATCACGGCGGCCCCAATTCCCGGAGCGCTGCGCAGCAGTCCGAGTCCCCAGGGACCGGTATGCAGAATCTCCTTCGCATAAACCGGCAGCAGCGCGACCGCACCTCCGAGAAGAACGGCGAAAAGATCCAGCGAGATGGAACCGAGGATCAATTTGTGGGTCCAGATGTACTGGAAGCCGGCGAACACGGTTTTGGGGCTGAACGGTTCGCGGGGGCGCGGCTTGCTTTGCGTCTGGATGCGCAGCGTGGTGAGGACCGCGATAACGCCCGCGGAGAGCGCGGTGGCGTAGACCGCGGCGGGCCCTCGGAATAGTGCGTAGAGAAGCCCGCCGATGGCCGGACCGAGGATCGTTGCGCATTGAAAGATGCTGGAGTTCCAGGCGACAGCGTTCTGGAATTGCTCTTCAGGGACGAGTTGCGGCAGCAGGGCGCGGCTGGCGGGCATGCTGAAACTGCGCACCGCGCCGACCAAGAAGAGTATGGCGAAAATGGGCGCGACAGAACCGCTCTTGTGAAGTGTTTCCTCGTGCAGGGTGACCATGAGCAGCAACGCGGACGAGATGGCAAACCCCACATAGCAGAGCGTGAGGATTTTGCGCCGGTCGAAGCGGTCGGTGACGTGCCCGGCAAGCAGAAACAGAAAGACTGGCGGAAGGAATTGCACCAGGCCGGTCAGGCCGAGGTCGAGCGGGCGGCGAGTGATTTCGTACACCTGCCACCCTACCGCGACGGATTGCATCTCCGTGCAGAAGACGATGCAGAATCGCGCAGTCTGGTACAAGCGAAAACCCGAGAAGCGGAAGGCGGCGGTGCCAGCGGTGGTGGACTGATTGGGGGTCGCCATTCGCTATTAGTCTGCCACAGCCTGGATTGTCGCCGCACGTTCTGGATATCAGATTTCGGATATCAGATATCAGCCATCAGGAAGTCAAGAGTAAGCCTAACGCCCGCCCGGGTCGGCGTAGACGCCAGCCCGCCTTTCTCTCCTCCGCCATCCCGTGGCAGTGCCACCTTTTCTTTCGCCCCGCGTCCAGCCCTGTCATCCCGTCCAGGGCGACTCGATTTCTTCCGCACTGCATTGTGACGCGAAGGCCGCGCGGAATGTGCCTCAGCGCGTTAAGCCCGTGCCACTGGGCGAGGGAGCGTAATGGAACACCGCGGCGGTCATATCATCCGACTGCGCGCAATTCTTGGAGAATTCCTGGATCGCCGAGAAAACGTGGTTCAGGAGATCCGTCGGGGAATCGCCCGCGTGCCTATGGCAGACATCCTGGATTCCGCCCAAATCGAACTCCCGGCCGTGGCCGTTCTGCGCATCGGTCAAACCATCGGTGCAAAACAAAACGGAATCACCCGGCACGAGGTTGAGCGTGAATTCGTCGTAGATAACGCCACTGAACAATCCTGGCGGAAAGCCGGCAAGTTGCATGACGCTACATTCGTTTCCACGGATAAGCAAGGGGCCGAGCATGCCGGCGCTCGCAATGCGCATCTGCGCACGAAACGAATCAAAAATGGCGTACTGAATCACGGTATATCGTTCTGTGATGCCGCGGAGGAGCAGCCTCTTGTTTAGGAGGGAGAGAACCTTGGCGGGGGCCTGGCCGGTCTTGTGGACGCCGCGCAGGGTCCCCACCGCAAGCGCCGCATAGAGCGCCGCCGGAAGGCCTTTCCCGCACACGTCGCCAAGGTATAGGCCGATCATGCCGTCGGGAAGAAGGAAGTAGTCCAGGTAATCCCCGCCTACCTCCGCCACGGGCTGGAATTCGTGGGAAATGGTCACGCAATCGCTGCGTAGAGGCTCCCCGGGAAGCATGACGCTTTGGATGGCGCGCGCTTCCTCGAGTTCCTGCTCGCGCAATCTCTCGATGGAATGAAGATCGGCTGGGTGAGTGAGAACTGGCATAGTTTTGTGCGGAGGGGAGAGTATACCGAGAGGGGGCGACGCAGTATTAAGCCTAACACACGGGTGACTTGGCCCGAGCGAAATCTCGGGGGGTGTTACTAATTGCATCTGGAGTCACGGAAATGCTTGAACTGCCAGGAACTTTTATCCGCCGCGAGGGGGCGGCCGGCGTCCTGGGCTCTGTGTTCTGGGCAAGTGCAGGGCTCGCGCAGAGAAATGGGAGCACCACCACCAGGAATTCTTTCTTAGCATTCTTCACGCGAATCTCCGTTTTGACTCCAAAAAGGGCATCGTTCTCCCCAATCTGTTCATTCTGTTTCGCTGCTTTTCTGATGCCCCTCTGAAACTCCATCTAGTATTCTTGTAAGTCTTCCCGACCATTTTTCATGAGCGCGGAAACCTGCGGCGGGTATAGTACTCAGAGGAAAAACCTCTGAAGTAATCGCATAAGTACACAGTTGCGATAGGGAAGGTTCAGGACGGGCGGCACGCTGAATCAGTCAAGCGAATGTGCGAGTCTACTGGCGTTCCATATTTTCGCCGTGATGCGCCGTCGTAGATTTTTGCAGACGCCTTTCGATTTTCCAGTCGCTCAGGACAGGGCCGGCGATGGCTCCCACCAGCGCCAAGCCGAGCGCAACATCAAAAACCGGGGATGAAAAGAGCAGCACCGCGGCCAGGGCAAGAGGAACAACCGCTGCCAGCTTTGCATGCTGCACGACGTACGCAATAATGAAAAGCAGCAAGCCCGCTGCGACCAGTGCCAGACAACAATAGAGCGCGTCCATGAAACCAAAGTGACGCCTTTGGACAAAGCGCCCGACGCCAAGTAGGAACAACGCGCCCCCGACGGCGAGGACGATCCAAGCTCCCCACGGGATGTTTCGCGAAGTAGATTTGTCTGAACTCACTCCGTATTCCTCAAGCAAAACCGAGCCGTAGGCCCCGGACAAGTAGGAGCCAACCCACCCATTGCCTGAGGTGCAAAGGGCAGGCCAGCTGAATTTATCTCATCGCGTTAAGCCTGCGCCACCCCCAATTGCGCTGGAATGTAGCGGTTCATTTCGTCAGCCTCGCGGCTCGTATGGGAAAACAGTTCGCCGCAAATCAGCTCTCAGGAAACTGCAATGCCCTGCTGGAAAAGGCCGAAAATTTCCTGAGGAATTGCTGAGGGACACGCCCGGTTGGCAACTAGCGGCCACGGCCTTTGCGCGTGCCTTTTGGTGGAAGAGTCTGCTTCGCGGATTAGGCATTCGGCCGATTCGCACCGATGGCGCTGTTATATTGATGCATCTAATGAATTCATTAAATTTGATCTGGTGACCGGCGCCCGGTATCTATAGCAGGCGGCTAAACTGAGTGGCTTGCAGGGAGAGAGTAGACCAGGGAAGGACAGATCATGGCTTCGAATTATGCAATTCCAAGCTCCGTGGCCTCCCTCGTTTCCCGACAATGGCGCTCTTTCCGTTTCCCGGAGAATCAACAGAAGAGTACGAGAACCAGGGTCCTTCCCTTCAAAGGGAGCCAGTTTCTTAGACTGTTTGGCCGCTATGGTTCCGCCCTTGCCCTCATTTTCCTGATCACGCTTTTCGACCTGCGTTGGGCCGGTGCTAACGCGACCACGGCTGGATTCTCGTTTCTGATTGCCATTCTGACTGCCTCCACGTTATGGGGATTCAGAGTCTCCGCCGCGATGTCCGTGGCCGCGACACTGGCATTTGACTACTTTTTTCTGCCTCCCGTCGGCTCACTGAATATCGCGGATCCACATGACTGGATCGCTCTATCCTCCTTTCTGGTTACGGCCGTCATTGGCAGTCATCTTTCCGCGCGCGCCCGGAACCAAGCGCGGGAGGCTAATCGCAGACGGCAGGAAGTGGAGCGTCTGTATGACCTCAGCCAGCGCCTGCTGCACATGGGAAGCTCGGCTGAGTTATGCAGTGCGATTCCGCAGTGCATCGTGGAGTCGTTCGGCGCTCGTGGCGCCTCATTATTTATTTCCAGTAAGCAGGAGTTCTATCGCGCGGGCCTCGACCTGGCCCAATTGGACGAGGGTCTGCAAAGACTTATTGCCACGGGCGAAGAGAGGTACGTTGAAGAAGCGTCGGGGGATTGTTTTGTCGCCCTGCGCTCGGGAAAAAATGTGATCGGGAGCCTGGGCATTTCCGCCCTTGTGCTATCCAAGGAAACCCTCAACGCACTGGGATCTTTGGTCGCCGTCAGCATTGAGCGGGCGGGCGCGATTGAGCACATCGCCAAGATGGAGGCCGTGCGAGAAGGCGGACATTTGCGATCAGTTGTAATGGACGCCATCACGCACGACTTCCGGACGCCGCTGACGTGTATCAAGGCGTCGGTGACGGGCTTGCTGGCGGACCTGGAATTCGACCTGGAACAGCAGAAAGATTTGCTGCTCGTGATCGATGAGGAG
>Ga0209415_10008722_pt1 | contig 17534 bp, 11 predicted proteins | sample PeaSoiSIISIP2007_FD_187696 | JGI IMG/M metagenome (GOLD analysis project Ga0209415, IMG submission 187696) | Peat soil microbial communities from Weissenstadt, Germany - SII-SIP-2007 (SPAdes) (version 2) | ecosystem: Environmental > Terrestrial > Soil > Wetlands > Peat | place: Germany... | reverse complement strand
GGCATCAAGCCGCTGTACTACAAATTGACGCCGGAGCGGCTGCTGTTCGGATCGGAAATCAAAGCGGTGCTGGCGCACGGTGGGATTCGCGCGGAGTTCAATCGGACCGCGCTGCCGGAGTATTTGGCTTTTGGCTATCTGTCGGGCGAGGAGACCTTCTACAACGGAATTCTCAAGCTGCTGCCTGGGCGCACGATGACGATTGGCCCGGAGGGCGGGGCCGATATCCGGCAGTACTGGGACCTGGACGTGTCGAAGCCGCACGCATCAGGAGTTGATAATGATGAAAGTCACTACGTCCAGAGCTACCGTGAGTTGCTCGAAGGCGCAGTCAACAGTCATCTCATGAGCGACGTGCCGCTGGGTGTGTTCCTGAGCGGCGGTGTGGATTCGAGCGCGGTGGCGGCGCTGATGACCAAGCTGCGGCGCGAACCGGTCGAAACCTTTTCCGTCGGCTACACCGAACAGACTTACAGCGAATTGCCGTTTGCGCGCGCGGTATCGGATCACATCCAATCACGGCATCATGAGGTGTTGGTCGGCGAGCAGGAATTTTTCGGGGCGCTGCCGCATGTGATTTGGCATGAAGACGAGCCGATTACCTGGCCGTCAAGTATCTCGCTCTACTTCGTCGCAAGGCTCGCCCGCGAGAGAGTTACGGTGGTGCTGACGGGAGAGGGCGCGGATGAAACTCTGGCGGGCTACGCGCGCTATGCTTTCACCTTGAAGAACGCAGCCGCCGATCGCGCGTACCGTAGTGTCGTCCCGGGCTTTCTGCGGCGCGGATTGCGCCATACCGTCGCTACCTCTTCCATGCTGGGAGCAACCCTGCGCCGGAAACTGGAACATACTTTCCTGGCCAGGGACGGAAATTCCTGGGCTTCTTTCTATTTCGATAACTTCTTTTCCGCCTTCGGCGAAGTGGAGCAGAACGGACTGCTGACCAGCGAGTTCGCGCGTGAAGCCGCGCCCGGAACCGCATATAAGAATGTGCTCGATTATTGGGAGAACTCGTCTGGCGAATTGCTGCAACGTCTGCTCTATACCGACATCAAGACTTACCTGGTCGAGCTGCTGATGAAGCAGGACAACATGAGCATGGCGGCATCCATCGAGAGCCGCGTGCCGTTTCTCGATCATGTGCTGGTTGAGTTTGCGACTCGAATTCCGCGCGAAGTGCAGATCAAAGGACTAGCCGGCAAGCGGATTCTGAAAAGAGCAGTGGAGGATCTGCTGCCGCACTCGATCTTATATCGGCCGAAGCTGGGATTTCCCACGCCATGGAGCGGATGGTTGGCCGGACCGCGGCTGGAAACGATTCGCGAGATGCTGCTGGAACCGCGCAGTCTGGATCGCGGATACTTCCGGCGCGAAGCGATCGAGACCTTGTTCAGCGAGCATCGCGCGCAGCATCGGGACAATTACGATCGTATATGGCGGTTGCTCAATTTGGAGTTGTGGCATCGCGTTTGTCTCGAAGGCGAATCGCATGACCAAGCCGGCGAGCCGGCGATGAAGATGGCGACGACGCGGTAGCGTTTTCCTGTAGAGGGATCAGTTGCAAAGCGGACGCGACGGCACTAGAGTACGTCCACGTAGTTCGGAAGGACACGGAATTGAAGATCTCGCAAAAAGGGCTCTACGCGCTCCAGGCAATCATGACTCTTGGACGGCGATACGGAACTGACACCGTCAAGATCCGCGACATCGCGCTTGACAGCAACCTGCCGGAAAAGTTTCTGGAGTTGATTCTGCTGGAAATGAAGAATGCGCGCATCGTGGAAAGCGTGCGGGGCGCGAAGGGCGGTTACCGGCTGCGGCGCGCGCCCGCGGAGATCATGCTTAGCGAGATTATTCGCCTGGTGGATGGGCCACTGGCGCCGTTTGGGGATGCCGATCAACTTCGAAGCTTGATCATTAGCGATCCCGACCATCGCGCGCTTTACGGCGTGTTCCTGCAGGTGCGCGATGCCGCGGCCAAGATATTGGAGAGCACCAGCGTCGCGGACATCGTCGGTACTTCTTCGAAGCCACGCAAAGCGGCGAGCGGGAAAAAAAAGGCGTAGAGGCTTAGCAGACTGCTGAAAAAATCGCTGCTGCAGGTGTTTTTGGGTGGCGCAGCGGTTCACCGCTGCGATAGGTGCCTGGTTTTACAGTCGGCTTTAGTCGCTGAGGTAGGGCTGCCGCTCGGAGAGCGCACTTTGCGCGGCGTGCTAGGCGAGAACGGCCTCGTACTCGCCATAGGCTCCCTTGAAGTCGGTGAGCTCGTGAGTGCCCTCGAAATGCCAGATGCGGGTCGCCACCTCGTCAATCAGATCCTCGTCATGCGTTACCAGCAGCACCGTTCCCGGGTAGCGCTGCAACGAGATATTGAGGGCGTTGATGGATTCGAGATCGAGATGGTTGGTTGGTTCGTCGAGGACGAGCACGTTCGGCTTTTGCAGCATCAGTTTGCAGAAGAGCAAGCGCGCCGCCTCTCCGCCGGAGAGTACGTCGGTGCGCTTCTCGGCGTCATCGCGCGGAAACAGCATCTGGCCGAGGATGCCGCGAATCTCCTCGGTCGAAGCGGAAGGGTCCCATTGATGGAGCCACTCCAGGACCTTGATGCCAGGCTCGATTAGCGCCTTGTGGTCCTGGGCAAAATATCCGACAGCCGCTTCGTGGCCCCAGATGACCTTCCCGGTGTCTATAAAGGGACCGTCGTAGCCGCTGGTCTTCCTCAACTCCGATTCTGACACCGTTGGCGAGTTCGCGAGCAGCGCGTTCACCAAGGTCGTTTTTCCGGAGCCGTTCCGGCCCATCAACGCGATTTTCTCGCCCCGAATTACGCTGGCTGTGAAGTCGGAAATCACTTTGGCTTCGCCATACGACTTGGTCACGCCCTCGATTTCCAGAATGTGTTTCCCGGAAGGCCGCTTCTGCTCGAACTTGAGGTAGGGACGCTGGATGTTGGACTTCGCCAGTTCGGTGACCTGCAGACGCTCGACCTCTTTGCGCCGGGACTGTACCTGGCTGGAGCGGGTTCCGGCGGCGAATCGGGCGATGAACTCGTTTAACTGCGCGATCTTCTTCTCGCGCTGGGCGTTTTGCCCTTCGATTTGTGAGCGAACCTGAGTCTTTGCCACCACCATGTCGTCGTAAGTGCCGGTGTAGGTGATGATGGTCTCGTAATCGATGTCGGCAATGTGGGTGCAAATGCCGTTGAGGAAATGACGGTCGTGCGAGATCACAATCAGCACGCCCTCATACTGATTCAGAAAATTCTTCAGCCAGTGGATCGAGTCGAGATCGAGGTGGTTGGTGGGCTCGTCCAGCAGCAACGCCTGCGGATGTCCGAACAGGGCTTGGGCCAGCAGCACGCGCATCTTTTGTCCACCCGGCAGTTCCGACATCTTCCGCTCGTGCATCTCGTCGGGAATGTCGAGGCCCTGCAATAGAATCGCGGCGTCGGTTTCGGCGGTGTAGCCGTCTTCCTCGCCGACGATGCCTTCGAGTTCGCCGAGTTTCATGCCGTCGGCATCGGTCATCTCATGCTTCGCATAGATGATTTCACGTTCTTCGAGAGCGGTCCACAAACGCCGGTTACCCATGATCACCGCGTCAATCACGCGATACTTATCGAAGGCAAATTGATCCTGGCTCAGGACGCCCAGCTTCCGCGGGCGGACGACCGTTCCCTTCTGGGGCTCGAGTTCGCCGGTCAGAAGCTTCATGAACGTGGATTTGCCCGCTCCATTGGGGCCGGTTAGGCCGTAGCGCTTCCCCGGAACAAAACCGGTGGAAACTTCGTCGAACAGAACTTTGGCGCCGTAGCGCATGGACACATTGCCGACTGAAATCATGATGTTCAGGGAACTGCGGGAATCGGTCCTTTGGTATCGGAGGAAGACGCAGCTGCTGTTATTAGAATATCACGAGCCTATCGCCGATCCATGTTTTCCGGTAGTGGGTAAGTTTGAATTTGTTTTGAAAGGGTTTGAATTTTGTTTTGAAAGGGCACGGCTTCAGCCGTGCCGTAACTGATGCCAAATCAACACCGGCTTTAGACGCTGGGGGAATGTGTCCTTCAAACTACACCGCTACCTAACCATCGAAGTGCACGGGGGAAGCCAAACGATTCGTGTTAGCCTTTGCACACGCTCATGAATGATTCCCGGATTGCTCCCATCGATCTTCAGGCCATGGCGCGGCAGGTTATGCTGGCGCAGGGCTTCGAGCCGAACTTCCCTCCTGAGACCCAGCAACAACTGGCGGATATCAAGGCTCATCCGCCGCAACTCGCCACTTCCGATAAAGTCCGCGACTTGCGTGGCCTGCTTTGGTCATCGATCGATAACGATACCTCGAAGGATCTCGACCAGATCGAAGTCGCTGAGCGGCTGCCGAACGGCGACATCAAGGTAATGGTGGGCATCGCCGATGTGGACTCCTTTGTAGAAAAAGATTCGCCCATCGATCGGCACGCGGCCCGGGAGACCACCTCTGTCTATACCGGCGTGATCGTTTTTCCGATGTTGCCTAACGAACTCTCTACGGGCGCGTCGTCGCTGCTCGAAAACGTTGACCGGGCGGCCATGGTGACTGAATTTGTGGTCAATATCACAGGCGGCTCGCTGGGTTCCAGCGGCGTATATCGAGCGATCGTTCGCAACCAAGCGCAACTTACTTATAACGCGGTTGGCACGTGGCTGGAGGGCACGGCGGCGGCTCCGCCAAAGGTGGCCGCGTCTTCGGAGTTGCAGGCGCAGCTCAAGCTGCAGGACGAAGCTGCTCAGGCACTGAGGAAATTGCGCTACGCAAATGGCGCGCTCAACATTGACACCAGCGAAGTGCATCCGGTGGTGCTTAACCAGCAGGTGATCGATGTGGTGAAGCAGGAGAAGAACCGCGCCACCGACTTGATCGAGGACTTCATGATTGCCGCCAACGGCGTGGTGGCGCGGCTGCTGGAAAAAGTCTCTTCTTTGCGGCGCATCGTGAAAACTCCCGAGCATTGGGACGGTATTGTGCGGCTGGCGGCAGCGCAGGGTGTCACGCTGCCCACGCAGGCTGATTCCAAAGCGCTCAACGATTTTCTTTTGCAGCGCAAGACCGCCGATCCGGATCACTTCGCCGACTTGTCGCTGGCGGTCATTAAGCTGATTGGGCCGGGCGAATATGTGCTGGAGCGTCCGGGCGATCCCGCGCAGGGACACTTCGGACTGGCCGTGCAGGATTACACGCACTCGACTGCTCCTAATCGCCGCTTTGCCGACGTAGTTACGCAACGGCTGATCAAGTCTTTGCTCGATGGAAAGCCCGGGCCGTACTCCGACGACGAACTCACCGGCATCGCCGCGAACTGCACCCAGAGAGGAGACGCAGCGCGAAAAGTGGAACGGGAAATGTCGAAGCGGCTGGCCGCCATCGCGATGGGCCATCGCGTGGGCGAAACGTTTGACGCCATCGTCACGGGAGTCACTCCGAAGGGAACCTTTGTCCGCGTTCTGCAGCCGCACATCGAAGGATTGCTGGCGCAGGGAGCGCAGGGGCTAAATGTTGGCGACACAATTCGGGCGAAGCTGACGCGGACTGATGTGCAGCGCGGGTTCATCGATTTTGTTAGGGCGTAACGTGGAGAGCAAGGTGCCCCAGAGCCTGCCCTGAGCTTGTCGAAGGATATTTTTCCACGCGACCCGAAAAGTCGGCCCAACGGCGAAGCGCAGGTTCTCCAAGTGGGCTTGATGTGCTCAGCCGCTCTTCTTTTCCAGTTCAGCCCAGCGTGCGTAAAGCGCGTCGAGCGACTGTTGAGCCGCGTCCAAGGCGGCCTGTGCGCTTACGAGACGCGGAGCATCCATGGCGTTGACGGGATCTTCTAATTCCGCGCGTTTGGCTTGCACTGACTGCTCGGCTTCTTCCACTCGCAGCTCGATAGTCGAGTATTCCCGCGCTTCGAGGTAGGAAAGTTTCTTCTTCGTTGTTGTGGTCGCTGCCTGGATAGAACTGGTAAGCGCTTGCGTGTTTATCGTCGTTGTCGCCTCTGACTTCGCGCTCTGCGCCTGCCATTGCTCCCATTGTGCGTAGTCGGCGAAAGTGTCGGCGCCGCCGTTGCCGTTCAGTCCGAAGACGATGTTTGAGACACGGTCGAGCATGTAGCGGTCGTGCGTTACCAGTACGAGCGAGCCGGGGAAATCGATCAGGCTTTCTTCCAATATTTCCAGAGTTGGAATGTCGAGGTCGTTGGTAGGCTCATCGAGCAGGAGAATGTCGGCGGGCTGGAGCATGAGTTGCGCGATCAGGACACGCGCGCGTTCGCCTCCGGAGAGGCGGCCGACGGGCTGGCTGAGTTGCTCGCCGGTAAACAGAAATCTTGCCGCCCATCCGGCCACATGAATTACGCGATCGCGATAGACAACAGAATCGCCATCCGGCGCGAGTGCGCGTCGCAGGGTTACGTCAGGATCTAGAGTGCGGGTCTGATCGAAGTAGACGATGCGCAGCCACTCGGCGCGGCGAATTTCGCCGCCGGTTGGACTGAGGTCTCCTTGCAACAAGCGGAGCAACGTCGTTTTGCCGCTGCCGTTGGGGCCGACCAGGCCTACGCGCATTCCCGCTGTGAGGATAAAGTTGAGGCCTTCGAATAACGCGCGGCCTCCCATGGTGCAAGTGACGTCCTGCAATTCGATCAGCCTTTTCGTCTTGCGGTCGGTGGCTGAAAAGTCGATTTGTGCGGTGGTGCTGCGGGTCCGTGAATTCAGGTCGGCCAGCTCTCCCATGAGTTCGCCGGCTTTGCTGATTCGGGCTTTGGATTTGCGAGTGCGGGCTTTCGCTCCGCGGCGGAGCCATTCGATTTCACCGTGAACCAGATTCTCGAGCGCTTCCTGACGACGCGATTGCGCGTGCAGGAATTCTTCTTTCTTCCCCAGAAACTCGCTGTAATTGCCGTGGACGCGGAGCGAACCGTCGGGATAAATGCGATTGAGTTCGACCATGTCGGTGGTGACGTTCTCGAGAAAGTACCGGTCGTGGCTCACGATTACACTGGCAAATGCCGCTGCCTCAAGCAGATCTTCGAGCCAGGCGATTCCCGGAAGATCGAGATGGTTGGTAGGCTCGTCGAGCAGAAGGATATCGGGATGCTGCACCAAGGCTTCGACGATTGCCAGACGCTTCTGCCAACCGCCGGATAACTCGGTTGCTCGCGCTTCTACATCTTCAAAACCGGCGCGACCGAGGGTTTCGGCAAAGCGGGCGCCGCGCTCAGGTCCGGAAATGCCGCAACGATCGAGCGCGCTTTCGACGATTGAGCGCACGGGCGCTCCCGATTCGAATCGCGAGTCTTGATCCACACAGGCAAGGCGGGTTCGTTTGCGGAATGATACTTCTCCGCTGTCGGGCGTTACCTCGCCAGCCAGAATTCTCAGAAGGGTGGATTTACCAGATCCGTTCGGGCCAATCAGCCCAATGCGGTCTCCATCGGAAATGGTGAACGAAACATTCTGGAAGAGCGGACTCGCTCCGAAGGCCTTCGTAATTTCCTGCGCGTTGACAATAGGCGGCAATGATTTGCGTTCTCCCAGATATCGATGGCTTGCCTTAAAGTATCAGTTATTACTGGGTGATGACCTTCTGCTTCAAATCCTGAGCGGCCTGCCCCACGTTCTCCGGTTTGCCAAGGTCGCGCCAATAGTATTCATCGGCGCGGAAGGCGAGGATGCTCTCTCCCTGGGCCGCGAGACGCAAGTAGGAGGTGACGATGGAGAACGCTCCGTCTTCCAACAGCATCCTCAGAAGACGCGGAGAAACAACGTGGATGCCCGAAAATGCCAGCGCTTGTCGTTGCTGGGCAGGCCGAACAAACTCCGGTTCCTGATCGCTCCCGGCCCGCCGACCGCAGAGCTGGAGCCGGTCATCGAACAGCAGATAGCGCGAAGTCTCGCGATCCTGTACCGCTAGAGTCGCCAGAGCGTGATTCTCGTTGTGAAATTGCACCATGCGCCGAAGATCGATCGTGCTGAGAACATCGACATTGTGCACGATGAAGGGCTCCTCGCCAGGGCTAGAATCTTCGACAGAACTATCGATGAAAAAATGCGCGGCCTTTTTCAGCCCACCGCCGGTGTCGAGCAAGACATGCTCGGGCGAAATTTCAACGCGCATTCCGAAATTGTCGTGCGCTTTCAAGTACTCCAGGATCATATCGGCGAAGTGATGGACGTTGATGATCACCTCGCTGACGCCAAATTTGCGCAAGCGCGAGAGCGTGATCCCCAGCAACGTGCGGCCGTTGATTTCGACCAAGGCCTTGGGACGATCGTCGGTGAGCGGGCGCAGGCGCGTGCCGAGACCGGCGGCAAGAATCATTGCTTTCATTGACTCAGCGCTTTCATGGATTCAGTTGCTCCTGCTCGCGATGGCGTAGTACTACCTCTACTCCCTCCTTGGCGCGCACATGCCTGGCCAATTGCTCCGCCAAATAGACGGAGCGATGCTGGCCGCCGGTGCAGCCGAATGACACCATCAAATGCTTGAAGCCGCGGGTCTGATAGGTGCTAACGCTTGCATCCACCAGCGAAATGGCGTGGGCGAGGAATTGATGCACGGTCTCCTGCTGATTGAGATAGTCGATCACCGCTGCGTCCTTACCGGTGAGGGTTTTGAAGCGATCTTCGCGTCCGGGATTCGGGAGGCTGCGGCCGTCGAACACGAAGCCACCGCCGTTGCCGGTATCATCTTGCGGCAGGCCACGGTGGAATGAAAAACTGAAAATCCGCACGGTCAACTTTTCCGGCTGGGATGGCGATGTCAGGGCTCGCAGCTTGTCAGAAGCCACCATGTTCTTGAAGGCCTCCATCAGCGTGGGCAGGGCGATGGGCAGCTCCGCGTTGTGGAGCAGCCAGCGCAGATTTTTCAGTGCGTACGGAACACTTTGCAGAAAATGCTCCTTGCGCTCGTAGAAGCCTCGGAAACCGTACGCGCCCAGGGCCTGCATGATACGGACATAAACGTAGGCATAGTAGTGCTGCATGAATGCGGTGCGATCAAGATCGAGGAACCCGGCGAGGCTATCGAGATAGTGATCGAGCAATTGCTGGCGCAGTTCGGGAGGCAGGTCGGCTTTGGCATCGTAGAGCAGAGACGCAATATCGTATTGCAGCGCGCCTTTGCGGCCGCCTTGATAATCGACGAAAAATGGCGCGGCTTCGCGCAACATGATGTTGCGAGACTGGAAGTCGCGATAGAGAAAGTAGTCACGGCTGGCGCTCAGCAGGAATTTGGTCAAGCGGCTGAAATCGCGCTCCAGCGCCTGCTCGTTGAAGGGAATGCCGGCGAGCCGGAGAAAGTAATACTTGAAATAATTCAAGTCCCAGGCGATGGACTGGCGATCGAAACTGGCGCGCGGATAACACACTTTGTAGTTCAAGTCGCGTCCGGCTTCGACTTGAAAACGCGGCAGTATGGCGACAACCTTACGATAGGCCTCGACCGCCTCGGGAGCAATGACCGGGCCGTTGCGATGGTCGGAGAGAAACTCAAAAAGCGTCGTGCTGCCAAGATCTTCTTCGAGATACGCGCCGTGCGCTAAGTCTTCGGCGTAGATTTCCGGTACCGGCAGACCATGGCGGCGGAAGTGCCGCGAAAATTCCAGGAAGGCGACATTCTCTTCGCGCATGTTGTAGAGAATGCCGATCGCGCTGATTTGCTTGCCAGAGAGCCGGATAATTTTGCGGCCCGAACCGCCCAGTTGGCCCTGCAGAGGCTCCGCCCGCTCGACCGGCGAGTGGAAATGCTGCTCAAAGAGTCGATTGAGGGCTTCCATGAAGGGATTTCCGGCGAAACAGTTGCGAGGCAACGTGGCCGCGACTTTTATTAAGATAACATTGGCGCTTCAATCAGCAGGGTGCGATCAGCCTCGTGGCCGGGACGCCCGGCTCTGCATTGGCGCAACTAGGTTCCAGTCTGCAAGATGACTACTAACCGTCTTGGTCCATGCGCGCCCTGCACCAGAATTTTTTCGATGTCGGCAGTGCGGCTGGAGCCGCTGATTACGCAGGCGAAGGAGTCATGGTCGAAGGTTTGTCCCTGGGAGGCGCGGCTCAGAGCCGTTGTTAGGTCGGGTACCAGTTGCGCGATCTTCGCGTAAACAATGTGGCAGGGGGCGATCACCGATGCGCCTCGCCCACCGCACGAAGCGGTCACCAGAATCGATCCGGTTTGGGCGATCAGAGCTTCGGCGAGGGTTACGGTTGCCTGCGAGGCTTCCGCCGGCGCGCCTTGAGTGGACCAGCGGATCGTGCGGCCAAGCTCGGCCAGTTCGACCAGTTGGCGCAGCGAGGGATCGTCCTGTACGAATATTTCTCCTTCCGGAAGAGGCTGGAGAGCTTCGGCTAGCTGTCGCGCACTGGCGGCAGAATCGGCGGTCCGCGCGCATTCCATGAGGTTGGCGACGCATTCCTGCTGAAAGCGCTCGATAGGATTGTTGACTGGTTCGAAGATTAGCCGGTCGGATACCGCTGCGGGCTCTTCCACTTTGACCGCGGCGCGCAAACCGGCGCGAATCCACTGCAGGATCTGGTCGCGACTCGAATTCTCAGTTTGCGCTTTTTCAGTTTGCGGCACGGTCTTTTCTCCAGCGCGCACGGAAGGATTCGGAGGGCAGCGGCACGGGCGCGCGATAGCGGTTCCACACCCGCATCGGGTCGAGGATCGATCCCACGAGTCCAAGACCGTAGACCATCCGAAGAGAATTGCGCATCAACCAGCCACCCAGCGCGTAAATCCGGGGATGAAGCATGGCGTGGCGCCAGGCGCGGAACATCAGCCGCTCACTCGATTTGGTGGCTCCCGCCTCGGTGGCGTTGCGGCGGTTTTGCAGGAGGTGGTGATGCAAATCGATTTTCACCGGGCAAACGCTGCTGCACGCGCCGCAGAGCGATGACGCGTAGGACAGGTGTTTAAACTCCATGATGCCATTCAGATGCGGGGTTAGCACGCTGCCGATTGGTCCGGGATAGGTCGTACCGTAGGTGTGCCCTCCGACGTGGCGGAAGACTGGGCAGATGTTCAAGCAGGCGCCGCAGCGAATGCAGTGCAGCACTTCGCGTTGTTCGGCGTCGGCCAGCAACTGGCTGCGGCCATTGTCGACGAGCACTACGTGGAATTCTTCCGGTCCGTCCGCTTCGCCGGGCCGGCGCGGACCGCCGATCAGCGTGCCGTAGGTTGTAATTCCCTGCCCCGTGCCGGAGGTCGCCAGCACCGGCCATAGCACGGCCAGGTCATCGAGTCGGGGAATGACTTTCTCAATGCCTGTGACCACGACATGAATGCGAGGAATGCTGGTGCACAGGCGGCCGTTGCCTTCGTTGGTGGAGATGGCAATTACTCCGGCGTCCGCTACCAGGAAATTTGCGCCTGAGATGCCCATTTCGGCCGAAAAGAAGGCTTGCCGCAACACACGACGCGCTACGGCCATTAGATATGCCGGGTCGTCGCTTTCGATTTTCTGACCCAGTTTTTCTTGAAACAATGTGGCGATCTGGCCGCGCAAGAGATGCATGGCTGGGGTAACGATGTGGTAGGGGCCCTCTTCGCGCAGTTGCACGATGAACTCGCCAAAATCGGTTTCCCAGACCTTGATGCCAGCTTTCTCCAGCGCGGGGCCGAGGTGGATTTCTTCCGTCACCATGGATTTCGACTTCACGACCGTGCGCACGTTGCGCCGGGTCGCGAGATTTTTTATGTAGGCGCAGGCCTCTTCGCTGTTGGCGGCCCAGAAAACGTGGCCGCCGCGCGCAACTACTTTTTCTTCGAACTGGAGCAGGTAGCGATCGAGGTGATTGATGGCTTCGCGCTTGATCTCCTGGCACTTCTGGCGAGCGGCTTCCCAATCCTTGATCCGCGCGCGGCCTTTGAGATGTGCGGCATCGTAGCTGTCCATGCCGCGCTGGATAATTTCGCGGTGCATCAAGTCTGCCGACTTTACGGCGGCGTCCTGCAGGAAGCGTTGCGCGGCCGTGCTCACGGGCGCTCCTGCGGCGGGCTTTTCTGAGGAGGATCTTCCTGCGCGAGGATGCTGGCTAGATAAATGGTACGGGCTGCCGCGTTTCGTTTGCCGAGGATGCCTTGCAAGTGCAGCAGACAGCTGGGGTCGATCGCAGTTACGTACTCGGCCTCGGTCGCGGCTATATTTTCAGCCTTGGAGGTTCCCATGGCGGCGGAGATGTCGGCGAACTTGGCGGCAAACGTTCCGCCGAAGCCGCAGCATTCCTCGGAGCGCGTCATTTCAATCAGCTTCAGGCCCTTCACTTGACGCAGCAGTTGCAGAGGCTCGTTACGCAGGTGGAGCTCGCGGAGACCGTGGCAGGAGGCGTGATAGGTAACCGCGTGCGGGAAAGTGGCGCCGACCTGGGTGACGGCGGCGACCTTCACGAGAAATTCCGAGAACTCAAAGGTGCGGCTGGCTACTGCGAGGGCATCCTCGCGCAATGAACTCTTCGCCAGCAGGTCGGGGTAGAACGTGCGAACCATGGTCACGCAGGAACCGGAGGGGCAGACGACCACGTCGGCATGTTTAAAAACTTTGACGAAGCGCTCGGCGCATGGCCGTGCTTCATCCCAGTATCCAGTGTTGAAGGCGGGCTGGCCGCAGCACGTTTGATCTTCGGGGAATTCGACTTCGTATCCGATCCGGCGCAGCACCCTGACGGTGTCGACGGCCACCTGGGGCAGCAGTTGGTCGACGAAGCACGGGACGAACAGAGATACTTTGCGTTGCACGGTCCAACTTTCCTATCTTATGCGTCGACGGTCTCACGTCAGCGGCCAAGCAGTTTGCCGACGAACTCAGTGCCGCTGCCCAGCCCCCTAAAGGGGCATGTGAACTCAAGGCAGGTTCGGCATCGCTAAAGCGATGCCCTGATACGAACCTGAGTCTTTCAGAACTTGGTAGATTCTCCAGACCCAGAACTCGGTAGATTCTCCAGACCCAGAACTCGCTAGATTCTCCAGATCGCACGAACCATCTACCTACTTCAGCACCAACTGGGTGAACGGGAACACATACGCCTGCAGGGTCACCATGATTCCCACCAAGGCTGCCAGCGCGATGCTGTGGAAAAAGACGTAACGCAAGATGTCGCCTTCGTGTCCGTACCACTCGGTGGCGGTGCTGGCCACAACAATGCTCTGGGCGTCGATCATTTTGCCCATGACTCCGCCAGCACTGTTGGCGGCGCCCATCAAGACCGGAGAGAGCCCGATCTGCTGTGCGGAGATCTTCTGGAGGCTGCCGAACAGGACGTTAGACGAGGTGTCGGAGCCGGTCAACGCCACACCCAGCCAGCCCAGTAAGGTGCCGAAGAACGGATACAAATGTCCGGTGCGCGCGAAGGCCAGGCCCATGGTGGCGTCCACACCCGAATAGCGAGTCATGATGCCGATCGAGAGCATGGCGGCGATGGTCATGAGCGAGAACCGGATATGCCAAATGGTTTGAAACCACATGGCAACAATCTTCGGCAGCGGGAGGCCCATGATGAAGCCGGAGATGATCGCCGCGAACAGGATCCCCGACCCCGTGGCCGAGAGCCAGTTGAAGCCGAACACTGCGGCCTCAGGCGTAGGTTTCGTTACCACCGGGGGCATGCGTTGAGAGAGCTTGTTGAGACCGGTCACGGGAAACTGCGGGTTGGTGATCTTGCTCGGCGGAGTCGACCAGGCGCTCATGGACGTGAACACCTTTTCCGGAGTATTCATGATTTTCTTGCCGGTGGTCGTACCCCAGCAGAAAACGCAAATGCTGAGCACCAGCCACGGCAGCCAGGCGCGAGCAACCTCGCCGCGGCTGTAACCATGATGACCGCGGGCGGCGCGCTGCTCACCTGCCTCCTCTCCCTCGTGTCCCCAAATCTTTTTCGGATGCCATATCTTCAGGAACAGGATCAGGCATACCATCGAGATGATGGCCGCACCGATGTCGGTGAGCCACGGCCCGTGCAAGTTCGAAATCAGGAACTGCGGGATGGCGAAGGTAACACCAGCCACCGCGATGGCCGGCCAGATTTCCTTCATTCCTTTGTACCCCGCGTATGCCCACACCAGCCAGAATGGCACCAGCACGGAGAAGAATGGCAGAATGCGGCCAACCTGCGCGCCCAGAGTGAACTCCGAAAAGCCGGTGACCGCGGCGAGAGCGATGATGGGCGTGCCGAGCGCGCCGTAGGCCACGGGTGCGGTGTTGGCGATGAGGGACAAGCCCGAGGCCTGCAGCGGCTTGAAGCCCAGACCGATCAGAAGCGCCGCGGTGACAGCGACCGGCGTTCCGAATCCAGATGCGCCCTCAAAGAACGCGCCGAAGGAAAAGGCGATCAGCAAAAGTTGCAGCCGGGTATCCTGGGTGATCCCGGTCATGCTCTGCTGCAGGACCTTAAAGCGGCCAGTCTCCAGGGTCATGCGGTAGAGAAAGATGACGTTGAGGATGATCCAGCCGATGGGAAACAGTCCATAGCAGGCGCCGTAGATGGCGGTGATGCTGGCCATCTTGACGGGCATGTGGAAAATGCCGACGGCGATGAGCAAGGCAGTGACTAGACCCAGCACGGCGGAGTAGTGCGCCTTCATGCGGAAGATCGCGAGGGTCCCCAGGAGCACGACGACGGGGACGGCGGCGAGAATTGTGGAAAGCCACCAGTGCCCCAAGGGATCGTAGCCTTGCGCCCAAGGCGCGGCGGGCGTCACACCGGACCAGGCCAGCACGATCAGCGTGACCAGAACCAATGCCATCAGGATGGCGGGCACCGGGCTTCCGGCGGAAGAAGGTTTAGCTGCGACGGACATAAGCACCTCGTTTGTACTTGCCGCAAGCGGCGGCGCACCCAGGGAATCGCACTAGCCGGACTGCACCGACATCGAAGGGTCGTCGAGTCGGGGAAAGCGCCGTTTAAATGTGGAATTCTCGTATCATCGTTCAGCACAAGATGCGACGTGGCTCACGGATGGGTGTGATCGCGGTCACAAACCGGCACCCGAACCAAGTCTTAGGACGGCTTACGAATCCGGCTGTTCAATCGCGCAGATCATGCGCCTAACAGCAACCCATCTTCACTTCGCCGGCAGCGGTGAGCGGAGGGCCGAAGGCCTCCACCGGGGCGGGCGCACCGTTCAGCACTGCGATCCAACGCCGCACCGCATCGAATACGACGAGAATTACGCCCGCGATAAAGATGGTCATCAGGATCGAATCCAGGTAGCCGGTAAATACCTGACCGGGCTTGGAGGTCAATGGCCAGAAAATGTCCCGGATCCCGAGCACCCCAGCGGTAACCGTGGTGACACCTACGAAGACCATAGGAATTCCTGTAATCCAGGCATATTTCTGCTTGCCCATGTTGATCAGGAAAGTAGTCGTCACCGCCAGCGCGATGGTCGCCAGTAACTGGTTTCCGGTTCCGAACAAGGGCCATATCGTGGAAATATTTCCCGTGTAGATCAGATATCCCCAGCCCAGAACCACCAGGAAGCTGGTGATCAGATTTCCGGGCCACCATGCATTGTTGCCGAAGGGCTTGTGCACTTTGCCCATCAGTTCCTGCAGGACGTAGCGGGCCACGCGGGTTCCGGTGTCCACGGTGGTCAGAATGAACAGGGCCTCAAACATGATGGCGTAGTGATACCAGTAGCCCATCAAACGAGCCATCCCGGGCAGGCCGCGGAAGATTTGAGCCATGCCGACCGCGAGCGAGACCGCGCCTCCCGTCCGCCCCGCCAGTTTCTCGCCGACTTCGCGGGAGAACATATCCAGATTGACCGTGGACAAGCCCAAGTGGCTGAAAACTGCTGGCGCAGCGTTGATGGCAAAGTAGTCGCCCGGAGCGAGCGAACACGCCGCAATCAGCGCCAGGATGCCCACGATGGATTCGCAGAGCATAGCGCCATATCCGATGAAGCGAGCGTCCGTTTCCTTGTCCAGCATTTTCGGCGTGGTGCCGGACGATACCAGCGCGTGGAAACCAGAGATGGCGCCGCAGGCAATAGTCACGAAGAGAAATGGGAACAGCTTCCCTTTGATGATCGGTCCGCCGCCGTGAACGAACGGCGTGAAGTTCGGAAATTGGATGTTGGGATGGACCACGAAGACGCCGATGACCAGAACGGCAATTGTACCCAGCTTAACGTACGTCGAGAGATAGTCGCGCGGCTCCAGCACCAGCCACACGGGAAGAACCGAAGCCACGAGGCCGTAGATGGCCATGAGGATGGTGATTTGATGGGGAGTAAAAGTGAGGGCCGATGCGGCTCCGCTCTGCGCTACCCAGTGTCCGGCGACTACGCTGCCGAGCAAAAGCACCACGCCAAAGATACTGGGGCCGGTGACAGTAATCTTTCCGGCATGGCTCTTGAACATCCACAACCCCATGATGACGGCGATAGGAATGGTCATGCCGATGGTAAAGACGCCCCAGGGGCTATTGGAAAGCGCATTGACCACCACGATACCGAGGCCGGCGAGCGTGGCCAGAAGAATAAAGAGCATGGCGATCATCGCCACCAGGCCGGCAAAGGGACTGATTTCGGTGCGGGCAATATCCGCCAGTGAGCGGCCCCGGTGACGTATGGAAGCCACCAGCACAGTGAAGTCCTGCACACACCCGGCGAGGACGCCGCCGATCAGTATCCAGAGAAAACCCGGCGCAAACCCGAACTGCGCCGCCAGGGTCGGCCCGACCAGCGGCCCGGCTCCGGCGATGGCCGCGAAGTGATGTCCGAAGAGCACCCAGCGCGGCGAAGCGACATAGTTGTGCCCGTCCGCGTAAGTGTGCCCCGGAGTGGTGCGGCGATCGTCGAGCGCCAGAGCCTTCGCGGCAATGAACGCACTGTAGTAACGATAAGCAAGGGCGTACACGCATAGCGCGCCCAACAGTACCGGGAAAGTATTCATGACTCGCTCCAGTTCAAGCAAGTAGGGGCCGGACGCTGCCAGCCCAATCGCACGCATCCTACACCCATGGTCGAATCCGGCACAATGACTTTTCTTGCGCACTTCCTTTATTTGAAACACGCGCTACAATGTCGGGCATTCGAGCAGAGGACCGGCGAACCACTTCGCATAGCGCTGCCGAACCGAAAGAATCGAGGATGCACATGCCACGAGAGAAGCAAGCGGAAGCGCAGGAACAACCCCTTGTCCGCTTTGGCCTGGGGCTCGCCAACTGGAGTGAGCGGTGGTTTCCGGATCCACTGATTTTTGCTCTGCTGGGAATTGTGGTGGTCTTTGTGGTCGGACTTTTGCTGCGTCAGAGTCCCGCCAAACTGGCCATTCAGGGAGGCAAGAACTTCTGGGCCCTGGTCCCTTTCACCATGCAGATGGTGATGATCATCGTGGGCGGCTATGTCGTCGCCTCGACTCCGATCGTGTATCGCGCGATCCGAGCGCTGGCTGGGATTCCCAAGACGCCGCGAGGGGCGGTGGCCATGGTGGCGTTGTTCTCCATGCTGACGTCGCTGATCTCGTGGGGATTAAGCTTGATTTTCAGTGGGCTCTTTGTTCGCGAACTGGC
>Ga0209415_10008720_pt1 | contig 17537 bp, 15 predicted proteins | sample PeaSoiSIISIP2007_FD_187696 | JGI IMG/M metagenome (GOLD analysis project Ga0209415, IMG submission 187696) | Peat soil microbial communities from Weissenstadt, Germany - SII-SIP-2007 (SPAdes) (version 2) | ecosystem: Environmental > Terrestrial > Soil > Wetlands > Peat | place: Germany... | reverse complement strand
TCTGATCGAGTGCGCCACCGCGTACTGCACGGTGGGCGAGATGGTCGACGTCATGAAGGAGGAGTGGGGCGAGTTCGAGCAGCCGGTCGCGTTCTGATGCCGGCCCGGGTGGTGCTGGCCAAGCCCGGGCTCGACGGACATGACCGCGGCCTGAAGCTGGTTGCCCGAGCGCTCCGCGACGCCGGCTTCGAGGTCATCTACCTGGGCATCCGCCGCAAGCCGGAGGTGATCGCCAGCGTCGCGGTCCAAGAGGACGCCGAGATCGTGGGGCTCAGCATCCTGAGCGGCGCCCATGTGGCGCTCACTGGGAAGGTGGCCAACGCCCTTCGGTCGGCCGGGTCCGACGCCTCCCTGGTGGTGGGCGGCACCATCCCGCCACGAGACGTCTCGCTGGTGGAGCTGGCCGGCGCCGCCGCCGTCTACCCGACCGGCACCCCGCTCGACGCCATGGTCGAGAGCGTCCGAGCGCTGGCGGAGGCGGCGGGCGGGTAGTCCCCGCCTTCCGGACGGGCGCCGACCCGCCGGGAATTAGCGAGCGGTTCGCGCGGGGGCGATCCCGTGGAACAGGAGCTTCCAGAGCTGCTCGGGTCGGTCGTCGTCCTCGCGAATGGGCTCTCCGCCGATGGTGGCGGAGAACGCGTTGAACATGATCGCCTCGAGGACCACGCCGGTCACGGTCTCCTGGCAGAGGTCCGGCCGGACCGCGCCCGCCGCGACCGCCTGGTCCAGGAGCTCGCCGAACAGCGACACGAGCGGGGTGAAGGCGCGGGCCGCCTCCTTCGGGTGGGCCGTCAGCAACTGCTGCGCGAAGTCGACCATCACCGGCGCGATGCCCTTCTTCCCCGGCTTGGACTTCGCCGGGCCACAGACCCGGAAGTACTCGACGACGAAGCGGTGCAGCCGCTCGAGGTCGTCTTCCTCTTCGGCGATGACGTCGCGCAGGTAGCTGGCGGTCGAGCGGACCGACTCCTCGAAAAGGGCGAGGAGCAACTCGTACTTTCCATCGAAGTACTGGTAGAAGCTGCGGAGCGATTGGCCGGAGCGCTCGACGACCTCCTGGACGGTGAACTCCTTGTCCGAGCCGTCGTTCACCAGCTCCATCGCCGCGTCGAGGAACCGTTGGACCCGGTTCTCGGCCCGGGTACGGGCCGAGTCGAGGGAGCGGGCGACCGCCAGCTGGCGCCGGCTCAGCCCCTCGTCGCCCTGGTCAGCAGCGGGTTCGGTCTTCGCCACAGAGGGAACTGTAGCTGATCGTGGGAGAGAGAGACTCTCTCCCAGAATGAGAGCAAGGACCGCCTCCACGCGAGGAGGGTGTTCGCGCGAGCGGGTCGTCGATCGCCCGGGACGCGCTGACGCACCCTCTCGGGCGCCGTCGTTGGAGCCTCTTTGCGCCGAAGAGCTAGGCGACCACGCCCTTCAGTTTCAGCTCGATGAGCTCTTCCTCGTCGATCCCGAGCTCCGCGAGGATCGCGTCACCGTGCTCGTTGAAGTCGGGGGCCCGCCCCGGCGTCGGCGGCGCTTCGTCGAACTGGACGGGTGCGGCGACGAGGCGGAACGGCACGCCGTCAGACGTCTCGCACTGTTGGAGGTACCCGTTGGCGGACGCCTGGGCGTCGTCGGCCGCCTCGAGCGTGTCCTGGACGACGGCCCACTGTCCCGTGAACGAGGACAGCCGGTCCCGCCACTCGGCGAGGCTCGTTCCGGCGAAGACGCCGGCCAGGATCTCGATCGCGTCGCCGCTGTGGGCGAGGAGCGAGGCGTGGTCGGCGAAGCGCGGATCGGCGACCAGCTCGGGTCGGTCGATGACCCGGCAGAGGTCGGGCCAGTACTTCCCGGCCTGCAGGCAAGTGAACGCCAGGACCCGCCCATCTGCGGTCTCGTAGTTACGGGACAACGGGTTCCCGGCCATGCCAGTCGCCGGAGGCGGCGCCCAGGGCCGGTCCAAGATGAGCGAGAGCGCGATCGCCTGGCCCATCGCCCAGAGGCCCGAACCGAACAGCGACACGTCGACCACCGTGGCCTCGCCGGTCCGCTCCCGGTGGAAGAGGGCACCCATGATCCCGCCGGCGATGGTCATGGCCCCGATGGAATCGCCGAATCCGGGGGCCGGGGGGACCGGAACGAGGTCGTACTCGGGGCGCTTGGCGCCGAGCGCGACCCCCGCGCGGGCCCAGAAGGCCAGCGAGTCGTAGGAGCCCTTGTCGGCGTCGGGGCCCCGTTCCCCCTGTCCCGTGCCCCGGACGTAGATGATTCGCGGATTGTGGGCCCGGATCTGCTCGACGTCGATCTGCAGTTTGGTGCGGACGCCCGGCAGCTTGTTGGTCAGGAAGACGTCGGAGGTGGCGGCCAGCCGGTGGAGGATGTCGAGGCCCTCGGGGGAGGTCAGGTCGAGCCCCAGGCTCCGCTTGCCGCGGTTCGAGTGCTCCATGAGCGGGTGGATGTTGGTGGGCAACTGGGCGACGCCGGTGGCGGCCAGCCCGCGCATCGCGTCGCCCCGCTCGGGGTGCTCGATCTTGATGACCTCGGCGCCCCAGTCGGCGAGCAGCGCGGAGGCCGCCGGCACGAAGGTGTGCTCGGCGACCTCGAGCACCCGCACGCCGCGGAGGATCGCCGTCATCGTGCACCCCTCGTGCCGTCCGCCCCGGCCGGCCCGCCCCTACGGTCCACGCCGATGGGGCCGGTCAGGAGCGTGGTCGTGCGTCGCAGCAGGACACGGTGCGCTCCGTGTCCTGCCTTCACCCGGCGCGGAGGACGGCGTCCTCGACGTTCATCAACCGGGCCAGGTTGCCGCCCATGATCTTGCGGATCGTCTCTTCGGGTTGTCCTTCGAGCTCATCGGTGTAGCTGGTCGGCTCGGCGAGGCCCTCGGGGTGGGGGTAGTCAGACCCGAAGAGCACGTTGTCCTCTCCGACGAGCTTCGCCACCTCGCTCAGGTTCTCCTCCCAGAAGGGGCTGATCGAGATGTTGCGCTTGAACACCGCGACCGGATCCTCGGCGAAGTCCTGCGGCATCTTCTTGTAGGCGTCGGCCATGTTGTTGAGCAGCGGGGCGACCCAGCTGCTCCCGTTCTCGATCACCGCAACCTTGAGGGACGGGAACCGCGAGAGGGCCCCGTGGCAGATGAGCGCCGAGACGGCGTCCTCGACCGGGCGCCAGGCCGACAGCATCCGGAACGCCTGCGGCTGGAAGGGCAGCATCTCGGTGTTGCTGCCCGTCCAGTCGTTCGTGTACCGGTCGTAGCCGCTGTCCGAGGAGTGCATCGCGACCAGGACGTCGGCCTCGACCACCCGCTCCCAGAAGGGGTCGAACTCGGGCAGGCCAAAGGACCGGGGGCCCCGGAAGCCCGGGACCGGGGCGGGCCGGATGAGCACCACCCGCGCCCCGCGGGCGAGCACCCACTCGAGCTCCTCGATCGCCTTCTCGACGATCGGCAGCGTGATCACCGGGGTGGTGAAGATCCGACCCTCGTAGTCGAACGTCCAGGTCTCATAAAGCCACTCGTTGAGGGCGTGGATGACCGCATGCGTCGCCTCGGGGTCGTCACGGAGGCGCTCCTCGAGCAGGCTGGCGAGCGTCGGGAACATGAGCGCCCGGTCGAGCCCCTGCTCGTTCATGAGCTCGAGCCGCGGGGCCGGCTCGCGGAAGGCGGGGATGGAGCGGATCGGCTCGCCGAAGATCTCCCGGCGGCTCTTCCCCTCCGGGTTGCCCTTCCGGAAGAAGTCCTCCTGCGCCCCGGGCCGGGCCACCACCTCGAAGGTGGGGTTCGGGATGTAGTCGCTGATCTTCCCCTTCACGACGATCTTCGTGCGGCCCCGGACCTCCACGTAGTCGATGACGCCGCGGTAGGGGTCCGGGAGGAACTTGGTCATCGCCTCGCGGGTCTCGTACAGGTGGTTGTCGGCGTCGAACACCGGGACGCTCAACTTGGACATGGCGACTCCTCCCACGGATGAGAACTCCACTTTTATTCTAAGAGAAATCGGTTGCCACCGCCAGCGGCGCGGCGGAGTCGGACGAGGGACCAGGCCCGATCCACCCGCGTGGCCGACTCGCTGCCCCGAGGCCGCTCCCAAGACCTCACCGGCCCCCGTGCGGCCTCCCCGGAGCCACCGACCACCCCGGCCCCGTTCACGGGAGTGGGGTTACAGTCTGCGAAGAAGACCGCTCTCCCCCGGGGAAGGATCAGCTGTGCGACTCGGCCTGATGGTGGGCCCCGAACGGGGCCGGTACGCGACGAAGGTCGAGCGGATGACGGCCGACGCCACCTGGGCGGAGACGGCCGGCTTTTCGTCGGTGTGGATCCCCCAGATCCCCGACGAGTTCGACGCCCTCACCGCCGCCACGGTGGTCGGGATGGGGACCAGCCGGATCGAGATCGGCACGGCGGTGGTCCCGGTCCAGCCCCGCCACCCCATCGCCCTCGCCCAGCAGGCCCTCTCGGTCCAGGCGGTCTGCGGCGGGCGCCTCACCCTCGGGCTCGGGGTCTCGCACGACTGGATCATCGAGCAGATGCTCGGGCTCCCCTACGAGCGGCCGGCCGCCACGATGCGCGACTACCTCGACGTGCTCGACCGCGCGCTGGCCGGCCCCGGGCCGGTCGACGTCGAGAACGAGCGGTTCCGGATCCACAACCCGCTCGACATCACCGATCTCGCCCCGACCCAGGTGCTGCTGGCGGCGCTCGGCCCGGTGATGCTCAAGATGGCGGGGGAGCGCGCCGGGGGCACCATCCTCTGGCTGGCCGACGAGCGGGCCATCGCCGAGCACGTCGTGCCGCACCTCACCCGCGGTGCGGAGGCGGTCGGGCGGCCGGCCCCCCGCGTCGTCGCCGGGGTCCCCGTGTGCCTGTGCGGGGACGACGAGATCGAGGCCGCCGTCGCCCGGGCCAACCGCATCCTGTCCGAGGCGGACGTCTCGCCCAACTACCAGCGCCTGCTCGACCTCGGCAACGCTCGGAACGTGGGCGACATCCTGGCCGCCGGAAGCGAGGAGACCGTGGAGAAGCGGCTCCGGTCCTTCTTCGACGCGGGCACCACCGACATCTCGGTGCGCGTCGTCCCCATCGGATCCGGACGCGACGAGCTCATCGCATCGTCGAAGCGGACGCGCGCCTTCCTCGCGTCGCTGGCCGCGGCCGGCTGAGTGGGTCCGTCCGGGTGGGCACCACCGAGTCCCGGGCCGTCCGAGGGCCGGCGGCAGTGAGCCGGGGCCCCTGGGACAGCATCCCGGCGATGGCGAGGGCGGCGGCGGAGGACTTCGGTGACCGGCCCGCGATCACCGACCGGGGCATGGAACTCTCCTACGCCGAGCTGCACGAGCGGGCCCGCACCTTCGCCGCGGCGCTGGTGGCCTCGGGCATCGAGCCCGGTGACCGGGTCGCCATCTGGACGTTCAACAGCGCGCAGTGGGTGATCGCGCTCCTGGGGCTCCTCGGCGCCGGCGCGGTCCTAGTGCCGCTCAACACGAGGTTCAAGGGTGTCGAGGCGGCCGACCCGCTCGCCCGCAGCGGGGCCAGGGCGCTCGTCACGGTCAGGGACTTCCTCGGTGTCGACTACGTCGCGATGCTGGAGGAGTCCGGCGTCGACCTGCCGCGGCTCGAGACGATCGTCCTCGCCGAAGGCGCAGCAGTGGGGCAGGAGGAGACCTGGGAGGGCTTCCTCGGCCGCGCCACGTCGAAGGACGCCGAGGAGGCGGACCGACGGAGCCGGGCCATCAAGGGTTCGGACCCCTCCGACATCCTCTTCACCTCGGGAACGACCGGCGTCCCGAAGGGCGTGGTGATGACGCACAGCCGCACGCTCTGCGTCGCCTGCGACTGGGCCGGGATGACCGGGCTCAGCTCCGAGGACCGCTACCTGATGGTGAACCCGTACTTCCACATGTTCGGCCTGAAGTCCGGGATCCTCTCGTGCGTCGCCTCGGGTGCGGCGATGCTCCCCCAAGCGGTGTTCGACGTCGACCGGGTGCTCGCCCGGGTCGCCGACGAGAAGGTGACCGTGCTGCCGGGGCCACCCACCCTCTACCAGTCGATCCTGGACCATCCCGATCGGGACGCCCACGATCTGTCGAGCCTCCGGGTGGCGGTGACCGGCGCGGCGGACATCCCGGTCGAGCTGATCCGCCGGGTGCACGACGAGCTTCCGTTCTCCGAGATCATGGTCGGCTACGGGCTCACCGAGGGCGGCACCGCCACGGCCACCTCGCCCGACGACGATTTCGAGACGATCGCCACGACCGTCGGGCGTCCCCGGCCCGGCTTCGAGCTCAAGATCGTCGACCTCGAGCAGCGACCGGTGGAGGGAGGCGAGCCCGGCGAGGTCCTGCTCCGGGGCCCGAGCGTGATGTTGCACTACCTCGACGATCCGGGGGCCACCGCGCTGGCCCTGTCCGAGGACGGCTGGCTGCGGACCGGTGACCTCGGCGTCGTCGACGAGCGCGGCTGCCTGCGCATCGTCGGCCGGATCAAGGACATGCTCATCGTCGGTGGGTTCAACGTCTACCCGGCGGAGGTCGAGAACGGGCTGCTGCGGCACCCCGATATCCGACAGGCCGCGGTCATCGGGATCCCGGACCGCCGCCTTGGCGAGGTCGCCATGGCCTTCCTGGTGATGGTCCCGGGGAGCGCGGTGTCGGCCGACACGGTGCTCGAGTGGTGCAAGACCCAGATGGCCAACTACAAGGTGCCCCGGGTGGTGCGCATGGTCGACGAGCTGCCGCTCAACGCGACGGGCAAGGTGATGAAGGACGTGTTGCGGGCGCGCGCCGCGGAGCCCGATCCAACGCGATGAGCACCGACCCGCCGCCCGGACTCTCGTCGCTCGCCGGCCTGCGCGTCGTCGAGCTCGGGATCTGGGTTGCCGCTCCCGCCGTCGGCGCGCTGCTCGCCGACTGGGGGGCCGACGTCGTCAAGATCGAGCCACCGGGCGGCGACCCGATGCGATGGGTGTTTGGGTCGATCGGGGTCGGGACCGACGTCCCAAACCCGGCCTTCGTCCTCGACAACCGGGGCAAGCGGAGCGTTGTGCTCGACCTTCGCGACGACGCGGAGCGCGACCGGCTCGAGCGGCTGGTGGCCGAGGCCGACGTCTTTTTGACCAACCTGCGGCCCGACGCCCTCGAACGGCTCGGGCTCGACCCGGAGGCGGCGCTCGCCCGCCACCCCGGCCTCGTCTACTGCAGCATCAGCGGCTACGGGCTGAAGGGCGAGGACGCCACCCGGCCGAGCTACGACCTCGGCGCCTTCTGGGCCCGTTCGGGCCTGTCGGCGCAGATGGCCGACGCCGACGGGGTCCCGTTGAACGCCCGGGGCGCAATCGGCGATCACGTCACCGCACTGGCCGCGCTCGCAGGGGTCCTCGCCGCCATCCTCGAGCAACGCCACACCGGCCGCGGGCAGGTGGTCGAGACATCGCTCCTGCGGACCGGCGCATACGCGCTCGGGTGGGACCTCAGTCTCCAGCTCGGCTTCGGCAAGGTGGCCGGGCCCGAGGCGCGCCAGCACAACCGCACACCGCTCATGAACTCCTACCGGACGAGCGACGGCCGGTGGTTCTTCTTCATCGGGCTCGAGGTGGAGCGCCACCTCCCGTCGGTGTGCCGGGCACTCGGCCGGCCGGAGCTGACCAAGGACCCCCGCTTCGCCGACGCCGGCACCCTGCGCCGGAACTGCAGCGAGCTCATCGCGATCTTCGACGAGGTCATCGGCCGGAGGACCCTGGCCGAGTGGGCGGCGGTGTTCGAGGCCGAGGGGGTCTGGTGGGCGCCGGCCCGGACGCCGGCCGAGGTGGTGGTCGACCCGCAGCTCCTCGCCAACGACGGGTTCGTGGACGTTCCCGGCGGTCCCGACGGCGAGGTCCAGCGGTCGATCAACGGCCCGGTCAGCTTCTCGGGCGTCGTGGCGCGTCCCGGTCCCGCCCCCGGTCTCGGCGAGCACACCGACCAGACCTTCGAACGGCTGGCGGCCCCGCCCCCCTGAGTCGGCCCGGCCCGGCCCGGCCGCCCGGATCAGGCCCGGCCCGGCTCCGCCGCCCGCGACCTCGCCAAGAGGCCGCGCCCGATGACCAGCCGCTGGATCTCGTTCGTCCCCTCGCCGATGACCATGAGCGGGGCGTCTCGGTAGTAGCGCTCGATCGGGAGGTCGGTCGTGTACCCGACCCCGCCGTGGATCCGCATGGCCTCGGTCGCGAGCTCGAGGGCGGTCTCGCTCGCGAAGAGCTTGGCCATGCCCGCCTCCACGTCGCAGCGGAGCCCGGCCGCCTTGCGCTCGGCGGCGTTGCGGGTGAGCAGCCGGGCCGCCTCCAGCCGGGTCGCCATGTCGGCCAGCTTCAGCTGGATCGCCTGGTGCTCGGCGATCGGCTTGCCGAAGGTGCTCCGCTGCTGGGCGTAGGCGAGCGCCGCATCGAAGGCGGCCCGGGCGACGCCCACCGCCCGCGAGGCGATGTTGATCCGGCCGACCTCGAGGACGCCCAGGATCTGCGCCTGGCCCCGGCCGGCCTCCCCGATCAGGTTGGCGGCGGGGATGTGGTGGTCGACATAGGACATCTCCACGGTCTCGACGCCCTTGTAGCCGAGCTTCCCGACGTGCTTGCCGACCGTGATGCCCTGGTACGCGGGGCCCGGCTCCTTCTCGACGATGAAGGCGGAGATGCCCTCCTGGGTCCGGGCGGCCAGCGCCACCAGGGCGGCGCGCTCCCCGTTGGTCACCCAAGCCTTGGTGCCGTTCACGCGGTACTCGTCGCCGTCGCGTTCGGCCCGGCAGGAGATGTTGCCGGTGTCGCTCCCGGCGTCGGGCTCCGAAAGGGACAGCGCGCCCCGGCGCTCGCCTGTCGCCATCGACGGGAGCCACTGCTTCTTCTGCTCCTCGGTCCCGTGCGCCATGAGCAGCGTCGCCACCATCGTGTGGGTGTTGATGATGCCGGTGAGGCTCATCCACCCGTAGGCCAGCTCCTCGATGACCCCGACGTAGGTCAAGAGGTCGAGCCCCAGCCCGCCGTGGGCCTCCGGGATAGTGACGCCGAACAGCCCGAGGCCCCGCATGGTGTCGACGATGGCGGACGGGAACTCGTCCTCCCGCTCCAGGGCCGAGACCGTCGGGGCGACCTCGCGGGCGACGAACCGCCGGACGGTGGCGATGATCTCGTCGCGGACCTCGGGGTCGGTCGGCGGCGTGCGTGCTGCCTGCTCCATCGAAAGAACGATACATCCGGTCCATGTTGAGGGGCTTTCTCAGAATGGAGAAGAATGTTGCCCGTGGTGAAGGCGCCCATGCACCGCGGCCTCGAGCTGGCCGCGGGGGCGTTCGGGGACCGGCCGGCCCTCTTGGCGGGCGGTCGGAGCTGGTCGTTCGCCGAGCTCGACCGGGCCAGCGACGCGCTGGCCGGCCACCTCCGGGGCCGGGGCGTCGAGGCGGGGGACCGCGTCGCGGTCATGACCTCGAACCGCCCCGAGTTCGTCGTCGCGATCCACGCGGTGAGCAAGCTCGGCGCCGCCTCGGTGCTCCTCAGCCCGGCCTGGAAGGCGCTCGAGGTCGACCACGCGCTCGCACTCACCGGGGCCGTTCACGTGGTCACCGAACACGACGGGCGGTCCCGCTTCGATCGGCACGATGCCGCGGACGAGCTCACCGACGTCGACCAGCTGACCATCGACACGCTCCTCGCCGCCGGCGGCGGTGTGCCCGGGGCCGAGCCGGATCCCGGCGATGACGCGGTGCTGGTCTTCAGCTCCGGGACGACCGGGCTCCCGAAGGCGGTGCGCCACACCCACCACTCCCTCGCCCACGCGACTGCCCACTGGTGCGGGGCCCTCGGGCTCGGCCCCGACGACCGATTCCAGGTGGCGACCCCGCCGTCGCACATCCTCGGGCTCCTCAATCTGCTCGCCGCGGCCGCGGCGGGGGCGACCGTGCGCCTGCACCGCCGCTTCGACCTCGACGAGGAGCTCCGCTGCATCGCGGCGGAGCAGATGACCCTCGAGATGGCGGTGGCCCCGATCGCGCTCGCCCTCGCCAACCACCCGCGCCTCGAGGACTACGACCTCTCCTCGCTCCGGTACATCATGTGGGGTGCCACTCCGGTCACCGCCAGCGTCGCCGAGCAGGTCACCGCACGCACCGGAGTTCGATGGCTGCCCGCCTACGGCGCGAGCGAGCTGCCGGTGATCTCCGCCAACCCGGTCGGCGATCCGGGGGCCTGGCGCCTCGATTCGGCCGGGCTCCCGCCCGAGGGGGTCTCGCTCCGGGTGGCCGACCTCGAGACGGGCGGAATCCTCGGGCCCGGTGAGATCGGCGAGATCCAGGTCCGGAGCGAGTCGGCCATGGCCGGCTACCTGCCCGACGAGGCGACCGCCGAGGCGTTCGCCGACGGCTGGTACCGGACCGGGGACGTGGGCTGGCTGGAGCCCGACGGCTGGGTGCACCTGACCGACCGGGCGAAGGAGATGATCAAGGTGAAGGGGTTCCAGGTGGCGCCCGCCGAGATCGAGGCCGTGCTCCACAGTCACCCGGCCGTGATCGACTGCGCCGTGTTCGGGCTCACCGACGACCTCGGTGGGGAGGTCCCGGTCGCGGCGGTGCAGCTCGACCCCGGTCACCCGGCCTCCGTCGGCGAGCTGAAGGAGCTCGTTGCGACCGCGCTCGCGAGCTACAAGCAACTGCACGACGTCGTCGTCGTGGACGCGGTGCCGCGCCTCCCCTCCGGCAAGGTGCTGCGGCGCACCCTCCGGGATGAGTGGGCGCCGGTGTTCGCGTCACGGACGGCGCGCTGATGGACACCCGGCTCTCGGCCGAGCAGGTCGCGCTCCGCGACTCGGTCGCCAGCGCGGTCGACAAGCTCGGTCCGAAGGCGGTGGCCGACCTCGACGACCGCGGACGGGTGGCCCGCCTCGAGTCGGCGGTCGCGGCCTCGGGATGGCACGAGCTGAGGACGCCGAACGACGACGGGACCCCGCTGGCGTCGGCCGTGGAAGCGGCGATCGTGGCCGAGGAGCTCGCCCACGGCCTCGCCGACGTCGCGTTCGTGGGTCCGACGCTCGCCGCCGAGCTGCGACGGCTGGCCGGCGCCGAGCCGAGGACCGCCGAGACGATCGTGCTCACGGGCGACCTGTCGGAGCTGGCGGGAACGGCCGCGGGCCGGCCGTCGCTGGCGGTCGACGCCAAGGGCGCGACCGCCGCCCTGCTGCTCGCCGCCGATGGCTTCGGGCTCGCCACCCTGGCGCTCGGAGTCGACGAGCCGTCCCTCGACCTGACCCGCAGGGTCGCGTCGGTGCCCGAAGGGTCGGCCGGGCCGGTCCCCGGGGAGTTCGACGCCCTCACCGGGGCCGACCTGGCCCGCTGGAGCGCGCTCGGACTATCGCTCTGCTGTGCCGACCTGGTGGGCGTCATGCGCGGGGCGATCTCGCTCGCGACCGGGTACGCGAGGGAGCGGCGCCAATACGGGGCCGCCATCGGCTCGTTCCAGGCCGTCCAGCATCTGCTGGCCGACGCGCACGTCTCGATGGAGGGCTCGCGCAGCGTGGCGCTGCACGCGGCCTGGGCGGTCGACGCGCTCGGTCCCGACGCCGCGCTCGGGGCGGCCGCCGTCGCGAAGGCCTACTGCGCCCGGGCCGCCCGCGCGGTGTGCGAGACGACCATCCAGGTGCACGGCGGGATCGGGAACACCTGGGACTGCCTGGCCCACGTCTACCTGCGCCGGGCGCTGCACTCGAGCGAGATCCTGGGCGGGGTCGGCCCGAGCCTCGCCCGGGTGGCCGCTCGCCACGAACTCGGAGGCGGCCGTGGACTTCTCTGACTCGGTCGCCGAGGCCGAGTTCCGGGAGCGCCTCCGGGGCTGGCTCGAGACCCACAACCCGGGCCTCCCGGCCTCCTCGACGACCGACGAGTACTGGGCCGGCCAGGCCGCCTGGCACCAGTCGCTGTACGGCGCCGGGTTCTTCGCCCTGTCGTGGCCGAAGGAGATCGGTGGCCAGGAGCTGCCGAGCGTCTTCGACGTCATCTTGGACGAGGAGCTGGCCGCCGCGGGCGCCCCGCCCCGGCCGAGCATCGGCTACCTCGTGCAGGGGATCCTCCGGCACGGGAGCGAGGACGTGCAGCGACGGTTCCTGCCCCGCCTCGTGAGCGGGCACGACCGCTGGTGCCAGGGCTTCAGCGAACCGGACGCAGGCTCGGACCTGGCGTCGCTGCGGACCCGGGCCGAACGCGACGGGGACGACTACGTGGTCCACGGCCACAAGGTTTGGACCAGCTACTCGGACGTGGCCGACTGGTGCCTGCTCCTCGCCCGCACCGACCCCGAGGTGCCGAAGCACCGCGGGCTGTCGGCGTTCATCGTCCCCATGCACCAGCCCGGCATCGAGCAGCGTCCGCTGCGGATGATCAACGGCATCACGAAGGAGTTCGGCGAGGTCCTCTTCGACGGCGCCCGGGTCCCGGCCGCCAACATGGTGGGCGAGCCGGGCGAGGGGTGGCGGCTCGCCATGACCATCGTCAGCCACGAGCGCGAGCCGGGCGAGCTCGGCTACGTGGCGCGCTACACCAAGCTGGTCAACGAGCTGACCCGCCTGGTGCGGGAGGATCCGGCTCGGTTCGACGACGAGGCGTTGCGCGATCTCACCTGGGCGATCGTCGAGGCCGAGATGTTGCGCCTGCACGTCCTCCGGCGGTTGTCCGAGCGCCTGGACGGGATCTCGCACGGCCCCGAGGGCTCCGTCGACAAGCTGCTGATGACCGCGGTGGAACAAGCGGTCGGGCACGCGGCGGTGAGCGTCGGGCGGGCCGTGCAAGGGTCCGCGGACGACACCTGGCTGCGGGTTTACCTCTACAGTCGGGCCCAGAGCGTCATGGGAGGCACCTCGCAGATCCAGAGGAACCTGGTGGCCACCCGGATCCTGGAGCTGCCCGCGTCATGACCCCCTACCACCTCCCCGAGGAGATCGAGGTCACCTCCGACGGCCCCATCCGGGTCATCCGGCTCAACCGCCCCGAGCACCTGAACGCCACCAACCACGTGCTGCATTCGGGGTTGGCGGAGCTGTTCCCCCAGCTCAACGACGACGCCGAGGCGCGGGTGGCGGTCATCACCGGCAACGGCCGGGCGTTCTCGGCCGGCGGCGACTTCGAGTACATCGACGCCCTGTCACGCGACACCGAGCTCCGGCGCGAGAGCCTGACCCATGGCCGCCGGATCGTGACCGGCATGGTCGGGTGCCGCGTGCCGATCGTGGCGGCGGTCAACGGACCCGCGGTCGGGCTGGGCTGCAGCATCGTGGCGCTCTCCGACATCGTCTACATGGCCGAGAGCGCGCACCTGGCCGATCCGCACGTGATGGTCGGCCTCGTGGCCGCCGACGGGGGGCCGGTGACCTGGCCGTTGCTCATCAGCCTGCAGCTGGCCAAGGAGTACGCGTTCACCGGCGATCGCATCCCGGCGAAGCGAGCCGCCGAGATCGGGCTCGTCAACCACGTCTGTCCGGACGACGAGGTGCTGGAGGCCGCGATGGCCTGCGCCCGCCGCATCGCCGCGCTTCCCCGCCAGGCGCTCGAGGACACCAAGCGGATCCTCAACATGCACCTCGAGCGGGCGGTGCTCGCCACCTTGGACTTCGCCCTCACGGCCGAGGACCGGTCGTTCGGCTCGGCCGAGCTCCGGGGCAACATCGACCGGCTCCTCGCGTCGCGCCCGGGGCGCGAGCAGGGGTCCGAGCGCCGCTAGAGCGGCAGGAGGTCGGGGAGCCGCCTGGTCGCGAGGAGCTCGGCCCCGTAGCCCCGGGTCAGCGACCGGCTCGATCCGAGCAGCTGGTCGAGGACGAGCACCCGACGCACGTAGCGGTGGAACGGGTGCTCGGCCGTGAAGCCGATCCCCGCCAGCACCTGTTGGCAGTTGCGGGCGGCCCCGAGGGCGGCCCGGCCGGCGAGCGCCTTGGCGATCGCCGAGGTCCGGGGTGTGCATGGATCCCAGCAGGCCGAGACCGCCGCGTCGGCGCCTTCGATCGCGATGAGCGTCTCGGCGAGCCGGTGCCGGACCGCCTGGAAGGTGCCGATCGGTCGGCCGAACTGGATGCGCTCGAGCGCGTGCTCGCGGGCGAGGGACAGCATGCGTCGAGAGGCGCCGAGCAGCTCGTGGGCGAGGGCCAGCTGCCCGACCGCCACTGCCTCGTCCCACCGGTCCCCGGGGATCGGGGTCGGCTCCTCGACCTCGGCCTCCCCGGACGCTTCGACGAGCCCGAGCACCGGATCGACCCCGCGCACGGTGCGGAGCGTGAGCTGGTCGGCGTCGACGGCCACGACCCGCCACCCGTCGTCCCCGCTCGACACGAGACGGACCCGCTTCGCGGAGCCGAGGCCGAAGGTCCCGAGGCCGAGCACGGCGACGCGGGGACCCGCCCCGGTGCCCGGGGGGGACACCCGTCCGAGCGGGGGGAGGAGGAGGCCGAGATCGGCCGGGCCCCCGAGACCGAGGGCGTTCCCGAGCACGAGCTCGATCGCCGATGAGGTGGCGTTGGCCTCCCCCTGCAGGGAGAAGAGCGTCGAGACGGCCGCCTCCCGGTGCATCTCGAGTGCGTCGGGCCACCCGAGCTCGGCCAATGCCGCATCGAGGGAGTCCGCCGTGTGGGTCTCGGTCGCATGGCGGACGCTCCGCTCGAAGAGCTCCCGCTCGGCGCCCTCCATCACCGGTCGTCGCCGAGCTCGAGGAGCCGCCGGGCGATGATGTTGCGCTGGATCTCCGCACTCCCGCCGTAGATGGTGGCGGCGCGCGAGTAGAGGAACTCGGCCCGCCAGCGGGTGCTCGCCTCGTCGTCGCCCATACGGACCTCGCCCGGGAGCCCCTCGGCCACCAGGTCGAAGATGCCCTGCTCGGCCGTCGCCAGCAGCACCTTGTCGATCGAGGTCTCGGGCCCGAGGCGACCACCCTCGGCCAGCCGGTACTGCGTGGCTCGCGATCGGGCCCGCAGCGCGAAGAGCAGCTGTGCCATCTCACCCACCGCGCCATCCTCGAGGGCGCCGTCGGGCGCGGCATCGAGGAGCATCTGAAAGCGGCGGTGGAGATAGGCCCCCCGGTGCCACAGCGAGGTGCTCCGCTCATAGGGCAGGAGGTCCATCGCGACGGACCAGCCCTGGCCCTCACCGCCCAGCATCCGGTCGACCGGCACGACCACGTCGTCGAAGAAGACCTCGCAGAACTCGGGCGCGCCGTGCATCGTCTCGATCGGGCGGACGGTGATCCCCGGCGAGGCCATGTCGACGAACAGCGCGGTGATCCCGCGGTGCGCCGACTCGGGCGTGCCGGTCCGGGTGAGGAGCACGCACCGCTGTGCGTACTGCGCCAGGCTCGTCCAGACCTTCTGACCGCTGACGTGCCAGCGATCGTCGAACCGCTCGGCCCGACAGGTGAGGGAGGCGAGGTTGCTCCCGGTGCCGGGCTCCGAGAAGCCCTGGCACCAGGTCTCCTGGCCAGAGAGCAGGCGGGGGACCATCACGGCGGAGAGCTCGGGACTCGCGAAGTCGATCAGGGTCGGCGCCAGCACCTCGGTCATCGAGTAGATGCCGGGTTCCACCAGGTCGCGTGCGGTGAGCGCCTCGCCGAGATAGCCGCGCAGGAGCGGGGACCCGCCGAGTCCGCCGACCCGCTCCGGCCACCCGTACCGCATCCACCCGGCGTCGTAGGTCATGCGCTTCACCTTCGACAGCTGGACCATCTGGTCGTCGAGGGTGCCGAGCCCGACATGGGCCGGCGCGAGCTCACCTGCGTGCTCGTCCAGCCACGAGTCGAGCGCCAGCCGGAAGGCGTCGAGGTCCATGTCCCCCTACTCGGGCCGGGCCGTGGGTTCGGGGCGGTCGGGGTCGTGGGGACGGCCGGCGTCGCGCCCGCCGCTGCGTCGGAGGAAGGTCATGGACCGCGTCTGCAGCCGCCAGCCCGCCGCCGTGCGCCGGTAGGTGTCGGTGTAGTAGCCGATGCGCATCTCGTGGTCGAGCTGGTTCACGAAGCAGAGCGGCTGGTACCCGGTCCCGGTGTCGCCATCGAGCTCGACGAGTGGCGTTCCGGTCATGTACAGCCCCTTCGGGGCGGACGCGACCAGCCGAGGGAAGTCGTGGGTGCCGTAGACGCTGCCGAAGGCGCTGTACGTGCCGTCGGGAGTGAAGACGTCGATGACGGCCTCGATGTCGTCTCTCGTCATGTGGACGGCGTAGCGCGCAAGCAGCTGCTCGATCTCGATGATGTCCGAAACGAGTTGCTCGTCCATTCCCCGTCCTCCATTTCGGTGGTTCGTCGCGACCGCCGACCAGCTTTGCAGCCAAAGACCAGGACGACCTGCGGCGATACCGGGCGGGGATCGTGGCGGGCCGGGGGTTCGGCCATTGGATTGTTCGTCGCGCGGCCTCGTTTGGTCCCGCCGGCCGGGGCGAGACTGGGCAGCGCCGGCTCGCCGGAGGTCTGACCGGCCGCGCTGCACGGCTCGTAACGTCCATTTCCGCTGAGGATAATGCGGCTCTCGGGCGGGCTCGCCGGTCGACTCGTTGGCCCGCACGACCAACCTCACCGAGCACACCGTGACCTGTCCTTGCGGCCATGGCCCACGAATTTGGCTCGTCGACGAAGCCGAAAAGGTGCTCCACTGGGCTATCCACCTGGTCTAACCGCCGCCTTGATGAACGATCGCTCATTCGGTAACGTTTTCGCAACATCCGTCGGGTCGAATGCGTCCGAGGTCACGAGGGGGTCATGCGGTGGGTTCACTCTTGCGTTTGCGCACCACTGGTGCGGGCGTCTTGCTCTTGGCGCTGGCGACCGGGGCATTGGCGCAGACCTCGTCGGCCGGCGCGGCAAGCGGCCTGAAGGCGAGCGCGCCCGGCATCACGCCCAGCACGATCACGGTGGGCTTGATCACTGAGGAAACGGGGTCGGGCGCGTCCGGTGCGTTTGGCATCCCGGAGTCGTTCAAGGCCCGTATCGCCCTGCAGAACGCGCAGGGTGGCGTCGACGGGCGAAAGATCAAGTACGTCATCGAAGACGACCAGTCGACCTCCAGTGCCGAGCAGACCGCGGCGCAAGCCGAGGTGGCCAAGGGCGTCTTCGCGATCGACGACAACAGCGCGTTCGCCTACGGGGCCTCCACCTACCTCCAGCAGCAGGGCATCCCGGTCGTCGGGGGCGGGTACGACGCATTCGAGTGGACCACACCGTCGTACACGAACATGTTCTCGACCGCCTATGGCGTGTTCAGCGGCACTCAGCAACCCCGCTACTACGTCAATCCGACGCTGCCCAAGAAGGCGGGTGCCCACAACTTTGCGGTGCTCGGATATTCGATCTCGCCGAGCTCGTCGGGGGCGGCGGCGAACGAGGCCGTCTCTCTGAAGCAGGCCGGTTTCAATGTCGCCTATCTCGACACCTCGCTGCCGTTCGGAACGGTGAACGTCACCGCCACCGCCCTGCAGATGAAGGCGGCCGGGGTCGACAGCATGGTGGCGGAGATCGACGGCAACACCGAGCTCGCCCTCATCACCGCCGGCGAGCAGGCCGGGATCAAGTGGAAGTACGTGG
>Ga0209415_10008719_pt1 | contig 17538 bp, 18 predicted proteins | sample PeaSoiSIISIP2007_FD_187696 | JGI IMG/M metagenome (GOLD analysis project Ga0209415, IMG submission 187696) | Peat soil microbial communities from Weissenstadt, Germany - SII-SIP-2007 (SPAdes) (version 2) | ecosystem: Environmental > Terrestrial > Soil > Wetlands > Peat | place: Germany... | reverse complement strand
TCGACCACGAGCACGACGACGTCGGCGCGCACCAGCGCGTCGCGGGTGCGGCGCGTGCTGTAGAACTCGATCGGCTCGTCGACGTGACTGCGGCGCCGTAGCCCGGCGGTGTCGATCAGCACGACCGGCCTGCCGGCGTAGCTGAGCGGCGTGTCGATCGCGTCCCGCGTCGTGCCGGGAACGGCGTCGACGATGACCCGCTCTTCCCCGAGCAGCGCATTGACCAGCGACGATTTGCCCACGTTGGGGCGGCCGAGAAACGCGACCCTGACCGCGGCGTCCGTCCCGGACTCCGGCGCACGCGCGTCGGGGCGCGCACCGGACGCCTGGCCCTGGGCGGATCCTCCGCCGGGCAGCCGGGCGACGATCGTGTCGAGGAGGTCTCCGACGCCGAGCCCGTGCATCGCCGAGGCGGCCAGCGGCTCGCCGAGCCCGAGCGAGTGGAACTCATGGGCGCCGAGGGCCGCGTTCGGCGTGTCGGCCTTGTTCGCGACGACGACAACGGGGCGCCTGCTCTCCCGGAGCAGCTCCGCGATCTCCTCGTCCGCCGCGGTCAGGCCCGCCGAGGCGTCGACGACAAACACCAACACGTCCGCGTCGGCGATCGCGCGCCGGGTCTGGCGGCGGACCTCGGCGGGGAGCGCCTCGGCGCGGCCGGAGGTCAAGCCCCCGGTGTCCACCAGCGCAAACGTGCGGCCAGCCCACTCGCACGGCGCCGACAGCCGGTCCCGGGTCACCCCCGGCGTCGCCTCAACGATGGCCAGCCGCCGGGACAGGAACCGGTTGAACAGGGCGGACTTGCCGACGTTGGGCCGCCCAACGATCGCCACGGTCGGATCGACGGGTCTGCCCATCAGGCTGCGCTCCGGGCCGCCGCCGAGGCGACGGGCCCCGTGCGGCTCAGCGGCCGCCGAGCGCCTCGAGCCGTTGCATCACGTCGTGGATGATCCACTCCGGCGTGCTTGCGCCGGAGACGACCCCCACGGCCTCGACCCCCTCGAACCACTGCGCGGAGATCTCCGCGGCGGTCTCGACGTGGTAGGTCGGCAGGCCGTGGGCGCGGCCGATCTCCGCGAGCCGCGTGGTGTTCGAGCTACCCAGGCCGCCGACGACGAGGAGCGTGTTCACCTCGCCGACGATGGCCTCGGTCTCTTCTTGGCGCACGGTGATCGCCGAGCACAGCGTGTTCAGCACCTTCAGCTCTTTGACCCGCAGCGCCAGGTCGCCGACGATCAGCCGGAGGTTCTCCATGGACTGGGTCGTCTGCGTGACCACGCCGACCTTCAGCGTGACCTTCACGCGGGCCGCCTCCTCGCGCGTGTGCACGATCGTGACCTGGTCGCCCAGCATCTCTTTGAGCGTGACCATCTCGGGATGGCCGTGGTCGCCGAGGCAGATGATCTGGTACCCTTCCCCCGCGAGCTTCTCGGCCACCGCGTGTGCGCGGATCACGACCGGGCAGGTGGCGTCGACGATCGTCATGCCCCGCGCGCGCGCCGCGTCGAGCACGCCGTGCTCGACCCCGTACGCCGACACCACGAACGCCTCCCCGTTCAACTCCTCCGGACGCTCCGCCACCCGGACGCCGGCGTCCTGCAGGTGCTGGACCACCTGGGGGTTATGGATGAGCGGGCCCAGCGTGTTCACCGGGCGGCCGGCGGACTCCGCGGTCTGCCGGGCGATGTCCACGGCCCGCCGCACGCCGCCGCAGAACCCCATGTGCTTCGCCACGACGATTCTCATCGACGCCCTCCGCGCTGGCCGCGACCGTGCACGTTCTTTCCCATCATAGGGGCGCGCGGCGTCGTTGTCGAGGCCGCGCCGGTCACGCGCGGTCACGCGAGGAGCCGGGCGAGCTCCCCCATGTAGCGCTGGCCCAGCGCGTCGATCTCCTCGCGTCCCGGCCTGCGCCCGTCGGGACGCCCGGATGGATTGGCGACGCCGATCGGCGCGCCGATACGCACGGAGATCGCGCCGAGGCGGGGCCGGCGCGCGCCGCGCGGGAGCACCACGTCGGTCCCGTCGATCGCCACGGGCAGGATCGTCGCGCCGGTGCGCAGCGCCAGCAGCGCCGCGCCGGGCTCCGGGGGGCGGAGCTCCCGACCCGTCGCGCGCGTCCCCTCTGGAAACATCACGAGCACCCCGCCGCCCTCCAGGATGCGGAGCGACGTCCGCAGCGCCTGACGGTCCGGCTCGCCCCGGCGCACCGGAAACGCGCCGCAGGAGGTGACCCACCAGCGAACCCCCGGCACGCGGAACAGCTCCTGCTTCGCCATGAACATCACGCGGCGGCGGAGCGCGCTGCCCGCCACGAGCGGGTCGAGGTCGCTGCGGTGGTTACAGACGACGATCACCGGACCGGATGCAGGCTCGTGGTCGCCCCCCTCCACGCGAAACCCACACAGCGCGCGCAGCGCCACCCGGAGAATCAGCTTGGACAGGCTATAGACCACTGGCGCGGTCCACCAGCGCGAGGATCTGGTCCACGACCTCATCGACCGTCAGGTTCGTGCTGTCGATCACGACCGCGCCGGGGGCAACCCGCAGCGGCGCCACCGCGCGCGTCAGGGCCGCCCGGTCGTCGTCGGCCTCGATGCGCCGCACCTCGTCGAGCGGAACCGTCTGCCCCGCGGCCGCGAGCTCCGCCTGCCGCCGGCGCGCGCGCTCGTCGAGCGATGCTGTGAGAAACACCTTCACCTGCGCATCTGGCAGGATCACCGACCCGATGTCACGCCCGTCCATGACGACGCCTCCCGCCGCGCCAAGCGCCCGCTGCAGGTCGCCGAGCACGGCGCGCACCGCCGGGATCCCCGCGACCTTGCCGACCGCCCGGTTCACCGCGACGGTCCGAAGCGCGTCCGTCACGTCCTCGCCGTCGAGCAGCACCCGGGTGCCCCCGTCGGGGGCCGTCTGCACGCGCATGCGCAGGCCGCGCGCGACGGCCGCGAGCGCCTCCGGGTCGTCCACCGACACCCCGCGGCGCAACGCCTCAACCGCGACGGCCCGGTACATCGCGCCGCTGTCCACGTATCGGTATCCCGCGCGGCGCGCCACCTCGCGCGCCACGGTGCTCTTGCCGGACCCCATCGGGCCGTCGATCGCGACCGCGATCGCAGCGTGCACCGTCACGCCGGTCGAATTCGGGGCGGACACGAAGCGCTCCTACACGACACCCGCGGGAGGCCCGGGGGGCACTGAGTGACCGCGGCTGCGCTGCGGCGCAGAGGCCATCGCTATCTCGCCCTCGCGCCCGCGCGGGCCACCAGCAACGGACCAACCACCAACGGACCACGCCGATCGGCGCGTACGCACGCCCGCGCGAGTCACGGTTGCGACGCTCCGGACGCGACGCCGGCGCCTACGGGGCCGCCGCGCGCATGATGTCGTCGACCGCCGCCCCAGGGCTGCGCGCGTCCACGGTCACACACGAGGCCTCGCGCAGGCTGCGGGCGAACCCTCGCAGGGCATCAGGCCCGCGGTGGCGGTAGGAAAACGAAGATACCTGCCGCGCGATCGCGAGCAGTCCCTGCGCGCGAGAGCATGGGCGCACCCGCGGCGGATCGGCGCGACCCTCGAGGAACACGAAACGGGACGGCCGTACCGGACCGACGGCAGTGCGTACCGGCAACCAGAATCTCGTCTCTCCCTCGCACGCGACTTCGCGGCCGGACGGCAGAGCGCCGACGGCCCTGGCGGTCCACGGTTTGACCGAGAGGGGGAGTGTGACGGGGGTGATCGTCTCGGCGTCGGGATCGACCAGCACGAGATCATCGGCGACGTACCGGGCGCCCCGACCCAGGAACGAGACAGCGAGCGAGGTTTTTCCGGTTCCGCTGCCGCCGATGAACACGTACCCGCAGTCACCAAACGCGACCGCAGCGCCGTGCACGAACAGCAGCCGCGTCAATAGGCCGGTGAGGGTGGCCACCGTCTGGCCGACGAGGATGCCGAGCCAGCCGGCCTGCGGAAGGGGTAGCGACCACAAGACCCGGTCGGCCACGATCCCGCTTGCCCCCCGCCCGTCAGCGGACACCACCATCTCAAACGGCGCCGGCGCGTCGCCTTGGACCGCCATGGGCGCGAGCACCGCACCCAATGGACCGGTCCGGGACGCCGGACCTTCGAGGCGAACGTGCCACGCGCCCAGCATCAAGTCCCGCACGATCATGTCGGACCCCGACGCCGCGCCTACAGCCACCGCACCGGCGCGCGTGTCCACCCCTGGGGGCCATGAAGGATCACCCCGGCCTCGACGAGCCGTTGCAGGGCGTCCCGAACGCGCCCCGGGCACCGGCGTCCCCGCCATGGAAACGACCCTGCGTGCGGCTCCCAGACGCGCCACGCCCGCGCGGCGTCGCGATCGAGATGCACCAACACGGCGGCCTGAGTGTTGAGGAGCACGATCTCGCCATCGAGCACCACGGCAACCCACGGCGCGACGCGAGGCGCACCGCCATCGACGCCTCCCTCCGTCCCGCTGCCGTCAGGCCACTCGGATCCGCTCACGGCGGTTCTCTCCTCGGTGTCACCGAAACCGGGCTGCCAACGGCGCCACGACGCCGCGTCGCAGCATCGCGGCGCGGTGACGGCATCACCGAGTCACGGTGGATGCGTCCGGCGCACGAAGGCGGCCCCACACGATCAGACGGAACGCGGCACTGTACCGAGGCGTGCAGGTCACCAGCGCGATCTCGTCCACGTCCGGTGGGGCTTGATCGAGCACCTCGGCCTGGTCGGGCCTCACGACGCGCGACGCGACGACCTCGTACCCGTAGCGATGCGCACGGTAATCGACGATGATCGCATCGCCCGCGCGGAGCGAGTCGATCCGAAGAAACGGCGCGCCGTACGTGGTGCGATGCCCCGCGACCGCGACCACGCGGGCGTCGCCTGGCCACCCGGTCCACGAAATGCGTCCAACACCAAACCGCCGCAGATGGTCCGGGGTGGCCCCGTCCGGCACGAACCGCCGGACGCCCAACCGGGGAATCTCCAATGCAAAGCCCGCCGGTGCGGGGCCGCGTCGGCCGGAGTCGACGGTGTTCGATGCCGCGCGATCCCAGGCCGCAAGCGCGTCGGTCTGCGCCCGCGCCGACACGGCGTCCGTGTACGATACCCAGGCGACGGGCGCGCCGACCAAGACGACGCCCAACATCACGCAGCCGGTAGCGACCATGCCGAGGACGTCACTCCTCCGGCGGCGCATCGCTTCCCTCGAGCTCCTCACGCCCGCGGTGTCCAGACCCCGCTCGCACGCGCGACGCCACAAAGCGGATCGGCCGAAACAACGCGCCGATCATGAGGAGCACTGAGCCTATCAGCAAGGCCCATCCGAGATCGGCACCGGTGAAGGGCAGCCGGTGTCGTTGCCGTGTGTCGAACGTGAGTGCCCCACGACGGTGGGCCCCCAAGGCTCCCGAGGCAACAGGACTCCGCACCGCGGCGGGCGAAGCGGCGAGCACGATCGGTTCGGACGGCCGTGGTGCGGCCGGAGCGCCGCCCGGAGCGGGTGCCGTGCCCGTCGTCGCGGGACCCACCGGAGGGGTGGTGGCGGGCGCGGTGCCTCCTGATGGGGCACCTCCGGGGGCAGCTGGAGAGGGAACGACGACGCCCGGGGGCGCACCCGCGGTGGCGGGCACCTGAGGGCCGCGAGCCAGAAACGGGACCAACGCGGCGAGGAACAGCGGCAGCACCACCGCGGCGATCGCGGGGCCGATACCGCCACCTCCGCCGCCCGACGCGCCACCGACCGGCGGCAACACGACCACTGGCGAGAACGACGTTACCGCGCCAAAGTGAAACTCGAGGGGCTGAATGGTCACGCCACTACGGCCACTCAACATCAACGGTGTTCACGCTCCACGCGTCCGCAGAAGACGAACGGCGGACGCGTTCGGAGACGAACAAGCTCGCCGATGCCCATTAAGAGAAGTGTACGCTTAATGTATGGGTAGAAACAAGGAGGGAACCATTCACGTCGGTCAAAATACAGGTCTGGGTGGCTGATCGGTGGAACCTGCTTCTTCTCTCGAACGATCCCTCGCCCAACCATCCGAACGCGGCGGGGTCGGGTCCGCACGACTGTTGAACGCCCCGAGCGGGCTCCGGCTCGTCCGGCCACGCGCGACACCGTCACGACTCCTCGCTCCAACGAGCCCGCGCGGGACGGCCACGTCGTGATCCGAGCCCGCGCCCTCGGCAAGACGTTCGGGCCGTGGATCGCGGCCTTCGGTGGCCGCGGGCGCTGCGTCCGCGCGTTGGCCGAGGTCACGTTGGACGTCGAGCGCGGCGAAATCTTCGGGCTGCTCGGCCCCAACGGCGCAGGCAAGACGACGCTGCTGCGAATCATCGCCACCTTGCTCCTGCCGAGCGAGGGGCACGTTTCCGTCGCCGGGCTCGACGTCGCGCGTGACCCGCTGCGGGTTCGCCGAGTGGTCGCGCTGGCGTCCGGGGGGGACCACGGGTTCTACTGGCGCTTGAGCGGCCGGGAGAACCTTCGGTTCTTTGCGGGTCTGCTCGGGTATGATTCCTCGGAAGCACGGCGACGGGCATCCGAGGCGCTCGTCCGGGCGGACCTGGGGGCGGCGACCGACGAGTCGGTACAACGGTACTCCACCGGCATGCGCCAGCGGCTTGGCCTCGCGCGAGCGTTGCTGGGCAGCCCGGCGGTGTTGCTCCTGGACGAACCCACGCGGAGTCTGGACCCGACGGCAGCGACGAACTGGCGGACGTGGCTGCGCACGCTCGCCACGGACGGCGGGACAACGATCGTGCTGGCGACGCATGCGCTCGACGAAGCCGAAGCGCTCTGCGACCGCGTCGCCGTCCTGGCCAGCGGGCGTGTGCGCGCGCTCCTGGCCCGAGGGGACGGCGCTTTTGGCAGCCGGTACCTGTCGGCGCTGGGGACACAGGCATGAGATCCGGCGTCCGGGCCACGCTGTGGGCATTCCTGCGCCGGGACTATGTGCTCGCGTCGACCTCGCGCCTCGCGTTCGCATGGCACATCGTCGCGGTCGGCTTTGCCGTGCCCACGATGTACTACCTGGGCGTGCTGCTCCGACCCACGGCGTCCCCGCATCTCGCGCTCTACGGCGGCGACTACTTCTCCTTCGTCATCGTCGGGGTCGCCGTCACGACCCTGTGTGCCGCCACGATGGGCGCCTGCGCTGCGGCGGTCCGGCGTGAGCAGCTCCAAGGTACGCTCGATGTCGTGCTCGCGTCGCCGGCCACACCCGGCACGCTCGCGCTGGGCGCGTCGCTGTGGCCTGCCGCCATGGCGGCGGTCGAATTCGCCCTGTACCTAGCCGTCGGCGCCGTGATCTTCCATCTCCAGATCCACCGCGCGAATATCCTCAGCGCAGGCGTCGTCCTCGCGCTGACGCTCGGCGTGTTCGCCGCCCTCGGGACCCTGACCGCCGCCTTCGTCCTGGCGACGCGCCGCCCAGATGCGTTGACCGGCGCCGTGACCAGCGCCTCCGTGCTGCTCGCCGGGGTGTTCTACCCGACCACCGTCCTTCCGCCGGCGGTGCAATCCGCATCCGCGCTGGTGCCGCTCACCTACGCGCTGCACGGTCTCCGCCTCGCGCTCCTGCGCGGAGACGACCTCGGCGCGCTGTCGGGCGACGCCGCCGCGTTGGCAGGGTTCCTCGTCGTGCTGTGGCCCGCGGCCATCCTTGCCGGCCGGCTGGCCCTTGTGCATCTCCGGCGTACCGGCCCCGCGCTCGGCTGACCACGTCCGTGCCACAGGACAGGACGCTCCTGCTCGCCCTGCTCCGGGATCCGGCGCGCGCCGCTGACGCGCCTCGCGATGCGTGGCCCGATCTCGTCGCGGTCGCCCGCCGGGAACACCTGGCGCCCCTGCTGCACGCCGCGCTCGACGGCACCGCAGGACCGTCCGGCGCCGTACCGCATGCCGTGCGCGCGGTACTGGCGCGTGACGCCGCGCGGGCGGCGGCGAGCGGGGCGCGCGCCTACGTCGAGCTGGCCGGCGTACTGAACGCGTTGGGGGCGGCGGGGGTGCGCGCGGCGCTGCTGAAAGGTGTGGCGCTCGCGCGGTTCACGTACGGCGACCCCGCGATGCGGCCGTTTGGGGACCTCGACCTACTCATCCGACCTGGCGATGAACGGGCGGCGGTGGATGCGCTCCAGCGCCAGGGATATGTGCCGACCGCCCCGGGACGCGGCGGGCACGAACAGTGCTGCATCGATCCCTCGTGGCGGCGACTCCCGGTGGACCTCCACGTCGACTACGCGGAGGCGTTCCATGGCGTCCGCGTCGATCACGCGACGGTGTTTGCACGAGCGACCGAAATCACCGTCGACGGCGCGAGCGCACTGTTGCCGAGCCCGGAGGATACGCTGCTGTGCCTCGCCGTGCAGTTCGTCCGCGAACTTTGGGACTGCCGCCCGCGGCTGAGGTACCTGTGCGATGTGGGGGCCGTCCTCGCGCACCACCCCGTGGACTGGGACTACGTGCTCGACACCGCCCGCGAGCACGGATGGCCGCGCGCACCGCTTTCGCTCACCCTCGGCGCAGCGGTCCGGGCACTCACCCTGCCGGTCCCCGCCGACCGGCTCGCCGCGCTGCGCGCGCCGCGGGGCGCGCTCCTGGAGCGGGCGCTGGTGGCGCGGGTCGCGCGCACGCTCCTCCGCCGGCCGTCTCCGATGGAGACTCTGTGGTGGATTGGAACGATGGCCTGGGCCGACGACGTCCCGCCCGGCCGGTACCCCTCGCTGATCCGCGCCCGGCTCAAGGTCCAATGGGCCCGCGTCACGCACCGATGGACCCGCCGCCGTGACGGCCGCGCGGGCGGTCGGGCCGCCAGGCGGCGCCGCGCTTAGAGGCGGAATGACTCCAGCGCGTCGGTGAAGTCTTCCACGACCACGACCCCCTTCGCGCCACCGTCGACGACCGCGATGCCCACCAGCCGATACGGCGAGTACAAGATGTTCCGCCGATGAGGCGGGCTGGCCATGAGCGCCTCGTGGGCCTGCTGCACGTCCGCGGCGTACGCCAGGTTCTCGCCCACCACGTGGGCGGCGATTCCGGCCGCGACGATCCGGTCCGGCAGCGTCTCCCCCGCGCGCGAGACGTGCGACAGGTACCCGCTGGAAAACAGCTCGTGCGCGTACGCACGGGCCACGTCGCGCAACGGATCGTACTGCGCCAGGAGCACCAGTCCGGCGGCGGCGCGCGCACGGTTCACCAAGATCAGGTCCTCAGACTCCAGGGCGCTGCTCGACTGCGCCGCCGTGGCGCGGTACGGCAATGTCACCGGCTCCGAGCCGGCGAGCATTCTTGGTGGACTCCCCACCGCCTGCAGTTGCAGCGCGAGGACGACGACCAAGGCAACACCAGCACAACGAGACACCACGCGGCACCGGCTCACGGTTGGTCCCCCCCGCACCGTTCACGACACCGTGTCGACCACTCACACTGCGTGTCACCGACGACCACTCGGCCCGGAGCCCGACGGTGTGACGCGCCCGGACAGGGCGTGGACTCGCCCACGCCGGCGTGGGGGGACTGGCCGAGATCCTCGAGCCGGGGCACGCAGGGTCGCCATGGGGACTGCCGCGTTTGCCCCGCGAGCACGCGAGCACGTGCACCCGCTCACCCGCCGCGGACGCGTCTGCGTCGGTGCACGACGCGGGCGCATGCCACTCCTCGTTACTAGAAGACGACGGATCCGGCCCGCCGTCTCACGGGCCGTGGGGCAGTGCTGGGCGCAGCCGTGAGTTTGATCGTCTGCCCAAGAGCGGCACCGTCGACCGCGAGGCTTCGACACCGCGATGACGCAGGAGGCCGCAAGGCCAACGCGATACTCCAGGCACCGACGCTCCGCCGACGCGGAGCCAGTCACGCGTGCGCGCGCGGTCGGTTGCCTTCCCGCACGCTCCCGATGCAGGAGCGTGCGGTACCTTCCGGGTCGGCGTTGACGCTCTGTGGGGCGTTCGCTACGATCGTACGGTCATGCCCCGCCTCCCACGGTCCCTGCTCGTCGGCCTCGTCGCGGTGCTGGCCCTGCGCTTGGTGATCGCGGCGGTGCTCCCGCTCGGCGACGACGAGGCGTTCTACTGGGACTGGTCGCGGCATCTCGCGGCCGGATACGTGGACCACCCCCCCGCCATCGCGTTCCTCATCCGCGCGGCGAGCCAGCTGACCGCCGATCCGTCGCTCGCCGTCCACGGGGTCGCCGCCGTGCTGTCGTTCGTCACCTCCTTCGGCGTCTACGCGCTCGCGTATGACGTGCTGGGCCGGACGGACGCGGCGGTCTGGGCGGTCGCGCTGTTCAACACCATCCCGGTGTTCGCCGGCGGGGGGGTCCTCGCCGCGCCCGACGCGCCGCTTGGGGTGGCATGGGTGTTCACGCTGCTGTGGGCGTGGCGCGCCGCGCACCGACCCCGAGGATACGCCTGGTTGGCGGCCGGCGTCTGGCTGGGACTGGCGTTACAAAGCAAGTACACGGCCGCGGTCCTGCCGGCATCGGTGGGCGCGTGGCTCGCGCTGGCCCCCGCGCACCGGCACTGGTGGCGCCGATGGGAACCCTACGCCGCCCTGTTGGTCGCGCTCGCGCTGTTCGCCCCCGTCGTCTGGTGGAACGCCACGCATCACTGGGCGTCGTTTGCGTTCAACTTCGAGCGGCGGCCGGACTGGGAGGGGCACGGCGACGTCCCGACGTTCGTGCTGCTGGAGTTCATCTACCTCGGGCCCCTGATGTTCCCCGCGCTCCTCTGGGCGCTCGTCGAAGCGGTGCTCCGCGGCCTCCGGGGAGACGACCGGTGGCTGTTCCTCGCCTCGGCGGGCGTCCCCGTGCTTGCCGGGACGTTCCTCGCCAGCCTGTTCGGGGTCGTCAAGGGACACTGGCCCGCGCCGGGCTACATCACCGCCGCGATCGTGCTGGCCGGGCTCGCGACCGAGCGGCCGTGGGCGGCGCGACCGGCGCTGTGGCGCGGCGCGGCCGTCGCCGTGGCAGGAACGACCGTGGTCTTCACCGCGCTGATCCACGCGGTCCCCCTGCTGGCGCCGCTGCTGCTCCCGCCCCGCCTCGACCCCACCGTGGACTACTACGGCTGGCCGGAGGCCGCGGGCGAGATCGTCGCCGCCGCCCGACGGGACGCCCGCGGTCCATACTTCTTCACGACCGACCGGTATCAGGTGATGGCGCAGTTCGACCTCGCCACCGGCGGACGGTTCCCCGCGACGACGGTCGTTGGCGACGACCAGTACGCGTTCTGGACCCGATGGACGGCGCTGCGCGGCGAGGACGGCCTCTTCATCAGCGACGAACGGTATCCGATCAAGGTGGACCTGCACGACGCCTGCCGGGCGCTCGAACCGGCGCGGTCGATCAAGATCGTGCGCCGGGGCACCGTCGTGCGGACGCTCGGGCTGACGTGGTGCCGCGGCTTCGCAGGACGCCCCGCCACGCCCCTCCCCCTCCACCGGCACTAACCCGGGGAGGAGTCAGATCGCGCGGCGCTTCGAGGGGCCGGTCTTCCCGACCGCGGCGCCGCCGTCGCCTCCCCGCGCCGGCGGCGGCAGCGGTTGGTCAAGCGCCCACGCCGCGAACGTCAGCGCCTCGGCCTCGGAGGGAAACGGGAGCCGCTCGGCGATCGCCAACTTCGCGATCCCGTGCACCAGCGACCACGCGACGAACGCCCGCCGCAGCGCATCCTCGCCCGGCCACAGCCCGTCGCGCTGGCACATCTCGATCAGGCCGAGAAGCGTCCCAAACGCCTCGTCGGCCGCCGCCTTCCACTCCGGATCATCCACCTTGGGAATCGGCGCGTCGAACATGACGGTGAAGTGTTCCGGCCTCCGCAGGGCGAACCCGACATAGGCCAACCCGGCACGCTTCAGGCGGTCGGGCGCCGTCGCCTGCCCCTCGGAGGCGTCCAGCATGGCCCTGGTCAACTCCCGGAACCCCTGAGCGGCCACGGCCGCAAGCAGCGCGTCCCGATCGCGGAAGTGCCGGTACGGTGCGTTGTGGGACACCCCCGCCCGCCGCGCCACCGCGCGCAGCGTGAAGCCGCGCGGCCCCACCTCGGCGATCAGATCGACCGCCGCCTCCAGGAGGGCCTCGCGTAGGTGGCCATGGTGGTACGATCGCGCGCGCCGCATCGGTCCTGCACCGTTCTACCACAAAATGTTGACAAGAGCAACATCGTCTGCTACGATGCGCATGTGGTCAGTGTCCACATTGAGCCCGAGGAGGGCGTGCCATGACACAGGTCGGCTCGTCCTACAAACAACACCCCGTTGACGACGCCTATGACGCGATCGTGATCGGGTCAGGCATGGGCGGGCTGACCGCGGCGGCCCTGCTCGCCAAGCACGGCGGCAAGAAGGTGCTGGTCCTTGAGCGCCATTACACCGCCGGCGGGTTCACGCAGGTGTTTCGCCGGCCCGGGTACGAGTGGGACGTCGGCGTGCACTACGTCGGCCGCGTCAACGACCCGGGCTCCGAGGTTCGCGCGGCGTTCGACCACGTCACCGAGGGCCGCCTGCGCTGGCACTCGATGCCGGACGTGTACGACCGAATCCGGATCGCCGACCGGAGCTATGATTTCCCCAGCGGCCTCGAGCGCTTTCGGGACCGCATGAAGCAGTACTTCCCGGAGGAGTCGGGGGCGATCGATCGGTACATCGCCGCCGTCTGCGCCGCGGTCCAGGCGAGCGCCGGGTACTTCGCCGAAAAGGCGATGCCCGCGCCGGTTGCCCGCCTGATCGGCACCCCGATGCGCTCGCGCTTCCTACGCTACGCGGACCGGACCACCGCCGAGGTGCTGAGCCAGTTCACCCGAAACCGCGAACTGATCGCGGTGCTGACCGGCCAATGGGGGGACTACGGGCTTCCGCCGGCCCGCAGCAGCTTCGCGATGCACGCCATGGTCGCCCACCACTACTTTGGAGGCGCCGCGTATCCGGTCGGCGGTGCGTCCGCCATCGCGGCGGCGGTTGCTCCCACGATCGAGCGCGCCGGTGGGCGCATCGCGGTCGCCGCCGAGGCGACCGCGATCCTGCTCGGCGCGGACGGACGCGCCGCCGGCGTCCGCATGGCCGACGGCCGCGAACTGCAGAGCGCGATCGTGATCAGCGACGCGGGCGCCCGCACGACGTTTGCCCGCCTGCTTCCCCCGGAGCGTTCCGCCGCCGCCGGCGTGCTCAAGACGCTCGCGGGCCTGCTCCCTTCTGGGGGCCACCTCTGTCTCTACGTCGGCCTCAGGCGCGGGGCGGGCGAGCCGGAGTTCGACGCGACCAACCTCTGGATCTACGGCGACGGCGACCACGACGCCAGCGTGGCGCGGTCCTCGGCGGACCCGGACGCGCCGTGGCCCGTGCTCTTCATCTCCTTCCCGTCCGCGAAGGATCCAACCTTCGCGGCGCGGTACCCGGGACACGCGACCATCGAACTCGTCGCCCCGGCGCCCTATCGCTGGTTTGAGCGCTGGGCCGACACGCGATGGCAGCGACGCGGGGCGGAGTACGAGGAGTTCAAGCAGCGGCTTGCGGCCCGACTCCTCCGCGCACTGGACCAGCATGTGCCAGCCTCGCGCGGGAGGGTTGAGTACAGCGAGCTCTCCACCCCCCTCTCGACCCAGCACTTCACCAACCACCCGCGGGGAGAGGTCTACAGCGTCAGCGCCGTGCCGGCCCGGTTTCGCGTGCGCGCCCTCGGCGCGCGCACGCCGTTCCGGAACCTGTACCTGACGGGAGCGGACGCATGCACACCCGGCGTGACCGGCGCGCTGTTCGGCGGGGTCATCACGGCCTCGGTCGTCCTCGGCCGAAACTTGGTGTCCGCCATCTCGCGGCACGCCGCGCAAGACGCCGTGCTGCCGCGAGTGTCCTGAGCCAGCCTCCGGTGCGGACGCGGCGATGCCCGACGCGCGGAGGACTCAGGGGCGCTTCGGACCCGATCGCAGCATGAGGAGCACGAACCCGCCGAGGATCAAGACGACCGGAAACACCTCATCCTGGATCACCGGCAGGAGCAGTCGGAGGTTTCGCAGCAGCAGGTACACGCCGCCCAACACGAGGAGCCAGCCCAGCATGCGGACCCGCCGGCCGTCGTCCTGCTCCTCCCGAACCGGCGGCTCGGCAGGAGGCGCCTGCTGCAGGGGCTCCTCCGGGACGATCAGCACGGTCACGAGATACAGCACCACTCCCAGACCGTTCCACGCCGCGAGCAAGACAAACGCCAACCGGATCGGATTGCTGTCGACCGAGAAGTAGCGTCCGAGGCCGCCGCACACACCGGCGATCCAGTAGTCCCGGCGCGACCGGTACAGCGTTCGGTGCATCCGTGAGCGCCCCCCGCACCGGCGGCCCACCATGGCGCGGCCGTGGAACGTCGGTCCCCGGGCTTCGACCGCGCGGCACCGGTAACGCGTCAAGCCGAGGCGCCGACCGAGCGCCACCCGGTCATCCCTACCCCGCGCTCACCTCGCCGGACGGTGCGCGCCGGACGCCGCACCGCCGCCCACGGCGACTCCTGCAAGCGCCGCGTCCACCGGCCTCGCCGCCAACCCCAGCACCCAGCCGTCCACCCGTCCCGACGACTCCTGGCCCGGACGCGCCAGCCCAGTCGACCGCTCGCGCTCAAACCCGTAGGACAGCAGGCGCTCGGCGTCGCCCCACATGTCCCCGCTGTGGAGGAGCACCGCGATCAGCCGCCGGCCGTTCCGGGTCGCCGAGGCGACGAGGGTCTCACCGGACATGTCGACGTAGCCGGTCTTGACGCCGTCCGCGCCGGGATACCTCTTCAACAACGAGTTGTGGTTCCAGAGCACGCGGGCGGGCCCCCCCGGCGGGCGGAAGGTCCACCGCTCCGTCCGGACGATCTCCCGAAACGTCGGATTCTCCATCGCCACCCGCGTGATGAGGGCGAGATCGTACGCCGTGGTGTAGTGGTTCGGATCGTACAGACCGTGGGGCGAGGTAAAGTGCGTCTGGCGGGCGCCCAGGTGCTGTGCCGCGGCGTTCATGCGCGCCACGAACGCCGGGACTGTCCCCGACACGCCTTCGGCGACCGCGAGGGCGACGTCGTTTCCGGACTGGAGCATCAGCCCGTAGAGCAGGTCGTGGAGCGAGATCTCCGCGCCGGCAGGCAGCCCGACGACCGACCCCACGCGAAAGCGCGCGACCTCGGGCGTGATCCGGATCGGCGTCGCGAGCGGCGTGGTCCGGAGCGCCACGAGCGCGGTGAGGACCTTCGTCGTGCTCGCCGGTGGCCAGACCAAGTGCGGGTTCCGGCTGTAGAGGACCTGCCCGGTCTGGGCGTCCATCAGCAGCGCCGCCGTGGCGGTCACGCGCACGGGGCGTGCCGCCGGCCCCTCCCGCCGGTACTCGGACAAGAGCCACGGACGCACCACGGCACCCGCCATTCCGCTGAGCAGCAGCGGGAGCACGACGAGGCCGGCGAGACCGGCGAGGAGCCGGTTACGAGGCCGGAGCCGACAGAATGGATGGGCGCTCATGATCCCCCAACGGTGGGAGCGCGGTGAGGTCCCGCAGTCCGAAGTACCTGAGGAACCCCTCGGTTGTGCCGTACAGGATCGGCCGACCCGGGCCGGGGCGGCGCCCGACCTCGTGGATCAGCCGTCGGTCCTTGAGCTTGTCCAAGTGGTACGACGACTGGACGCCGCGCACCGCGTCCAGTTCCGCTCGGGTGACGGGCTGCCGGTAGGCCACGATCGCCAGCACCTCAAGCGTCGCCTTGGTGAGCGGCTGCAACTCGCTCAGGCGGAGAAACCGCTGCACGTACGCCCCGTACTCGGGACGCGTGCAGAGTTGATAGCCACCCGCGACCTCCTGGATCTGGAGCCCCCGCCCCACGTACTCGACCTTCAGCGCCTCGAGCGTGGCGCGGATCTCGGCGTCCCCGACCTCGAGCACCTTGCGTAACTCGGCGATCCTGACCGGCCCCCCCTTGGTCAGCAACAGACACTCCAGCGCGTTGCGCACCTCGGTGTTCCCCTCGCCGTGCGCGTCGAGCGCGGGGTGGGCGAGCGGCGCCTCATGTCCTTCCCCGTTGGTGACGATCGCCCGGCTGGCCGCCGGGTACAGCATCCCGTCGCCGTTGGTGTCGTGTCGGTCCGCGCCGCTCATGACGCCGCCACCAGCATGACCTCGATCTCGGCAAACGCCTGCGGCTGCCGCGCGCGGATCCGCCGCTGTTTGATCAGCTCCAACAGCGCGAGAAACGTCACGATGATCTCGAGGCGGCTGGCGCCGTCCCGGAACAGGCGGCCGAACGCGAGCGCACCGCCGGCCGTCCGCAGCATGGCGACGACCACGTCCATCTTCTCCCCGACCGTAAACCGCTCGCCCGCGATCTCCCCCGGGGCCTCCGCCGCCCGCCGCAGCACCTGCGCGAACGCGGTGAACAGGTCCTGCAGCGTGACGCCCTCGAGCAGCACCTCGCCGTCGGGTTCGCTCGCGCTCGGCGCCCCGGCAAACACCCGGCTCTGGATGTCCTCCAGCGCGCGCAGGGCCTGGGCCGCCTCCCGAAACTGGAGGTACTCGGCCATCTGCGCCCCCAACCGCTCGCCGAGGTCCGAAGCGGCCTCCTCCGGCTGGGGCGGCGTATCGGGGGGCGGCGCCTTGGGGACGAGCGCACGGGCTTTCAGGTCGGTCAGGACCGCGAGTTGTACGAGGACCTCGGACGCCTCGTCGAGGTCCGGGGCGGTGCGAACCCGCTCCATGAACACCTCGGCCATGCCGCGCAACGGCACGCTCTGCAGATCGACTTGACCGCGGTACGCGAGGCTGACGAGCAGATCGAGCGGGCCTTCAAAAACCGCACACTGCACGTGGTAGGCCACTGGCCATCCTCCGATCGCTGCTGCGACTCATCTCCGTCTGCTGCGACTGCTGCTGTGGCGTCTAGGACCTGCCGCAATGCCCGCCCGGTGTATTCTCCGCCCTCTCGCAGGTTCCTGCTCCCCGGCGCGGGTTGATACACTGTCTGGCGCCTGGGGACGGGCCCCCCGCCACCGGAGCGGCGCGGCGCGCCTCCCGGCCCCGCCCTACACGCCGCCGAGCCCTCCCGTGGTCGCGCCGTACAGCCACACGGCCAGCGGGAGAAGCACCCGTCCCACCATCCCCGTGTACAGCAGCAGCATGAGCAGGATGACGCCGTACTGCTGCATGCTGGCGTATGCGTAGGCCTGGCGCGCCGGGAGCACCGCCTCAAGAATGCGAGAGCCGTCGAGCGGCGGGATCGGGATCATGTTGAACACCGCCAGGATCACGTTGATCCACGCGACCAGCCCGAGGAATCCGAGCAGGAGCGGCGACGAGTCCTGGAGGACCGTCCGGCCGAGCAGCCCGAGCAGCACCGCGACCGTGATGTTTGCGAGCGGGCCGGCGAGCGCGACCTGCAGCATCCCCTGGCGGGGATTCGCGAAGTTGCGCGGGTTGACGGGAACGGGTTTGGCCCACCCGAAGCGGAACAGGACGAAGAACAGGGTGCCGAGCACGTCCAGGTGGACGAGCGGGTTGAGACTCAGCCGGCCGAGGTGGCGGGCGGT
>Ga0209415_10008717_pt1 | contig 17545 bp, 12 predicted proteins | sample PeaSoiSIISIP2007_FD_187696 | JGI IMG/M metagenome (GOLD analysis project Ga0209415, IMG submission 187696) | Peat soil microbial communities from Weissenstadt, Germany - SII-SIP-2007 (SPAdes) (version 2) | ecosystem: Environmental > Terrestrial > Soil > Wetlands > Peat | place: Germany... | reverse complement strand
TTCTGCTCGGCCTCGGAGAGCGCCGCCGGCGCCTGCAGGGTCGGGACGATCGCGAAGTGATCCGAGATCTTCGTGTTATCGAAGACGCGCCGGTTTGGGCGCACCCAGCCCTTGTTCAGGATGCGCGCCGCATGCGGCGCGTATTCCGGGATGCCTGCAACGCCGCCGCCGCGCTTGCTCGCCGGCTCGCCGACCATCATGCGCAAGGTCTGCTGTACCACCTCGATGTAGTCCTGCGGCAGCGCGCGCGCATCGGTACGCGGATAGGTCAGGGCCTTGTGCTTCTCGTAGAGCGCCTGCGCCAGCGACAAGGTGGTCTTGGCGGAAAAGCCAAAACGCGCGTTGCCCTCGCGCTGCAGCGAGGTCAGGTCGAACAGCAGCGGCGAGAGCTGCGAGCTAGGCTTGGATTCCTCGCTGACGGTACCGGGCTTGCCGCTGCAGGCCGCGACGATCGCCTCGGCCGCAGCACGGTCCCAGATTCGCTCGGCCTTGGCCTCGGCGTCGTCCTCGCGCTTCTTGAACGCCGGATCGAACCAGCGTCCCTCGTAGTCGCCCGCACGGCAGTCGAAGCGGGCGTGCACCTCCCAGTAGTCGCGCGCGACGAACTTGCGAATGCGGTCCTCGCGTTCCACGACGATCGCCAGCGTCGGCGTCTGCACGCGGCCCACCGTCGTGAGGAAGAAACCCCCATCTTTGCTGTTGAAGGCGGTCATGGCACGGGTGCCGTTGATGCCGATGAGCCAGTCGGCTTCCGAACGGCAGCGCGCGGCATCGGCCAGCGGCTGCATGTCGGCGTCCGATCGCAGCCCGGCGAAGGCCTCGCGGATCGCGGCCGGGGTCATCGACTGCAGCCACAGGCGCTTGATCGGCTGTTTGGCGCCCGCGTGCTGCACGATGTAGCGGAAGATCAGCTCACCCTCGCGGCCGGCGTCGCAGGCATTGATGAGCGCCCCGACGTCCTTGCGCTTGATGAGCCGCGTCAGGACTTTGAGCCGGGCTTCCGCGCGCTCGATCGGCCGCAGCGCGAACTCCGGCGGAATCACGGGCAGATGCGCGAAGCTCCACTTGCCCCGCTTGACCTCGTACTCCTCCGGCTCGTGCAGCTCCAGCAGGTGCCCAACGGCAGAGGATAGGACGTACGGATCGCTCTCGTAGAAATCCGGTTGCTTCGCGAAGCCGCCCAGGGCGCGCGCAATATCGGCGGCCACCGACGGCTTTTCTGCGATGATCAGAGTCTTCTTGCTCATGGATTCCCGACTGACTGCTTCTCGACAAGCTCCCATTGCTGCGCGGCGCAGGTGTATGCGTGCTACCGGCAGGCCATGCGTGGACCAGGCGGGATCGATTTCCCCTTTTTCAGGATAACAACGAAATGGAATCGGTGCACGCCAGGCGGTTCACCGCCGCGGCGGCGTGAACCGGCAAGCGCGTGGATCAGTGCATCGCGCGCTGATCGGGGTCGTCGTCGAGCAACTCCTCGAGCAGCAGGAAGTCGACGTCGGACGAATGACTCCAAAGCACCATCAGGACAATGATCTTCATCGTCGCGATGGACAGCGGGGGGTCATTGATGGCCAACGCCCGCTCAATGACGATCTCCCGCTGCTTGGCGGTAAGCTGCGCGGCCGAGTCCAGGTACATGAGAAAGCCGACCGCCGCAAGGCCCAGCTGTTCGGTTTCGGCCGGCGCGTAGACACGCATGCCGCTGCTGCGATCGAGCGCCAGCGTGTCAGCGTCCTGCACGATGCGGGCGAGCCCCTGCAGCCAGGAGAGCGCCTCGCGAATCTCGTCGTCGTCGAATCCTGCGTCCGCCAAGGTGCGGCCGAGAGCGGTAGCGTCGCGGCAGGCCTCGAACGCGCGGTAGTTCTCGTACAGGTAGACGAGCACGTCAAACATGGATGCGGGCACTGTAATGCCCCGCGCCGGAACTTGCAATCGGTCCACCCATGCGGACCGCCCGAGCGCAGGCCGTTGGTAGACGTTTTAGCGCAGGCGCGGGCGGCGATTGCCCGAAGGACGCTCGATTTTCCCCGCCAATTCGAGGGCAAGCGGCGCGCTGGCAGGCTTGCCGCGCAGGTCCTGCGAGCAGAGTCGAACGAGCCGGGGAAGACGAAGACGCCGTGCCCGCTTGCCAGCAAGTCGTGCCCGGAACCGTGCGCCGGCAGGTCAGTCGCTGCGCGCCCGGGCCAAGCTCCTACGCGATGTGGGCCCTCTCAGGACGTTGGGCCAATGGTTGCCTCCGGCGCCTCGTTGGTTGGCTTGGCATCGGGCGGCGCAATTCGGTCACCCACCGCAATCGGCCCGGTAGTGGCGACCAGCAGGCCGTACGAGATGCCGTCGAACAGGCGGAATATGAACACGTAGGCGATGGCCTCGTCCGGGAGCTTGACCTTTTCGTTCCCCGGCTGCGTACGATCGACGATGGTCTGGCCGTTGTGCAGCACTGCCAGCACGGTGCCGATCTCCAGCCCGTCCTTGCTGCCCCGATTCAGGGTTACGACGTCGCCCGGGCCCGCCGATTCTTCGCCGCCATAGATCGAAACGATACGGCCCTCGACGTTGCGTTCGGGACGGCGTGGAACGTAATTGAGCAGCTCCTGGTGGCCGATGGGGACCAGGCGGTCGTCTACGCCGATTTCCAGCTTGCTCTCGACGATGGATAGCGTCGTCACCTCCCCGCGCCGGATGACGCGCGCGGTACCGAGGAATTTCGCCTGGAACGCTATCGGCGACTTCCTCTCGATGTCATCAGGGTCATACAGTGGCGTGGCCGGCCGGAAGACGTGATAGCTCTCGACCGTGTCGTTACCGATGCCGCGCGCATAGGCCTTGTCGCCCACGCCCAGGTACACGCGATCCTCGGGGGTAGCCACGATGCGCGGGTAGTGTTCCAGGTCGGAGGCGGCGACCACCAAGGGTTGCGAGAGGAAAGGCTCGATCTGGTTATTGGGGATGCTCGAGATCGCAGCCACTGCCTCCGAACCCAGATCGCGTGCGCGCGGGCTCAGCTTGACCGTAGGAACGGGGGGCGCGGGGGGCGCGGCCGGCGCAGCGGCCGGCGCAGCGGCGGGTGCCGGTTCGCTCGCCGGCGGCGCGCCGCCAGCCAGGACCAGTCTTGCGCGCCCGTCGGCCGTTGTGACCAACAGCAAAGTTTGCCCGGGGAAAATCAGGTGCGGATTGCGAATCTGGGTGCGGTTCATTCCCCACAGCTCCGGCCAGCGCCAGGGCGACTTGAGGAACAAGGTGGCGATCGACCAAAGCGTGTCGCCGCGCTTGATCGTGTAGCTCGACGGGGCGTTCGGCGCCAGGTCCGAAAGCGCCACGCCGCGGCTGGCGACCTTTTCCGCCGTTTCGCGCTGCTCCGGCGTGATCGGGAAGCGCTCCGCGGACTCGGCGACGGCCGGGCCCGCGGCCATCCCGGTGAGGCATCCGAGCGCCAGCGCGAGCAGCAGCGTCGCCGGCCCGCTGCGGCTACTGCCGGATCGCGCGCGCACACTGGCCGCGGCGGGAACGCTAGACTCGCGGGCAGCGCCGGTGCCGGCGGTCGCTGCGAGCATGCCGCCAAAGGAAACGAAGTGATTCGCGCAGGATGTTGTCATGTTTGGTAGGGCCCCAATCGAATTTGTCCGCAGCGCTAGCGCCCTTTGCGCCCAAGCGCCGCGCCGTCGACCCGGAGTCGAAATTTTCCACCGAATACGCGCTGGTCGCAATGGATCTTTACGGACGGTTCACTCCCTGTATCGGGTTATTCACCGTGTTTTCCATCGATTGCCGCTCGTGACATGGCCATCCTGACGATACTCGAATACCCGGATCCGCGCCTGAGCCGGGTCGCCCAACCGGTCACGGCCTTTGACGAGCGCCTGCGCACGCTGGTTCGCGACATGAGCGAGACCATGTACGCGGCGGCCGGCGTGGGCCTGGCCGCGGTGCAGGTCGACGTGCTCGAGCGCGTCGTCGTGATGGATCTTTCGGAGGAAAAAAACGAGCTGCGCGTCTTCATCAACCCGGGCATCGAGTGGGCGTCGGCCGAACTCGAGTCGTGCGAGGAGGGCTGCCTCTCGGTACCGGGGATCTACGAGCTGGTCCAGCGTCCGGCGCAGGTCCGGATCCGCGCGCAGGACCTGCAGGGCGCGCGGTTCGAGCTCGCATGCACGGGAACCCTCGCGGTCTGCGTGCAGCACGAGATCGATCATCTCGACGGCACGGTATTCGTCGAGCACCTGTCGCTGCTAAAGCAGGCACGGGTGCGCGCCAAGTTGCGGAAGCGGCGCTCGCGGCGCTAGGCCGCCCGCGGTGGCGTTCATGCGAATCGCCTTTGCCGGCACTCCGGCGTTTGCCGCGACCGCGCTGCAGGCGTTGCTCGGTGCCGGATTCGAGGTCTGCCTGGTGCTTTGCCAGCCGGACCGCCCCGCCGGTCGCGGGCAGCAGTTGCAGCCCGCTGCGGTAAAGCGCCTGGCGCTGCAGCGGTCCATCCCGGTGTTTACCCCGTCGAGTCTGCGCACGGATCGGGCGGGCCCGCAGGCCGAGCAGGCGCTGCAGGCATTGGCGGCCGCGGCGCCGGACGTCCTGGTCGTTGCGGCCTACGGTCTGATATTGCCCGAAGCGGTCCTGGCGATGCCACGCGGGCTTGCCGTCGGCAACGCGACGGTCGGTGCCATCAACATCCATGCGTCCTTGCTGCCGCGCTGGCGCGGCGCGGCGCCGGTGGTGCGCGCGATAGAGGCCGGCGACCGCCAGACCGGCATCACCATCATGCAGATGGACGCCGGTCTGGACACGGGACCGATCTTGCTGATGGAGGCGATCGACATCGGTCCCGAGGTGACCGCCGGCACGCTGACCGAGGAGTTGGCGCAGCTCGGCGGCCGGCTGATGGTGACGGCGCTGCGCGACATCGGCCAGGGCCGACTGCAGGCCCGCCCGCAACCGGCCGACGGTGTGGTGTACGCGCGCAAGGTCGAAAAGCGCGAAGCCTGGATCGACTGGAACGAGTCGGCCGAGCGGCTCGCCGCGCGCGTGCGGGCCTTCGATCCTTTTCCGGGCGCTTGCAGCAGCATCGGCGGTCACACCATCAAGATCTGGCGCGCCCACGTGCTGGGCGTGCCGCCGGCCGCGGGCGGCTCGAGTGCGATCGTGCCCGGCGCGGTCCATTGCGTCGGCGCCGAGGGTATCGTCGTGGCCTGCGGCCAAGGGTTCCTGTGCCTGACACAGCTGCAGCGCGCCGGCGGCCGTCGCCTGCAAGCGCGCGAATTCCTTGCCGGAATCCCGATCGCCGCCGGGGCGAGATGGCTCACGCTCGAGAGCGCGCCGCATGGGCGCTGAGGAACGCTCGACCGGCCTGGCTCCCGCGCTGGCCGATGCACTGGTGGTGGCGGCCGCGGCCTGGTCGCGGCTGCGGTCGGGCCAGTCGCTGGATCGGGCCCTGGAGCTGGCGATGCTGGACCTGGCGCCGCCGGGGCAGCGCGGCGACGGACGCTTGTCCGGTGCGGTGCGCGACATCACCGCCAGCGCCGTGCGACGCTGCGCAGTGCTCGAGTATCTTCTTGGCGAGCTGGTTCATCGCCCGCCGGACCCGGCCGTAACCGCCCTGCTCGCGGTGTCACTGGCCCAGCTGTTGGCTGGCTCCTACACCGAGTTCACGCTGGTCGACCAGGCGGTGCGGGCCGCGCGATCGCGGGCGCAGACCGCGGGCGCGGCGGCCATGGTCAATGCCGTGCTGCGCGAATTCCTGCGCCGGCGCGCCATGCTCGAGGAGCAGGCACGCAGCGACCCGGCACGGCGCTTCAACGTGCCGCCGTGGTGGCTCGAACGCCTGCAGCACGAGTACGGATCGCGCGCCGAGTCGGTCCTGGCCGCGCAGCTCGAGGAGCCGCCACTCATCCTGCGCGTCAATTGCCGGCGCGCGACGGTGGCCCAGCAGCTCGCCGAGCTCAGGGCGGCGGGTCTCGATGCCAGCCAGGTCGGGCCGTCGGCCCTGTGGCTGCATCGCGCCACTGCGGTCGAGCGGATTCCGGGTTTTACCGCCGGGCTCGTCTCGGTTCAGGACGCCGGCGCCCAGCTCGCTGCGCCCTGGCTGGGCGTGGGCACCGGCATGCGGGTGCTCGATGCTTGTGCGGCCCCGGGTGGCAAGACGGCACACCTTCTGGAGATCGCCGATTGCCGCGTCGATGCGGTGGAGATGGACCCGAAACGGGCAATCTTTATCGAATCGAATTTGCGGCGGCTGGGATTGGCCGGCGACCGGGCTCGCGTGCTGGTTGGCGACATCCTCGGGCCGCGCGGCTACTGGAACGGAGTGCAATACGATCGGATCTTGCTCGATGCTCCGTGTTCCGCATCCGGGGTGGTGCGCCGCCATCCGGATGTCCCTTGGCTGCGTCGTCCATCCGATGTTGCGAATTTGGCAACGCGGCAGGCCAAAATGCTCCATACCCTGTGGCCGCTGCTTGCTCCGGCTGGTAGATTGCTCTACGTGGTGTGTTCGGTATTTGCCGAAGAGGGGCGGCGTCAGATTGCAGCGTTTGTCCGACGCCAACCCGGCGTGCGCCGGCTTCGACTTCCGCATGGCGGTCCGACTGGTTTGCAACTGCTGCCGAATTCCGCTGTCAATGTTGCAACGGAACCTGGGGACGTGGCCGTGCCCGTTCTCCACGACGGCTTTTTCTACGCGCTGCTCGAAAAGATCTAAGACCAACATGGGCGCACCGGATCGTCCCGACGGGCGTGAAGCCCGCCAGCGGTTTCCCTTCCTGGCGTGCGCGCGCGCCATGGGCGGCGCTTGGCTGCTTGGGCTCCTCGTGGTGCTGCTGGCGGCCTCCGCGGCGGTGCGTGCCGAGGAGCGTATCGTGGTTGCGCGCGCCAGCGTCGACGTGCGCCACGGCGCCGACCCCGGGACCTTCGTCGATGCGCAGTTCGATGTCGAGCTGCCGCTGTCGCTGCGCGAGGCGGTCGACCACGGGATTGCCCTGTACTTTGTCATTGAACTCGAGGTATTGCGCAGTCGCTGGTATTGGTTCGACAAGCGCCTGCTGGACGAGTCGATCGAATATCGCCTAAGTTTCAGTCCCTTGACCCGGCAATACCGGCTGGCGCGAGGCGGGCTGGCGCAGCCGTTCGACTCGCTCGACCAGGCCCTGGCGACGATGCGGCGGGTGACCCAATGGCGGGTCGCGGATGCGAGGCTGTTCGACGGCGGCAAAACGCAGGCGCGCATCCGGCTGCGGCTTGATACCTCGATGCTGCCCAAACCCTTTCAGGTCAGCGCGCTGACCGATCGGGACTGGACGCTAGCGTCCGATTGGACCGGCCTGGCGCTGACGATCGACCGTCCGAACTGACACCTGTTCGCGTTGCGCACCCATCGCTCGCCGCAATTCATGTCACGCATCATCCGTTACGGCCTGATTGGCGGCCTGGCCCTGGCCGGCGTGCTGCTGTTTGTGCTGACCTCCGCCAGCAGCAACTCGCGCGCCTTCGAGCGCAACTACCCGATCTTGCTGGCGGCCAACGGGGCCATCGCTTTGGTGCTGTTCGTGCTGGTTACGGCGCTAGCGGTGCGCCTGGTGCGGCGCGTGCGCGCGCGGCGCTTCGGGGCGCGCCTGATGGCGCGCTTCGCGATCGCCTTCGCGCTCATGGGAGTTGTTCCGGGCGCCCTGGTCTACGTCGTCTCGTCGCAATTCCTGCTGCGATCGATCGAATCCTGGTTCAACGTCAAGGTCGAGGGGGCGCTGGAGTCGGGCTTGGCGCTGGGGCGCGCCGTCCTCGAGACCCAGCGCGACGAGCTCAAGGAGAAGGCGCGCGCGATGGCGCTCGAACTGGCCGATGCGCCGGCGCTCGAGCGCCCGCGTGTGCTCGAGCGGCTGCGCGAGCGCGTGGCGGTCCAACAGGCGACGATCGTGAGCGCCAGCGGCAACCTGATCTGGTCGAGCAGCGCGCCCGGCTTCGAGCTGGCCCCGACACTGCCCAACCCGAGCACCCTGCGAACGACCCTGGCCGCGGGAGGCTACGCGGTCATCGAAGGCGACGAGCTCGCCGACGAGCCGGTCAGCGGTCTGCGCACCCGGGCGATCGTTCCGATCCCGCTCAGTTCGAGTGCGCGCAGCTTCGGCTCGACGTCCCTGGCCGAATCCTGGCCGCGCCTGGGAGGGGCGCTGCACCTGCCTGCGGTCAACGCGATACGCATCGAAGAGCCGCGCTTTTTGCAACTGACGCAGACCGTCGCGCCAGCGGTGGCTGCCAATGCCCAAGCCCTGCAGACCGGGTATGGCGAATACCAGCAGTTGTCGCTGGCGCGCTCCGGCTTGCAGGGAATCTACCGGCTCACCCTGACGCTCACCCTGCTGCTGGCGGTATTTGCGGCAATTGCCTCGGGCGTGCTGCTGGCCTCGTCCATGACGGCCCCGCTGGTGGAACTGGCCGCCGGAACCAAGGCGGTGGCCGAAGGCGACTTCCGCCCGGTGCGGGAATTCGGCGGCAACGATGAGCTCAACTTGCTGCCGCAGTCGTTCAACGCGATGACCCGCCAGCTGGCCGAGGCGCGCAATGCCGTGGAGACGCGCTCGCGCCAGCTCGAAACCGCGCGCGCGTACCTCGAGCGGCTGCTCGCGAACCTGTCGGCCGGCGTCATCGTGCTGGACCAGAACTTCGCGATCGTCACGGCCAACTACGGGGCCGGACGGATCCTCGGTACCCCGCTGGCGGTGCGCGCCGGCCGGTCCTTGCACGAAGAGATGCCGCAGCTCGCCCAGCAGCTCTCGAGCGCATTTCGGGATCAGGCGCTGGTGGCCACCCCGAAGGACTCCTGGCAGCAGCAAATGCAGTTGGCCCGCGCCGGGTCGGCGGCCGACGCCGTGCCGCTGGCCTTGCTGATGCGCGGTTCGCGTCTTCCGCTGGAGGACGGGCTTGGGTATGTCGTGGTTTTCGACGACATCACGCAGGTGATCTCGGCGCAGCGCGCCGTCGCCTGGGGCGAGGTCGCGCGGCGCTTGGCCCACGAGATCAAGAACCCGCTCACGCCCATCCAGCTGGCGGCCGAGCGCCTGCAGATGAAGCTTGGCCCGGCGCTCAACGCGCAGCAATTGCAGGTGCTCGAGCGGGGCACTTCGACGATCGTCAACCAGGTTGCCGCGATGAAGCGCATGGTCGACGAGTTTCGCGACTATGCGCGCCTGCCCGCAGCGCGTCTTGCCCCGCTCGATCTCAATGCGCTGGTCGAGGAGATCGGAGCGCTATACGGCGCCGACGCGCCCGGTGCGGCGACTGCGCCCGCCGCCGGCCCTGAAGCAGCCGAGGCGGCGCCGACGCGGGTCGAGCTGTGGCTGGCCGCCGAACTGCCGCTGCTCGAGGCCGATGCGGGCCAGATCCGCCAGGTGCTCCATAATCTGGTCGGCAATGCGCTGGAATCGATTTCGGGCGCCCAGGCCGAGGCCGCCGCGCGGGGATGGAAATTTCGTTCCGGCCTGGTGGTCGTGCGTACCGAGGCGGTCGCAATCGAGCACCCGGGACGCGCGGGCGCCGTTCCGGCCTCGCGCGCGGTGCGGCTTTCGGTCGAGGACAATGGCCTCGGCTTCCCGGCGAATATACTTAGGCGCGCGTTTGAACCGTACATCACGACCAAGCCGCGCGGTACCGGATTGGGATTGGCTCTTGTGAAGAAGATCATTGACGAGCATGACGGCAGAATCGAGGTCGTCAATCGCGAAGGCGCGTCGGGCGCAATCGTGACGGTTGTCCTGCATCGCTTGGCCCGGTCCCTGCCGCCAGGGGCCGATGCCCTTTGACGCACTCGAAGTACCTATGGCAAACATACTGGTTGTTGACGACGAAATCGGAATTCGCGAACTGCTGTCGGAGATTCTCTCCGACGAGGGGCACGTGGTGACGACGGCCGAAAGTGCCGCGACGGCACGCGAGATTCGCCACCAGGCGACCCCGGACCTGATCCTGCTCGACATCTGGATGCCGGACACGGACGGGGTAACCCTGCTCAAGGAGTGGGTGGCGGGCGGACAGCTCACGGCCCCGGTGATCATGATGTCCGGACACGCGACGCTCGAAACCGCCGGCGAGGCCACGCGCCTCGGGGCCCTGGATTTCCTGGAAAAGCCCATTGCCCTGGCGCGCCTGCTCGGGGCGGTGCGCAACGGTCTGGACCAGGGGCAGCGGCTGCGCGGGCCGAGAACTGCGCCTGCGGCCGGCCAGGGCGCGGAGGAGAGCTCGCCGCTGCGCACGCGGCCGGTGCCCAGCGAGGCCGGCGCGCGTGATCGCGGCACCCAGACCGCGCAGGCGCTGGCGATCAATCTCGATCAGCCCCTGCGCGAGGCAAGGGACCAGTTCGAACGGGTCTATTTCGAGTACCAGCTGTCCAAGGAAAGCTACAGCATGACCCGCGTTGCGGATCGCGCCGGCCTCGAGCGCACGCACCTGTATCGCAAGCTCAAGCAGCTCGGCGTGGAGCTGGGGCGCGGTGCCCGGCGTGCCGAGCGCTTCGACAATCCGCCCGTGCCCGGCCAGGGCACTACCGCCGGTCCGGGCCACGACGAGTAGATTGGGGCGGCTGCGCCACTCGGTACTCGCCCACAGGCGATTGGCGTCGATGGACCAGATTCGCGTGCGCGGCGCGCGCACCCATAACTTGCGCAATATCGACGTAGACCTGCCGCGCAACCGCTTGGTCGTGGTCACGGGTCTATCGGGTTCGGGCAAGAGTTCGCTCGCCTTCGACACCTTGTATGCCGAGGGCCAGCGCCGCTACGTGGAGTCGCTGTCGTCCTACGCGCGGCAGTTCCTCCAGATGATGGAAAAGCCCGACGTCGACCATATCGAGGGTCTGTCGCCGGCGATCGCGATCCAGCAACGCACCGCCGGTTCCAATCCGCGCTCCACCGTCGGTACCGCCACCGAGATTCACGACTATCTTCGGCTGCTATTCGCGCGCGCGGGCCAGGCGCACTGTCCGGATCATCCGGAGCTGGCGCTGGGCGCGCATAGCGTGGCGCAGATGGTCGATCAGGCGATGGCACGCCCCGAGGGGACCTCCTTGCTCGTGCTGGCGCCGGTGGTGGCGGGCCGCAAGGGGCAGTTCGCCGAGTTGTTCGACGATCTGCGGACGCGGGGCTTCGTGCGCTTTCGCGTCGACGGCGCAATCGTCGACGGCGAGCACCTGCCGGAGCTCCCGCGCGGCGAAGCGCATAACGTCGACGTTGTGGTCGATCGCCTGCGCGTGCGGCCGGCATCCCGATCGCGCCTGGCCGAGTCCTTCGAGATGGCGCTGCGCCTGGCCGACGGGAAGGCCCATCTGCTCGACGTGGATCGCGGCGAAGAGACTTCCTTTTCCAGCCGCCATGCGTGCCCGCGCTGTGGCTACGCGGCGCCGAGCCTGGAGCCGCGCCTGTTTTCCTTCAACAACCCCTACGGGGCTTGCAGCACCTGCGCCGGCCTGGGCAAGGTCGAATTCTTCGACCCGGAGCGGGTCGTTGCCCACCCGGAACTGACGCTCGGCGGTGGCGCCATCAGCGGCTGGGACACGCGCAATCGGCAGAGCCACGCGCGGCTGCTCGCACTCGCGCAGCGCTGCGGCGTGGATCTGGAGCAGCCCTGGGAACGCCTGCCGGAGTCCTTCCGCGGGCGGGTCCTGCACGGATGCGACCCCGCCCTACCGGCGGACGCCGAGCCCGGTGCCGGGCCGCGGCTCGAGGTCCATGAACGCGCGCCCAAGGATGGCGGTGCGGCGCACTTCCCGGGCGTCTTGCCCACGCTCGAGCGGCGCTGGCGCGAGACCGACTCGCCGGCCGTGCGCGAGGCCCTGGCCCGCCTGCGCGCTTGGCGGGTCTGTCCCGACTGCAAGGGCACGCGCCTGCGGCCGGAGGCGCGTTTCGTGTTCCTCGGGCAGGCAGAGCAGCGCCGTGCGATCTACGAAATCGAGGCGTTGCCGCTGGCCCAGGCGCGCAGCCTGATCGAGGGCCTTGCGCTGGACGGGGCGCGCCGCGAGATCGGCCAGCCGATCATTGCGGAAATAGCTGCGCGGCTGCGTTTTCTCCATGACGTGGGCCTGGGCTACCTGTCCTTGGACCGGGCCACCGACACGCTCTCCGGTGGCGAAGCGCAGCGTATCCGCCTGGCCTCGCAGATCGGCTCGGGTCTGACTGGCGTGCTTTACGTGCTCGACGAACCCTCGATCGGACTGCACCAGCGCGATAACCGGCGCCTGATCGAAACGCTGCAGCGGCTGCGCGACCTCGGCAACACGGTCCTGGTGGTCGAGCACGACGAGGAGATGATCCGCAGCGCTGACCACGTTGTAGACATGGGGCCCGGCGCCGGGGAGCACGGGGGCGAGGTGATCGCCCAGGGTCGGCCCCGGGACGTGATCGCCGACGAGCGATCGCTGACCGGTGCCTATCTCGCCGGCCGCCTGCAGGTTGCGCTGCCGCGCGCGCGTGCGCTCGCTGGGGACCAATGGCTGCGACTGCGCGGCGCCAGCGGCAACAACCTGCGCAATATCGATCTTGACCTGCCCGTGGGACGGCTGATCTGCGTCACCGGGGTCTCCGGCTCCGGCAAATCGACACTCGTCATCGATACGCTGAGCGTGGCCCTGGCGCGTCAGCTCAACGGCGCGCGCGCCGAGCCTGCGCCGTACGCGTCGATCGAGGGCCTCGAGCTGTTTGACCGCATCGTGAGCATCGATCAGGCGCCGATCGGACGCACGCCGCGCAGCAACCCGGCGACCTACTCGGGCCTGTTCGCGCCCATCCGCGAGCTGTTTGCGGGAACCGTAACGGCCCGCGAGCGCGGCTACGGCGTCGGGCGCTTTTCCTTCAATGTCGCCGGCGGCCGCTGCGAGGAATGTCAGGGCGACGGCTCGATCAAGGTCGAGATGCACTTTCTGCCGGACATCTATGTCTCGTGCGAGAGCTGCGCGGGAAAGCGCTACAACCGCGAGACCCTCGAGGTGCTCTACCGGGGACGCAACATTTCCGAGGTGCTCGAGCTCAGCGTCGACCAGGCGCGCGAGATCTTCAGCGCGGTCCCCGTGCTGGAGCGCAAGCTGCGCACCCTGGCCGAAGTCGGCTTGGGATACGTGCGCTTGGGGCAAAGCGCGACCACGCTCTCCGGCGGCGAGGCGCAGCGCATCAAGCTGGCGCAGGAATTGTCCAAGCGCGATACCGGCCGCACGCTCTATGTGCTGGACGAGCCGACGACCGGCCTGCACTTTCATGACGTTGCGCTGCTGCTCAAGGTGCTGCACCGGCTGCGCGATGCCGGCAACACCGTGGTCGTCATCGAACACAACCTCGATGTCATCCAGACCGCGGACTGGGTCGTCGACCTGGGCCCCGAGGGGGGCCAGGACGGCGGACGTATCGTTGCCGCGGGCACGCCGCAGGACATCGCCCAGGCGGCGCACAGCCACACCGGGCATTACCTGCGCCAGGCCCTGGCGCGCGCCAACGCCGTCCCGGCGTAGCGAGCGCTAGGCAGGCGCCGCCGTGGCGATCGCCTAACGGCCCGCGTCTACGATCTCGACGTCTTGTTCGAACAGGTCCCGGTACGCCGCGTAGGTCGACAAAAACACCAGCGGCAGCAGCAAAATCCACCCGATCAGGAACGTCAGGGTTGCTACCACCGCCAGGCCGGCTCCGACCAGACCGTACACCGTCAGGGCACCGAGGTTGCGGCGGCACGCGGCCAGGCTCAGGCGCAGCGCATCGACGGCACTTGCGCCGCGCAGCATGATCAGCGCTGGGGCCAGCCAGGCCGCCATCGAGATCGGCACGAACAAGAGCAGGCAAAGAAACAGCAGCAGGAGCGATCCCCCGCCGATGCTCAGCAGCGCGGGCGGCGGCGACTCGGCAAAGTCCTCGAGCGAGGTAACGCTCCCTAGCGCACTGATGATCACGCCCAGGCCGATTGTCAGCATCAGCCCCACGACCGCGAGGGTTGCCAGCAAAACGATGAGCCCGGCGCCTGCCAGGGCGCCGCCTTGCGGGCCAAAGCCCGCAAACAGCTCGCTGAAGCGGGGCACCTGGCCGCGCTCGGTATGGCGTGCCGCGACCATGAGGCCGCCGCAGAAGACGAACCAGAGCAGGTTCGATACGAGAGAGCCCACAAAGGGAAACCAGTGCAGCGGGAAAAGGATCAAGACCAGGCACAGCAGCATGCCGATCCACACGCCGATGCGCGCCACGTCGCCGAACAGCCACCAAACCGAATCGGTCCACCAGCGCAGCCCGCTAGCTGCGGGGGTTGCTCGCGCCGAAATGGTGGGCGAACGCATGGGCGGGGTCACGGTGGCGGGTCTCCGGCCGGCATCGTCGCAGACGATCCCGCCCTGGTCAACCGCCGTGGCCCTTGCGGCGGCATGACTCCTAGCGCGCGAGCAACAGACGCTGCTCGCCGGCCTCCAGGGCGGCCACGGTGCCTCGCAGCACGACGATGTCGCCGGCTTGCAAGACCAGATCGCCGCTGGGATTGTCTCCCAGGATGCCGCGTCGACGTACCGCGGTGACCTCGACGCCGGTGGTGGCCAGGTCAAGGTCCTGCAGGCTGCGCCCGACCGCCGGCGCGTCGGCCTCCAGGACGATGGTGTGCAGGCGTACCTGCAGGGGCTCCTCGAGCCCATCCTCGGTGTCGTCGGCACCGTGGAAGTACCCGCGCAGCAGCCGATAGCGCGAATCGCGCGCGTCGCGCACGCGCCGGATCACGCGGGCAAGGGGTATGCCGAGCAGCACCAGGGCGTGGGAACCGAGCATCAGGCTGCCTTCGAAGACCTCGGGCACCACCTCGGTTGCGCCTGCGGCGAGCAGCCGGTCCAGGTCCGCATCGTCCTGGGTCCGCACGATGACCGGGACGCGCGGGTTCAATTCGTGGGCGAAGGCGATGACGCGCAGGGCAGCGCGGACGTCGCTGAAGCTAACGACCAGGGCAGCGGCGCGCGTGATGCCCGCGACCATCAGCGTTTCCCGGCGCGCGGCGTCGCCGTACACCACCGTATGTCCCGCTGCCGCCGCTTCGCGCACCCGGTCCGGATCCAGGTCCAGGGCAACGTAGCCGATATTCTCCTGCTCGAGCATCTTGGCCAGGTGCTGGCCGCTTCGGCCGTAGCCGCAGATGACGACGTGCCGTTCGGTCGACATCGAGCGCGCCGCGATCCGGTGCAGCTCCAGTGCCCGGAGCATCCACTCGGAGCCGCCAAAGCGCAGTGCCAGTCGCGCGCCGCTGGCTAGCAGGAAGGGCGTCGTGAGCATCGACAGCAGCATCGCCGCCAATACCACCTGCTGCAGCGGGACCGGCAGCAGCTGGTGATCCGAGGCCAGATTGATCAACACGAAGCCGAATTCTCCGGCGGCGGCCAGCGGCAGCGCGGTCTTGATCGCCGTTCCGGGATGGGCGCCAAAGACGCGCGCTAGGCCAAGCGTGAGCGCGAATTTGAAGCCCATGGGCACGACCAGCGCGGCAATCACCCACGGCAGCTGCGTCAGGACGACCCGCAGGTCCAGCGCCATCCCGATGGTCACGAAGAACAGTCCCAGCAGGACATCGCGGAAGGGCTTGACGTCCTCCTCGACGTGATGGCGGTACTCGGTTTCCGAGAGCAGTATGCCGGCCACGAACGCGCCCAGGGCCGGCGACAGTCCGACGCGGTCGGCGAGCCACGCCAGCCCGAGCGTGAGCAGCAGCAGGTTGAGCATGAACAGCTCCTGCGACCTGCGCCGGGCGACCAGGTGAAACCAGGCGCGCAGCAGCGATCGGCCGCCCAGCAGCAGGACCAAGAGCAGCAGTGCGGCCTTGGCACTGGCAATCAGGATGGCCATGCCCAATTGCGCCGGCGGCGCGGTCAGCGAGGGCACGATGACCAGCAGTGGCACCACCGCCAAGTCCTGCAGCAGCAGCACTCCGACGATGCGGCGGCCGTGTTCGGTTTCGAGCTCGAGGCGCTCGACCAGTAGCTTCATCAGGATCGCGGTCGATGACATTGCCAGCGCAGCGCCCAGCGCAAAGGCACCGGGCATGCCAATGCCGAAATTCGAACCGACGACAAAGCCTGCGACCAGGGTGGCGCCCAGGGTGAGAATGACCTGCGTCATCCCCAGGCCCAGCACGATGCTGCGCATGCTGCGCAGGCGCGGCAGGGAGAATTCCAGGCCGATGGAGAACATGAGGAACACGATCCCCAGTTCCGCCAGATGGCGCGTCTCGGCCGTGTCCGGCACCCACGCCAGCGCGTGCGGGCCGATCGCGATGCCGACGACCAGGTATCCCAGGACCGGCGGCTGATGGAATAGCCGGACCATGGCGACCGCGATGACCGATGCGGCCAGCAGGATCAGTGTCAGTTCAAGCGCAGTCGGCATCGGCGGTCGGTGGCAACAGGTGCGCAGCAGGACATGCCGCCGCGGCGACGTGAGGAAATAAGACGGGGAAACGCGGGAGCAATTCCCGTGCCAGCATTGCGTGCCCCGAGAGTATCATCGGCGCCCTGCTGCTGCAGTAATGAACAAGGCCCGCGCAACCCCAAATCCGGCACCGTCCGCCGTCCGACCCCGGGCCGGCGAGTCGGCGCTGGCGCTTGCGCGTGCGGTGATCGAGGGCGAGGCGCAGGCGGTCGCGGCCCTGGGGCCGCGTCTGGACGGCGCGTTCCTGCATGCCGTGGACCTGTTGCTGGGCTGCCGCGGGCGGGTGGTCGTCAGCGGCATCGGCAAGAGCGGACACATTGGACGCAAGATCGCCTCGACCCTGGCCTCCACCGGGACCCCCGCGATGTTCGTCCATGCCGCAGAAGCTGCCCATGGTGACCTGGGAATGATCACGCCAGCAGACGTATTCCTGGCCTTCTCCAACTCTGGCTCGTCCCCGGAATTGATGACCATCGTGCCCATTCTCAAGCGGGAGGGCACGCCGCTCATCGCCGTTACCGGATCGAGCGAATCGGCGCTGGCCCAGGCCGCCGACGTGCACCTCGATTGCCGGGTCGAACGCGAAGCATGTCCGCTGAACCTGGCGCCGACGGCCTCGACCACGGCAATGCTAGCGCTGGGCGACGCGCTGGCCATTGCCTGCCTGGATGCGCGCGGCTTCGGTGCCCAGGACTTTGCGCGCTCCCACCCGGGTGGTGCGCTCGGGCGCCGCCTGCTGTTGCGCGTGGCCGACATCATGCGCACGGGTGCTGCCGTGCCGACCGTGGATCGGCGCGCCAGTGTGATGGACGCGCTGCACGAAATCAGCCGCAAACAGCTCGGCATGGCCGCGGTGGTCGACGCCGATGGGCGCGTGGCCGGGATCTTCACCGATGGCGACCTGCGGCGCCTGCTCGAGCGCGGCGCCGATGTGCGTTCGACCTTGGTCGCTGATGTCATGACCACGGCGCCGCTCACGATCACGGCCGACGCACTGGCGGCGCAGGCCGCGCAGCTGCTCGACTCGCGCCGCAAAAACCAGCTGCTGGTGGTCGACTCGCAGGCGCACCTGGTCGGCGCGCTGCACATGCACGATCTGATGGCGGCGAAGGTGATCTGATGGCGCGCATGACAGGCTCCGCCCT
>Ga0209415_10008715_pt1 | contig 17548 bp, 15 predicted proteins | sample PeaSoiSIISIP2007_FD_187696 | JGI IMG/M metagenome (GOLD analysis project Ga0209415, IMG submission 187696) | Peat soil microbial communities from Weissenstadt, Germany - SII-SIP-2007 (SPAdes) (version 2) | ecosystem: Environmental > Terrestrial > Soil > Wetlands > Peat | place: Germany... | reverse complement strand
CACCATTCTCGCCACCGCCCTGGTGGAGACGGGCTCGAAGATGGACGAGGTGATCTTCGAGGAGTTCAAGGGAACCGGCAACATGGAGCTCCGCCTCGACCGGCGCCTGGCCGAGCGGCGCCTCTACCCCTCGATCGACGTCAACGCCAGCTCTACCCGTCACGAGGAGCTTCTGTTCGACCGTGGACAGCTCCAGCAGGTCTGGAAGCTGCGCCGGGTGCTCAACGCCCTGGCTGCCGACGGCAGCGCCGCCGCCGGGCTCGAGTTGCTCATGGACAAGATCCGGAGCACCAAGAGCAACGACGAATTCCTGGCGGAGATCGCCAAGGGCCCGTCACCCGCCTGAGACCGGTGACGTGAAGGACGGCCGACGACTACGTCTGCGGCCGGCCCACCCGGCGCACCGTGCCGCCTGGGCCGACCGGGGCCGACCGGGGCCGATCCGGGCCGGTGCACGCCCCGTTAGAATGGAGGGACCATGAAGGCTGACATCCACCCCTCGTACGTGGACTCCACCGTGCGCTGCTCCTGCGGGAACACGTTCGCGACCCGTTCCACCAAGGCCGAGCTCCACGTCGAGCTGTGCAACGAGTGCCACCCGTTCTTCACCGGCAAGCAGAAGTTGGTCGACTCCGGTGGGCGGGTCGAGCGCTTCCAGCGACGCTACGGGCAGCGCGGCTCGCGCTCCAAGGCCAAGCGCGCCTGACCCTGGCCCGGTCGGGCTGTTGACCGGCTGAACCTTCCGTCCGCCCACGCCGGTGGGCGCGGCCACGTCGATACCCTGGTGTCATGGACCCCGAACGCCTGGCCGCGTGGGAGCAGGAGTACCAAACGGTGCTCGACGCTCTCGGGGACCCGGGCGTCATGGCAGATCAAGCTCGCCTACGCGACGCGTCTCGACGTCTGAAGGAGCTCGAGGCCCTTCTGACCCTGGCGCGGCGGCTGAACCAAGCCGAAGAGAACATGGTGACCGCCCGCCAGATGCTGGTCGACGCGTCGGGCGACGACCGCGACGTGGTGAACGCCGAGATCGACCGGGCTGCCACGGAGATCGCCGAGCTCGAACAGCAGCTCAGTCTCCTCCTGCTGCCCAAGGACCCCAACGTCGGACGCAACGTGATCATCGAGATTCGCGGTGCCGAGGGGGGCGAAGAGGCGAATCTGTTCGCCAAGGACCTGTTCGAGATGTACCGGCGCTATGCGGAGCAACACGGGTGGCGTCTCGAGGTCCTGTCCTCGGACTCGTCGGACCGCGACGGTCTCAACGAGGTCACGTTCATGGTGAAGGGCCTTGACGCCTGGTCCCGCTTGAAGCACGAGGGCGGGACGCACCGGGTGCAGCGCGTTCCGGTCACCGAATCCCAGGGTCGTATCCACACCTCGGCCGCGACCGTCATCGTGCTTCCCGAGGCCGACGAGGTCGATGTGTCCATCGATCCGGCCGACCTGCGCGTCGACGTCTTCCGCTCCACCGGCCCGGGTGGTCAGTCGGTCAACACGACCGACTCGGCCGTTCGCCTGACGCATCTCCCGACGGGGATCGTCGTCTCCATGCAGGACGAGAAGAGCCAGATCCAAAACCGCGCCCGCGCCCTCCAGGTCCTCCGAGCTCGGTTGCTGAAGCTGGAGCAGGACCGTGTCGCCGCCGAGCAGTCCGTGCAGCGCCGCAGCCAGGTGGGAGGGGGGAGTCGGTCCGAGAAGATCCGGACCTATAACTTCAAGGAGAACCGGGTCACCGACCATCGCGTCAAGGTCACCCTGCACAAGCTCGACCGTGTGCTCGAAGGAGATCTCGATGAGATCGTCGACGCCTTGATCGCTGACGAGCGACGTCGGGCATGAGAGCGGCTGGCGCCTCGGTGACCGCCTGCACCGTACGCGACCTCCTGGCGTCGACGACCCGTGCGCTGGGATCTGCCTCCGAGGCGAGATGGATCGTGGAGAGAGCCTCGGCGCTGAGCGCCGGAGACCTGGTCCTACGACTCGACAGCGCCGTCTCGCCGGCGACGTCGGAGGCCGTACGGGACATGGTCGACAGGCGTCTTGGAGGCGAGCCCCTGCAGTACGTGCTCGGCACCTGGGGGTTTCGGACTTTGGACGTGGGAGTGGACCGCAGGGCGTTGATCCCGCGACCCGAGACCGAACAGGTTGTGGAGGCGGCCCTCGACGAGCTCTCCGTCCAGGCGCGTCGCGTCGCCACCGGCCGTCCTCTCGTTGCCGTCGACCTCGGGACCGGCTCCGGGGTGATCGCCCTGTCTCTGGCCGTCGAATTCGCCACCCCCCGACCGGCTCTCGAAGTGTGGGCCACCGACGTCTCGGTCGGCGCCCTGGACCAGTGCAGCGAAAACCTGGCGGCGCTGGCGCAACGAAGCCCCGTTGCCGGCGCCCGGGTACGCGTGGCCCGGGGCTCGTGGTTCGATGCGCTGCCCGCCGATCTCGCCGGACAGGTGCGATTGGTCGTGTCCAACCCCCCCTACGTCTCGCGGGCGGAGTGGGAGGCCCTCGACCCCTCGGTCCGTGACTACGAGCCTTTTGGCGCGCTCGTCGCCGGTCGCGGCGGCCTCGAGGCAATCGACGTGGTCCTCGAGGAGGCGACCCGGTGGCTCGCCCCCGGAGGGAGCGTGGTCATCGAGTTGGCTCCTTCCCAGGCGTACGCGGTGACCGGGAGAGCCGCGGGGCTCGGGTACGCCGGGGCGGAGGTCCGTCACGATCTGGCCGGTCGGCAGCGGATGCTGGTAGCCCGGACACCCGACGGGTGAGCGACCTCGAAGACGCCGGGGCGGCGCTGCGGGCGGGGGCCGTGGTGGCGATTCCCACCGACACCGTGTACGGGCTGGCGGTCGACCCGACCCGCCCAGGCGGGACCGAGGCGCTGTTCTCGCTGAAGGACCGGCCCGAAGCACTGGACCTCCCGGTCCTGGTGGGGTCGATCGACCAGGCCGATTCGCTCACCGGCCCGGCCGGCCTCTCGGTGACGGCCCGGCTCCTGGCCGGCGTGTTCTGGCCCGGCGCGCTGACCATGGTGGTGCCCCGACGTGACGGGCTCGACTGGGCGCTCGGTTCGCACGCCGAGACCATCGGCCTGCGCCTTCCCGATCACGCCTTCGCCCGTGCCCTGTGTGACGAAGTCGGGGCTCTGGCCACCACCAGCGCCAACGTGCACGGCCACACCCCGTGCACCGACGCCGACGCCGTCCGACGCGCCTTCGGATCGAGGGTGGTCGTGATCGAGGGCGGTCGTTGTCCCGGCCTCCCCTCGACCGTCGCCTCACTTCTCGGCGACATGCCGGAGTGCCTCCGGGAGGGTGCGGTGCCGTGGGCAGAGATCGTGGCCGCGCTCGGCGGTGAATCACGGGGCCACCACGGGGACCACCACCGCGACCTTTGACGAGCCCGGACCGACTCTTGTGTGGCAGGCTCCGGGCCGGTCGGTGCCCGGGGGCGTCGACGACGGGAACAGAGCAGGGCCGGGTCGAGATCCGACCGCTACGAAAGGGGAGGCAGATGTCAGCGGACCACGAGGCCACAGTGCGGGCCTTCTTCGGTGCTTGGGTGGAGCGCGATCCGGATCGCCTCACGAGCTTCTTCGCCCCCGACGGCACGTGGAGCGAGGCCAACCGCGACGCCGCCAAGGGCCCCGACGAGATCCGCCCCGTCTTCGAGCTTCAGACGAGCTTCGGCTCGGACTTCTCTTTCGAGTTCAAGAGGCTCGAGGTGGTCGGCGACACGGTGTTCACCGAGCGCGTCGACAGGTTCGTGATCAACGACACCCCCATGGCCGTGCCCGTGGCGGGGATCTTCGAATTCGACCACGAGGGCCGCATCACCTCGTGGCGCGACTATTACGACTGGGCCCACCTCGAAGCCCAGTTGCTGGCGGCGGGCGTCGACATGAGCGGCCTGGACGGCATCTGATACTTCGGGTCGGCACCCCTTGGCCCGCCTTTATCGCAGCTCGGTCCGGCCGTCGGCGGACACCATCGCCTTGCGACCGCAACCCTCGGCCTCCATCAAGCCCAGCATGTCGTCGCGGTCGGTGACGTTGCCCCAGGTCCTGCGCCCGTCACCGGTGAGCAGAGCCACGATGGCGCGCTCGGGCTCTCCGTCGCGGTGGAACACGACGGTGTAGGTCTCGATGGTGGCCTCCCCCTCGTGGTCCGGTGCCCGGTGGCGTCGGGGGAGGCCGTCCACCACAGTTTGGGGGGAACCGTGGCGGAACCCCGCCGCCGGCGGCGACGTCGACCACACCCCGACGGCGTGCTTGGTGCTGTACCACCCCAGACCCGTGACGAGACCCAGCGTGCCGGGGTCGGCCCGCAGGCGCTCGGCCGTCGAGGCGATGGAGTGGCTCACGTAGTTGTTGCCCGGACCGCCGGCGAACCCGAGCCCTCCGGTGACCGTGAGCGACCGTCCCGGATCGTCGAGCGACAAGCCCAGCTCGTGGGCGGCGATCTGCACGGCGCAGGGGAAGCACGAGTACAGGTCGACATGGGCCACGTCGTCGATCCCGGCGCCGGCCAGCGACAACGCGCATTGCCCGGCGAGACGGATGGCGGGCGAGGATCGCAGGTCGCTGCGGTCCGAGAGGAACCAGTGGTCGTGGGCGTCGGCTGCCGCCACGGGGAACACCCACCGGTCATCGGGTACCTCGGCGGCCCGGGCCGCGCTCACCGAGCACATGATGTACGCCGCTGCCTGGTCGACACGGTCGTTGGCATTCATCAACTTCGGGTACGGGAACGACACCATGCGGTTGGACGGTCCCGTCGAGCGGATGTCTCGCGCCGTCCGGGTCTGTGGCGACCACGCGTAGGGGTTGGTGGCCGCCACCGAGGAGAAACGGGCCCAAAGACGGGACACTCGTCGCTGATGGGCCTCGATCGTCTCGCCGGCCGCCGAGCGCAGGGCGTTCTCGAACAGGGGGAAGACGTGCCGGGGTCGGTCGAGGCCTCGGGCCCGCTCGAGGTCGGTCACCGGGGCCCGCTCGACGCCCAGCATCACCGGTGGTGGCGTGTCGTCGGGCTGCGTGGTCCACGCCAGGCCCGGGCGCTCGGAGTCCCGCCGGGCGGCCAGACGGGTGAAGGTGCACTCCGCCCCGGTCACCAGGGCCACGTCGAGCTCTCCGGCCGCGATCTGCCGCGCCGTGGCGCCCGCCACGGTCTGCGGGTTGTTCCCGCCCACCGCGGTGAGCGCCAGCTCCTGGGGGGCGATCCCCAGTCGCTGCGCCACGAGCAGGCCGGGATTCACGTACTGCCAGCTCAAAGGGAGGATCACCCGCAGCGATTGGGCACGGGCCAAGAGGCCCGAGCCCCCGTCGCCCGGGGAGCCGTCCTTCCCGGCGGCGCGCAACGCCCTCGCCATGAGCTCGACCGGTTCGGGCCGTTCGGTGAGCGGAACCCCGGGCTCGGGCCGGTGCGTGACCTGCCCCACTCCCACCAGGACCGGCGTGCGAGGGTCGAGGGCCATGGCGCCGAGCGTACTTTTCGGGCCCTGGGGCCCCGGAGCGGCGTGGGGGCCTCGGTATGCTTCGCCCATGCGCATCGCGGTCGGCTCCGACCACGCCGGCTATCTCTTGAAGCAGTTCCTCGCCGCACACCTCGCCGAGCTGGGACACGACATAGATGACCTCGGGACCGGCTCGCAGCGTTCTGTCGACTACCCCGAATTCGGCGCCGCCGTCGGCCGGGCGGTGTCGGAAGGCCGAGCCGAGCTCGGCCTGTGCGCGTGCGGCACCGGGATCGGCATCTCCATCGCTGCCAACAAGGTCCAGGGGATCCGGGCGGCGGTCGTCCACGACGTCACGACGGCGCGCCTGGCACGAGCGCACAACCACGCCAACGTGGTGTGCATGGGCGGGCGCACCGTGGGGCACGAGGTTGCCAAGGACGCCATTGACACGTTCTTGTCGACCACGCCGCTCGGCGGTCGACACGATCTGCGCGTGGCGGAGATCGCCGTGCTCGATGCACGCTGAGTGCGCGCCGTCGCCGCAAGGCTCGGCAACGGGATCGAGCGCAGCCCCAGTCGCCCGAGGCAACGAGAAAGGATCGAGATGATCGAGGCAAGCGGCGGCACCGGCCGGGCGTCGTCCCCCTTCGACGAGTGGCTCACCGAGGACCCCGAGATCCTCGCGCTGCTCGGCGCTGAGATCGACCGGCAGTCCACCACGCTCCAGCTGATCGCGTCCGAGAACTTCACCTCTCCCGCCGTGCTGGCCGCCTCGGGGTCGGTGCTCACCAACAAGTACTCCGAGGGATACCCCGGCCGGCGGTACTACGGCGGGAACCAGGTCATCGACGAGGTGGAGAACCTGGCTCGGGACCGGGCCACGGCCCTGTTCGGGTCCGAGCATGCCAACGTCCAGCCTCATGCCGGAGCCAGCGCCAATCTGGCCGTCTACCAGGCCCTGCTCGAGCCGGGGGACACCGTGCTGGCCATGAGCCTCGATCACGGCGGCCATCTCACCCACGGCTCTCCGGCGAGCATCACGAGCAAGATCTGGCGCTTCGTCGCCTACGGGGTCACGCCGGCGTCGGGGGACCCCGAAGCACAGGGGGAGACCATCGACTTCGACGAGGTGGCCGACGTCGCCAAGCGGGAGCGTCCCAAGCTCATCGTCGCCGGCGCCACCGCCTATCCCCGGACCATCGACGCTCGACCGTTCCGCGAGATCGCCGATGAGGTCGGTGCCCAGCTCATGTTCGACATCGCCCATCCGGCCGGTCTCGTCGCCGGCGGCGCCCATCCCAATCCCGTCGGCATCGCCGACGTGGTGACGCTGACCACCCACAAGACCCTGCGGGGCCCCCGGGGCGGGGCCATCCTGTGCGACCAACGTCACGCCAAGGCGATCGACTCGGCCGTCTTCCCCGGGCTCCAGGGCGGTCCCCTGGAGCACGTCATCGCGGCCAAGGCAGTGGCCTTCCGAGAGGCGTCGCAGCCGTCGTTTCGCGACTACGCCGCCAGCGTGGTCACCAACGCCCGGGCCCTGGCCGTCGCCCTGGCGGCCGAAGGGTTCCGGCTCGTGTCGGGGGGGACCGACAACCATCTCATCCTGGTCGATCTCCGGCCCTTCGACTCCGAGCTCACCGGCAAGCAGGCGCAGGAGGTCCTCGACCGCGCCGGCATCACGCTCAATCGCAACGCCATCCCCGGTGATCCGCGACCACCGTTCGTCACCTCGGGGCTCCGGCTCGGAAGCGCCGCCCAGACGACGACGGGCATGGGGCCCTCGGAGATGACCCGGATCGCCGGGATGATGGGTCGCGCCCTGCGCCAACGCGACGACGAAGCCGCGCTACGCGACGTGCGGCGTGAGGTCCTCGAGCTGTGCGAGGGGTTCCCGCCCTACCCCCAGCTCGTCAGGGGTGTCCTGTCGCGCAGCCCAGCCGGAGGCGGCTGAGGTCGTGCCCCCCCTCGGGGCGTACGGGGTGGTGGCGATAGTCGCCGCCCTGGGCACCTTCGTCGTGATGTTCCCCATCCGCCGCCTGGCCACGCGGGCCGGCTTCGTGGTCGAGCCCGACGAGCGCCGCGTCCATGCCCGCGTGACTCCCTACGGGGGTGGCGTGGCCATGTTCCTGGCCTTTCTGGTGGCCATCTTGGTGGCATCACAGCTCGGCCAGCTGCACGGGCTCTTCGCCGGATCCTCGGAGCCCCTGGGATTGGTGCTGGGGGCGGGGGTCATCTTCGTGGTGGGGTTCATGGACGACGTCAGGGAGATGTCGGCGCCCGCCAAGATGGCGGGCCAGGTGCTGGCGGCCATGGTCCTCGTGTTCTTGGGCGTGACCATGTTCCAGTTCAAGATCCCGTTCGTTGGGTTCTTCGTCCTGTCACCCGACGTGACGCCGTTGTTGACGGCGTTGTGGGTCATCGTGATCACCAACGCCGTGAACCTCATCGACGGTCTCGACGGGCTGGCCACCGGCATCGTGGCCATCGCCTCCGGCGCGCTCGCCATCTACGGCCTGCGCCTCGTCTTCTTGGGCTACCTCCCCTCCGACAACCTCGGCCCGCTCATCGCGGTGGTGGCCTTCGGGGTGTGCATCGGGTTCCTGCCCCACAACCTCCACCCCGCCCGGGCCTTCATGGGAGACGCCGGAGCCTTGTTCCTCGGCCTCCTGCTGGCGGCATCCACCATGCTCATCGGTGGCCGGACCGCCGACGTCAGTGGACAGACCTACTTCTTCTTCGCACCGCTGTTCATCCCGGTGTTCATCCTGGGAGTGCCCATCGCCGACATGGCATTTGCCTTCATCCGCCGCACGGCGAAGGGCACGGGCTTCCACACGCCCGACAAGGACCACGTCCACCACCGGCTCCTGCGCCTGGGACATGGCCCTCGGCGCACGGTCTTCATCTTGTGGGCCTGGACCGCGGTGCTCTCGGCGTTCCTCCTGTACCCGTTGTTCGACAAGAAGGGCAACGCCGTCATCCCCTTCGGCGTGGTGGTCCTCGGGCTCGTGCTCTACACGCTGTTTCATCCCGGGCTCCGCAAGGACACCATGAACGGCAATGGCGCCGCCCCCGAGCAGTTGGCCGGCTCCCATCCGGCGCCGATGGTGGCGCGCGCCGAGGCCGAGATGAGCACCGGCGCAGCACCGGGGGCGACGCCCGACAGGGTCAACGGCAGCACCGGGGACGGGTGGGCCGCCACCGGGGTCGCGCCACCGGCGGCACCCCCCGTTGTTCCCGAATCACTCGTGGAGCGCAACTAGTCGACGAGCGAACGTCGACGCCGTGCGCGACGGGCCGGGCGAGCGGGCGACGGGGCGGGCGAGCGGGCTACGGGCGGCGGGCCGACACCTGGTGCTGGGCGGTGAAGGGCGCCGAGAACTCGCCGTCTCCGAGCAGGGCGATCATGGCGTCGAAGCTGGTGTCGTCGATGGCGGCGCGTCCCAGGGGCTCCATGTAGGCGGCGTCGGTGATCCTGGGCCGGATGGTCTCGAGGGTCTCGGTCCAGAAGGCGGCCGCGGGAGACGCCCCGGTGAGCGGATCGTCCCGCACGTGGTCGTCCACGTCGGTGAAGCCCAGCGCCTCGAGCTTGGCGGCCAGGGTACGCGCCCACGTCCACCCCGACGCCAGGGGCGCCATCACGTCCCGGAACGGCGGGGGGAGATCGGCGGCCGATGCCCGCTGGGCCGGGTCGCCGTCGGTCTCCTCGAAGAACACCATGGCGCCGGGCCGCAGCGCCGGCACGAGGTGCTCTACCACACGGTCGGGGTCCTCGAGGTGCATGAGCACGGCCCGAGAGTGGACGAAGTCGAAGCAGGTTGATCCGAAGTCCATGGTCATCAGATCGCCTTCGACCACCGTCACGTGGGGTCGCGTCCCCAGTTCCCTCAGCAGGCTCGTGTCCTTGTCGATCGCCGTCACCGAGCCACGGTCGCCCACCCGGTCGGCCAGCCACCCCGCCACCGACCCCGCTCCGGCTCCCAGTTCGGCGCACCGCCAACCGGACCCGACCCCCAGCCGTTCGATGTGGCGGAAGGTCGACGCGTCGCGCAACGACTGCAGGGTCTCGAGACGTGCCGCTTCCCGGGGGGCGGCATTGCGCAGCGGGTACCGGCTGGGCCGCTCGGGAGGCGTGGTTGGCCTTGTCGGCGTGGGCACGGGCGGACCGTGCTAACCGAATTCGACCTGGCTGTATTCGCGCAACTTGTGCAGGGCGTGGCGGGCGCTCACGAAGCGGACGGTGCCCGATTGGGAGCGCATCACCAGTGACTGGGTGTTGACGCCGTAGTCGGCGTAGCGCACGCCCTGCATGAGCTCACCGTCGGTGACGGCGGTGGCCGCGAAGAAGCAGTTGTCACCCTTCACGAGGTCGTCGGTGCCGAGCAGCGCGTCGAGGTCGTAGCCGGCGTCCAGTGCCGCCCGGCGCTCGTCGTCGTCGCGCGGCCACAGTCGGCCTTGGATCTCACCACCCATGCACTTGAGCGCGGCGGCCGCGATCACCCCTTCCGGAGTCCCGCCGATCCCGTACAGCACGTCCACGCCGGAGTCGGGCCACGCCACGGAGATGGCACCGGCCACGTCCCCGTCCGAGATCAGCTTGATGCGGGCGCCGCTGGAGCGGACCTCTTCGATCAGGTCGGCGTGCCGGGGCCGGTCGAGGATCACGACGGTGACGTCGCGCACCGACTTCCCCAGCGCCTTGGCCACGGCCTCGATGTTCTCGGTCGGCGGCCGGCGAACGTCCACCGACCCCGCCGCCTTGGGCCCCACGGCCAGCTTCTCCATGTACACACAGGGCCCCGGGTTGAACATGGTGCCCCGGTCCGAGACCGCGATCACCGCCAGGGCCCCGCCGCGCCCGAGCGACGTCAGGTTCGTCCCGTCGATGGGGTCGACGGCGATGTCGGTGGGAGGGGGAGACCCGTCGCCGATGCGCTCCCCGTTGTACAGCATCGGGGCGCGGTCCTTCTCGCCCTCACCGATCACGACCACCCCGTCCATGGCCACCGTCTGCAGCACCACGCGCATGGCTTGGACGGCGGCCCCGTCGGCGCCTTCCTTGTCACCGCGTCCCATCCACCGGCCGGCGGCCATGGCGGCGGCCTCGGTCACGCGGACGAGCTCCATGGCGAGGTTGCGGTCGGGTGCGCGGGGGTTGGGCGCCACGACCTGACCATAACGCGCTCCGTGCGAACCGGCAGTCCACCGTCCCGTATCGCCCCTGGGGGCGCGTGGGCGGCTTCGAGGTGCGTTTGAACGAGCCTCGAGGACGGCCGACGCCCGCCGGGCGCGGGGTGCCGAGTCCGAGAATGCCGGGGGTGGCCCGTTAGGCTGGAGACATGCCGTCCACGCCCCACGAGGCCGCCGAAGAGGGGCGGGCGCGGTGGCGGGAGGCCTATGACGCCTCGACGCTGCGGGACACCGACTTCGAGACGATGTCGGGAATCGGGCTCGAGCCGGTGTACGGCCCCGACGACTGGCCCGAGGCCCAGGTGCCCGAGCGGCTGGGCTGGCCCGGCAGCCCCCCCTACACCCGGGGCCCGCACGCCTCCATGTACCGCTCGAAGCTGTGGACGATGCGGCTGTTCGCCGGGTTCGGCACCGCCGAGGACACCAACGTCCGTTTCCGCGAGCTTCTGCGGGCCGGCAGCGGTGGGCTGTCGGTGGCGTTCGACCTCCCGACGCTCATGGGCCGCGACTCCGACGACCCCCTCACCGAGGGCGAGGTGGGGCGGTGCGGCGTGGCGGTGGACACGTTGGCCGATGCCGAGGACCTCTTCGCCGGGATCGACCTGGGGATGGTCACGACGTCGATGACGATCAACTCACCCGCCTCCATCGTCATGGCCATGTACGTGGCGGCCGCCGAGCAGGCCGGCGTCGCTCGCAGCGATCTCGGGGGCACGCTACAGAACGACATCCTCAAGGAGTACCAGGCCCAGAAGGAGTACATCTTCCCGCCCCGGCCCTCGATGCGGCTGGTGACCGACGTCGTGCGGTTCTGCGCCTCGGAGATGCCCAAGTTCCATCCCGTGTCGGTGTCCGGCTACCACATCCGCGAGGCCGGCGCCACGGCCGCCCAGGAGCTCGCCTTCACCCTGGCCAACGGGTTCGCCTACGTCGAAGCCGTCGTGGGGGCCGGTCTCCCCGTCGACGAGTTCGCTCCCCGGCTGAGCTTCTTCTTCAACGCCCATCTCGACTTCTTCGAGGAGATCGCCAAGTACCGAGCGGCCCGCCGCATCTGGGCGCGTTGGATGGCCGACCGCTACGGGGCCGTCTCCCCCAGGTCGCTCCAGCTGCGCTTCCACACCCAGACGGCGGGGGTCTCGCTCACGGCTCAGCAGCCCGAGGTGAACATCGTGCGGACCGCCATCGAAGCGCTGGCCGGCGTCCTGGGCGGCACGCAGAGCCTGCACACCAATTCGATGGACGAGGTCCTGGCGCTCCCGACGGAGAAGGCGGCCCGCATCGCGCTGCGCACGCAGCAGGTCATCGCCCATGAGACCGGGGTCACCAACGTCTCGGACCCCCTGGGCGGGTCATGGTTCGTGGAGTCGCTCACCGACGAGATCGAGCGTCACGCCGAGGCGGTGTTCGACCGGCTCGATGCGTGGGGCGAGGGATCGATGCTCGAGGGCGTCCTCCACGGCATCGAGGAGAATTGGTTCCAGGGCGAGATCGCCGACGCCGCCTACGTGTTCCAGCGCAAGGTGGCCACCGGCCGGCGGGTGGTGGTCGGAGTCAACGCCTTCACCGAGGGAAGCGAGGAGCCCGCGCCTCCCACGCTGCACATCGGGCCCGAGGTGGACGAGGCCCAGCGCAAGCGGTTGGCCGCCGTGCGCCAGCGACGCAACCAGCACGACGTCGACCGCACCCTGGCGGCGGTCGCCGCCGATGCGGCCACCGCCGAGGTCAACCTCATGCCCGCCATCCTCGAAGCCGTGCGGGCCTATGCCACCGTGGGCGAGATCGTGGGAGCCCTGGGGTCGGTGTTCGGCCGCTGGGCCGAGAACCCCGTCGTCTGACCAGGTCGGGTCCGATGCCCCGCTTCATCGTGCGCCCCGGCGGCCCGCTCCAGGGGACGGTGCGCGCCGGCGGCGCCAAGAACTCCGCCCTCAAGCTCATGGCGGCGTGCCTGTTGGCCCCCGGGCGTCATGTGCTGGCCGGGGTCCCGCGCATCGTGGACGTCGAGATCATGGCCGAGGTCCTCACCGCCATCGGTGCGCAGGTGGTGCGGCGCCCCGCTGCTGCCGACGGGGGCCCGGGGGATCTCGTCATCGAGACCCCGCAGGATCTCGTCCCCGAGGCTCCCTACGAGCTCGTGGAGAAGATGCGGGCTTCCGTCGTGGTGCTCGGGCCCCTGTTGGCGCGCACGGGCCGGGCCAGTGTGTCGCTCCCCGGGGGTGACGACTTCGGCAACCGTCCCATCGACATCCACCTCCACGGCCTGTCCACGCTGGGGGCGGTCTTCCAGACGGTCCACGGCAACATCGAGGGTCGCGTCCCCGGGGGGCCCGAAGGCCGTCTCGTGGGACAGCGCGTCGTGTTCGAGTACCCCAGCCACACCGCCACCGACAACGTGCTCATGGCGGCGGTCCTCGCCAAGGGGACCACGGTCATCGAGAACGCGGCGCGCGAGCCCGAGGTGGCCGACCTGGCCGACTTCCTCACCCACATGGGAGCTCGCATCCGCGGGGCGGGGACGTCGCACATCGAGGTCGACGGGGTCGAGGAGCTGCGCCCCGGGGACGCCGCCCATCACGTCATCCCCGACCGGGTGGTGGCCGCCACCTTGCTGTCCGCCCTCGGCCTGGCGGGCGGGGACATCGTCATCGAGGACGGCCGCCCCGATCACATGGACATGGTCCTGCGCAAGATGGGCGACATGGGCGTGGTCGTGACCCAGACACCCGAGGGGATGCACGCCACCACCGACGGCCGGCTCCACAGCGTGGACGTGGCCACGTTGCCGTACCCGGGCGTGGCCACGGACTACAAGCCCTTCCTGGTGACCATGTTGAGCGTCGCCGACGGCGTGGGGATCGTGACCGAGAACCTCTTCTCGGGGCGGTTCCGCTATGTGGACGAGCTGCGCCGCATGGGCGCCGACGTCCGCACCGAGGGCCATCATGCCGTGGTGCGCGGTGTGCGGCGGCTCTCGGGCGCCCCGGTGCGCGCCCCGGACCTACGCGCCGGCGCCGCGCTCGTCCTGGCCGGGATGGTGGCCGAAGGCGAGACGGTCGTGTCCGACGCCCAGCACATCGACCGCGGCTACGAGGACCTCGCCTCCACGCTCAGCTCGCTGGGCGCCGACGTGACGCGGGCGTGACCGCCACGCCCATGACCCCTGCCATGTCTTCCCCATCGGACCCCCAGAGCCCACCGAGGCAACGGGAGACCGACCCCTCGACGCTCTTCGCCGGCGCCTCGCAGGGCGATCGGGTAGCGCTGGCGCGGCTCCTGACCCTGGTCGAGCGGGGTGGCCCGCCCAGCCGCGCCGTCGCCGCCCTGTCGTATCGCAGCGCCCGGGACGCGCTGACGGTGGGTGTCACCGGCCCCCCGGGGGCGGGCAAGTCCACCCTCGTCGACCGCCTCATCGCCACCGCCCGTGCCGAGGGGGTCGCCCAGTTGGGCGTGCTCGCCGTCGACCCGTCGTCGCCGTTCACCGGTGGTGCCATCCTCGGCGACCGGGTCAGGATGCAGGACCACGCCCTCGATGCCGGCGTCTACATCCGCTCGATGGCCTCCCGGGGCCACCTCGGCGGCCTCGCCGCGGCGGTGCCCGAGGCGATCCGGGTGTTGGCGGCCGTCGGCTTTCCGCTCCTGCTGGTGGAGACCGTCGGTGTCGGACAGGTCGAGGTCGAGGTGGCCGGGGCCACCGACACGACCGTCGTCGTCCTCAATCCCAAGTGGGGCGATGCCGTCCAGGCCAACAAGGCGGGGCTTCTCGAGACCGCGGATCTGTTCGTGATCAACAAGGCCGACATGCCCGGCGCCGGCCAGTCGCGTCGTGACCTCGAACAGATGCTCGACCTCACCGCCCTCGGTGACTGGCGCCCGGTGGTCCTCGAGACGTCGGCGACCTCGGGCGAGGGAGTGGGTGCGCTGTGGGAGGAGATCGGGCGTCACCAACGGCATCTCGAGGAGCACGGCGGTCTCGAACGCCGACGCGCCACCCGTCTCGAGCGCGAGTTCCAGATCGTGCTGGGCGCCCGCATCAAGAGCGAGGTCGACCGCCTGAGCGCGCAGGGCGAGTTCGCCGACCTGGCCCGGGACGTGGCCGAGCATCGCCTCGACCCCTACGACGCCGCCGACCGGCTCCTCGACGCCGTCTCGTCCCGCCTCACCGGCTCGGGACCGGCCACCCCCACCGGTAACTCGGCCTCGGACTGAGGGCCCGACCCCGGTGGCGACCGGCGGGTGGCCACGCCGGGCCCCGAGGCGACGGCTCGCCTCCACGTTGGCACGACCTCGTTGGCACGACGCCCGGGGCGCGGTCGGGTACGGTGCGCGCATGGTCGCCCCTGATCCTGCGTCGCATGACACCGACGCCGGGGTGGTGACGCTCGAGCGTCGGGACGACGGCGTGGCCCTGGTGACGCTCGACCGGCCCAAGATGAACGCCTTGTCGGTCGCCTTCCTCGGCCGCCTGGGCGACGTGATCGAACAGCTCGCCGCCGACCCACCCGGCGCGGTGGTGCTATGGGGTGGGCCCCGCCTGTTCGCGGCGGGGGCCGATGTGAGCGAGTTCACCGAGCCCGGCGCCGCGCAACGCATCGCCGATGGTTTCCACTCGGTGACCCGGGCCTTGACCGCGCTTCCCCGGGTGACGATCGCGGCCATCACCGGCTACGCCCTCGGCGGTGGGCTCGAGCTTGCCCTGGCGTGCGACCTGCGGGTGGTGGCCGAGGACGCCCGCCTCGGGCAACCCGAGATCCTCCTCGGCATCATCCCCGGCGGCGGCGCCACGCAGCGCCTCCCCCGCCTCGTCGGCGTGAGCCGGGCCAAGGACCTGATCTTCACCGGGCGCCACGTGGCCGGCGACGAGGCGTTGCGCATGGGCCTGGTGGACCGGGTGGTGGCCCGTGACCACGTGCTCGAGGAAGCCCTGTCGTTGGCGGCCGGGTTCGCGGCGGGCCCGCTGGCGGCCCTGGCGGCGGCCAAGGGTGTCATCGACGACGGCGTCGAGATGGACCTGCCCGACGCCCTGCAGCTCGAGGTGGACGCCTTCGTGTCGGTGGGCGCCACCGAGGACGCCCGTCTGGGTGTGACGTCGTTCCTCGCCCAGGGCCCCGGCCGGGCCCGGTTCGTCGGACGCTGAGGGCCGGCCCGTGACCGTGTCGCGCCCGGCCAAGGCGCCCCGAGTGCGGGGGTCGGCCACGGGGCTCCCGTCGGCCCGACGCGCCGGGGGGGCCCGGCTGCCCGGGATCCGCCCCACGGCGCTTCCCGCCAAAGGAGGGGCCGACTGGTTCCGGCGCGGCGTGTTCTACGAGGTCCTCACGCGTGGGTTCTTCGACTCCAACGACGACGGCATCGGCGACCTGGCCGGGCTGAGGGCCAAGCTCGACTACCTGGAGTGGCTCGGCGTCGACTGCCTCTGGCTCCTGCCCTTCTACCCGTCGCCCATGCGAGACGGTGGGTACGACATCAGCGACTTCTTCACCGTGCACCCCGACCTGGGGCACCTCGACGACCTCGTCGAGTTCCTCGACGACGCCCACCGGCGCGGCATCAGGGTGATCGCCGACCTCGTGATGAACCACACCAGTGACCAGCACCCGTGGTTCGTCGAGTCGCGGACCTCTCGCGACAACCCCAAGGCCGATTGGTACGTGTGGAACGAGGACGATCAACGGTGGCCCGAGGCGCGCGTGGTGTTCGTGGATGTGGAGACGTCCAACTGGACCTGGGACCAACAACGCCAGCAGTACTACTGGCACCGTTTCTACTCGCACCAGCCCGACCTCAACTACGAGAACCCGGCCGTGGTCGACGCCATGTTCGGCGTGGTGCGCTTCTGGCTCGATCTCGGCCTCGACGGCTTCCGCCTCGACGCCGTGCCCTATCTGTTCCAGCGCGACGGGACCACGGGCGAGAACCTTCCCGAGACCCACGCCCTGCTCCGCCAGCTCCGTAAGGAGGTGGACGCCGCCCATCCCAACCGGGTGCTCCTGGCCGAGGCCAACCAGTGGCCGGCGGACCTCGTCGACTACTTCGGCAACGGCGACGAGTGCCACATGTGCTTCCACTTCCCCCTGATGCCGCGCCTGTTCATGGCGGTGCGGCGCGAGCAGCGGTTCCCCGTCACCGAGATCCTGGCCCAGACCCCGGAGATCCCCGACAACTGCCAGTGGGCCATCTTCCTGCGCAATCACGACGAGCTCACCCTCGAGAAGGTCACCGAGGAAGAGCGCGACTACATGGTGGCGGAGTACGTGAAGGACCCTCGCATGCGTCGGCACATGGGCATCGGTCGCCGCTTGGCCCCCTTGCTCGACGGGGACCGCCGGCTGGCCGAACTGTTGCACGCCGTGCTGTTCTCGCTCCCGGGGAGCCCCGTCATCTACTACGGCGACGAGATCCTGATGGGGGACAACGTCTACCTCGGTGACCGGGACTCGGTGCGCACCCCCATGCAGTGGAGCCCCGACCGCAACGGCGGCTTCAGCCGGTCGGACTTCGCCCAGCTCTATCTCCCCCCGCTCATGGACCCCGTCTACGGGTTCGAAGCCGTGAACGTCGAAGCCCACCGGCGCAATCCCAGCTCCCATCTCCACTGGCTGCGCAACATCCTCCAGACCCGCAAGCAGTTCCCCGTGTTCGGCACCGGGACCTTCGACCTGGTTCCTTGCGCCAACCCGTCCATCCTCGCCTACGTGAGGAGCCCCCAACCCCCGTCGAGCCCCACGGGGCGGCCCCGTCGGGCCGGCCGGTCGCGCCGAGGGGGGGCCCGCCCCGATGTCGAAGAGGAGAGCCCCGTCCTGTGCGTGCACAACCTGAGCCGATTCGCCCAGCCTGCGGAGCTCGACCTCGCCCGCTGGGCCAATCGCGCTCCCGTCGAGCTCCTGGGGCGGATACCGTTCCCGCCCGTGGGCAA
>Ga0209415_10008712_pt1 | contig 17553 bp, 15 predicted proteins | sample PeaSoiSIISIP2007_FD_187696 | JGI IMG/M metagenome (GOLD analysis project Ga0209415, IMG submission 187696) | Peat soil microbial communities from Weissenstadt, Germany - SII-SIP-2007 (SPAdes) (version 2) | ecosystem: Environmental > Terrestrial > Soil > Wetlands > Peat | place: Germany... | reverse complement strand
TCACTTCATTGCCTTGATGCTTCAAGATGATCGGTCTCACAATCCCATTCTGTCTCTCAAGGACCTGCATTGCCCTTGACTCGTCAGTCTGGGTGAGAGCGGTGTACCCGACCATGTCGGTGAACATGATCGCGGCCAACCTTCTCTCCTCTCTAGACAATGCGCTTCCAGTAGGTGCAATCTGCCTAACGATAAATCCATCGTGGGCAGATGACCGGTCGGAGTCCTGGCCACTCTCAAAATCCGTTAAATGGGCAGGATTCGGAACAATGGCCCAATGAGGGCTTACTGCCTTTCGCACAGAAAAGACATTGACGGCCTAGGGTCAGGTTCCCTTTCGGTAGCCGCGACCGGGGGGAAGATCATCCTATCCGATTATGACAATCTCGTCGACAACCTGAGGAGCATCCCCAGTGATGCCGAGAGGGTAGTCCTCAGCGACCTGGGGGCGGACACCGCTGACTTCCCCGACTTCCTGAAGGAGATGGAGAGGCTGTCGAAGAACGCTAGAGTAACGTACATCGACCACCATTACATGTCTGAGCCGGCCAAGAGAAAGCTCAGGAAGCTCGGCATAGAGGTCGTCCACGAAACGAGTGAATGTGCAAGCATACTGACGTACAAGACCTTCAAGGACGTCCTCCCCGAGGCAGCCATGCTGAACGCCCTCTACGGCGCGGTCACGGATTACATGGACAACTCCCCACTGGCAAAGAAGATGATGGAAAAGACGGAAAGGCACTCCGTGCTTCTTGAAGCGACAATGCTTTCGCTCGCTCTGGGCGACAGGTCTGAGGAAGACGGCTTCCCGGAGATGATCGTCCAAGAGCTGTCGAGATTGAAACGGCCTCACGAGATAGAGGGAATCGCAGAGGCGGCAGTCAGGCAGCTTGGGAAGGAGGAGTCCCTGGAGAAGGAAGTGAGGGCCGGTGGGAAGAAGAAGGGACACCTGGCCTTCATGTTCATGTCGGGGTACTCCACCAGTATCGTTTCGAAGCTCCTCCTGGGGGCCTTCGACGTCCGCGTAGGGGTAGCCTTGAAGGAGAAGCAGAAGGGGTACTACGAGGTCAGCCTACGGTCGACCTCTGATTGCAGAGTCCACCTGGGGAGGGCGATTGCAAGTATCGCCGCCAAGCTCGGAGGGAGCGGCGGGGGCCACCAGAGGGCTGCAGGGTGCAGAGTCCCGACCTCAAGAGCGGACGAGATGCTCGAAGAGCTCGCCAGCAGGGTTTGATGTGCTCTTTCACGGGCAAGGATCCGGGGCACAACTGATGGAACGGAAACGTCCCCACAGTCATGAAACCTAGATTGTAAACGCCTTAGCTCCTCTTGGTGCACTTTACGACGATAGCGCCTCCGAGTTGGGTCTCGTGGACCTCCGTCGGACCAATGACCCTGGCCAAAAGATCTGCGAGTTGGGAATTATGCAGGACGAGCAGATAGGTGTCATAGAGTGAGCCGTATCGGAGGCCGACCCTCCCTGCAGTGGCGAGTCCTATTATGGCGGGGACGGTCCTCATATAGAATGCTACGGCAACGTCTCGAAGTGCGTCATCGGGCTTACCAAGGTCAGCAATGGCAAAGCGCGCCCCGGGCTTGAGCACCCTGCTCAGTTGGGCTAGGGCCAACGGCAGGTCGTGAGCATCCCTTACTGCAAATCCAGATACGGCAGAGTCGAATACCCCGACCCTGAAAGGCAGATACTCGAAAACCGCCTGGACTGCGTTGGGAAAGCCCGAGGCTTTCAGCATTATCTTGGAAGCGTCTAGAAGAATGGGATTACCCCGGGCCTTGTCCACAACGCGAGACATTGTTCCTGGTCCTGAGCCGAAATCGAGGACGAGCCCTCCCGGCCTGGAAGCGAAAGCAACTGCCTCCTCCCGCATCCTTCGGTCCTCGAAGAGTGAAATCCTGCTGGAAGCGAGCTCGTAGGAGGGGAGGATCTGCTGGAGGGAGTTCACGATGTAAGCCCACTTGTTCTGGAGGCCTGGCCTTCTATGGTCCAACCCTTTGTAATGCCCACGCTGGCGTTCTTATCGCTTTGGCGGGCTGTCGATACCGAGAGTTTCTAGTTATGTTGCTCCCTTTTCCGAATAAGGAGGCTTGTAGTTCGACTTGCCGTCGCCTTCCTCTGCCTCTCCGGTCTTCTCATTGGCTTTCCCTTTCTTCTCGTCGATCTTCTTCTTGGCCTTCGGCTCCAGGCTGGAGATGGGTACTGGGGGTGCCTTCACCAGTATCCTGTACTCGACCTCGATGTCCTTGGCGTTGAACTCCAGGACGGGAGGTTGCCTGAGCATACTCCGGCAGACTCAGATTGCTAGTTCAGGGCGTCGAACCTCTTCATGACGATTGCGATGTTGCTTGCAACGTCTGAAGCCGTGATGTGCATTCCAAACTGCTTCGCCGCCTCCACGCCGGCGGAGCCGTTAACATACGCTGCAGCACAAGCAGCCTCAAAGGGGGCCACCTTCTTGGCGAGGAGCCCTGCCGTTATCCCCGTCAGGACGTCCCCCGTACCGCCGACTGTCATCGCTGGCGAGTGGATGTCGTTGAGCCCGACGCTAGACCCGTCAGAGATGATGTCGGTGGGCCCTTTCAACAAAACTATCACCCCAGCTTCCTTCGCCTTTTCTGAAACGATGCTGACTCTGCCACTAAGATCGTCAGGCAATTTCTCGCCAAAGAGGCGCTCGAACTCCCTGGCGTGGGGAGTCACGACCGAACTGGTCTTTCTAAGGGATGGGAGTATCTGCGGCCGTAATGCGTCCGCGTCGACCACAAGGGACCTGCCCTCTCCCTTCATCTGGTTAAGCGCCTGGGCCACCGACTCCGGTTTCTGAGGCCCTAACCCCGGACCGACGGCGAAGGTGTCTACCTCAGGCACCCATGCCATCAGCTTCGATACGTTCCCCCGGGTGAGCTTCGAATCAGGAAGGGGGACCACGATGAAATCGGGAGAGAGTGCTCGGATTGGGGTCGCGATCGATGCGGGGACGGCGATGAAGACGAGGTCGACCCCGGACCGCATGGCCCCCTCGGCGCAGAGGAAAGGCGCTCCGTGGTAGAGCCTGCTCCCCCCGACGACGCAGACAGTTCCGTTCATCCTCTTGTGGGAGTCCCTCCTCCGAGGAGGGATGACCCTGGAGACGAACTCGGCGTCTATCTTGATTTCAGGCAATCTCTCGACCTAGTAGTTGTAGCGCCTCTGCTTCTGCTCGAGGGTCACGAGAGACTCGATGGGGCAGGTCAACCCGAGCCTGCTCTTTAGCTTGGGCATCGACTGGTCGACGGAGGCTATCGCAAACACACCCACTATCTTGGCACGCGCCTTCTCGGCTATCCGCGTGAGTGCTTCTATGGTTGTCCCTGACCTTACCATGTCGTCAACGATGAGCAGCCGTTCCCCCTTCCTGATGGCCGATTTCGGGAGATAGAGATACTTCACGGATGACGGCGAATAGACAGCCTTCTGCTCCACGAATTCCTCTACTCCGAGGTCTCTCTCCGCTCTTACCACAGCCAGATTGACATTGAACTCACCCGCGACCTCGGCCGCCAGCGGGACTCCGTCGACCTCCATGGTCACGACCCTGTCTACTGGGACTAGACTGAACTCACTGTACACAACCTTCGCGATCTGCCTAAGCAGCCCGACGTTCGACACCACGGCACTGATGTCATAGGAACCGTCTTGGGTGACCCTGACCGAGTCCATGATCATCTGCCTCAGGAGCTTCTCCCTGAATGTGGCGATGAACTTCTCAGACCGGGTTGCGCTGGGCAATACGTGGCCGCGGACATATCTGCTTAGGATAGGCGCCGAGAGCCCGAGCACGGCCGACAGTTCCCTGTAGCTGTAGCTCTTCTTCAAAGTAGCTAACAGTTCCACCGAGGAAATTCGGGTCTTAACGTCCGCCACCCTGCTCATTGCCAGTCTCCCATGAGAGTTTGCAAGGGGGGCTAAATTAGTCTATTCCCAAACTATCGGTTTTTGCGGCCTCCGTGAAGGGCAACGTCGGACCCCTGACCCGGAATCCCGCGAGGCTCGACTTCTTTCTTCGAGTCAGGGTTGAACCCAGCGACTCCGCAAAATCAGAAAAAACTTCTAGGTCAGAGTTGTCTGCGACTACGACTGATTCCGGAGCGAGATGGCCCCTGAGGGTTTCTAACTCGAATTTGAAGTGCGTAGTGTCCACGGGACTATCGTGGCCGCTCCAAAGTCGAGGCTCATCATCTCCCGGCGGCAATAGAATCTCCCAGACCTTATAGCGCCGAACCCTTGACCGGCGCGCAGATGGACTTCTCCTTCGAGGTCAAAGAATCCGACCTCCTCGGACGAGTGGGCACCCTGAAGGTCGGGGGAAGAACCCTCGAGACCCCCTACATGTTCCCCGTCATCCACCCTGTCAACCAACAGGTCCCTGTCTCCGAGTTGAAGGCCATGGGCTTCGGGGGATTGATGACCAACTCGTACATCATTCACTCCAGGCGCAAGCAAGAGGCCCTAGAGAAGGGAATCCATTCGATGCTCGATTATGATGGGGTGTTCATCACCGACTCAGGAGGGTATCAGGTACTAGTCTACGGGGACCTGGAGATAGGCTACAAGGAAGTGGCTTCCTTCCAGGCAGGCATCGGTTCGGACCTCGCGGTGACGCTCGACAGGCCCACGGGGTACCCCCAGACCAGGAAGGTAGCAATGGAGACGGTGGTATACAGCCTGGAGAATGCCAAGGCGACCCTATCCGAGTACGGAGATGAGAAGACCTGCTGGGTCGGGCCAATCCAAGGCGGTCTCTACGGTGACCTTGTCAGGAAGTCGGCGAAGGCATTGGTCGGCGCCGGTTTCCAGTTCCTGGCGCTTGGAAGCCCGGTCCAGGTGATGGAGAACTATATGTTTTCGGAACTGGTAAAGATGATAGGCTCGGCCAAGGGTGCAATCCCTTATTCGATGCCACTTCACCTTTTCGGGGCTGGCCACCCCCTCACCATGGCCCTGGTGGTTGCCCTCGGATGCGATACATTCGACTCTGCCAGCTACGTGATATTCGCCCGGACTGGGAGGTACATGAGCGGGAGCGGGGTCCTCACCCTGAAATCGATGAAATACCTCCCCTGCAGCTGCCCGATCTGCAGTAGGACTTCGGTGAAAGAGCTCCTCGAGCTTGAGCATGACGAACGCACTAAGCGCCTTTCCATCCACAATCTCTTCATCCTGCACGAAGAACTTGAGGCCTGCAAGGAGGCGATCTCCGAAGGGAGGCTGTGGGACCTCGTAGAAGAGAGGTCGATGGCCCACCCCAGGCTCAGGGAGGCATTCCTGGAGCTGGTGCGGCTTGGACCCGAGCTTTCGTTCGGCACCCCGACGATGAAGGACAGGGGGCTCTTCGTCCGGAGCGCAGGGGACATGGCTAGGCCCGAAATTACAACGGCAGCCGCCCGTCTTTCAGAAGCAGCTACCAAATCGAAGGGGACCGCTGTCCTGCTCCCTGGGACGATGGAGCGGGGGTCCCGGCTGAACAAGAAGGAACGAGCAGACTATTATCGGCTCCACCCTATCATCGGGCCTTATCCTGCTGAACTCGAGTTCCAATACCCCTTCAGCCAGACGGAAATTGGGTCTATGGTCCCTACAGTGGGCCTCGAAGAAGGGAAGAGGAGGCTCAAGGCGATGGGGTACGATCGTGTCCTTGTCGAAGGAGGAACGCCTTCGAAGGATATGCCTAGGAGTAGACGGAACCGGTGGGGCGCTTCTCCTTCTCCTCGATCATCTTCATCTCACTCTCGATGACCTCGGCACCCTTTATCAAGGGACCTGTGTTGGCCGTGAAGCCGTACCTCTTCGAGAGGAACTCCACCGCCGAGGCCGCTGCCCTGGGGTCGACCCTTTCCGTGTTGGAATAGGCCAGGACGGCCAGAGCGGGGAAGGAATTCATTTCGAATGTGTTCAGCAAGGACGCAACTGGACCCACTATCATCCGGTCCTCCTCGAATAGCGGTTCCGAAGGGAGGCCCCCGCGGGACGCGAAGGCGCTTGTCATGGCCACCTTGTACCGGTTCTCGTCGTTCCTCAGGGCATCGTCGAGGCCCCCGACCAAGACGACCTCCCTGACCCCGGAGACCATAACCCAGTCCGCCAGTTGCCTATAGAATTCGTTCTCCTTTTCCCTGATCGGGGAAACTTCGGCTTTGAGGAGGGACAGCTCTCCGGCGACGAAGACTTCGTAGGGGGTGGCTATCCTGCCGTCGATCTGTGATGCAACGGAGGGCGCATACTCGTAGTCGATGAAGCATTTCCGCTGGGCCTTCAGTTCTGTTATGAGGAACTTCACAGTCCAATACCCCGTGGCCCCTATTCCATGGAAACCGGCGATCAAGGAGGTACCGTCAAGCCTCGCCCCGGCTGGGATGACCTTCATTTTGCATTCACCCCAGCGTGGTTGCGGTCTTAAACATGCGGCACTGGGGAAGCGGAGAGCCTCCCGCTAATGGCCGCGTTTCGCGGCGAGGACTCCTGCGACAAGGCCAATCAAGGAAACAAGTAGGAGGATGTAGACCAAATAGAACAGCTCCGTCGCCTGGCTCGCCACCGACGCCACATGGGCGTTCGTGCTGAACGAGGAAACGAGGGTCGAAGAGAGCCCGTCAGACTGCGAGACTGTCACTGTGAGCGTGTGGACCCCATCGTTCAATGTGGACGCGTCGATGCTTCCATCGACCGCCACATGGGCAGGGACGCCCGGGTTCCCAGTGATGACCGGGGACGTCAGGCTGATCTTACTTCCGTCGATCCATGCGGACAGGTATGGAGACGCCAAGTCGGCGCCAGAAATCGTCACCGTGTAGTTGGCCAATCCACCTATCGGCTCGGTCAGCCCGCTGACTGAGACCGTGGGGAGGGACGGGTTGATTGAACCGAAAGAGGAATCGACCAGGGTGATGTTGGAATGAACGAGCGTCACGGAGCCTACGCTGGAATCCTTGAAAGTCAGCCCACTTCCGCTCGCATTGAAGTCCCCGCCGTTCACCCCCACCAGGGTGACGTTCGAGTCCATTATGGTCAGGTTGCCCCTGAAGATAGAGTCTGTGATGACGACATTTCCACCGGCGATCGTGTTTGTGCCTATGAAATAATCGCCGCTCAAAGGGACTCCGGTCGGCACGGCGGAATTGTCGAAGGCAATTTGGGAGCCCGTCGATGGCCAAGGGCCGCTTCCGGAGTAATACTGGTAGTCTGAAACGAAGAACGGTTGCTGGGCGCCAAGGGCGGAGGTGGTCGGTGTGCCGTCCCAGGCAAGCCCAGTGACAAAGGCGTCGTAGGGCCCGGAGTAGTCGAAGGAATTTATTGCGAGCCCCGCAAGACTGCCCTGGTCTGCTGAACTCGGGAGTGTGACGTTGCCAACCCATTTCCCGATCCCGGGGTCGTATTCGAGCTGGACTAGCTGACCTGCCGCATATTCATCGTGCATCAGAGTAGTGTACTGGCCCGCAAGCGAGGCCGGATATACGATGGCGGAATACTCGCCGAATTTCGCCTGGGTCCCGTTGGAGTATGCTATGCTCGCCACGATGTGGGCGGGCTCGCCCTGGAAAAGTTCACCGTCCTGGCCGCTGGTTTGACCGATGGCGTAGTCTGGAGAGACGTGTACATAGCCTGAGGATATCGAGATGGAGGGCGTTATCTCGGGCCCCGATACCCACACCTGGCCGTAGAAGTTGCCCGTCAGGTTGCCTCCGGCCGTAAAGGACATGTAGCTAGCGTGAAGCTGGACGGTGTACAGGCCTGGTTGCGATCCTTCGGGGACACTAAGCTGGCCGTAGATGGCGTCCGACCCACCGTTGCAAACCCTCAGGGCCTGGGCGCATGGTTGGTAGTGCAGGTCGGCAATGGATACCGCCTCTCCCGACGGACTGACCAGGGTTGCCGAAACGTTGGAGCCGACCAGCACGTCCTGTGCGAAGAGCCTCCCCGTCTCCAGGGAAGTCTCAAAGTAGACGTTCACGGGAGGAATAGGGTTGGCGATTATTGTCAGGTACTGGCCAGGGGCTGCGGAGCCGGGTTCGGCGGCGACCTCAGGATAGATGTAGCTTGACTGTAGGTATATGCCGAAGACCGCGGGCGCGTAGCTGTAGAGGTCCCCACCGGCGATGAGGGTCATTGGGCCTGAAGGAACAGGCTTCGTCAGAGATCCCACGTAGGTCCCCGACCCGGTTCCCATGAAGGTAGCCGAACTGGAGTTCTTGTACTCGTTTGAGGTGAACGAGTAGGCCTCAACCGATAGGGTGAGGTTCCCCGGGGGTGCCGGGCGCCCTTCTAGGTCTGTGGCGGCGATGGTGAGTTTCAGGGGTGCCGAAGAGTTCCAGGACCACGGGTCCGTGGAAATAACGTACGGGGACCCGGGTACCTCTATCGATCCCAGGTAACCTGCGAAAATGACTCCCATGGCCTGGCCTGAATCTCCGCTCCCGGACATGCCGAACATGTTCACGTAGGCCAGTCCAGACTCAGTTCCCAGGGTGATTCCTCCGGTCCAGTTCCCAGACGCCGGGTCAAATGCCATCTTCGTGGGGCTGAACGTACCTCCGAGGGTCTGAATGTTCATTGTGAACGTCCCCGTCGTGACGACCATTCCGCCCTGGGACACTTTTGCGTTCAGGGTCAGGTTCTGACCGAGGGTGTACTCCACCTGGCCTTTGCCGGAGGAGTTTGAGATCTCTCCTCGTATCTCGAGACCGTTGCTCGACGATTTGAAGAATCCCGTTAGCTCGCCGATGTTGGGGGCGCCCCACCCGGTCGCCAGATTGTACCCCGGGGATGCTCTCCATGGAATCGTATAGCCGAAGGTGATGGGGCTGAAGGCCTTGGAGTACTCGGCCTGGTCGTTGCCTATCTTGTAGATGACCGGGTTGATAAGTCCGAGGCTGCCCTTCAAGGATTGCGCGGTGAGCGTCAGAAGACCGGCGAGCAGAGGAGAAGCCTCCGAAGTCCCCCCGATCCCCACCACTTTGCCCGAGTCGACTATCAGCGTACCCGGGTCCACCCCAGCCTGCAACGCGAGGTCGGGGTTCTCCCTACCTCCAGGGAAGGATGGAGGAGTTGCCTGTTGCGACTGGTACCACGGTTTGGGCTCGAGTATGCTCACCCCTCCTTCCCCGCCCCCCTGGTTGACTTCGTTGGGGACGTAGCCGATGTTGGACCAGGCTGTCTGGCGGAAGCTTATCCCACCGGAAGGTGTCTGGCTGAAATAGGTCTGGGTACCGCCGACCGAAGTGACAAAGGGCGAACTCGATGGATACTGCAGGTCTCCCTCGGGGCCTGAACTGAATCCGTTTCCTCCTCCGTCCCCCGACGAGGACAAGAAGGTGATGCCCTCGGCCGAGCCTAGGGCGTAGTATTGGTCAGGAATCAGGGCGTTCATCGCGAAGAACGAGGGCCCCCCCAAATCCGAGGAGAGCGAGTAATACCATTCCGGTGTCCCGAAACTCTGGGAGAGAGTTGTCACCCTGTCATCTTGCACGATCTTGGCCAGGGCTGCTGCCAAAGGAAGGGCCCCGTTGGCTACGTAGAGGTCGATGGCCGCGCCTGGGGCCATGGCGTGCGACACTTCAACGTCCAGGGAGATCTCGGAGCTCCAGCCGACGTTTGCTCCAAGGTTGGGGTCGTAGGGTCCCAGGGGAATTACCTCCAGGTGCGGGTCCTGGAAGCCGAAGGTGCGGTCAAAGAGGCCGAGATCGTTTGCGATTGTTGGAGAACCATAGAAGTCCAGGAGGCCCACGGTCTGTCCGCTTCCCGTATCTCCATCCGCGTAAAGGGTGGTGGCATTGTAGACGGTTTGCAGCTTGCTTGCCGAGAAGGATCCCTGAGTGAAGGTGACGTTCGAGCCTGTGGTTTCGATGGAGGATAGGGCTGGTCTTTCGAACAAGAACGTCGCGTTGGAAGCGTAAACATACGCCCCGTCAAAGGCCTGGGCTCCAGAGGACGCGTAGTAGGAGTAGGTGCCATTGGTATAGGAGTCCACGGTGCCGCCGAAGGCCTCCTCAAATTGCGAAACTGTCCCCGAGACGACGACCAACGAATCGAGGGCCGTCATCAGCACCTGAAGACCGGTGCCGCCAATGCGTGAAAGCAGGGAAGCGTAGGCCGCCGTCGGGAGAAACTCTTGCGCTTCCTGGGGAGTGAGGAAGTGCCTGTATGCAGGAGACGAGGGGTCGGAGACCTGGGTGATGAAGGTGTCAAGGGCTCCGAGGTTTGTAAGCGGGAGCGCGATCGTACCCAGTATCGTCTGATCCTGGGGGGCCGCGCCGGAGGGCCTGAACCCTTGGAACGGAACGGGGCCAGAACCAGTCACCGCAGGTTGGGCAGATATGGGCAGGGCGACGGCGAACTGTGTTGCAAGCAACAGAAGGATGAAGGTGGAAAGTATCCTTGACAGGGAAAGGCTCAGCCTAGCACCTCCGTGGCAAACAAATGAAACCAAAAAGGCAATGAGATATTTATGGATTGAGAACTGTCGCCGACAAAAGATTTGCTCGTTTCATCAGAAAGGCTTAAAGACATTGAAATCTCCGTGTAATTTTAGAGTTTACGATTAAATGGAAGTGAAGGTTCTGGGGGCCGCCAGGCAGGTCGGCCGCTCCGCGTTTTTGGTAACGCACAAAGACAGCAAGATCCTGCTCGACTACGGCGCTATGACTACGAAGGTGCCAGGGTTCCCCATGCACGTGGCGCCCAGAGACATCAAGGCCGTGGTCCTCAGCCACGCCCACCTCGACCACTCGGGGGCCGCTCCCCTGAACTTCCTGAGCGGCAACATGAGGCTTCATGCCACTCCGGTGACCTCCGAACTCTCCAACATTCTAATTCAGGATTTCATCAAGATCTCAGGTCAATACCTTCCGTTCGAGTTTCTAGATCTGATGGCGATGAACTCCAACACCGTAAACCATGGGTACATGGAGCCGTTCCAGGTCGGAGACTTCAAGATAGAGTTCTTCGACGCCGGCCACATCCCAGGCTCGGCCGTAATCGCAGTCGAAGCAGGAAACAAGCGCCTCATCTACACCGGGGACATCAACGGAGAAGAGTCGAACTTGCTGGCAGGCTCTTGGAAGAACCTAGGGGAGGCGGACATGGTGATAACCGAGAGCACCTATGCGACGGCCGACCATCCTGGAAGGGCGAAGGCTGAAACCGAGTTGGCTGCGTTCGCCAACGAAGTGGTGGAGCGTGGTGGGATTCTACTTGTCCCTGCTTTCTCGGTGGGCAGGGCCCAGGAGATCGCCATGACTCTAGTAAAGTCCGGATTCAGGCACCCCATAGCCATGGACGGAATGGCGCTCAAGGTGAATGGGATTCTCCTGAGGTACCAGGAGTACCTAAAGGACCCAGCGGCACTCCGAAGGACCCTCGAGACCATGGAGGAAGTCACAAGCTGGACCCAGCGAAGGCGGCTGATCAGGGAGCCGGGAGTCATTATTTCACCAGCAGGAATGCTCGTTGGCGGGGCGTCGATATTCTACAACGAACACCTTTCGATGGGAGAAAAGAATGGGATTTCGATCGTGAGCTTCCAGGTGCCTGGCACTCCGGGCAGGACTTTGATCGACAAGGGGCTTACCATCTATAGGGGGAAGCCGACAAAGGTGAAAGCCGAAGTTAGGCGCTTCGACTTTTCGTCACACAGTGGGAGGTCATCACTCCTCAGCGACTTGAAAGGGATAGGCGGCAGTCCCAAGTTCCTGACCGTGCACGGGGAGGAAGAATCGTGCATTGCACTCGCGGAGGAGCTACACACCGGATTCGGCGCCGAGGCAACGGCCGCGATGCCTGGGCAAGAATTCACGGTTTGAGCGACGAGCTACCCCAGAAGAAGGTTACCCCGGGAAACCTGCTCAAGGCAGCCGTGGTCGTTCTCTTTATCCAGTTAGCCGGGCTCCTAATCACCAACGAGAACAGTCCCGTCTACAGCAGCATCGTCGAGAGCACGGGGCCGAGCTACGCGCCCGCAGGGACCTCTGCCCCGGGGTCAGCCCTCAACGCAATCATTCTCGTCGGCTTCGCCTTCGCTCTGACACTTGGCCTCGTATGGTTGCTTCGACGCAAGATGGTGACCTCCTTCAAACTGGTAGTCTTCGGTTCGGTCGCATTCTCCGCCTTCATACTCACGCTGGTGACTGCTGACGTTTTCGCGGTAGACTATCTTCCTCCAATCTTCGAGCTGCCCGTGACGTTCGGTGTCGCCTCCCTCGCAGTGATACTAATCGCGTATACGATATTCGTCGAGAACAAGCCCTGGCTCTCGACCATCATTCTGGCTTTCGTTGGAGCGGAGGTTGGGAGCTTCTTCGCGGAGACCCTTTCCCCCTGGACCGCGCTTGCCCTCCCCATCGCCTTTTCCATCTACGACATCTACGCCGTTTTCAAAGGGCCGCTCAAGGCGCTCATTGGCACCGCCCCTGGGGTCGCTCTGGTGGGAATGTCGATAAAGGCAGGCGAGTTCACCCTGGGACTCGGCGACGTCGTCTTCTATACCCTCCTCCCTTCGCTTGCCCTCTACCAATTCGGGGTCCTGCAGTCGCTATACACGGTGCTGGCCATTGATATAGGCATGGTAATTACCCTCTACCTACTTTCGAAGAGGAGGCTCCTCCCAGGCCTTCCGATCCCAATGCTCCTAGGGATCATCGTGATTGGCTCCCGGATGCTGTAGTCTAGAACTCTGCAACGGGGACCTTGGTCCCCTTGATCATGGAATCTGCGTCTGCCGTTGTAGTATTCAAGGTGTAAAGGTACTCCTTGGTCCTTAGCTTGATCTTTGCATCATCTCCGCGGCGGGACACTCTGATCTCAGTTGCGCTTCCCAGCAGCTTCTGAAACTCGTCCTTCGACTTGATTTCCTTGGGCATGTAGGGCCTGCCCCATCGCCCCTTATCAAGGCTCCCGGTCAATACATGGTCAGGTTTCCCACGACCGAAACTAGGAGTTTATTAACCCGCGAGATAATCTAGACCATCACATCGTTTAGTTATATCAAGGATTCCTTAAATAATCTCGTCCACTAATTCAGATTGAAAAGATGAAATTTTCTAGAACAACTCTTGCAACACTCGCAATCATGTCAACACTCGTGCTAAGCGGAATCTCAATCCCGTTGGTCTCGGCAGCGTCCAATGTTACTGCAAACGTCACGTTCAACTTCACTCCGTCGGCCCCCACCTTCGTCGGCTCGGCCAGCGCGTTTCTGAGCGGCCCTACCTTGGTGGAGCCCTCGACTTCGGTCAGCACCGCGGCGGTCACTTCGACGAACCTTCATCATGCGGCGATGCCAAACCTGAACTCAAAGCCAAACCGAGGGGCGGACCCGTCCCCACTTTCGAACGTTCCACCAAAGGTCAACTGCTTGTCTGGCGTATCTGGCTGTGACTCAATCAGCCTGACGTCGGCCGCAAGCACCAATGGCAACGCGGTCAACGCCTACGACAACCTCCTGAATTCTCAGTCCTTGGGTGCGCTATACGGCACCGTCGAGCCTCCGGACCAGGGCCTCTGTGCCGGCAATGGCTACGTGGTAGAACCGTTGAACCAGGGTGAAGTTCAGGTGTTCAACTCGGCTCTTAGCCCGGTGTCAGGGGTGATTCCCCTCGACAGCCTCATGGGCCTAACCGCCAAGGGTTGGAGCAGCGGCGGTGACATCATGTGCCAGTACGACTACGCCAACGGCGGGCACTGGTTCATCACCCAATTCGTCTCCACCACACCGGAAGCAGCAGGCGGCCCATTTGCGGGCTGCTTCGTCGGCCTTCTGGATGGATGTCGTGAAGGGATCGCGGTAAGCGTCACCAACAACCCGATGGGAGCGTACTACGTCTACTTCCTCGACCCCAACAAGGTCAACAGTGATCCAGGTGCAGGATACCTCCTGAACGACTACGCGAAGACAGCGACAACCAGGGACGCGTTACAGCTGTTCTACGATGAGTACAGCCTGCTCACCGGCGCCCTAAACGGAGTGCAACAATATGCCTTCGACAAGAACGCCCTTGAAAACGGACACGTCAAGGTCAATGTGGCCTACGAGAACATGGGCACCAACGCCAATCTGGCGATACCTGCAAACGGTGCATTCCAACCGAGCCCGTTGCCACCATCCGCGTGGTACCAGGTCATCCCAGCCCAGACAACCGATCCATCGCAATACGATAACAGCAATGGCGGAACTGGGTTCATGGTGGCCTCGCTGGACTTCCTAGGATTCGGTGACAACCGGGTTGCGACCTTCGACTGGACGGGCCTTTCAGCCCTCAACAGCGTAGGCTGCAGCAAGTGCAGTAGCATCGAATTCGGAGGGTCGCTGCTCACAGGCCACGTCACCTATCAGGACGAAGGAGCTCCGTGCCTCGCAAGCAATTACGCAACCGTAAGCACCTTCTGCGGCCTTGGTGCCCAGAAGGTTGGCTTAATCCCACTCGGATCCAACTGCGTTGCCTATGGGCTTGCGACTGGTGTGATCTCCTGTCCAGAGTCAGGGATAGCTTCCAACGGTGACGGTGCAACTCAGGCGTTCTACTCGAACGGAGACCTCTGGACCGCAGTTAGCACAGTAGTGAACCAGACATTCGGCAAGACAACATTCGAATATCACCTTGGAGCAACCTACTGGGACATCGAGGCTAACAACATGAACTCGGGAGTCCACTTCGGCTTCGCCGCCCAGGGCGTCGTCACAGCCGCCCACGAGGACATGGAGTTCCCGTCGGTCGCGGCGACACCTAGCAGCGTTCTCATGTCATTCACCCTTTCGGGGAACGGCGGTCCGACGGGTGCTGACAGCGGAGGCTTCTACCCAAGCAGCGCCTACCTTATGCTTGGAGCGTCGAACGTCATCCATGTCTCTGCCCTAGGTGCGTCCCCACAGGACGGCTTCACAGAATACCAGGGCTACTCGGTCACGGGTGCGGACCTGACGACTAGGCCTCGATGGGGAGACTACGGTCAAGTGGTCTACGACCCCGGGACGGGCAAGTTCTTCTTCGCTACAGAGTACATCCAACACCCCAATTGCGACCTGACTGCGTTCGGTAAGGACCCCACCTGCGGTGGTACAAGAGACACCAATGCGAACTGGGGTACATCGATAAACTCGCTTAGTCCATAGCGACACATCAAAGCGCTCCTCGAGGGGCGAACCCTTCGATGGAGCTCCCCGGTTTTTGGTCAGCCCAGACCGAGGCTGATCTCTGCATTGATCTGAAGGGAACCGCCCCCTCCTCCGACAGTCCCGTTCGACCATGCCAAGGTCATATGGACCCCGATGGTCCCAGCTTGGACCAGTTGATAGTAGTATCCGCTCCAACATCCGGGCATCGATTCCGTAGCGTTGGCGCCCGGGCTCAACGGGCCCAGAGCCACGGCTATTTCGCACCTGGGACTCGGCATTGTCTTCACAAGAGAGGCACCTGATGTCAGGTTCAAGGTCAACCCGCTTCCGCCCCCTGACGTGACATAGATGGGAGCCGAGCCGACGTTCTGGAACTGGACTACGAACCTCACAATCGAGTCCCCTGACCCTTCGACTGATACCGCAGCGGCCACCGAAAGGACCTTCATCTGATCGGATGAAGTGTAGGTGAACGACCCACCATCGGACTGAGACTGCGAAGCTGCGGTGGAGGTGCTGCTCGAAACCGTCCAGGTCGGAGTCGCAGAGGAACTCGAATATGTCATTGTGTTGAACGAGCTGTTGTATGTGGCGAATATGGTCTGGTTTTCACCCTGGATGGAGTTGGTCGCCCTGATGCTCGTCGGACTAGTGTTCATGAAGCCACCGCCATTTGAACTCAGCGAGCCGACCAGAAGGACGGCTGCAAGAGCCAGGACGACTACCACAGATACAGACGCAGCATACACCGCTGTGTTCTTCAATCCGTCTACCCCGTCGCGAGGTTAGGCGGCCAAGGGAATAATCCAATGGATTTGAACACTATCATCGGGTGGCTTAGACGACCAAAGCATTTCGCAGGAAATGAAAAGGAAAAATCTGGTCTGGGCCTCTTTGATCGACACCACGCTTAATAACCCGAACTGCGGGGCGAGGTTTCAGCGGTACCGAACTGCTAGGATGTGAAAAGACGAGTTTCGGACGAGGAGGAGGCTACGGGCGGAGCAGCAGCGGAGGAAGCGGCGGCTTCAGGTCCTTCAAGCCAAAGCCGGTTGAAGTAGGAAAAGAGTACGACGTTACTATTTCCGAGATCAGCAGGCGCGGTGACGGCATTGCGAAGATCGACGGTTTCGTGATTTTCGTGGCCGGCGCAAAGCAGGGCTGGCAGGGCAAGGTCAAGGTGACTCAGGTAGCCAACAGGTTCGCCACCGGCACGGTCGTTGGCGGTCCTGAAGGCATGGCAACGGGCACCGAAGGCCAGGCCTCCACAGGCGCGAGCGAAGAGCAAGGAATGTAGGGTCCGCCTAGGACCTTCTTCCAGACTGGCGGCTAGTCGTCAATGACAGCCGCTCCGTTTTTCATTGGCAAGAACAAAGGGCACGGCACCCAAGCGGATCGATTCGAGTCGCCGGAGTCGAAGCTGCCGTCTACGCTTGATGATTCTTTGAATCGGAGGGAGGGAAGCCCCAACGAAAGGATTATCAGAAGCACGAGCACCTATCCACTCGTGGTTCTCTACGCCAGGGACATAGTGGAGAAGGACTTCCTTTCGGTTTCCGCCGACGCGACCGTCCTGGAGGTGGCCAAGGCCATGAAGAACTCCAAGCACGGGTTCGCCATAATCGGGAGTCCCAACGACCCTAGGGGGATCGTGACGGAGTGGGACATTATCTGCAAAGTGGTTTCGGAAGGGGGGGACCCCCAGAAGGTGACCATGGGGGAGATAATGACGTTGAACCTCCTGAGCATCGATGCCGGGGCTCCTCTTTCGGACGTCTCTCAGATCATGACCGAGAAGGGAATACGCCGTCTATTGGTCAAGGACGGCGCCATGGTGGTAGGATACATTACGAGCAAGACGATGCTGGCCCGGATGAACGACTACGTGGACAAGGTCTCAGCACAGATAAGCAGGCTTCAGACCCCCCAGATGTAGAGGAGTGCTGTTGACCGTAACAGTCTACATCGATGGTCTTGCCCAACCCCGGAATCCGGGTACTGGTACCTATGGGTTTTTGGTCTATGAAGGTGATAGGAGGATCGCCGAGGGTTCCGGGCTCGCAGGTAGGGACGTGACAAGCAACTACGCGGAGTACACTGCCCTCGAGAAGGCCCTGACGAAGCTGAAAGAGCTCCGGATGGAAGGAGACGTCCTGGTCAGGTCAGACTCTCAGCTGCTGGTGGGCCAGATGAGCTCAGGGTGGAAAATCAAGGGTGGGATGTATATCGGCAAGTTGAAGGAAGTCCGAGACCTGCTCAAGGAGTTCGGCTCGGTCCAGTTCGAATGGATACCGAGAGAACAGAACAGCGAAGCGGACCTGTTGACGCGGGTCGCATACGAGCAGTTCCGAGGCTAGGTTAGGTGGGCCCGCCCGGAGTTGAACCGGGGATTCTA
>Ga0209415_10008709_pt1 | contig 17560 bp, 23 predicted proteins | sample PeaSoiSIISIP2007_FD_187696 | JGI IMG/M metagenome (GOLD analysis project Ga0209415, IMG submission 187696) | Peat soil microbial communities from Weissenstadt, Germany - SII-SIP-2007 (SPAdes) (version 2) | ecosystem: Environmental > Terrestrial > Soil > Wetlands > Peat | place: Germany... | reverse complement strand
GTCGGGGGCACCGGGGAGCGGACGACAAAAAACCCATCCCCGGCACTGGTCGGAGACGGGTTCGCGGTAGGGTCTAGAATCGGTTGGCTAAGCCAGTCCCCCGCGCGCCCACTCCAGCAAGGGGCGCCGCCACCAGCCCGTGCTGGACGCAGGCGTCGGAGCTGTCGGGGTGTGGCGCAACGGCTTCATGAGGCCGGAGTATGGCGCGACCACGGAAAACCGGTCAAGCGGCCCGCCCGCGATCCGGCGGCTTGCGCCGCCGCCGGCTCGGCCGGTCATGCTAGGGTCGGGTCCCTGCGGTGCAAAGCTCGACAGCATGGGTGTGATGTCCTCTCGATTCCTCGGCCCCCGCTACTGGCCGACCTGGGTGGGGCTTGGCGTGCTGAGGCTGGTCGAGCGGCTGCCATTCGCGGCGCTGCTGGCCGTCGGACGCTGCCTCGGGCGTGTGGCCCGCCGCGCGCCGCTGCCGTACGTGGCGATTGCACGGCGGAACATGCAGCTGTGCCTGCCCGAGCTCAGCGATGCCGGGCGCGAGGCGCTGATCAACCGGCATTTCGAGAGCCTCGGCATCTGCATGCTCGAGTCGGCGATGACCTGGTGGAGCGAGGACGCCCGGATCAACGCGCTGTCGACGGTCGAGGGGCTCGAGCACCTGCAGGCGGCGCTCGCGCGCGGCCGTGGCGCGATCATCCTGACGGCGCACTTCACGACGCTGCAGATCGGCGCCCGGATCCTGAACAACCGCATCCCGATCAACGTGCTGTACCGGCCGCTGAAGAACGAGCTGCTGGCGGCGGTCTCCGGCGGCAGCTTCGGGCGGCAGGCGCGCCAGGCGATCCAGCGCGACGACGTGCGCGCGATGATCAGTGCGCTCAAGCGCAACGAGATCGTCTGGTACGCGACCGACCAGAGCTACCGCAACAAGGGCGCGATGATGGTGCCGTTCTTCGGCCATCCGGCCGCAACCAACGTGTTCACCTCGCGGCTCGCCGCCATCACCGGCGCCGCGGTCCTGTACTACTCGACCGAGCGGCTGCCGGGCACGCAGGGCTGGCGCGCCGCGATCCACCCGCCGTTTGCCGGCTGGCCGGGACCCGATCCGGTGGCCGATACGCTGCGCTACCACGCCTGCATCGAGGCACAGGTCCGGAAGATGCCGGAGCAGTACTGGTGGATCCACCGGCGCTTCAAGGGACTCGCGCCCGACTATCCGGACTACTACGCCCCTCGTCAGCGGATCACGCGCCAGCAGAACGGGTAGCGATAGCGGACACCATCGCTCGACTTCACCGCCGCGATGATCGTGACGATGAAGTGAAACAGCAGCAGCCCCGCGAATATCGGAAAGCCGATCACGATGATCATCAGGATCCCGGCGCCGATCAGCGCCAGCAGGATCGTGATCTGGAAATTCAGCGTCTCCCGGCCCTGATCCGCGACCAGCGGCAGCTCGTCGCGCTTCAACAGCCAGATCACCAACGGTGCGATGAAGCCGCCGATCACCGTCACATACATCAGCATCGCGCTCATGTGGCACAGCATCGCCCACTGACGCTCTTCCTGGCTGGGAGCGGTAGCGGGCGCGGGCGAGCCCGGTCCGGCGTGGCCTTCCATCGCGCAACCTCCTGAGTGAGCTACGCTAGCATGGGCGCGGCACGGGTGCCCGGCACGCGCTCGCCGGCCCGGTCCTTATAATTGCCGCTGGCCCGGCTCGCGGGGCCTGCCGGAGTCCGCTCGTGAACCTGAAGGAACTGCTGCGTTCGTGGCAGCCTGCTCCCGGCGCGCCGGCTGCCGGCAGCAGGCGGCGGCTCGGCAGCGTCTTCCGCTACGGCCGCCACGCGGTCGAGCTCGCCTACACGACCAACGCGCGCCTGTGTCTGGTGCTTGCGCTGCTGACCGTGGCGGCCGGCGTGCTGCCGGCGGGCGTCGCCTGGATCGGCGCGCGCATCGTCGATGCAGTCGTCGGCGCGATCCGCGCCTACCCGGTCGCCGGCGCCGCCGCCTACCGGCCGGTGCTCAGCTTCGTCGGACTCGAGGCGCTGCTGGTCGCGCTGCTCGCGGCCGCGCAGCGCGGGCTGTCGACCTGCCAGTCGCTGCTCCGCGCGCAGCTCGGACAGCGGGTGAACGTGATGATCCTCGAGAAGGCCCTGACGCTCGGGCTCGAGCAGTTCGAGGACTCGGAGTTCTACGACAAGCTGACGCGCGCCCGCCGCGAAGCGTCCAGCCGGCCGCTGTCGATGGTGATGCGGACCTTCGGGCTGGTGCAGAACGCAGTCTCGCTCGCGAGCTTCGGGGCGATTCTGGTGCAGTTCTCGCCGGTCGCGGTCGCGATCCTCGCGCTCGCGGGGCTGCCCGCGTTCTTCGCCGAAGCCAAGTTCTCGGGCGATGCGTTCCGCCTGTTTCGGTGGCGCTCGCCGGAGACGCGCATGCAGCTGTATCTCGAGACGGTATTGGCGCGCGAGGACCATGCCAAGGAAGTGAAGCTGTTCGGCATCGGGCCGCTGCTCCTCGAGCGTTACCGGAGCATCTACCAGAAGCTCTACCGGGAGGACCGTGAGCTGACGCTGAAGCGCGATGCGTGGGGCTTCGCGCTCGGGCTGCTCGCGACGCTGAGCCTCTATGGCGCATACGCCTGGATCGCCGTGTCGGCGGTGCGTAGCCTCATCACGCTCGGCCAGATGACGATGTACCTGGCGCTGTTCCGCCAGGGACAGGCGGCACTGTCGGCGGGGCTGTCGGCGATCGGCGGGCTGTACGAGGACAACCTGTACCTGTCCAACCTTTACGAGTATCTGGAGCAGCCGGTTCCGGCGCTGCGCGGCGAGGTCCGGCACGGCCCGTCGCCGGAGCAAGGCATCCGCTTCGAGGGCGTGTCGTTCACCTATCCGGACGCCGAGGCGCCGGCGCTCGTCGACATCGATCTGGCGATCCTGCCGGGCGAGAGCCTCGCACTCGTCGGCGAGAACGGCTCGGGCAAGACGACGCTGATCAAGCTGCTGACGCGGCTCTATCATCCGTCGACAGGCCGGATCCTGTTCGAGGGCCGCGATCTCGAGGAGTGGGACGAGACGACGCTGCGCGAGCGGATCGGCGTCATCTTCCAGGACTTCGCGCGCTATCAGCTGCTGGTCGGCGAGAACGTCGGCGCGGGCGACGTGGCGCACTTCGATGCCCGGGATCGCTGGGTCGAGGCTGCCGAGAAGGGGCTGGCCGCGCCGTTCATCCGCGACCTGCCCGCCGGCTACGACACGCAGCTCGGCAAGTGGTTCAAGGACGGACGCGAGCTGTCGGGCGGGCAGTGGCAGAAGATCGCGCTGTCGCGGGCCTTCATGCGCTCGCGCGCCGACGTGCTGGTGCTCGATGAGCCCACCGCGGCCATGGACGCGGCCGCCGAGGCCGAGGTGTTCGAGCACTTCAGGACGCTGACCCGCGGGCGGATCACGATCCTGATCTCGCACCGGTTCTCGACCGTGCGGATGGCCGATCAGATCGCCGTGCTCGAGGGTGGCCGCATCGTCGAGCGCGGCTCGCACGAGGAACTGATGCGGCTCGACCGCCGCTATGCGCGGCTGTTCACGCTGCAGGCACGCGGCTACCGCTGACCGGGCCCGCTCCGCTCCCGCGCGACGGGGCCTGCCGGCGCATTGCAACCCCCCTATAATCGAGCGCTTCGGGCACCCACCATGAAACTCCACCAGCTTCGCTACCTTGCGGCGGTCGTCCACAACGGCCTCAACATCACGACCGCGGCGCGCAAGCTGCATACCTCGCAGCCGGGCGTCAGCAAGCAGCTGAAGCTGCTCGAGGACGAGCTCGGCTTCCCGCTGTTCGAGCGCGACGGCCGCAACCTCACGCGCGTGACGGCCGCCGGCCAGCAGGTCGTGGACCGCGCGCTCAGGATCCTCGAGGAAGTTCAGAACATCCGCCGCCTGTCGTCCGACCTCAAGGACGACCGCAGCGGCTCGCTGTCGATCGGCACGACGCACACCCAGGCGCGCTACGTGCTGCCGCCGATCGTGCAACGCTTCCGCAGCAGCTACCCCGACGTCGACCTGCACCTGCACCAGGGGACCTCGGAGCAGATCGCCGAGCTTGCCAAGCTCGACCGCGTCGACTTCGCGATCGCGACCGGCACGCAGGAGCTGTTTCCGGGGATGGTGCTGCTGCCGTGCTATCGCTGGCACCGACGCGTCATCGTGCCGCGCGAGCATCCGCTCGCCGGCGAGACGGACCTGAGCCTCAAGTCACTCGCGCGGTTCCCGATCGTGACGTACACGTTCAGCTTCAGCGGCCGGTCCTCGCTGCCGGCGATGTTCGAGAGCGCCGGCCTGAAGCTCCACGTGGCACTGACGGCGAGCGACGCGGACGTGATCAAGACGTACGTCCGACTGGGCCTCGGCGTCGGCATCATCGCCAGCATGGCGATCGATCCGCGCGAGGATCGTGACCTCGTCGTGCTGGATGCCGCCCACCTGTTTGCGCCGCACGTGAGCTGGATCGGGTTTCGCCGGGGCCGGCTGCTGCGCGGCTACATGTATGAGTTCCTGAGGGCGTTCGCGCCGCATCTGAACCGGCGGCTGGTCGACCAGGCGATCCGCGCCGGCTCAGGCGACGAACTCGCGGCGCTGCTCGCGGACGTCGAGCTGCCGACCCATTGAAGGGCCACCGGCCTCGGGCATGCCTTCGCGCTCCCGACGAAGCCGGTGCCGGATCGGAGCGGAGCCATCGGCAAGGTACACTCCGGCTTCGCGGGTCCGGCGACCGGGCTGCATTTCGAGGGCTGCCGGCGTCAATTCAGCGCGCCGGTCGGATCGCTGCGCGCGGAACACGGCTGAGACGAGGAGGCCCAGATGTTGAGAATCAGCGAGCTTAAGGCACCGCCGAGCCTCGAGCTGTTCAGCGAACTGGTCGAGCTGCTGCAGGACGCGATCAGCGGCGGTGCCTCGATCGGCTGGACCGAGGTGCCGAGCACCAAGGACGCGCGCAACTACTGGACGCGGGTGCTCGAGGCCGTGGGCCGGGGCGAGCGGCTGCTGTTCGTCGCGACCGACAACCACGTGTGCGCCGGCGCGATCCAGCTCGCGCTCGAGCCGCGTCAGAACGGCAGGCATCGCGGCGAGGTGCAGAAGCTGATGGTGCACTCGCAGTTCCGCCGCAAGGGCATCGGGCGGGCGCTGGTCACGGCCCTCGAGAACTCGGCGGCGGCACGCGGACTGACGCTGCTGCTGCTCGATGTGCGCAGCGGCGATGTCGCCGAGCAGCTGTACCGCCGCGCCGGCTACCAGCTGGTCGGCAGCGTGCCCGGCTATGCGCGCTCGACCGCCGGCACGTTCGACCCGACTTCGATTTACTACCGGCAGCTGAGCGCCGCTGCCGGCGAGATGTAGGAGCGCGCCGTGCCGTCCTTCGACGTGGTGTCCGAGCTCAATCACCACGAACTCGGCAATGCAGTCGACCAGGCCAACCGCGAGCTCGACAGCCGCTTCGACTTCAGGGGCACCGACGCGAAGTTCACGCTCGACAACACCGAGCTGACGCTCGATGCCCCGGCCGACTTCCAGCTCCGGCAGATGCTCGAGATCGTTCGCCTGAAGCTCACCAAGCGCGGCATCGACCTCGTGTGCCTCGAGATCAAGGACCCCGAAGTGAACCTGGCACGCGCCCGCCAGACGGTGCTGCTGCGGGAGGGCATCGATGCCGAGACGGGGCGCAAGCTGCAGCGCGCGGTCAAGGACTCGAAGCTGAAGGTGCAGGCGGCGATCCAGGGCGATAAGCTGCGAGTCACGGGCAAGAGCCGCGACGAGCTGCAGGCGGTGATGGCGCTGCTGCGCCAGCAGAAGGTCGACGTGCCCCTTCAGTTCAACAACTTCCGCGACTGATGCGCGCGGTGTTTCTCGATTATGCGACGGTCAGCTTCGGCGCTGACCTCGACCCCGGCCGGCTGCGCCGGGCGCTGCCGGACCTGACGCTCTACGACGTCACTGAGGCATCCCAGGTCCGCGAGCGGCTCGATAGGCAGCAGGTCGCGATCATCAATAAAGTCGAGTTGACTGCCGAGGTGATCGTGGCAAGCCCGGCGCTCAAGCTCATCGCGCTCGCCGCGACCGGCACCAACAACGTCGAGCTCGAGACCGCGCGCGCCCGGGGAGTGGCGGTCTGCAACATCCGCGACTACTGCACGCCCTCGCTCGTGCAGCACGTGTTCGCGGTGCTGCTCGCCCTGACGCACCGGCTGCGTGAATACGACCGGGCGCTCAAGGCCGGCGCCTGGGAACACGCGGCGCACTTCACAATGCTCGATTTTCCCATCCGCGAGCTCGCCGGCCGCACGTTCGGCATCGTGGGCTTCGGCGCGCTGGGCCAGAGCGTCGCGCGGGTGGCTAAGAGCTTCGGCATGCAGGTGCTCATCGCCAATCGCCCCGGCGGGCCGCGCGAGCCGGGCCGCCTCGACCTCGAGGCGCTGCTGCCGCTCGCCGACGTACTGACGCTGCACTGTCCGATCACGCCGGCGACGCGCAACATGATCGGCGAGCGGCAGCTCGCGCTGATGAAGAAGGATGCCGTGCTGATCAACACCGCGCGGGGCGCGCTGGTCGATGCGGCGGCGCTGGCCGCCGCGCTGCGCGCCGGCCGCCTGGGCGGGGCCGGAATCGACGTGCTCGCCGAGGAGCCGCCGGTGCATGGCAGTCCGCTGCTCGCGCCCGATCTTAGGAATCTGATCGTGACCCCGCACATTGCCTGGGCGGCCCGCGAATCACGCCAGCGCGCCATCGACGAGGTGGCGGCGAACGTCGAGGACTTCGAGCGCGGCGGACGGCGTGGCCGCGTCGCCTGATTTATATGTCAAATGCGACCGGCGCTCGCATCGCAGCATCGATCGCGCGAGCCGCGCCGGACGGCAACGGACAGCCGGCGCAGCCGGGACCCGCCGGCCCGGCGAGCGCTCCGGGGAATCCGCTTGCCAGCCCGGGCACCCGGTCGTCAGACTCCGCCCGGCCTCCACAGCCGCCGGCTCGAGCACCTTGACCAACGGATCCCTGCCCCCACCGCGCTCGCTCGGCCTGCTGCGCGCGATTGCCGCCTTCAAGTTCGGCAAGGCGGCATTCGTCATCGCGACCGGTCTTGCGCTGTTGCGGTTCTACGACCCGCAGGTCAACGCCATGCTGTTGCGGCTGGCACACGACCTCCCCTACGCGTTCGAGCAGCACCTGATGCGCGATGCGATCGCTTTCTTAAGCGGGATGAGCCCGCGGCAGATCCAGATCATCGCGGCCGCCTCCTTCAGCTACTCGGCGCTGTTCCTCGTCGAGGGCGTCGGGCTGTGGATGGGCCTGCACTGGGCCGAGATCCTGACGGTGGTCGCGACGAGTTCGCTGGTCCCCGTCGAGATCTACGAGATCTTCCACCGGTTCACGCCGGCCAAGGTGCTGGTGCTGGTCGCAAACCTCGGCATCGTCAGCTACCTGATCTGGCGACTGAGGCGCGAGTCCGCCGTCCGGCGCGTCCCGCTGGCGCCGGGGAGCCCGACGCACTAGGCTCCGGTATCCGTTCCCAGAATGGAGATTCCCGCATGCGATTCCTGACAGGTCTGGTCGTGACGGCGGCCGTGTGCGCGGGCGGCTGCGCGGCCATGCAGCCCGCCGGCCCGAAGGCGGTCGCGACGCTTGAGCCGCGTTCCGGCAGCACTGTTTCGGGCCGCGTCGAGTTCCGACAGTCCAGTTCCGGCGTCCATCTGCACGTCGAGCTCGCGGGCCTCAAGCCCGGCTCCGAACACGGGTTCCACGTGCACGACAAGGGCGACTGCTCGGCTCCCGATGCGATGAGCACCGGCGGACATTTCAATCCGGCCGGCGCGCCCCACGGCCGGGCCGGCGGGGCCGCGCATCACGCCGGCGACCTTCCGAGCCTGACGGCGGATGCGGCCGGGAAAGTGCGCGTCGATCTCGACGTTGCCGGGCTGACGCTGGACCCGGGACCGACCTCGATCGTCGGGCGCAGCGTGGTGGTGCACGGTGACCGCGACGATTTCACGACGCAGCCGGGCGGTAACTCGGGTGCGCGCGTCGCCTGCGGCGTCATCGGCGCGAAGTAGGCGCCGCGATTCCCCGATTGGCGAGCAGCACGCCGGTCGCGACCGCGGCTAGGCCGGTCGCGGTGGCCGCATCGACCGAATCGCCGAGCAGCAGCCAGCCGAACAGCGTCGCGAGCACCGGCGTCAGCGGCACGATGCTCGCCGCGGCAGCGGCCCCGAGTCGCTCGACGGCGAAGGCGAACGCGATCAGCGCGAGCACCGCGGTCAGGATTCCCTGGTACACGAGCTGCAGCCACAGCGCCCCCGCCGGAATCTCCGCGAGGCGCGCCGCTTTGCCGCTCGCGACGTAGATCGGCAGATAGATCGCGGCATTGACGACTGCGACCGCGGCGGCATTGACGACCGGATGAAGTCGCAGCGCGCGGCTTGCCGTCGTGTAGGCCGACCAGTGGAGCGAGGCGAGCATGATCAGCAGGTAGCCGCCGATGCGCGCACTGCCCGTGGCGAGGTCGTGGCCGACCACGACGGCGACGCCGGCGAGGGTCGCGCCGAGGCCGATGACCTGGCCGCGCCGCAGATGTTCGCCCAGAAACAGCACTGCGAGCACCGCGACGCAGGAGCTGACGATACCGGGCCCGAGCACGGCCGCCTGCCCCGAATTCGCAATCGCAACGCCGTGCCCGAACAGCAGCTGGTACGGCACGCCCGCCCCGATCAGCAGCGGCAGCATCATGGACGCACGGCGCCATGGAACTTCACGCCAGCGCAGCAGCAGCACCGGCGCCAGCAGCAGCCCCGCAGCGCCGAAACGCAGCGCCGCCACGTCCTCCGGCGAGAAGCGGCCGGTCACCGCGAGCCGGGTCACCGGAAGCCACCCGGCCCAGACCGAGACGGCCGCGACGGCGGCAAGGAAGCCGGCGGCGCGGCGCGTGCGATCGGCAGAGTGGCTCATCGGCCGGGGCGGCAGCGATCCGGCGTCGCTGCGGCGGCCAACGTCCGGGCCGCTGCAGGTGGCTCAGCCGGCTGGCGGCGGAATGGCAAGTCCGATCCGTTCCGCCGCCCAGCGCAGCACGCGCTGCAGCCGCGGCACCGTCAGCCTCAGCGCCTCCGCGAACGGCACCCAGCGGAACTCGTGATGCTCGGCGCGGCCGAGGGCGGGGTTCACCGGCAGCGTGACGTCGGTGTCGGGAGCGCGTGCCACGTAGAAGCGCACCACCTTGCCGCCGGCGTACGGCTCGGTGTCGATCGAGTCCTCGCCCCAGGCGAACTCGAGATCGCCGAGGCCGGTCTCCTCGCGAGCCTCGCGGATCGCGCCCTCGAGCGGTGTCTCGCCCTCCTCGAGGTGCCCTTTCGGCAGGTCCCAGTTGCGGTACGCCCGCAGCAGCAGCACCTTCGCATCACCCTTGGCTTCGCGGACGACCACGATGCCCGCGGCCCGTTTCTGGCTTCGGGTTGGCATCGCCCAAGTATACGGTGGGCGGTGCGCCGACAGCTGCGTACTCAGGCTGCGACCTCGTAGGCCAGCACGCCGGCCACCGCATGGATCACGGCGGCGATGCGCACTGCGCTTTGGATGGCCTCGCGCGACACACCGTGCTTCTTCAGCACTGCATCGTGCGCGTTGAGGCACAGGCCGCAGCCATTGACCGCGGACACCGCGAGCGAGATCAGCTCGAAGTCCGCCTTGTCGATGCCTGGACTGCCGATGACGTTCATCCTCAGGCGCGCCGGCATCGTCCGGTAATCCGCGTCCTCGGTCAGGTGCGTGAAGCGGTAGTAGATGTTGTTCATGCCCATGATCGCCGCGGCGGCTTTGGCCCCGGCGAGCGCCGCCTCGGTGAGCGCCTCGCGCGACAGCGCCTCGATGCGGCGGGCGAAGGCCGCATTGCGGGAGGCGATCGCCGTCGCGACCGCCACCATCCAGATCTGGCGGTCGGTGAGTCCGGGGGCGCCGCTCGGCGCGAGCACCGACCCGAGGTTGAGCCTCAGGTCCTTGGCGTAGTCCGGAATCGCCTCGCGCAACGCATCGAGTGTCGTCATGGGATATGTCCTTCGCCAGTCGCCCGGGCGCCTCGCTTCACGCGGCCTTCAGCGTGTCCTCGCCCTTGCTCCAGTTGCACGGGCACAGCTCGTCGGTCTGCAGCGCATCGAGCACGCGCAGCACTTCATCGGGGTTGCGGCCGACGCTCAGATCCGTGACGTAGACGAAACGGATCACGCCCTCGGGATCGACGATATAGGTGGCGCGCTGGGCGACGCCGGCCTCGCGGTCGATGATCCCGAGCGCGGTTGCAAGCTCGCGCTTGAGGTCCGAGAGCATCGGAAATGGCAGGTTGCGGAGCTCTTCCCTGTCCTTGCGCCATGCCAGGTGCACGAACTCGGAGTCGGTCGAGGCGCCGAAGATCCGTGCGTCGCGCGCCTGGAGCTCCTTGTTCAGCTTGCCGAAGGCGGCGATCTCGGTGGGGCAGACGAAAGTGAAGTCCTTCGGCCAGAAGAACACCACGGCCCAGCTGCCGCGCAGCGACTGCGCATCGAACGGCTGGAACGCCGAGCTCATGTCACTGGACACGACGCCGGTCACCGAAAACTCGGGAAATCTCTGTCCTACGCCCAGCATCGCGCTCTCCTTGAATCGAGGTCTGGTGAAACGACCCGCTGCCGGGTTTCGGGAGAGTCTGGGTCGGGCTGCATCATAGGTCAATTCAATTGTTCCTATGATTTTGATAGTATTTGCCTATGTATGACCGGAGCCCGCGATGAATCTCAGGGACCTGCGCTACCTGGTGGCGCTCGCCGACACGCACCACTTCGGACACGCGGCCGAGAAGTCGCACGTCAGCCAGCCGACGCTGTCAGCACAGATCAGGAAGCTCGAGGACTACCTCGGCGTGCAGCTGGTCGAGCGCCAGCCCCGCAACGTCGCGCTGACCGACATCGGTGAGCGGATCGTGTTCCTCGCCCGGCGGGTGCTGCAGGATGCCGACGACATCGTGGAGCTCGCGCGCGCGTCCCGCGACCCGCTGTCCGGCACGCTGCGGGTGGCGTTCATCCCGACGCTGGGCCCCTACCTGCTGCCGCTCGTCACGCCACGCATCCGCAAGGCGCTGCCGCGGCTGCAGCTGCTGCTCTACGAATACCAGACCGGGCCGTTGCTCGAGAGGCTGCGCGCCGGGGAGCTCGACCTCGGCGTGCTGGCGCTCGGCGTTGACGTCAGCGGCCTCCAGGTGCAGCCCCTGTACGAGGAGGCGTTCACGCTCGCCGTACCCGCGGGTCACCGGCTCGCCGCCAAGCAGGCGGTACGGACGGAGGATCTCGCCGGCGAAACGCTGCTGCTGCTCGAGGACGGCCACTGCCTGCGCGACCAGGCGCTCGACGTCTGCAACCGCGTCGACGTGCACGAAGCGGAGGATTTCCGCGCGACCAGCCTCGAGACGCTGCGGCAGATGGTCGCGGCCGGGCTCGGGATTACGCTGCTGCCTGCGCTCGCGACCCGCGGGCCGTTCGCCGCGGCCAAGAACCTCGCGGTCCGCCCGTTCGCACGACCGGTGCCGCACCGCACGCTCGGCGCCGTCTGGCGGCGCAGCAGCACGCGTTCACCGGCGATCGCCGCGGTATGCGAGACGCTGAAGGAGGCGCTCGGCGCCGCGCGGTGACGGCGGTCGCCAACGCCCCCGCCTGTGCCACGGGGCGCGGCCCGCTACTGAGTCGGCGTGCCGTTCGCAGGCGCGGCGGGCGCCCCCGGACCCGGCTCCCGGCGTCCTTCTATGAAGTAGTAGATCAGGTAGCCAAGACCAATGGCCCCCGGAATCGTGCCGAACAGGTACGGGGCGTTGCCGGGCAGCTGCTGCATCGCGACGGTCAGCGCAATGCCGACGAACAAGAGCACCAGCCCGCGCAACAGGAAGCGCGGCCGGCGGCGGCCGCCGCTCGCGTCGGAATCAGGCGGGTCGGGCGGCAGCTCCAGACCTTTCTCGATCGCCGCGAGCCGCTCGCGGTGCCTGAGCTCCGCGCGCTGCATCCGCTGGCGGTGGGTCACCACGATCGAGACGATCGCGCACGCCACACCGAACATGATGGCGGTGATGGGAATAAAGACAGCGACCATATCCGTGTCCATGTCGTCACATCTCCTCGAGGTTGCAAGAACGCCCTGCGCGTCGTTCAGTAGCCGCACAGCACCAGCAGCAGCCATCGCAGCGGCGGCCAGGCGTCGCCGAGGCTGAGCCCCGCCGCGAGGCCGACCGCCACCGCCGCGAGCGCATCGCTCGATGGGTTTGCCGGGAGTGTCCTGTGCCGTAGCGTGTCCACCGGGTTGATACGCGGCCCAGGGGCGGGCGGTTTCATGCGACGATCAGGGCTATCGGCGTCGGCGGGTGAAACCCGGAGCGACCCTCGCGCGTATCACCGGAGGCAGGAAGGTTGCCGGGGTGGGAATGGACGCGGCCATCATCGAGTCGCTGAAGGCCGGCCAGTCCCAGGCCGCTTTCGAAGCGGTCGTCGCCGGCTACCGGCGCCGCGTCTTCGGTCTCGCCTACTCGATCGTCCGCGACCGAGCGACTGCCGAGGACGTCGCCCAGGAGGTGTTCGTGAAGCTGTGGAAAGCCCTCGACGGCTACGACGGCCGCGCCAAACTGTCGACCTGGATCTACGCGATCGCGCGCAATACGGCCGTATCCGAGCTGCGCAAGCGTCGCGCCTCGGGCTCATTATCCAACCCCAGCGTGCTTGCCGAAGCCGAAGCGGCCAGCGCAGTGGACGACAGCATCGGCGCCGACGACGCCACGTTGTGGCGCGCGGTGGCGACGCTGCCGGCGCTGCAACGCCAGGTCGTCACGCTCTACTACCAGGACGAGCGGCCTGTCGATGAAGTCGCAGCGATGCTCGGGCTGCCGGTCAACACGGTCAAGACCCACCTTCATCGCGCGCGGGCGCGGCTCGCGACCGAGCTCGGTGCAGCGGGAGAGGATGCAGCATGAACGCACGGCCCCCTGCGGACACCGACCTCGACCGGCGGCTGCGCCGCCTGTACAGCCGGCTCGACGCCAGTTCCGGCTTCACGGCGCGCGTGCTCGCCGAGGCCGCGCGCAGCGGGGCGGACGAGCTCTCGCGGCGGGCGCTGCGCGAGCGCATCGAACGGGACCGCGCGCGGGCACTCGCCCGGCTGCGGGCGCGCTTTCGGCGCTCGCTCGGTATCACGCTCACGGCCGGTCTCGCGGCGGGCGCCGCGGCCTTCACGTATGCCGGCGCCGTGGGCAATGCGCTGACCGCGTTCAGCCACCGGGCCGACTGGACGGTTACCGGCACCGCCAGCGTCGTACTGCTCGGCGGCTTGCTGTGGCTCGCGGTGCGCACCGCCGCCGGCGGCGCGTGGCGCGGGGTCGCCAGCTGAAGCTGCAGATGAATCCGCGACGGCGGGCCGGCCGGCCACGGAGCGGCCGATGATCCGCGCCTCCCGCCGGGTGCAGCGGTGGATCGCAGCTGTCGCGGCCCTCGGCTGGGCCTTTCCGGGCATCGGCGCACCGGCCGGGCTGACGCGCCTCGCGCTCGACCCGGGAAGCGTGTCGGTCTCCGGTCTCTCGTCGGGCGGCTACATGGCCGTCCAGTTCCACGTCAGCTTCAGCAGTTTCGTCAAAGGCGCCGGTATCTTCGCAGCCGGTCCCTGGTTTTGCGCGCGCGGCTCGCTCGGCCGCGCGCTCGGCGAGTGCCTCAACCGCGACGGCAGCGACCCGGACGCGGCCGGGCTCATCGCAGCCGCGCGCCAGGCCGCCGACGAGGGACGCCTCGACCCGCTGCAGGGACTCTCGGCATCGCGCGTATTCGTGTTCCGCGGCAGCCGCGACGACACGCTCGCGCGCCCCGTCAGCGATGCGCTGGTCGAGTTTTATCGCGCTTTCCTGCCGGCCGACAGCATCCTGTACGTGACCGACGTCCCTGTGGCCCACGGAGTGCCGACGCTGGCTGCCGGAGGCAGCTGCGGGTTGACAGCGAGTCCGTACCTCAACGCCTGCCACTACGACGGCGTCGGGCAGATGCTGTCGCACCTGTACCACGGACTGGCGCGCCCGGGGCAGCCGGCGGTCGCCGCGGCCGCCTCGGGCGGCGGCCTCAGGCGTTTCTCGCAATCCGCCTACGATCCGGCCGGCAGCCTCGCAGCCACCGGATTTGTGTACGTGCCGGCGCGCTGCGGCCACGACGCGAAGTGCCGCCTGCACATCGCGTTCCACGGCTGCCGTCAGGGCGAGGAGTTCGTCGACGAGTCTTTCGTGCGCGAGGCCGGCTACAACGCGTGGGCGGAGGCGAACGACCTCGTCGTGCTCTATCCGCAGGCGCGGCGCAGCTGGGCGCTGCCGCTGAACCCGGAGGGTTGCTGGGACTGGTGGGGCTACTCCGATCCGGATTACGCGACACGCCGCGGCACCCAGACGAGCGCGATCCGCGACATGGTGCGCGCGCTCGCGGGTTTCTGAGCGAGCCCTAGTGCGGGGAGCGGATGTCGGCGGGCAGCTCGGCCGCCGCGGCCAGGTCCGCAAACACAAACGCCGCTTCGCGGGCCACGCGCCCGCCAGGGACCGAGGCGTCTCCCGCCCACAGCTGCTTGAGCGCCCGCGCCTTGTCGGCGCCGCTGACCAGCCACAGCCTGTGCCGGGCGGCGTCGAGGGCGCGCAATGTCAGCGTCATGCGGCGGACCCGCTGGTAGGCGATGCTGACGCCGACATCGCGGTCGCGCTCCTCGAGGAGCTGGTCGCCGCTGACGAGCGAGGCCGTGTGACCGTCGGCGCCGAGCCCGAGCGCCACGACGTCGAGCACCGGCGGCGTACCGGCCTGTTCGGCGAGCAGCCGGGCGTATTCGTCCGCGCCCGCCTGAAGATCCTCCCGCTCGACCGGCATCGCATGGAACTGCTCGGGAGCGAGCGCGTCGGGCGCGACGAGGAGGTCCGAGATCTGGCGCGCGTTGCGGCGCTCGTCGGTCGCCGGTACGACGCGTTCGTCCACCTGGAACACCTGCAGATCGTGCCAGTGAACGCGCAGCCGCCGCAGGTCGTGCAGCATCCGCCACGGCGTGCGACCACCGCTGAGCGCCACGAGGCAGCGGCCGCGCTGTGCGCTCGCGCGGCCGATCTCGGCCCGCAGCCAGTCGGCCGCGCGCTCGGCGGCGGCTTCGGCGGTCGGAAGCACGTGAATTCGCATACGCCGTGGTGTCTCGGGGACGGTGCGGGCAGGCGCCTCAGGCAGTGCCCATGAAGTCCTTCTTGCCGAGCTCGATGCCGCTGTGCCGCAGGATCGCGTAGGCCGTGGTCGCATGAAAGAAGAAGTTCGGCAACGCGTAGTGCAGCAGGTACGGCAGCCCCTTGAAGGTTCGCGGCTGGCCGCCGACCTTGAGCTCGATCGTGCGATCCTCCTGGCCGTCGATCTGCACCGGTCGCATGGTCTTCAGGAACTCGAGCGTGCGGTCGATGCGCGCAGAAAGCTCGGTGAAGCTGGTCTCGGTGTCCGGGTAGGCGGGCGGCTCGAGTCCTGCGAGGCGGGCCGAGGTCCCCTTGGCGAAGTCGGCCGCGATCTGCACCTGGCGCGTCAGCGGGAACATGTTCGGATACAGCCGCGCCTCCAGCAGCACGGCGGGACTCACTTTCATGGCCGCGGCCTGTGACTCCGCCCTGGCGAGCACGCCCTTGAGCGCGGCCAGGTGCTGCTGGAATACCGGCACCGAGGCCTGATACATCGAGATCGACATGGCTGGCGCTCCTGAGTGGCAGGCTGCAGTTTTGACCGTTCGTCGCGAGACTGCAATGCTTGCCCGACCGCCCGCCTCAGGAACGCCGCCCGATGAAGCGCAAAGAACCCGAGCCCGCGCTCGCGCCCGAGGTCGTGATGGTCCTCGCTCGCCTCGCGGCGTACCCGCCGCTCGATGCCGAAACCGCAGCCCGCATCGCGGTCGGCGCGACCCATGCGGTCCGCGCCGTGGCCGCGAGCGCGACCGAGAGCGTGTTCGACACCGAGCCGTCCGCGTATCTGGCCGAGCTCGAGCGGCTGGCAGAGTCCGACTGATGACGGATCTCGCCCGGGTGACGCTGGTCGCGGCCGCGACCGCGATCGCGCGGGGCGAGATCTCGAGCGTGGAGCTGACGCGCGCCTGCCTCGAGCGGGCCCACCGGCTCAACGCCGCACTCAACTGCTTCATCCGCATCGAGGATGAGCTTGCGCTGCGCGAGGCTGCGCGCGCCGATGCGGCGCGCGCCGCGGGCGAACGGCTGGGCGTGCTGCACGGCGTGCCGCTCGCGGCCAAGGACATGTTCTACGATCCCGAGCGGGAGACGAGTTCCGGCTCGCGGGTGCGGCAGGGATTTCGCGCGACAACCAAGGCGACGGTGCTCGTGCGCCTTGCCGCCGCCGGTGCTGTGAACCTCGGCGCCCTCAACATGACCGAGTTCGCGCTCGGCCCGACCGGGCACAACGCCTTCTACGGCGACTGCCGCAATCCCTGGAATCCCGCCCACATCGCCGGCGGCTCCTCGAGCGGGGCGGGCGCCGCGGTCGCGGCCCGCATCGCCTTCGGCGCGCTCGGCTCCGACACCGGCGGGTCGATCCGGATACCGGCCGCGGCCAACGGCGTGCTCGGCCTCAAGCCGACCTACGGACGGGTCAGCCGCGCGGGCGCCATGCCGCTGTCCTGGTCGACCGACCACATCGGCCCGCTGGCGCGCACGGCGCGGGACCTTGCGCGCCTGCTCGCCGTGATCGCCGGTTACGACGCCACCGACCCGAGCTCGAGCCGGCGCCCGGTCCCCGACTACGAGGCGGCACTCGCCGACGGCGTCGCGGGCCTCAGGGTCGGGATTCCGGTCAACTACTTTTTCGACGGCGTTGATCCGGGCGTCCGACGCCTGCTCGAGGCCTCGCTCAAGGTGCTCGCGGAGCTGGGCGCACAGCTGGTCGAGATCGAAGTCCCCGCGCCCGAGCACCTGACGGAGCTCGGCCGCGCGATCGTCTATTCGGAGGCCGCCGCGCTCCACGGCGAGTGGCTGCGGACACGGCCTGGCGATTACTCGCCGCAGGTACGCGCGCGGGCGATGACCGGGATCGCGATCCCGGCCGCAGCCTATCTCGAGGCCCTGCAGCTGCGGCCGCGATTGCTCAGGCGGTTCGTGAGCGGGGTCTACGCCGGCTGCGATGTGCTGGCGCTGCCGACGCTCGCATTGCCGGTCCCGACGCTCGCCGACACCGACGTCGGCGCGGGCGAGGCGATGTGGGCCATCATCGGGCGGCTCGTGTACTGCACGGGCCCGTTCAACTACCTCGGCGTGCCGGCCTTGAGCGTGCCGGTGGGCTTCACGGCCAGCGCCCTGCCGGCGAGCCTGCAGCTCGTCGGAAGGCCGTTCGCCGAGGCGCGGCTGCTCAGGGTCGCCGCCGCCTACCAGTCGGCGACCGACTGGCATCAGCGATCACCACCAATCAGCTGATATGGCCCGTTCCTGTCAACTGGCGCGAGCATAGCGCTCGCGATGTTTCGCGCGCTTGAGGTTCTGGGGT